>ERZ827126.259-NODE-259-length-83212-cov-6.288070_pt1 | contig 83212 bp, 56 predicted proteins | sample MGYA00519780_ERZ827126 | MGnify/ENA primary metagenome ERZ827126 (study PRJEB31778, sample SAMEA3449262) | human gut metagenome | biome: human gut; feature: human-associated habitat; material: faeces | place: United Kingdom | collected 2010/2012 ...
GCGGCGATGGTACTGCACTCGAGAGGGTGTGGGAGAGTAGCACGCCGCCGCTTCAAACGTTGGGGGTTCCCGTCGAGCAGTCCGCTCCGGGAACCCCGTTTTTTTATCCCTGAACACAAGTAGGGCGCAAGCGTTTTATCGCAATGGGTTTATAGACTGGGCAACTATGCATTACTTCGTACCCAAACGTTGCACCGAGTCGAACAAGATCATGTATCACGACAAGGCAACGGCTCAGCAGGCCGCCGACCAGAGTTGGCGCGAACGCGGCACTGAGCTTTGGGTATACCGTTGCGATTTCTGCGGTACTTGGCATCTCACGCATCGCGATCCACAATCCAGCTACATGCATGTTCCGCTTAACCAGCAGCTCAAGCCACATTCCCGCAAGAAGGGCTACAAGCCCCGCAGAAGGTAATAGCAGAGCAATAGCAGGGCATAACAGGACAATACCGAGAACAAGGCAACATATAAAACCAAGGCCCGGCGGATTCATTGCAATCCACCGGGCCTTGCTGTATCAACCTCAAAGATACGTGTATACGGTCTACCGCTCCAAACGGAAGCCCTGTCGCTTCGCCTGCACGGCAACGGCCTTGGCGTTCACGCCCTCGTCGATCGCATTTGCCGCAATCTGGTCGCTGAACGCGTCCACCGGCCGTTCAGTATCGCGCAAATCGTAATACTTGTGCACTTCGGCGTCGAACGAATCCAAGCCGGACAGCAGCTTCTCATCGCTACTTGGATACTCGTTCTCGAAGAACTGCATGGAACGCGGCATACGCGGCTTGATGGCCGGCTCCTGATCGGGCTTGCCGATTGCAATGCCCAGCACCGGGTACGTGTATTCGGGCAGATTCAGCAGGTCGATCAGCGCGGGAACATCGTTGAGCAGCGAGCCGAGAATCACGCAACCCAAGCCGAGCGAGTACGCGGCCGTCTCCATCGCGTGCAGTGCCAGAACCGCGTCGTTCTGCGCCTGCGTGAAACGATAGCTGCCATTGAGCGTGAACGCGTCGGACGCCACTTCCACGCCCTTGCGCGCGGCGATCGCGGCATTGCGATGCTCGTCCAGCACGAACACGTACAGCAGCGGCGCGGTCGCGATATACGGCTGCCCGCCGATTTCGGCAAGACGCTTCTTGGCGGCTGGCTCGGTGACGCGGATGGCGGACCAGTCGTTCAGGAACTAGCTGCTCGCCGCATGCTGCGCCACGGTCTCCAACGTTTCGACGACGTCGTCCGGCAGTGGCTTCGGCTTGAATTTGCGGATGGAACGACGCTCCAGCAGAGTGTCGACGGTTGCGTTATGAAGAATGTTGCTCATACCGCCATTGTTGTCCGCGCGGCGCGATTTTGCAAGGGAATCGGGCTAAATCCGTCTCCCTGTGAGAACATATCTACTTGAGACTGCTTTGCGATATTTGCGACGTATTTACTTGCGATGCGCCTGCCGTGCGTGCCGCCTGTCCACAATCGCCTTCGACCCGCGACCGGACAGTTGCGATACGAGCGCGCCGAAACCGGCGGAAACCACGGCGAATACGATGCCGAGCGCCGCTTCCGCAGCTTCGTTCTTGGTACCGTCGGCACGGACGGCCTTGCGGCCGACGCTTTTCTTCCACACCATCTCGAACGCCTTGCCGAGCACCAGTCCGGCCAACGTGGGCACGACGGACTTGAAAATCTTATCGCCAAATGAATCGGGATCGTTCAGTCTCTGGTCGCGCATCGCATTCACCTTCTCGTCGACGGTGTGCAGGGCCGCCACCACGCGGTCCGCACTGGATTCCATATTCGGCATTTCACTCATGAAACCAGTGTAACGCGTCGGAAAACATGCCGGAATATGTGCGGGACACGTGGCGGAATGGGATGAAAACGCAGCTTGCGTCGGCTAGAGTAGAGACATGACTGAAACTCAACTGGGAGGCAATGCCGCTTCCGCAATCACCCCTGGCCGCTTGGTGCTGCTGCGTCACGGGCAGACCGTGTGGAGCGAATCCGGACAGCACACCGGCCGCACCAATATTCCGTTGACTGACATTGGCTGCGATCAGGCTCGTGCCGCCGGCGAACGGTTGCGTGAGGCGTTTCCCCAGGGTTTCGCGCAGGGGTGCATGTTCGCCAGTCCGTTGCGCAGAGCCCAGCAGACGGCGCAGCTGGCCGGATATGGCGATTTTAAGGTGCTTCCCGAAATCGCGGAATGGGATTACGGCCGTGCCGAAGGGCGTACGCGCCAGGAAGTGAGTGCGGTGGGCGGTTTCGCTTGGGATGTGTGGCGCGACGGTCCGCAGGCACTTCCCGAATCGTTGGAAGGCGATTGGATTGAAACTTTGCCGAACGGCGAGCAGGTGCCCGTGCACAACGGTCCGGGTGAGACGGTGGAGGAAGCTGCGGCGCGCACACGTGAGGCGATCGCCACGGTCAAACCGTTGCTCGACGCTGGAAACGATGTGCTGCTGGTGGCGCATGCGCACGTTCTTCGTATCTTGACGTCGCAATGGCTCGGTGTTGATCCGCATTTCGCGCGGTTGCTGCGATTGGACACTGCGCATTATTGTGTATTAAGCCAATATAAAGGTGACAATGTCATCGAACATTGGAATTGCTGAATTATTGAACGGAACTGTTTGATATCGCTGAATATTATGGCGGTCCCTCCTTGGAACCGCCTCTTTATTGCATGCATGACTTGCCACTTTGCTGCGGCGTATCGCAAACGCTTGCATAGAAGTATGCTCTCTAAAAGTATTGAAAATAAATGATTTTCGGGATTTCTTTCGATGGTATGACGTCTGACTTTTGAATTCATTTTGCCTACGTTTGCAAAAATCGGGGAAATGCGGCACAATAGTGGTTGTTAGGAATCGTGATGACGCGATACCGCAAATTGTTTCCCAACGAGAAGCTGGGAACAGGAATGGAAGAGAAAGGTTCGATGATGAATCGTACTATTAAGGCAGCAGTTGGAATGGTCGCTATCGCGGCAATGTCTGTTGGCACGTTGGCTGCTTGCGGTGGTTCTAGCTCAAGTTCCGATAACGGCAAGGGCAAGGTGTACTTCCTTAACTTCAAGCCGGAATCCAGCGACGAATGGAAGAAGCTGGCCAAGGATTACACCAAGGAAACTGGTGTTGAGGTCAAGGTCCAGACCGCTGCTTCCGGTACATACGAACAGACTTTGAAGTCCGAGATCGCCAAGTCCGAGGCTCCGACCTTGTTCCAGGTCAACGGCCCTGTCGGCTACCAGAACTGGTCGTCCTACACCGAAGACATGTCCGATACTGAGCCGTACAAGCAGCTTATCAACAAGGATGTCGCCCTCAAGGATGGGGATAAGGTCGTCGGTGTTCCGTATGCCATGGAGACTTATGGCCTGATCTACAACAAGGATTTGCTGGCCAAGTACATTGCCACTGACGGCGCCAAGATCAAGAGCGTCGATGACATCGACAACTTCGATACCTTGAAGGCCGTGGCCGATGACATCCAGGCTAAGAAGGACCAGCTTGGTGTCAAGGGCGCGTTCACCTCCGCCGGTTTCGATTCCAGCTCCGACTGGCGTTTCAAGACCCATTTGGCTAACCTGCCGCTTTACTATGAGTTCAAGGATGACAACGTCACCAAGCAGCCGGAGACCATCAAGGGCACCTATCTGCCGGAATATAAGAACATCTTCGATTTGTATCTGAAGGACTCCACCACCGAGCCGACCCAGCTGAGCTCCAAGACCGGTGATGATTCTACCTCCGAGTTCTCCCTCGGCGAGGCTGTGTTCTATCAGAACGGCACTTGGGCATGGACCGATCTGCAGAAGGCTGGCATGAAGGCCGACTCCCTCGGCATGCTCCCGATTTACATCGGCGTCAAGGGCGAAGAGAAGCAGGGTCTGGCCACCGGTTCCGAGAACTACTGGTGCATCAACTCCAAGGCTTCCGACGCGGATAAGAAGGCCACCAAGGACTTCCTGAAGTGGGTCGTCACCAGCAAGACTGGCATCAAGTCTCTGTCCAGCGACATGGGCTTCACCACCCCGTTCAAGTCCTTCAGCGACGTCAAGTCCGACAATCCGCTGGTCCAGGCTGCTGTTGATGATCAGAACTCCGGCAAGACCGCAGTCTCTTGGAACTTCACCATGATGCCGTCCGAAGAGTGGAAGAACAAGCTTGGTTCCGCCCTCCTCGAATACGCTCAGGGTACCGGTGACTGGGATGCCGTCAAGACCGCGTTTGTTGACGGTTGGAAGACTGAGTACGACGCATCTCACTGAGATTGTGTTGCACCATGAGTTGCAAATCGCAATTCAATAACTGAATAAGCTAGCTGCGGTCGAGGATTTTTCCTTTCCTCTCTTCGCTCCAGCCGGTTGTGGAGACAACGGAAGGCCGTCATCGCAATGTTCTGCGATGACGGCCTTTCTGTGTTTCGTACGTTTGCCGTGTGCGCAATGTGCGGCAAACGTCAGTGACGCAGTCTGGCGGTGGTCGATCGGACGATTAGCTGTGCGGGAAACGTCTTGAACGGCTCGTCAAGCGGCTGCTTGTCAATCAGGGCAAGCGTCATACGGGCCGCCTCGTGTGCCATCTCGACCGGTGTCTGACGGATGGTGGTCAAACCGAGATCGCGAGCGTAGGTGCTGTCGTCGTAGCCAATGATGGAGATGTCGTTCGGTATTGTGAAACCGTTGCGTTCCAGCTGGAACAGTAGCGGAATTGCGATGCCGTCTTCCTGACAGGCAATCGCCGTGGGCATGTGGTCCGAGCTGAGCAGCTGCGTGACGACTTTGCTGATGTTGTTCTTGCCTTCGTCGGTAACGAACACGCGCGGTTCGACGCCATTGGACTTGCAGCACGTCATGAACGAATCGAAACGGCCCTGCACACTGAAGTGCAGCGTCACTTCACGGTCGGTACGGATGTAAGCGATATCGCGATGGCCAAGCGTTATCAAGTGGCGTGCGGCCAATTCGGATCCCTGCTTGTCATCGATGCGCACGGCGGCGTTGAAGCCGCGCTCTTCCGGCAAGCTCGAATTGATGCCGATGATTGGCACATCGACTGACCTGAGTTGCCTGATTTCGTTGCTGTCGATGTCGAAGGAAATGACGATTACGGCGTCGACATTGCGGCGTACCGGCAGCATGTCGAAGAACGTGCGGCGTTCCTCGGCGCTGGACATCTGATAGATCGAGATGTCGTAGCCTTCATCATGGAAGGATTCGTTCAGTCCTTCCATGATGGACGAACTGAACCACAGATTGAGTCGACCGGAAATCAGCACCGCGATTCGTAGCGCGCGGCCGGTTTTGAGTGCTGCAGCGGAGCGCGAGATGGAAAAATTTAATTCGTCGGCGGCTTTCATGACTTTGTCACGCGTGGCTTTCGACACAAGGTCGGGACGTGTGAAGGAGCGAGAAACCGTTGAAATGGAGACGTGCGCAAGTTGTGCCACGTCTTGAATGCTGCTTTTCATGGTGACCCCTTGTATAGTAGAACTACTGAATATTCAGCATACTGTATTGAAACACTCTTGCAAAAGTTGGATTACAAACGTTTTCATTTGTGCCACAGTTGTTGCGGGGCTGATATTTACAATGCTTTCAGGCTGTCAATACTATGACAACGATGCAGAATATATGATTTATGACATGTAAAAATGACAACGTTTGACATTTCGCGTCGCGCTGTTTATTATAACAACTGTAAAAACTAAAAAGGCGAAAAACAATGCAGTGATTCGCCGATTTGGGGTAGTTGGTTTTCCATGCCGCGTTGCTGCGGTGTTGGAATGGAGAGGAAAGAAAGCAGGCAAGCTATGATCAGCATGGCCGGCAAAGCGATACGAAAGTGGTGGGCTCTGTTTGCGCTACCGACGTTCGCTGCATTTATCATCGGGTTTGTAATCCCGTTCATCATGGGTGTGTATTTGAGTTTCTGCAAGTTCACAACTGTGACTGACTCGGAATTCATTGGACTTAAAAACTATCAGAAGGCACTTGCGGATAAGGAATTCCTGCATGCGTTAGGTTTCTCGACGGCGCTGACCATTGTCACTACGGTTGTGATCAATGTGGTTGCGTTTGCCATCGCATACATGCTGACCAAGGCCATCAAGGGCTCCAACATCTTCCGTTCGGTGTTCTTCATGCCGAACCTCATCGGTGGCATTATCCTGGGCTACATCTGGATGCTGCTGCTCAACGGCATTCTCGCTCACTGGGGCCGCGCGTTGACGTATAGCGCAACCTACGGCTTCTGGGGCTTGGTCATCTTGGTGTGCTGGCAGCAGATCGGCTATATGATGATTATCTACATCGCAGGCATGCAGTCGCTGCCGACCGACGTGCTCGAAGCGGCTTCCGTGGACGGTGCGAACGGCACCCAGACCATGTTCAAGATCATCATTCCGCTGATGATGCCGTCGATCACCGTGTGCTCGTTCCTGTGCGTCACCAACGGCTTCAAGCTGTACGATCAGAACCTTGCATTGACCAACGGCGCTCCGTCGAACATGTCTGAAGGTCTGGCAATGAACATCACCCGTACGTTCTACGGCCGTATGGGTTGGGAAGGCGTCGGCCAGGCGAAGGCAGTGCTGTTCTTCATCCTGGTGGCCATTGTGGCGCTTATCCAGAACAAGCTCACCACGAGCAAGGAGGTGGAGGCATGATCTCCGGAGAAAAGGTCAAGCACGGCGGTCTGTGGACCGTGCTGTTCACTGTCATCTCGCTGGCATGGATCTTCCCGATCGTGCTGGTGATCGTCAACTCCTTCAAGCAGAAGGCGTACATCTCCCGTAACGCGTTCTCCATTCCGACCGGCAAGGCGTTCGCCGGACTGGAGAACTACACGCGTGGCCTCGAAACCACGAACTTCTTCGCCAGCTTCGGCTGGACCCTGCTGATCACGGTCGGTTCCGTGGCGCTGATCCTGGTGTGCACCTCGATGTGCGCATGGTGGATCGTCCGCGTGAACAACTGGGCCGCGAAGCTGCTGTACACGTTGTTCCTGTTCAACATGATCGTGCCGTTCCAGATGGTCATGTTCACCCTCTCCAAGCTGGCCGATATGCTCAAGCTCAACACCCCGTGGGGTCTGTGCTTCGTGTATCTGGGCTTCGGCGCTGGTCTGGCCGTGTTCATCTTCACCGGTGTGGTTAAGGGCATTCCGGAATCGCTGGAAGAATCCGCCATGATCGATGGTGCTTCCGTGCCGCGTATCTTCTTCCAGATCGTGGTGCCGATCATGAAGCCGTCCATTGTGTCCGTGGCCATTCTGCAGGCCATGTGGATCTGGAACGACTACCTGCTGCCGTACCTGACGCTCGATTTGAGCAAGTACAAGACCATTTCCGTGGCGGTGCAGTATCTGAAGGGCGGTTATGGTTCCGTGGATATGGGCGCCATGATGGCATGCCTGGTCATGGCCATCATCCCGATCATCATCTTCTACCTGATCTGCCAGAAGTACATCGTGAAGGGTGTTATGGCTGGCGCGGTGAAGGGCTGATTTTCACCCAGAAAAATTTAAGGGACTGATGCGAATCAGTCCCTTTTTTCGTGCCTAATTACTTGCTGATGTACTTGCGGAAGACATGCTCGAGAATCGGCGAATGCAGCATCAGCATCGTGCCATACCCCAGTATGAGCAGCAGGAACAGGCCCTGCGGCATGTAAACCCAGCTGGCCACGAGCAGCGCCACGTACACCGCGTCGATCGCAACCAATGCCAACGTGTGGCCGATGTTGCTCACGCCGAACACAAAAGCGTTGCCAAGCGTGCGCCAGAACGAGTTCTCGAACCGCGCCTGCAACGCCCACACCCATTCGAAACCGATGAGCCACACAATCGTCAACGCGAATTTCGGAATGAGCAGCGGCGTGATCTGCAGCACGATCCACGAGTAGACGCACAGCGTGCCGGTCGTGCCGAAAATCAGCCAATAGCCGGTCGATTTCGCAAAATTCGAACGGAACGCCTTGAAATAATTGCGCGTCGCCGTGCCTTCGCCGGACAGCGTGCGACGGACGGCGTCGTGGCCGGCGGTCAGTGCCGCGCCGATCGTGATGATCGGAATGCTGGTGACGAGCATCAGAATGTTGATCCAGATCGCGTCGACGGCGTCGCTCAGGCCGCGCATAAAGCCGGAATCGGGGGAGAGGAACTTCATAATCGCCTTTCGTATGGCATCCGTTGGCAACGTATGCAAGTCGAATCTTCCGCGATTCTACTCGATACAGCTGGAGTATGCACATTTTCGTCAAACGTTTGATGTGCTGCAATGATTAAGTTTTCATTAGCGTTTCGCTTTGCTTGATGTTATCGTTTTCATGTAGCGGAGACAGTGCTCCGCATCCGATGGACTACGACAAAAGGGGTTATCGTGACAGCAAACAACATGCGTGACGATTGGTGGAAGCAAGCCGTCGTCTACCAGATCTACCCGCGCAGCTTCAAAGACGTGAACGGCGACGGGTTGGGAGACATCGCCGGCGTCACCGAGAAAATGGATTACCTGAAGAATCTCGGCATCGACGCGATCTGGCTGAGCCCGTTCTACCCGTCCGACCTGGCCGACGGCGGCTACGACGTGATCGACTACCGCAACGTGGACCCGCGCCTCGGCACCATGGCCGATTTCGACGCGATGGCCGCCGCCGCGCATGAAGCCGGCATCAAGGTGATCGTCGACATCGTGCCGAACCACACGTCCAACAAGCACAAGATGTTCATCGAGGCGCTCGCCGCCGGCCGAGGTTCGGCCGCACGCGACCGCTACATCTTCCGCGAAGGCCGCGGCGAGCACGGCGAGCTGCCGCCGAACGACTGGCAGTCGCTGTTCGGCGGCCCGGCGTGGCAGCAGGTCGATGACGGCCAGTGGTACCTGCACATGTTCGCCAAGGAGCAGCCGGATCTGAATTGGAAGAATCCGGACGTGCACGAGGAATTCAAGAAAACGTTGAGATTCTGGTCCGACCACGGCACCGACGGCTTCCGTATCGACGTGGCGCACGGCTTGGCCAAGGACCTCGATTCCGTGCCGCTGGCCGACATGGATCCGGCCGCGGTGCAGCATGTGCTGCCGGCGGACGGCGCGTTCAGCCCGCTGTGGGACCGTCCGGAAGTGCACGACATCTACCGCGAATGGCGTCAGGTGTTCAACGAGTACAATCCGCCGCGTTTCGCCGTCGGCGAGGCGTGGGTGAAGGCCGAATCGCAGCATCTGTACGCGTCCACCGACGAGCTCGGCCAGGTGTTCAATTTCGAGTTCGCCGAAGCCAACTGGTTCGCCGACGAGTTCCGTACGGCCATTGCTGACGGCTTGCGCGCCGCCGAGGAAACGCACGGTTCCACCACGACGTGGGTTATGAACAACCACGATGTGCCGCGCAGTCCGTCGCGTTTCGGTCTGCCGCAGGTGAAGGACGCTCCGTACCACCAGCTGGCGCACGATTGGCTGTTGCGTGACGGAGAGACCTACCGCGAGAATCGTGAGCTTGGCACCCGTCGCGCCCGCGCAGCCGCGCTGATGGAACTGGGCCTGCCGGGTTCCGCCTACGTGTATCAGGGCGAGGAACTGGGCCTGTTCGAAGTGGCGAACATTCCGTGGGATCGTCTTGAGGATCCGACGCCGTTCAACACCCGTCGCAACTTCACCGACAAGGGTCGTGACGGCTGCCGTGCACCGATGCCGTGGAAGGCTGCCGATTGCGGCGAACCGGCTTCGTGGAGCCCGGACTTCATCACCGGCGGCACGTTCGGTTTCGGCCCGGAGCAGGGCGATTCCGCCGACGCGCACCTGCCGCAGCCGGCCTGGTTCAAGGATTTCGCGGCCGACGTCGAGGCCGATGACAACGGTTCCATGCTGCACTTGTACCGCAAGCTGTTGCAGTTGCGACAGACGGTGCTGACGGCGACCGGAGACACGTCCGCCGACCTGCTGGACATGGGCGATACGGTGGTCGCCTACTCGCGTCCGGCCACGGAAGGCCGTCGATTCTTGTCCGTCACCAATTTCGGCGACGAGCCGATCGCCCTGCCGGACGATGCGGTCGCCATCGCAAATTCCGTGCCGTTGACGGACGACGGCAAGCTGGATAGCGACGCCTCAGTCTGGCTGCTGCTGGGCTGATCGACCGCTGAACTTGGCCGCTCCCAAATCGCCTTGCATATATGAAAAATTCCGGCCCTCCACAAGGAGGACCGGAATTTTGGTTTGTAAGGAAAGGGGAATGGTAAGTCTAAACGCTACTTCTCGCCGTTCATGATGGCGGCAAGCGATTGCACGCGCGGCAGATCGAACACCTCATCGGTGTGCACCACCTTGAGGTCCGGGCCTGCCAGCGGCACACGCCAGTTGGAGTATTCACTGGACGTGCCCGGCTGGTTCTGCGTGCGCGTCTCGCCCACGCCATCCACCAGCGCGGCCTGCAGCAGCACGGACGGCGACTTGAGCAGCATCTTGTGCATCGCCTCGACGATTTCCTGGATGTGGCCTTCCACATCGCCCGCCACTTCCGGCGTGATCAGGCCGGACTCCACGAGACGGTCCATCATCGCGTTGCGTTCGTCGGTGGCGGAAGCCTGGAACTCCTCGACCGGGCCGGACAGCAGGTGCAGCTGTTCGCGCAGCTTGACGTGCTCGAACTGCAGGTAGCCGGCGGTCGGCGGCAGGTCGTGCGTGGTGACGGAAGCCAGCGCGTACTTGCGGTACGTGGACGGATCGGCGTACGGGTCGCCGGCGTTGGGGGAGTCGTCCACGCGGGCGAACCATTCCACCATGCAGCCCAGCAGGCCGTGCTCGCCGAGTACCGTGCGTACGTAATCAGGCACGGTGCCCAGATCCTCGCCGACCACCAAACCGTTCACGCGGGACGCTTCAATGGTCAGGATCGCGATCATCGCTTCATAGTCGTACGTAACGTACGCGCCACCGCGCGCGCCTTCGCCCTGCGGAATCCACCACAGACGGAATAGGCCGAGTACATGGTCGATGCGCACCGCGCCCGCGTGCGAGAACATGTTGTGCACCATCTCGCGGTACACGCCATAACCAGTTTTGGCCAGATAATTCGGATTGAACGGCGGCTGGCCCCAATCCTGACCCTGCTGGTTGTAGAAGTCCGGTGGGCAGCCCACGGTTACGCTGCCTACTGCGAAACGTTCCGGATTCCACCACACGTCCGCGCCGAGCGAGTGCACGCCCACGGCCATATCCTGCATGAGGCCGAGTGCCATACCGCTGTCACGGGCGGCGTTCTGCGCGGCTGTCACCTGCTCGTCGGCGATCCACTGCAGCCAGCATTCGAAATCGACCATATCGGCGTGCTCGCGCATGAGCTCCACCACTTCAGGCGAATCGCGGTTCGTGTCCTTGAACCACGTGCCTTCCCACGGCGCGCCCCACACCTGGAACGCCACCGACCATGCGGCGAACGCGCGCAGATCCGGACCCGCGGCCTCCTTGAACGCGTCGAACGCGGCCTGACGCTCGACGGAACGCGGCACGTTGTACACAAGCTGCAGCGCCTGGCGCTTGTGCCACCAAGCGGAATTGATGTCGAGCGGCTCGATACTGTCGTTGGCTGGCGAGACTTCCGCGTGCAGACGCGCCACTTCGGCCTGGTCCGCCTCGTTGAGTTCCGCATATTCAGCGATATCCTGCGGACGGATGTACGTCACATTGAGAAAACGACGCGATTCGGGAAGATACGGCGACGGCTCCAGCGGCGGCACTGGCGCGGTGGCGTGAATCGGGTTGATAAGCATGAAATCGGCATGCGATTTCGTTGCCGCGTCGGACAGCAGCAGCTTCAGATCGCCATAGTCGCCCACGCCCCAGGATTCAGCGGAACGGATGGAATACATCTGTGCCATCCAGCCCCAACGTTGCTTTTCCGCTACTGCTGGCGGCAGTTCGATGCGTGCCGGTGCGCAGATCAGCGCGGCTTCGGCGTGCAGCGGGCCGGCATCGACGGCCAGCGTGTGGTAGCCGGCGGGAATATCGTCCGGCAGCGTCAGTTGCAGCGAGCCGTCATCTGCGTTCGAGCCCGTCAGATACGCGGTCAGATCGCCCGCATATTCCGTGCCGTCTTCCAACGTCAGCTTCAGCGCCACGTCGTTTCCTTTCGCGCGGATTGGCGTGACGGCTTCCTTGCCGATGAACTTCACGACGGTCGGCTCAACAAGTGTGTCTGCGATGCGCTGCTGGGTCGCCGCATAGGAGGCGGTAATCGCTTCGGCGCTGGATGCGTCCACGCCGAGTGCGGCCAATACGGAGACGAGCACTTCGTCGCGGATTTCCACATAGGTGCCGAGCTGGTCGATATACGACGTGGAAATGCCATTGAGCTTGGCGAGCTGGATAAGAGGCCGTGCGATGCGTTCTGCGCTTTCGGTCTGCTGGGTCTGTGTCATAGGTCCCTTCTTTCCGCGCCGTTTGTGACGGCTGACATGCTACATTGCTTGCGATTGCCGCAGCTTCGATGCTGGTGGCATTCGCACCAAAGATAACTATATCACGGTATGATATCGTTTTCAAAGCGTGTTTTGCGGTAAGAGAGTGTTGCTATATTGCGATTTTGCTCTAATTTCAGGAATATAGATAACCGGAATTGTTTTTCCATATTGACTATCGTTTGCAATACGAAGGCGCAGCGCTCCGCATTGCAAACGATTATTCCAACGGGGCATTGCTCGTCTGCTACTCGGCTTCGAGAATTGCAAAGCTTTGCAGACCTAGACGCAGCGAAGTGCCGCTAATTTCGTTTTCGCCGATGCTGAAAATCGTCCGATAACTACCATCTGGTAACTGCAAAGCTTTGCAATCGCGGCTTGGATTGACGGCTATGATCAGCTTCTGCAGGTGGGTGGAACGCTCGAAAACGAACACTCTATCGCGTTCGATTGCATGGAACGTAGCCCCCGACCGCAAGGCGTCGCATTCCCTCTTGACGTGGAGTATGGAGCGCACCGTATGCCACAGTGATTCGGCGTCGGCCTGCTGTGCGGCGACGGTCGGGGCGTCGGCGGACGGGTCGGCGGGCAGGTAGCTGCCACCGGTCACATCGCCAGCCCGAGTGTCCGATTCTGCAGAATCGGACACGTGAAGTGCTCCGGATGCGTCGTTCGCACCCCACTGCATCGGTGTGCGCGAACCGGTGCGCACGTAGCCGCCTTCTTTGCCGGGCAGTGCGCGGTATCGCATGCCGATTTCGTCGCCGTAATACAGGAACGGCACGCCCGGCATCGCGAACAGCGTGCAGTATGCCAGGGCGATTTCGCGCTGCGACAGTCGCGGCGCCACGCGTGCGGTGTCGTGGTTGCAGGTGATGAAATTAAAATTTCCGTCGGCCGTTTCCGCTTCGCGCAGACGCGGCTCGTACTCGTCCAGGAATTCGCTGATCGGCGTGCCGGAATCGGCGTTGAAATAGCTCTTGTCGCCCTTGCGGCTCAACGGGTCGTCCACGTTGCGCAACAGCATGTTGTAGCCGTTGGGAACGCCGTCCCAACGCCAATCGAGATAGAAATCCATGTCGAAGCCGGCGGCCATCGACTCCTCTGGCCGTCCCCATTCCGAAACGAACGCGGCTTCGGGGAAGGCCGGGCGGATCCGGGCGAACATGTACTGCCAGGTGCGGATGGTGTAAGGCTTGCCCTCATCGTCCTTTTTGACGAGGCTGTCGGCCATATCCACGCGGAAGCCGTCTGCGCCACGGGAAAGCCAGAACCGCATGACGTCCACCATCGCGTCGCAAGTGGCCTTCGCGTCCGGACCAAGGGCTGGCTTCTGCCAGCTACGTTCGGGGTGCGCGAAACCGTAGTTGAGCGCCGGCTGGCATTTGAAGAAGTTCAAGATGTAGGTACCGTTGCGGGGCGATTCGCCGCCGATGAATGGCAGTCCGTCGCCACCGGAGATCCATGAGTCTGTCCAGATGTAGCGGTCGGAATAATTGTTTCGCTCGACCTTGCAACTGCGGTGGAACCACTCGTGTTCCTCGCTGGTGTGGCCTGGCACGAGATCGAGGATCACGTGCATGTCGCGCCGGTGGGCGGCGTCGAACAACGCAATGAGATCGTCGTTGGTGCCGTAGCGTGATGCCACCTTTTTGTAGTCGCGCACGTCGTAGCCGGCGTCTTTGAATGGCGAGTCGAAACAGGGATTGAGCCAGATCGCGTTGCATCCGAGATCCTTGATGTAGTCCAGTTTTAAAGTGATTCCGGGGATGTCTCCGATGCCGTCGCCATTGGAGTCGACGAAGGACTGTGGATAGATTTCATAAAAAATTGCGTCGGCAAGCCATTTGGGGTGGGGGTGTTTCGCGGGGGGAAGCATGAGGGTGTGTCTCCTTGATATTTCGCGGTTTGCGGTGTTTCTTTGAAACAATCATAACGCTGAATTGCAAACGTTGGCAGAAACGTGCTACACTAACAATCACTGATACATTTTTGGTGGCCCCAGTGTTGTTGGTAATCATCCAAGAACGATGATGTGAACGTATGCAGGGTTTTGGTCCGTACCATTTAACCGGAGATGTTGAGGAACACAAGGTTATGTGAGGAAAGGAAGATCAATGAAGATCGATTGGAAGAAGGCAATCGGACTTACTGCTGCCGTTTCTATGCTGGTTCCGCTCGCTGCGTGCGGTGGCTCCTCCGACGGTGGCGATAAGAACGCTTCCGGCTCCACCGAGGCCGTCACGCTGAGCGTGTGGGCCCCGCAGGAAGACCAGGCCAAGGACACCAACTGGCTGGGCAAGGTCGAAGAGAACTTCGCCAAGGCGCATCCGGAATACAATATCACGTGGAAGAATGACGTGGTCTCCGAAGGCGATGCTTCCAAGCAGGTCAGCACTGATCCGTCCGCGGCGGCCGATGTCTATATGTTCGCTTCCGATCAGTTGGGTGTTCTAATGGACGCCAAGGCCATTGGCCAGCTGGGCACCGACGCTGAGAAGCAGGTGAAGGAACAGAACGGCGACCTCGAAGTCAACTCCGTCACCGGCACCGATGGCAAGCTCTATGGCGTGCCGTACACCGACAACACGTGGTTCATGTACTACAACAAGTCCAAGATCACCGAGGATGAGGCCAAGGACTTCGATACCATCCTTTCCAAGGCCAAGGTCGCGTTCTCCCTGCAGAATTCTTGGTACATCAACGGCTTCTATGATGGCCTGAGCCTGTTCGGCGAGAAGGGCAATGATGCTGACGCAGGCATGGTCTTCCCGAAGGACGGCGCCGATATCACCTCTTATCTGGTTGATGTGGTCGCCAACCCGAACTTCTCCAACGACGATGGCGCTTCCGGCCTCGCAGCCATCAAGGATGGCTCCGCCGACGTGCTGTTCTCCGGTACCTGGTCCGCTAAGGACGTGAAGGAGGCCCTGGGTGACAACTACGCCGCCACCTCTCTGCCGACCTTCACCGTGAACGGCCAGAAGAAGCAGATGAAGTCCTTCGCCGCCACCAAGGCCGCTGCTTACAACCCGAACGCCAAGAACCCGAAGGCCGCCGCTCAGTTCGCGGCTTACCTCGGCTCCACCGAAGCTCAGAAGCTGCACTACGAGATGCGCGCCATCCCGCCGACCGACAAGTCCCTGTCTGATCTGACCACCGACGACGTCGCAGCCAAGGCCCAGGCCGACACCATGGCCAACACCGCCCTCCTGCAGTCCGGTCTGTCTGGCATGAACGATTGGTGGACTCCGGCCGAAACCTTCGGCAAGGCCCTGGTCAACAAGGAAATCACCAAGGACAACGCTGCCGCCAAGTACCAGGATTGGGTCAAGCAGGCCGGTGGCAAGATCGCTGAGTGAAATCAGTAATTCTAAAAATCCAATAACTGAAGAATGCAGGTGGTTGGCACTGCCAAATCCCCCCAGCCATCCTGCAGCTTTGAGAGACGCTTCGAGTCGCGGTGTCTCTCTCCACTTTGCATAGTGGCTCACTCCTCCTCCGAGCTTTGCATTCCCGGGCAAGGTTTTTAAATTCTCCTTCCCCTTGTCCGGGAGCAAAGCTTTTTTTATCTTTCAATATCCATATGAGAGGGCAGTCGAAATGACAGCAACAACTCTTTCCCCGCGGGAGATGAAGCGCCTTCGGAAGCAGGGTGCTGATTATGTTTCTCCGTCGCCTTACACGGTAAGGGCGGCGTTCCGGCGTGGTGACCTGTTCACTAAGCTTTCCGCAGTGGTGTTTGGTCTTGGCGATATCGTGCGCAAGCAGTATGTCAAGGGCATTGCCATGCTGGCGCTGGAAATCGCATACTTCGTGTTCATGGCAATCAATGGTGTGGACTATCTTTCCAAGTTGCCGACCTTGGGCACCAATGCAGGCGGCAAGAAGCTGGTCGACGGCTTCTGGGTCTACACCGAACCTGACCGTTCCGTGGTCATCCTGTTGTACGGTGTCGCCACTCTGGTTATCACCGCTGCCTTCATCGGCCTGTGGGTCATGTCCGTGCGCTCTGCATACAAGTCCCAGGTGCTGCTCGAGGAGAACGGCAAGGCTCCGAGCTTCATGGACGATGTCCGCGAGCTGCTCGATGCCAAGGCTCACGTCCTGCTGATGTTCCTGCCCACGCTGGGCATTGCCGTGTTCACTGTGCTTCCGTTGATCTTCATGATTTCCATGGCATTCACCAGCTATGACCACAAGCACCTCGTGCTGTTCCACTGGGTCGGCTTTGAGAACTTCGCCAAGGTCTTCTCCAACAGCGGCGGCACCGTTAACGCCGTACTGTTCGGACGTGTGCTGGTGTGGACATTGGTCTGGGCCTTCTTCGCCACCTTCCTGAACTTCTTCCTCGGCATGTTCGTGGCTATGATCATCAATCGCAAGACCACCCACTTCAAGGGTTTCTGGCGTGCCTGCTTCTCCATGTCCATCGCCGTTCCGCAGTTCGTGTCTCTGCTGGTCATGCACACCATGCTCCAGCCGCAGGGTGCGGTGAACCGCATGCTGCAGACGTGGGGTTGGATTGACGGCCCGTTGCCGTTCTTCACCAACGCCACTTGGGCCCGCGTCACCGTGATCATCATCAACCTGTGGGTCGGTATCCCGTACACCATCATGCAGATCACCGGTATTCTGCAGAACATTCCGGCCGATCAGTATGAGGCGGCGAAGATCGACGGTGCCAACTGGTGGCAGATCTTTACTAAGATCACCATGCCGTACATTATCTTCGTGCTCACCCCGTATCTGATCACCACTTTCACGGGCAATGTGAACAACTTCAACGTCATTTACCTGCTGTCCGGCGGCGATCCTACGCCATTGGGCGATTCCGCAGGCTCCACTGATTTGCTTATCACCTGGCTGTACAAGCTGACCGTGGACAAGCAGGATTACAATCTCGGTGCCGTGATCGGCATCATGACCTTCGTCGTGTTGGCCATCGTTTCGCTGATCACCTACCGCAATTCCGGCTCCTATAAGAATGAGGAGGCATTCCGATGAGCAACAAGCATTCCGCAACCAAAGTGGAAAGCCACGGCCTTCTGCACGACCAGAAGATCCGCCGTATCACCGGCGACGTGTTCGCCCACTTGTTCCTGGCCATTCTGGCCGTCATCTGGCTCGTCCCAATCGTATGGGTGTTCGCGGAGTCGTTCAATAAGAACACCGCCCCGTACACCAGCTCCTTCTTCCCGAAGGAGTGGACTCTGGACAACTATAGGGTGCTGTTCACCGACCGCAACGTGTTGGACTTCCCGAAGATGTTCGGCACCACGTTCATCATCGCCTGCTTCACCTGTGCGATTTCTCTGATCTTCGTGCTCTCTGTGGCATACTGCATGAGCCGTATGCGTTTCCGTGTGCGCAAGACTTTCATGAACGTTGTGCTGATTCTTGGCATGTTCCCGGGTATCATGGCCGTCACCGCCATCTACTTCATCTTGAAGGCCTTGGGCCTGTCAAGCGGCACCATGACTACCGTGGCGTTGATTCTCGTGTACTCCGCCGGTTCCGGCGCTGGCTTCTACGTGATGAAGGGCTATATGGACACCATTCCGACCTCGCTGGACGAAGCCGCCCTGCTCGACGGTTGCACCCGTTTCCAGGTGTTCCATAAGATCATCATCCCGATCTGCAAGCCCATGATCGTCTACCAGGCCATCATCGGCTTCCTGACCCCGTGGCTCGACTTTGTCATGGCCAAGGTGATCTGCCGTACGCAATCCAACTACACCGTGGCATTGGGCCTGTGGCTCATGCTGCAGAAGGAATATATCCAGAACTGGTTTGCCCGCTTCGCCGCGGCCGCGGTCGTGATCTCCGTTCCGATCGCCATCCTGTTCATTGTGATGCAGCGCTTCTATCAGGAGTCCATGTCGGGCTCCGTGAAGGGCTAAAGAAAGGCAAAGGATATGACGCTCGTAGACAACTTTGCACAGCCGAACACGAGCGTCGCCGAACCGTTCCCGCTTTGTTTGGAACGGCCTCTGGGTGCCGTGGTTGCTCAATCCGGCACCCAGTTCGCTCTCTGGGCTCCTTCCGCACAAAAGGTGACCCTGAGACTGTTCTCGCGTGGCTCCATGGGGGAAAGCGGCGACGCTCTGATTGGACAGTACACGATGCGTCCGGAATCCGATGGTTCCTGGACGTACGATTTCGCCGACAACATGCACGGCGTGTATTACGACTTTTTGATCGAACGCGATTGCGGTTCCGTCGACCGCATCGCCGACCCGTGGGCGCGCGGGGCCGGTGTGAACGGCCGGCGCAGCATGGTCGTGGACTTCAGCCGTACCAATCCGGATGGTTGGTACCGCGACCATATGCCGGACGTGCCGCTTGCGCAGACGGTGGTCTGGGAAACCCATGTGGGCGATTTCAGCAATGATCCCGCCGGCGGTTTCCCCGAATCGCATCGGGGCAAGTATCTGGCGTTCACCGACGACGGTACGTCTCTGGACGGGCATCCCGACTTTCCCACGGGCATCGCATATCTCAAGAAACTTGGCGTCACCGCGGTGCAGCTCATGCCGATTTACGATTTCGGTTCCGTGGACGAAGAGACCTGCGATCGCTACAACTGGGGGTACGATCCGGTCAATTACAACGTGCCGGAAGGCTCGTATTCCACCAATCCGTTCGACGGGTCGGTGCGCATCCGCGAAGTGAAGCAGATGGTGCAGGCGCTGCACAACGCCGGCATCAAAGTGATCATGGACGTGGTCTACAACCACATGTTCTCGCCCGATAATTGGTTTGAGCGGTCGGTGCCGGACTATTTCCTGCGCCGTAAGCCCAACGGCGCGCTGGCCAACGGATCCGGCTGCGGCTGCGATATGGCCACCGAACGCAAGATGTTCCGCCGGTTCATCGTGGAATCCGTGACGTTCTGGGCGCGCGAATACCACATGGACGGCTTCCGTTTCGACCTGATGGGTCTGATCGACGTGGACACCATGAATGCCGTGCGTGCTGCTCTGGATGAGATTCCCGGCCGTGGACGCGACATTCTCATGTACGGCGAACCGTGGTCCGCGGGCGCCACCGCGCCGCTGCCCAGCGACACCGTGCTGGCTGACAAGTCAGGCCTGTCGAAGCTTGACAGTCGCATCGGCCACTTCTGCGACACCACGCGAGACACCATCAAGGGCCATGTGTTCTTCTCGGACCGCCCGGGTTATGTGAACGGTGGCATGCACGAGAACGTAGCGGCTGCGCGTGAGGCCGTGGACGCGTGGCGTCGCGGCAAACATTCGGAAGGAGTGGCAGGCCAGGTCATTCAATACGTGTCCGCGCACGACGACCTCACGCTGTGGGACAAGTTGTGCGCGAGCTTTGCGGCTGGTTCGTTGGGCAGCACCGTGGCCGAAGGCGTTAACGAAAACACCGTGGATGTGCCAAAAGTCATGTATGACGCCGATTTCTCGGCGGAAGGGCTGGCCGGTGTCGGTCCGCAGATTGCGGCCGCGCTGACCGACGTGATGGACGCCAACAAGCTGGCTGTGGGTATCACGCTTACCTCCGCTGGCATCCCGTTCATGCTGTCCGGCGAGGAGTTCGCACGTACCAAATTCGGCAGCTCTGATTCTTACGATTCCGCCAAAGAGCTTAACTGGCTCGATTGGAACCGTGCATGGCAGAAGCGCGATTTGATTGAGTATTACGCGAAGTTGATTGCATTGCGCAAGTCTGATCCACAGTGGTTCGACGGCAATCGCAATATCGTCGATACGGAAGGCGACGAACTCGTGTTCCGCGTCGGCGATTATCTGATGGCCGCCAATCCAGGCAGACACGTCGGCGTTATTGACGTGGCCGTAACGGGTTTGGAACCGATTGGCGGAATACGGAGATACTGGTGTGGTCTCGGCTCGTCCGTCAGTCCGGTGGAAGGCAATGTGAGCGCAGGTGATGGCGATTATTTGATTGTTCCACCGCATACGTTTGCAATCTGGCGGTTGCAGTAATACTCTCAGTAGGGAAGCTACAAAACGGCGACCGCAAAGCTGCGGTTGCCGTAACAGATACGGCAATGGGGCCGGAAAACCAGAAAGGATACGACAGTGGGAATCGGAGCGCGCAATCCGCGGTACGAGGTGGTGTTTTTCGACCTGTACGGAACGCTGATCGACATTCGTACCGATGAGCAGAGCGAGGCCGCATGGCAGGCGCTGTACGATTGCGTGACCGAATTGGGCGCGCAGTACGAATCCGTCGACGTGATGCGCGACCAGTTCGAAAAGCTCGAAGCCCGCGAAATGGTCCACCAAGCCGACCGTGCAATCGTTCGCAACGGGTGGGACGAATTCGACATCCTGCCGGTCTACCGGTCGCTGCTGATGAACCGTAGTGAGGAGGCTGAAAAGAAACTGGCACTGCCGCAAGCCGCGCTGAAAGCCGCATGGGCGTTCCGGCAGGGCAGCACCAGCATGATCCGCCTGTATCCGGGCGCACTCGACATGATCGAAGCATTGCAGGAGGCCGGCGTCGTCGTGGCGCTGCTAAGCAACGCACAAGCCTGCTATACTCGCCCCGAACTGGAAATGACCGGCTTGGCGAACGTACTGGACGACGTGATTATCTCCAGCGAAGAGAAAATCCGCAAGCCTGCCCGCGACTTGTACATGTTGGCTCTCGACCGCGAGTTCGTAATCGCAAAAAACGCGCTCATGGTGGGCAACGATGAAGCAAACGATATTATCGGAGCCAATTCCGCCGGTCTCGACGCAGCATACTTCCGTACGGAAATTTCGCCGATGAGCGACCCGCCCAAGTCGGAGCATGCGGTATGTTCGTTTACCGGTGCCGACTACGACGGTCTGCTGAAATTCGTGCTGAACGCGTGAAACGCGCGTAGGTTGCGTCTTGGGCGTACTGGGCGTCTTGGGCGCACGAAAGGCCGTATGCGGAACTGAGGAGGACATATGGAAAGCTATGTCGAGCAGGGTGCTGGAGCTGATTCGATTGAACAGATCGGATTCGGCGGCGCTCGCCGTACCAAGAAGAAGCACCGCGGACTGACGGTGTTCCAGCTCAAGGTCATCGGCGCTGTGGCGTTGGCTCTGTCAGCTGGTAGCACCACCATTGTGCCGCTGTTTTTCGGTTCCGACGTCAATAATATGACGTCGCTGACGGCGATGGTCTTAAGCGAGGTCGTATCTTGGTTTGCTATTCCGATTTACGCGTGGCTGCTGGTGCAGGGTTTCCGTGAAACACATAGTCGCGTCGCGTACGGCCTGCAGCTGTTCATCCTCGCCGTGGTGTGTGAGGTGCCGTACGACCTCTGCACGTCGCATAAGGCTTTCGATTTTGGCTCGCAGAACCCTGTTTTCGGTCTGTTCATCGCGTTCGTTGTGCTTGCCGTGTTGGATTGGGTGGCGGCGCGCTACCAGAAGTCAATGAAGATTGTGCTGTCGGTCGGTCTGGTGTTGATCGGACTGTTGTGGGATCTGCTGCTGCGCGTCGGCCTGCGCCAGCATATGATGAGCGTCGGCTCGGTGACGCTTGGTTTCGTGCTGATTTTCACGTTGATGCGCCAGCATGAGAATTCGATGATGTTCACTGCCGGCCTGTTTGGCGCGGTGATGATGATTATGCCTGGCATTGGCGTTGCATTCGTGCATTATTACAACGGCGAGTTGGGTTATAAGCGGCAGTGGACGAAGTGGGCTTTTTACGCGGCTTATCCAGTTATTTTGATATTTTGTGCTATTGGTGCAACATTAGCGTGATTTTTGACAACGTTCGCAGTATAATAGTAGCAATATGGGAGAGCATTGCCGCTCGGGCAAGTGTTTCCAAGGCTGGGAACGTTTGTGATTATGATGCAGAAACCGCAAAGGGGTTGAGAGATGGATAGAGCAGGCATTCGCGAGGTGGCCAAGGCCGCGGGTGTGTCGATTTCCACGGTGTCGCGCGCGTTCACGCGTCCGGAACTGGTGTCCGAACGTACACGTCGCAAGGTGCTGGAAACTGCCGACAAGCTTGATTTCAACATCTCCCGTTCCGCCACGTCGCTGAAATCCGGCCAATCGTACCGTGTGGCGATGCTGATGAATGAAGAGATCACTAGCTGGTTCAATACGGAAGTGTTCGCTGGAATCGAATCCGTCATGCATAATGCCGGGTATGACGTATCGCTGTTCCAGCATGTCGACACCGCCGAAAACCGCCGCGACTTCTTCACGAATCTGCCGGTCCGCCGCAACGTGGACGCCGTATTCGTGACGTCGTTCGGCGTGGATCCGAAGGAAATCCAGCAGCTCAAGCGCATCCACGTGCCGATCATCGGCATCAATACGCCGACGCAAAGCGGCTTCGACGCCACCATCTCCATCGACGATGAGGACGGCATGTTCACCGCCGCCCAGCATCTGATCAATCTGGGGCACAAGAATATCGTGTACGTGTGCTCCGATGCGGTCGATTCCATTAATTCCTCCATCGATGCGCGAGGACAGGGCTTCATCCGCGCCTGCAAGACGATGGGGGCCTCCCATGACTTCAAGTGGCGCGTCGTCTCTGTGCCGCGTGGCAAGACCTTCGCCGACTCGGCGTTGACCGCGCTGCTTGCGTTGGACGAGTTCCCGGACGCGATTTGCTGCCAGATGGATATGATGGCGATTCCGCTGGTGTTGCGTTTGGAACGTTACGGCCACCACACGCCGAGTGACTATTCGATTATCGGCTTCGACGATTCGCCGTACGCCGACACTGTGAACCTGACCACCATGCGCCAGGATCCGTATGCGATGGGTCGCGCGGCCGCACAAAAGGCCATGAAGCTTATCGAAGGCAAGCCGCTTGAGAACGCGCATGAGATTGTGCGCGCCCAGCTCGTACTGCGCGGCACCGATTCCGTGTACGGCACTGGCCGCTGAGAGCCGAGTCTCATTACCCTTCCGTAGCCCGTCAATGCCGACGGGCTGATTGTGATGGCCCGGGGTGGATTGGTAGGGGATACCCCCCACTATAGTCACGGTGTGTGGCATACGTTTTCATGAAAAAATGAAACAATTTGCAGTGATGTGTTTCATGGCACGCCAATCGGGGGCTGATGAATGATGAATTTCATTCAATGATCAGCATGTGTTTTTTGATTTTGCAATCGTTGACAAACCGTTGAATATCAGGCTTTAAAGCGTTGTCCCCGTGAGAGGGGACGAAAAAACGTATCGGGGGAGGGGTGTGGGTTCTTTTTGTTTCATTTTGTTTTCATAACTGCAAAGGTTATCATAGTAAACCGTAGGTCAGAGAAAAAGGGAAAACAGAGGTTTCCGGCTGTGTTGCCGGAGATGGGAACAGCGTAGAAGCTATACGTAAAACAGAAGTGATAACGGCATTATGCAAAGGATCATTATGCAAAGGATATCAACCCTCGAGTTGAGGGGCTCAGAAGGGTGAACACTTTGCGGATAGGGGACAAGATGAGGCAATGGCGTAATGGTGTCGGCAACGCACCACGACACTATGCAGGAACGCGATCGGCATCCGGTCGCGCGCTTTCGCGTACCCGCTCCCTGACCGCCGCCGCCATAGCGGTAGCCATGATGGCCACCGTAGCAGTAACTTCCCTCCTCCCCGCCTACAATGCCAAGGCGGACGAAAGCAGCTTGGCGGATGGTTCCAAGTGCACTCCAACCTCTTACACGCTGGGCGACGCTTCTGGCATGGCTAGCGAGGATACGGGTGTGGCAACCTACGTAGGTCGTGACCTTTACATCGGTAAGAACACGAACGGTAAGGCAAATATCAGCAATGAGAATGATGTTGATGGCTCGTATGCAGTAGAGGCCGAGGGCCTTACCGTGGTCAACGGCAAGCTGGTCATGAAGCCGTTGAAGGATTCATGGAAGGCTCCGAATTCTTCTGGCATCTATTCGAGTGCCGGTTTCCGTTGGGGTACCGTGGGTTTCGGTTCGCAGTTCCGTCCTAGCGACAGGAAAACCGTGCTTGCGGTCGGTGGTGCCAACTCCGGTATCAACAGCCTTTCTTCGGGTAATGTGCAAGGTAACGTCGGCGCATATGGCAAGGGCGGCTTTGTCGGCCAGAGCTACACGGCATGGGATTCCAAGAATAGCTACAAACCTGTGGCAAGTTCCGCTCAAGGTTACCAATACAAGGCTTCTATCGCCGGCAGTGAGACCAAGTGGAGCAACAACACGAGCCGCTCTTCTATCGTGGCCGCTCAGGGCGATTGGCAAAAGAACAATGACGTCACCTTCAACGCAGCAGACCCGTTGAAGGACGTGAACGGCACCGATTACACGAACTATACGGAAGCCAACCTCAAGACCAAGCTTTCCGCCCCCTTGTCCAAACTGGAGGACACGGGTACCGTCAATGCCTCTGGAGAGGCGTCGGAAGGCACCGCCACCCGTTACAAGTACAACTACGATAAAACGACGGATCCCGTCAGCTTTCAGTTCACCTATAATGGCGGCTCTACCACCGTCGATGGCCAAAGCGTAAAGAACAACGAGAAGCTCATCACCTTCACCGGAGACGGCAAATCCGCCACGCAGGTGTTCTCTCTCACCAGTGAGCAGCTTTCCTCCGCCGGTTATCGTGGTGTCGATTTCAAATTCGTCAACATTCCTAAAGACGCCTCCATCGTGATCAATGTGTCCGGCGACAACATTGACTTCCATACCGGCTGGCGTTTTTGGTGGGACAAGACCGACATCGGTGGCGGTTTCTCCAAGGCGGAAACGGATGAAGTCCGTAAGCTGTACTCCTCCGTGGCTCAGAAGATTATGTGGAACTTCAAGGACGCCAAAAACGTTACCATTCGCGGCGGCGTGGCCAATGAGAGCAACAGCGAGATTGACGGCAACTATCAGTCCAAGAACACCACTGATGATCCTGCGGCCGCAATGCTCGGCAGCATCCTCGTGCCGAACGGCAGCTTCGAATCACACGTGAGCACCAATGGCCGTGTGTACGTCGGCCAGGACTTCATGATGTACAATCCGACCGCAATCGCATATGAGAACGATAAAGCAGGTTGGGAAGGCAAGACCGCCTCCGTGCTCAACATGGACCAGGAGCGCCACAACCTGCCATGGAACGGCCAGATGACCGCCAAATGCCCGGCCATCCAGTGGAACAAGGCGAACTCCGCTGGCGAAGCGTTGAAGGGCACCACTTGGAATGTGTACGGCACCCTTGAGGCTGCAAAGGCTGAAACATCTTCCTTGGGCACCATCACTGATGGCGAGTTCACCGATGGCAATGACGCGGATGGCACCATCAAGTTCGAAGGCGTCGCCAAGAGCGCCAAGTACTTCGTGAAAGAGTTCGCTACCAACAGCACTGAATACACGAAGGTTAATCCGTATATCTATCAGATCAATACCGGTGACGATGAAGACACTCACACGAATATTGTGCACGTGTATGACGCCGACGGTAATGAAGTCTCCGGCAGTAATGCGGATAAGAAGCTGACCGATTCCAGAGCGATTATCAACGAGAAGGAAGGTGCCACGCTGGAATGGTCGAAGGTCGACGCTTCCGACCACCCTACCAAGGTGCTGTCCGGCTCTGAATGGCAGTTGCAGAAGAATAATGGCTCTAACGAGGCGTATCAGATCACGGATTCCACCAAAGCCGTCGATAAGGTTACGATTCAGTACAATGGCAATGTCGTCCCGACTGAAGGTATTTCGCTAACCTACAATGTTGCTGTTGATTTGACCGCAATTGTCACTGGCACGGACGGTGGCACGGATGGCGTACCTCAGGCCGTGAAATGGAGCAGTAGCGATCCGGCTGTTGCATCGGTGAACGATGGCACGGTACTCGGCTTGAAGAACGGGGCAGCCACAATAACCGCATGCTCCGTTGCGGATAGCGCGAAGTGCGCGACGGCAACCATTACCGTCACCGGTGCTCCTGCCGATACGAAGAACACCACCACGTTCTACTTCAAGGCGGATGGTTACGCTTCCGGCAACACGAAACTGCGTTATCGTCTGTTACCTGCGGAAGGGAATGAAGGTTGGAGCACAGAGGGCACGGATCCTGTGCTGTCCAATGTTACCAATTGTTCCGGCTGGCTGAGTGTTACGATTGACAACCCTGGCCTTAAAGCTGTGGAATTCCTGTTCTACCAAGGTGATAGTTGGTATCACAGTGACAGTGCAAGTAGCAGTTCGAACTTTACTCTTTCGGCGGGTCAATCGGCAGTGGCCGTACAGGACTATAAGGCTGTCAACGGTGCTCCTTCCGGCTGCAGTACCGGCGGCGGCTCCGGTAGCGGCGGAAGCACCACCACCGGTACCGTCACCATCTCTGGCTCTACGGAGGTTGGCCTCAACAAGTCCATCAAGTTGAAGGCCACTACAGATCCGGCCAACGATACCATCACATCGTGGTCCAGTGGCGACGCCAGTGTTGCTACTGTAACGAGTGACGGTAAAAACGCTACCGTTGTCGGCAGGAAGGCCGGCAGGTCCACCATTACCGTGGTGACCTCTTCTAACGCCATGGCTTCCGTCACCATCACAGTGAGGGATGACTCCACCATCAACGTGTACTTCCAGAAGTCCACGGTCAATTGGAAAGAGTACTACCTGCATTATCAGCCAAAGACCGGCACGAACTGGCCTGCGGTCAAGATGACGGATGCGGGCGATTGCAGTGGCTACGTGGTTGCGAGCATCCCGAAGGCGAACGTTGCAGCGAATCACGGCTATTACTTCCGCAATGGTAATAGTCCGAACAGCGATGGTTGGTACAACAGCAACGGTCAAAACGCGGAAGGTGATCCGTTCAAATTCTGGAGTGGCACCTACACCGACATGTACGTGAACACCAATTCCGACAAGCAGCCAACGAAGCCGAAGAGTTGTCAGTTCGCCTCTTCTGCCGCCAAGGTGAGGGCTCGCGTGTCCACTGCGGTGCTGAAGTCCAGCAAGACAGATGTGATCGCCGTCAACGATGCCGAGGGTTCCGGCACGAGTGCGGCTCCCATCGTCTACTCCTGCGGCGACGCCAAGGGCAAGTGCGATATGGACACTAGGGCTGGCTATTTCAAGGTGGTCGACCTTGAAGACGGTACGTACACGCTCACCGAAACGGTTGCGCCGAACGGCTACAGCATCGCCGGTCCGTATACGGTGACGATTACGACCACGAATGGCGTTACATCGGTTTCGATTACGAATGGTAATAGCGGTCTGATTAACGATAACAAGATTCCGAACATCCGCAATACCGGCACGATTTCCTGGAACAAGATTTCTTCGGATTCCACGAATACCAAGAAGCTTGGAGGCTCGGAGTGGAAGCTGACGAAGACTGCAAACTTCGACTGGGACACTGACGGTAAGGCGGTGTATACCGACATTGTCAATGACCATCAGTCGCCGATCACGATTACGGACTGCGAGTTGGGAGCGGGTAATGCTTGCTCCGCCTCTGAAGTCCAGCCGATTTACGATGTGGATCCGGTCGAAGGCCAGTTCAAGCTAAAAGGCTTGGAGTGGGGTACGTACACGCTCGTCGAGTCCAAGGCGCCTGACGGTTACGATGTCGATTCCACCGTCCGCAAGTTCACGTTCGGTCCGGCCAGTGGCTCTGATGGCACTGGCCAGTGGAACTCGAACGGTGTTGCGTCGGCCGCTGGCGATGCTACCGGCAATTTCACGACTTCCCCTGCGAATTACGACTCCTCAGTGTTCAACTTCTCGGTTGGCGACATCAAGAATCAGCCGGGGGTGGTGTTGCCGGCGACTGGTGGAACTGGCAACTCTTGGATTTACGCGACGGCGATGGCCGTGGCGTTGATAGGTGTTGTTGCGGCTGGAATGGCCCTCAAGGTCAGGAGGCGGCAATGATGAACTCGTCTAGGAGAAGGGGGACTGGACCGTAGCGTAGCGACCCAATGCCCACTAGGCAATAACTGAATACACATAACTGAAGATTTCCAAGATTTCAAACAAATAAGAAAGGGAGAACAATGAACAAGGTTCTCAAAGGCCTCGTAGCCGTGGCAGCCACCGCGGCAATGGCCGTCGCCGGTTTCGCCGGCGCCTCCACCGCCATGGCGGATGACCCAACTGGTGGTATCGCGGTTGAAGCCAACGATACCCACACCTATTCCGTCTACCAGATTTTTACTGGTACGTACGGTAGTGATGGTTCTCTTGGCAACGTTGCAGCTGGCCAGAACTTCAAGACCGCGAATGGAGCTGGTGATGGCGGCACTAATCTGTCAGCCGCTGATGCTGCCAAGAAGGTGGCTGGGCTTGAGAGCAGTGCCTCCGATTCGATGAAGCTTGAAACTATCAACAAGTTCGTTGATTTGACTGGCGATGCATACGGCACAGTATCGGCCGCAGCTCAGCTGAGCAAGGTCCCGGCTGGTTATTACCTCGCCAAGGACAAGGACACTGTGACCGGTAATGATGCAGCTACTTTGTACATTGTCAAGGTTGTTGGCAATGAAGTCGTGACCATCGCCCGCAAGGCCGATAAGCCGACCTTCGAGAAGAAGGTCCAGGATGCCAACGACTCCGAAGGCACTACCACTGGGTGGCAGGATTCTGCTGACTACGACGTGAACGATACGGTTCCATTTAAGCTGACCGCCACCTTGCCGACGGACAAGGACGATTTCGCGGCGTACAAGACCTACATGCTGGTCTTTAAGGATACGCAGTCGGCTGGTTTGACTTATCCGGAGGCTTCTGGCTTCATTGTTAAGTATGAGGAAACCGTCGTTCCGGCGAGCCAGTACACCCTGACTCTGAACCCGACTACTACCACTGCTGATAGCACGTTCACCCTCACCATCAACGATGTCAAGTCTCTTACTGATTCCGAGGGTCAAGCCATTGCTGTTGCTGAAGGTGGCAAGTTCACTGTCGAATATGCATCCACGCTGAACAAGAATGCTGTGATTGGTTCTGCGGGTAACCCGAACGAGGCTAAGCTCGAATACTCCAACAATCCGAACTACACTGGCGATGGTGCAGGCTCTCCGACTGGTGAGACTCCGAAAGATAAGGTCATCGTCTTCACCTACCAGCTGAACGTCAACAAGACCTTCGATCAGGGTGACCCGGCGGAAAGTGATATGCCGAAGTTCACGCTGTACAAGAAGTACAAGAATGGCGAGAGCGAGGAGTGGAATAAGGTCGGTAAAGAGATCGCTCTGACGAGGGGCGGCACCGAGGGGCATTTCACCTACACTGGATCTTTCTCCCGCATTGATGATGGCGAGTACAAGCTCGTGGAGACCCACACTCCGGCAGGCTATAACACTGCTGCTGACACGCTCTTCACCATCACTGCTGACCACGATGTATTGTCTGACAATCCGGCGCTGACTTCTCTGAAGATTAATCAGACTGACGGTGATAAGACGAATGGTACCGTTCAGGCCGACGTCGTGAACAAGAAGGGCTCCAACCTCCCGTCCACCGGTGGCATGGGCACCGTGCTGCTGTACGTGGCTGGCATCGCCGTGTTCGTGCTTGCTGGCGCGACCCTGGTGATGGCTCTGCGTCGTCGCAATGCCTGATCCTCCGGATTCCATAAGAATCTGAAGTAACCATGCGAAACCCGTGAGCCGCGTTGACGCAAGTCAGCAGCGGCTTACGGGAATCGCAATACATAATTTAAAAACTAAAAATTAAATAATAACTGAACCCACATATGCTGGGCTGGACCACCTCAATCCCTTGTACACTGCCTAATTTTCTTGAGTATCCAGCCTGGCTCCATATATTTTCCGGTTTGCCGTTGGGGGCGAATCAAACATGCTTACTTTCCAATCCACAGAAGAGGGGTCGGCAATGAAGGAACGCACGATCGCAAGCCGCGTCATCGCCGCATGCTGCGCAATCGCCGCCACATTCGCCGCGGCAGCCTGTGCATTCACTACTCGCGATGCCGTCGCGGCTCCAACAACAGACTCTGCCAGCGGCAGCATCGCCATTTCGTACCACCATAAGAGCTCGGATTCCGAAACGTCCGACGATTCTACCAACTTCGCCATTTCGGACGCCAGCTTCAACCTCTACAAAGTCGGGCAGATCCCGGCAAGCGGCGGCGCCACCTTCGAGCCCGTCGCACCGTTCACCGACTCCACCGCCTACCCCGTCGACTGGTCGAAGATGACCGGCAAGGACGCGCAGGTGTGGCGAGACATGGCCAACACGCTCGCCGGGCTCATCGCGGTGAACAAGCCCGACGCCACGGCAACCGGTGTCACCAACGCTTCCGGACACCTGACCTTCACCGGACTGTCCGACGGCCTGTACCTGGCCGTGTCCGACAGTGTTGACGTGAAGGTCACCAACGCTTCCGGAAAGAACCAGACATGGACGTGCTCTTCCGGCAGCATGCTCGTCGCAGTGCCCGAAGACGGCGTCTCCGGCGGGTCGCGTGTGCTGAGTATCGAACCGAAAACCGAATGTGTGGCGCAACCGCCGAAAACCGTGGAACGCAACGTGCGCAAAATCTGGAATGACCGGAACAATTCCGACGGCAAGCGCCCCGAATCCATCACCGTGAAACTCCTGCGCGACGGCGAGCCCGTGGAAAACGTGAAGCTGAACGAGTCCAACAAGTGGACGCATTCGTGGACGGATCTCGACGCGGACCACGAATGGACCGTGGTCGAAGCGGCGGTGCCCGACGGCTACACCACCATCTCCGATGTGGAAGGCGACTCCACTGAAATCACCAACACGCACACGCCACCCACCACGCCGGACCAGCCGCACACCGGCGCCGACGTGCAGCAGGCCGCTTGGATTGCCGTGGCCATCTTGGGCGCGGGTTTGGTGCTGCTGATCGTTGCCAAGACGGCTTTGCGGAAACGGGCGTAGCATAAATAACGTGACGGATGAATCGGACGCCAAGCCAGCTGCGCAAGTCGAATTGGATGCGCAGGTTAAACCGGCTGCCAAGCATAAGAAATCGAATGCGCTGCTCAATGTGATGATTGCCATCTCCGCAATCGCCATGATCGGTGCGCTAGGCCTCATCGCGTATCCGACATTCAGCGACTGGTGGAACCGCATGCACCAGTCATACGCCGTAGCAGGCTACGTGGAACAAACCAAAGACATGTCCGGCGCCGAACGCAAAGCCATGATCGCCGCGGCACACGCGTACAACGAACGGCTCGCCGCGAACGGCGATCGGTGGCACATGACCGACGCACAGAAGCGCGAATACAACGAAACGCTCGACGTGACCGGCACCGGCATCATGGGATATGTGACCATCCCGCGCATCAAAGTGAAACTGCCCGTCTACCACGGCACCAGCGACGGCGTACTGCAGATCGCCGCCGGACATTTGGCCGGCACATCGCTGCCCGTAGGCGGAGCGACCACGCACGCGGTGGTCTCCGGGCACACCGGCCTGCCGTCCGCCCGGTTGCTGACCGGCTTGGACGAGCTGCAAAAAGGCGATACCTTCGCATTCCACGTGCTCGACGAAACCTACACGTACCAAGTGGACCAGATCTCAGTGGTGCTGCCGAGCGAAATCAGCAAACTGAATATTGAGTCCGGGGCCGATTACGCGACGCTGATTACGTGCACGCCGTACGGTGTCAACTCACACAGGCTGCTCGTGCGCGGGCACCGGATTCCGAATCCGAAAGTGCCAGACAAGACGCAATACGACGAGCCGGGCGAAATGACAGCCGTGGCGGCTGCGGTGATCGGACTGCTCGTGTTTGTGGCTGGCTGCGCTTTTGTGGGGCTCGCGCGGCTATGGCGACGCTCCTGGATTGTGCGGCACGGGTTGTGCGCCGGGGCCGGCGCGCGCCATTCGTCTGGTGTTCGGGGGTAGTGTCTAGCCTAGCGCCGCCGCAGGCCGGTGACATCGCTTCTCCGGTGTGCGGGGGTGTGCGTCTGGTCGTGCTCGGTATGTGGTGCGTGGTGTTTGTGTGCTTGTGGTACGTGTTGCGTTTCAGTGTGTGTACTTGTGTTTGCGTGCGTGTGCATGTCTGATGTTGCGCAGGGGTGTTGTTGCGGTGCGCATATGGCCTGAATCGTGCTGAAGCATGGGTTGTGAGCGGATGGGGGTATTATTCGGCCTGTTTCGGACGCTTTTGATGCCCCTTTTGCTCATGACTTGCGATTTTGACGGTTTTGGCGTGGTTGTGAGCGGATGGGGGTACGATTCTGGATGTTTCGGGCTGTTTTGATGTTGGGTGGCCTCCCTTTTTGCTCACGACTTGTGAGTTGGGCTGGTTTTGCTTGTCTGTGAGCGGATGGGGGTGTGATTCGGGCTGTTTTGGGTGCTTTTGATGCCCCTTTTCGCTCATAACTTGCGATTTTGCCGGTCCGCGCGCGGTCGTGTGCGTACGGGGGTGTGTGCAATGGGCCTTGCGTGGGTGTGGGCGTGCGGGTGTGCCGGTGTAGGCGTGGGTGTAGGCGTGCGGTCGTGGTTTTGGCTGGGTATCTGGCTTATAGATGGCGGATTCGGCCGGGTGTCCGGTGGTATCTCGCTTATAGGTGGCGGGTCGGTTTGGGCAATAGGTCGTTAGGGGGTAGCATGCATGCCCCCTAGATGTCTTGTTTCCGCAAGGGGCCGCCATCTATAAGCGAGATACCATCCGTCGATCCCGCGAATCCGCCATCTATAAGCGAGAAAGCGCGTGAACCGGGCGCTGCGGCGGCGAAATCGCAAAATTATGGAATCGGCTGATTACTGCGCGCGGCAGGTGGGTAGTATCGGGCGCGGAAGACGTGGAAGGAGCTGCCATGTGTGATGAAGGGGAAACTGCGGATCGGGCGGATGCCGTACGAACGGAATCGCAAAAGATGGAATCGCGAGCGGGGGAGACGGCGCTTGATGGGTCGGCGCGCAGCATCATCGTGCTGATTGTGGTCGGCATGTTGGTGGGCGTGCTGTCGGGCACGTTCGGCATCGGCGGCGGCACGATGATCGTGCCCGCGCTCGTCTGGCTCGGCCTGTCGCAACGCAACGCGGCCGCCACGTCCACGCTGGCGATCGTGCCGACCTCCATTTCCGGTGTTGTTTCGTACGCGACCGGCGGGCACGTCGACTGGCTCGCCGCAGCTCTGCTGTTCTGCGGCATGTTCATTGGCGGACAGATTGGCAGCTGGCTGCTGTCACGGCTGCCGGAACTGGTGCTGCGGTGGATTTTCGTGGCGTTTCTCGTGTTCGTGGTGATCAATCAGGTGAGTTTTGTGCCGTCGCGCGACCACCAGATCGCCATGAGCGTAACGACCGGCATCTGCCTGGCGTTGCTGGGCGTGATCATCGGCACGCTGGCGGGGCTGCTGGGCATTGGGGGTGGTGCGCTTGCGGTGCCGTCGCTGTCGATGCTGTTTGGCGCGTCCGACCTGGTTGCGCGCGGCACTTCGCTGTTGGCAATGTTTCCGAATTCGATCACGACCAGCGCGGCGAACTTGAAGCGCAGGCTAGCGCATGTGAAAACCGCGCTGATTATTGGTGTGACGGCGGCTGTGACCGCGCCGCTCGGCACGTGGATTGCGGGGGAGGTTTCGCCACGAGTTGGGGCGATTATGTTCGCCTGCTATCTGTGCGTGCTGCTGGTGCGGTCCGTGTTCGTGGCCGTAAAGGCCACGCGCGCGGCGCGGGTTGCGCGGGGCTGAGTGGCGCGGGCATTTTTCCCAGTGGCTGGATGATTTAGTCGCGTGAGTGGTGCGTCAGAGGTGGTTTTTATCCAGTCACTGGGATTTTTGGCGTGTGAGTGGGGTCTGAGAGGTTGGATTTATCCAGCCAGTGGGGGATTTTGGCTTGTGGGGTGCGGTGGGGGTGTTGTTTGACGGAATATGGCGATTTTATTGGCCGTATTCCCCCTGTTCATGCGGTGGATATGTTGCGGTCATCATATGGCGATGAGTGTTCATCTGTCGTTCTTCTGTAGTGCGGTGTGCGTTGGCTTGCGGCGCATAGCGTGGGCGGTGGCATCGAAAGATCCAAGCAATGCAGCCGCGGAAAGGTTCCGCGCAGCCGGAAAACATGGTCGAAACGGGCGTTACCTAACGGGCGCAACCGAAACGGCAGGTTGGACGGCACGGAAGAAACTGCATGGAAGAAAGAAGAAACATGAGCAAGCACAAAGCTTTGAAGGGCGCGATCGCAGCGGTCGCATCCGTAGCGACGCTCGGCGCGCTCGCCGCACCGGCGCTCGCGGCCGACACCACCTACAGCCCCAACGGCAAGTCCGTTGCGGAACTGGCGCAACACGGCGGCGCGCAGCGCATCGCAGCTATCGGCAACAAAAAAGCCAAGAATGTGGTGCTGTTCATCGGCGACGGCATGGGCGATTCGGAAATCACCGTCGCCCGTGACTATCTGAAGGGCGCCAACGGCCACTTCGACGGACTTGACGCGGTCGGCCAGCCGAGCGCGCTTGGTGACGTGCAGGCTGGTACTGGCCAGTACACCACCTTCTCGGTCGGCAACGGCAGCAAGGACAGCGCTGTCGGCAAGGATGGCGACGGCAAGCTGGTCGCCAACCCCAATCCGGGCAAGCTTACCCCCGTAACCGATTCCTCCGCATCCGGTTCCGCATGGGCCACCGGCACCAAGACCTACAACAACGCCGTTGACGTTGATATTTACGGCAATCCGCAGCTGAACCTCTTCGAGCTGGCCAAGGCGGCCGGCAAAGCCACCGGCAATGTGACCACCGCCGAAATCCAGGATGCTACCCCGGCCGTGCTGGAATCGCATTCGTCCGAACGTGCCTGCTACGGCCCACAGGGCAAGACCGACGGCACGTCCAACAATGCCTCCAAGCAGTGCCTCATCAACCAGCTTAAGGAAAACGGCGGCATCGGCTCCATCTCCGAGCAGCTGCTCGACACCCGCGCTGACGTAACCATCGGCGGTGGTTCCAAGTACTTCCGTCAGACCGTGCAGGGTGGTGAATACAAGGGCAAGACCGTGTGGGAACAGGCCAAGGAAATGGGCTTCCAGACCGTCGAGAACGATCCGGCCGCGATGAACGCCCTGCAGTACAAGGACAACCAGCCGGTGCTCGCTCTGATGAGCGACGGCAACATGCCGACCAAGTTCGACCCGTCCAAGGCCACCGCCAAGGATCCGGCCAAGGACGCCAACCCGACCGTGTGCACGCCGAACGCCAATTGGCTCGGCAACCAGGGCTCCTCGCTCAAGGACATGACCAAGAAGGCGCTCGATTTGCTGAACGACAACCCGAACGGCCAGAAGAACGGCTTCTTCCTGCAGGTCGAGGGCGCCTCGATCGATAAGCAGGACCACGCAGGCAATGCCTGCGGCCAGATTGGCGAGACCGACGACTTCGACCAGGCCATTGCCTACGCCATGCAGAACGTGGACCTCACGAACACGCTGGTGATCGTCACCGCCGACCACGCGCACACCTCCCAGATCCTCAACGCCCAGCCGGCTTACGCACTGTCCACCGTGCTGAAGACCGCTGATGGCAACAACATGGTCGTCTCCTACGGCACCGCCCAGGACGATTCTCGCGATGCAGACGGCGGCTACAACGGCGGCGACATGGAGCACACCGGCACCCAGCTGCGTATCGCGGCTTCCGGCCCTGGCGCACAGCGCGTCATCGGCCTGACCGACCAGACCGACAACTTCTACACCATCGCTGGCGCTCTGGGACTGGCCACTTCCACCGAATCGCAGAAGGCACTGTCTGACAACGGCACTGTGAAGGTCTCTGCTGCCGACGGTAAGTTCACCGCGGACGTCGATGGCTTCAACGGCGACGCTGTGCTCAGCTACGAGCTGAAGGACAAGAACGACAAGACCGTGGCCGCGTCCGATTCCTCCACTCCGCTCTCCGGCGTGCGCGTCAAGACCGCACAGACCACTCCGATCGCGCTGGACGGCGTCACCGAAGGTTCCGAATACAAGCTCACCGTCACCGGCCGCCAGTCCGGCAAGGCCGTGACCGTCGACTTCCAGGCTCCGGCCGCCAACTCCGCCGATAAGAACAACGGCAAGCCGGGCGCTGGCAACGCTGACAAGAACGGCGTGATCGCTTCCGGCAAGGTCAACAACGATACGAAGGCCGGCCCGTTTGGCGCCGCACTGCTCGGCAAGACCGGCACCGCTGTGCTGGCTGCGGCTGTTGCGATCGCCATGCTGGTTGCCGTCGCGATGCTCATCAAGACCGCGAAGGCCGCCAAGAACGACCGCTGATTGGCTGAATAACCTCCGATAATCCCCGAAACCGCCGCCGCTGAGATGCTCCCCAGCGCCGGCGGTTTTGGGTTTTGCGCAAAGTTGAGTGAGGTGTGCTCAAGAATTTTTGCGATTTCGGGAATAATAACTTGCGATTCAAAGTTGAGTGGTGTAGGCTCAAGTTTTGGAAAGCATGAGAGACGGCAATCCGGAAACGGCGATCCGAAACTCGAGCGAAGAACGAAAAGAACGTATAGCGAACCTATCTACAAAGGAGACAAGTTATGGGACGCGCAGTTGGCATCGATCTGGGTACTACCAATTCCTGCATCGCAACTCTTGAAGGTGGCCAGCCCACCGTTATCGTGAACGCCGAAGGCGCTCGCACCACACCGTCGGTCGTGGCTTTCAGCAAGTCCGGCGAGATTCTGGTCGGCGAAGTCGCCAAGCGCCAGGCCGTTACCAACGTCGACCGCACCATCAGCTCCGTCAAGCGCCACATGGGCACCGACTGGACTGTTGAGATCGACGGCAAGAAGTGGACCCCGCAGGAGATTTCCGCCCAGGTCCTGATGAAGCTTAAGCGCGACGCCGAAGCCTATCTTGGCGAACCGGTCACCGACGCCGTGATCACCTGCCCGGCATACTTCAACGACGCCCAGCGTCAGGCCACCAAGGACGCCGGCACCATCGCGGGCCTGAACGTCCTGCGTATCATCAACGAGCCGACCGCAGCCGCACTGGCCTACGGCCTTGAAAAGGGCAAGGAAGACGAGCGCATCCTGGTCTTCGATCTCGGTGGCGGCACCTTCGATGTGTCCCTGCTGGAAATCGGCAAGGACGACGACGGCTTCTCCACCATCCAGGTGCAGGCCACCAACGGCGACAACCACCTGGGCGGCGACGATTGGGACCAGAAGATCATCGACTGGCTCGTCGGCGAAGTCAAGAACAAGTACGGCGTTGACCTGAGCAAGGACAAGATCGCCCTGCAGCGTCTGAAGGAAGCCGCCGAGCAGGCCAAGAAGGAACTGTCCAGCTCCACCAGCACCTCCATCTCCATGCAGTACCTGGCCATGACCCCTGACGGCACCCCGGTGCACCTGGACGAGACCCTGACCCGTGCCCACTTCGAGGAAATGACCTCCGACCTGCTGGGCCGCTGCCGCACCCCGTTCAACAACGTGCTGCGCGACGCTGGCATCGGCGTCTCCGACATCGACCACGTGGTCCTCGTCGGTGGCTCCACCCGTATGCCGGCCGTCAAGGAGCTCGTCAAGGAGCTCACCGGCGGTAAGGAAGCCAACCAGTCCGTGAACCCGGATGAAGTCGTGGCCGTCGGCGCAGCCGTGCAGTCCGGCGTCATCAAGGGCGACCGTAAGGATGTCCTGCTTATCGACGTGACCCCGCTGTCCCTCGGCATCGAAACCAAGGGTGGCATCATGACCAAGCTGATCGAGCGCAACACCGCCATCCCGACGAAGCGTTCCGAAGTCTTCTCCACCGCTGAAGACAACCAGCCGTCCGTGCTCATCCAGGTCTACCAGGGCGAGCGTGAGTTCGCTCGCGACAACAAGCCGCTGGGCACCTTCGAGCTGACCGGCATCGCTCCGGCTCCGCGTGGCGTCCCGCAGATCGAAGTCACCTTCGACATCGACGCCAACGGCATCGTGCACGTGTCCGCCAAGGACAAGGGCACCGGCAAGGAACAGTCCATGACCATCACCGGTGGTTCCGGCCTGCCGAAGGACGAGATCGACCGCATGGTCAAGGAAGCCGAAGCCCACGAGGCCGAGGACAAGAAGCGTAAGGAAGACGCCGAGACCCGCAACCAGGCCGAGTCCTTCGCCTATCAGACCGAGAAGCTCGTCAATGACAACAAGGACAAGCTCTCCGACGATGTGGCCAAGGAAGTCACCGACAAGGTCAACGAGCTCAAGGAAGCCCTGAAGGGTGAGGACATTGAGAAGATCAAGTCCGCCCAGAGCGAGCTGATGACCTCCGCCCAGAAGATCGGCCAGGCCCTCTACGCACAGCAGGGTGCCGCCGACGCCGCCGGTGCGGCCGGCGCTGCTGGCGCAGGCGCTGCCGGCTCCGCTTCCAACGGCTCCGACGACGACGTGGTTGACGCCGAAGTCGTGGACGACGACAAGGACAACAAGTAATCATGTCCGATTTCAACAAGGACGAGTACCTGAACGACCTGCCCGACATGGATGACCTGTCCGGGCAGGCCGCCCCGGCCGCCGCTTCCGCTGCTGACGGCGCTTCCGCCGATTCCGCCGCTGCCGCCGCTGGCGCAACGCAGGAAGGTGCAGCTCAGCCGGCTGCCGCGCAATCGCAAGAAAATGGCGATTCCGCTGCCGCTGACGGTGCTGACAAGGCAGGCGCTGCCGACGGCAAAGCCGACGATACGCTGACCCCCCTTGGCCAGGCCAAGAAGGAAGCCGCCGAATATCTGGAGGCGCTGCAGCGCGAACGCGCGGAGTTCATCAACTTCCGCAACCGCGCGCAGAAGGAGCAGGAACGCTTCCGTCAGCACGGCATCATCGACGTGCTGACCGCCCTGCTGCCGGCCCTCGACGACATCGACCGCATTCGCGAACACAGCGAAATGGACGATTCGTTCAAGGCCGTCGCCAACAAGATCGACAAGGCGTTCGAGAAGTTCGGCGTTGAGAAGTTCGGCGAAAAGGGCGAGGATTTCGACCCGACGAAGCATGACGCGATCCTGCACAAGCCGGATCCGAATGCCGAGAAGGAAACCGTCGACACCGTGGTGGAAGCCGGCTACCGCATCGGCGACCGCGTGATCCGCGCGGCCCGTGTGGTCGTGGCTTCTCCGCAGAACTGATCGCGCATTCGCACAATCCGCGTATCCGCGCGAAACGCATGTGACGAGTAATCGGGCCCCTCTGAAAAACGAGGGGCCTTCGATTACCTGAAACAACGGTTCAACGACAACTGTTTGAAAGTTTGAAAAACTGTACTTTTTACTGCATGAAAACCTCACGAAAGGAGGCACATCATGGCTGAGAATGAATGGCTGAGCAAGGATTTCTATAAGGTCCTCGGTGTCTCCAAAGACGCCACTGACGCCGAAATCACCAAAGCGTACCGCAAGCTGGCGCGCAAATACCATCCCGACCTGAACAAGACGAAGGAAGCGGAGGAGAAGTTCAAGGACATCTCCGAAGCGTACGACGTGCTGAGCAACAAGGAGAATCGTCAGAAATACGATGCGATCCGCCAGTTCGGCATGGGCGGCGCGCGTTTCGCCGGCGGTTCCGGCCAGGGCGGCTTCGACGCGGGCGCGTTCTCCGACATCTTCGGCTCGATGTTCGGCGGCGGCGCAGGCATGGGCGGCAATGGCTCGCGTATCCGCTTCCAGACCAATGGCGGCGGCAATCCGAACCTCAACGACATCTTCTCGATGTTCGGCGGCGGTGCGGGCGGCCCGGGCGCAGGCTCCGCCTACGAACGCTACGGCGCTGACGATTACGAGCAGCCGCAGCCGGAAAACGGCGAGGACCGCAACTCCAAGATCCGCCTGACCTTCCGCCAGGCCGTCAAGGGAGCCACGGTTTCGCTGTCCGCGGACGGCAAGAAGTTCAAGACGCACATCCCCGCCGGCGTGCACGACGGGCAGAAGATCCGTCTCACCGGTAAGGGTAAGCCGGGCCGCAATGGCGGCAAAAACGGCGATCTGTACCTGCATATCACCGTCGCCGAAGACCCGAAATTCACCCTGCGCGGACGTGACATCATCATGCCGCTGCCCATCACCGTCAGCCAAGCCGTGAACGGCGCGAAAGTGACGGCGAAGGACATCGACGGAAACGAAATCGCCTTCAAAGTGCCCGCCGGCTCGTCCAGCGGCGCGGAAGTGCGCATTTCGGGCAAGGGCGTGGTGAATCCGCACGAGAACGGCGATTTGGTCGGTCGTGTGGAAATCCGCATTCCGGAGCATCCGAACCTCGTTGCCAAGCATGCCGCGAAGGAATTCGACAAGGCATGCGGTGACTTCGCCGACGAGCTCGCTCGGGAGCGCTGACCGCCATGGCACGCTCATCGCGGACTTCCCAAGCCTCCCAAGCGCGCGCCGCACGGCAGATCAAGCGGCTGTATGAAATGTGCGCCATGGCGATCGTGGCCGGCCGGGCCGACCTGGACGGTGCCGCCGAAGTCGGTTTCGACATCGAGCTGCCCGTCTTCTCGGTCGGTGCGGCCGGCGAGCTCGCCAACGTGCATCCGCAGACGCTGCGCCAGTACGATCGCCTTGGCTTGGTCGTACCGCAACGTACGGAAGGTGGCGCGCGACGCTATTCGCTGCGCGACATCTCCCGCCTCGCGCAGGCGCAGCAACTCAGCCAGGAGGAGGGCATCAACCTGGCTGGAATCACGCGCATCCTCGAACTTGAGGAAGAGAACCGCGAGCTGCGCCGCCAAGTGGAGCGGCTGCGCAAGCCGGCCGGTTCCAGCGTGTTCGCCGCGGACGCGGACGGTGGCATCGTGGAAGTCGAGCGGTCCCAGCGCGCGCGCATGTGGCGCAGGCAGCTGCGAGCCGATGCACGGCAGCTTCCGTCGCGCGAATCCGTACGGGCGGAACGTGCGGAAGAGGGGGACGATATGGGCTCCAGGTCAGTGGTAGTTTGGGGAATTCGCTGACAGCCCATTCGCTGACTTTCCTGAAAAGCGCTGGAAAACCCTAAAAAAATCTAAAAAAACAGCAAAATCGGGCATATATCGCGGGGGTATGCCCGATTTTTGGTATGCAACTACTCATAACGCCGCATCTGTCTCGCAATGATGTCTCTATTGTGAGGAATAATATTACGTGTCCGCGTTGAAGTTCGTATTTCTTCCGGCTGGCCCACAGCTTCGATGAAATATGACTGCTTATTTCCGCGAAGAATCGGGGGAGGGCATGCGGTGGATACAGAAAGGTTAGGAGCGTACAGTGCCAAGAGTTGCGTTCACCGCAAAGACCCGCAAATACCTGGGGTCTCTCGATGCTGTGGAATCAGTCACTCAGTATCGAATTTGCTATTCCAAGGAATTCCGTGACGACTGCATGCGCAGGTATGCCGAGGGTGGCTCGCCTGCCGCGATTTTCCGCGAGGCCGGCTTGGATCCGAAGATCATCGGCTACAAGCGCGTCGAGCGTTGCATCGCCCGCTGGAAGGCGGAGAATGCCGAGAAGGCCGCTCAGGAGCAGGAGGCTCAGGAGTAGTCGCACGCAAGTCTTGCGATTCGTCTAAAAGGGGTCTATGACGGATTGCTGCGATTGCGGCCGACCGATTTCGTCGGATGCGTTGTTCGTTGCGGAGGCACTTGGGGGATTTCCAAGTGCCTCCGTTGCTATGGGTTGGTTGCTGCGTTGGCTTGCGCGAATTGGCTTGTGCATGAGTCGGTTTGCGTGAACCGATTGGTGCGAGCCGATTGGTATGAACCGATTGGCGGACCGGCTTGATGGAACCGTCCCGTTTTTTCTGCGCGCTGAAGCGCTTCCGTCGTGCCGCTCTGCTGAAATGGTCGTAGCTGACGAAGAATGTAGCTATCGGAGAACGAAGCGTAACGATTGCGAGGAAACGTAATGACCGAGCTGAACAACGGTATCCAGAACGGCGCCCAGGAAGTTTCGAAGCTGATGCTCAAAGCCGTGTTCTGGGACATGGACGGCACGCTGATTGATTCCGAACCGTATTGGCATGAAGGCGAGCTGAAAATCGCAGCCGACCACGGCGGATACTGGGATGAGGACCTCGCTTGGCAGGGTTCCGGAACGCCGGTTCCGGACGTGGCCCGCCGCATGGTGGAGCACGGCTGCAAGCTGTCGATCGAAGAAATCGGCAAGGGCATGATCGATTATGTTGCGCAGAAGGAATTCGAACGCATTCCGTGGATCGATGGCGTCGAAGACGTGCTGCTGTCGCTGAAGGAGGCGGGCGTGCCGTCGATGCTTGTCACCACATCGCCGCGTCATCTGGCGGAAAACCTGATCGCGCAGGCACCGGCCGGCACGTTCGCCGGTTACGTGTGCGGCGATGACGATGTCGAGAAGAAGCCGTCGCCCGCACCGTATCTTGCGGCGGGCCGCAAGCTTGGCATCGCGCCCGAAGACATGAAGTATTGCATCGCGGTGGAGGATTCCATGTCCGGCCTGCGCTCCGCGGCCGCATCCGGTGCCACCACGCTCGGCCAGACCGGCTTCATGCGCATCGACAATTCCGACGGCCCGCAATTCGCCTCGATCAACGGCTACGACGGCATCACCGCCGCCACGCTCGACGCCTACGTACGTAGCCGCAACGCCTGACGCCTCCGCAATGCGTGTGGTGCGTCTGCACAACCGGCGCGCCACACGACATAATCGCCATTATTAATGTTTAATCGAAGTCGATATCGCCGTCGTTTTGCAGAAATTCCATGAGATTGAGGTGACGTACGCCGTCGCGCTGCAATGGTAGCGGATCCAATGTGAACAGGTATTTCGGATACCCGTCCGCCAATTTGCTGAACGGGCGATATTCGCGTTCCTCGACCTGCGGATCCTGAACGCTCATAGACACTTGGATATAGGCGTACTGGTTGCGCTTTCGGACAATGAAGTCACATTCAAGTTTGCCGATGGTGCCGACGCTGACGTCATAGCCTTTCGACCGCAGATGCGTATATAGCGCGTTCTCCAGTGACGGACCGTAGCTGACTCGCGTATCGGTATTACGGGCGAACCGGATACCGGGATCGGCAAGATAGTATTTTTCCCCGCCCCTGAGCGACTTGCGGGATTTCAGATCGAAGCGAGGACACTTGTAGAGGATTTTGGCGCTTTCCAGCAAACGGACGTAGCTGGCAAGCGTTTCGCGTTTGATGCTGATGCCTTCGCTGTGTTTCAGATACGCGATAATGCCGGAAAGATTCGTGGGCGCTGCGAAATTATTGATGAGATAGTCCTGCACACGGGTGAAAGTATCGCGATTGCGTACTTTTTTGTGGGCGGTGATGTCCTTGTTGAAGATCTGCCCGATGACGTCTTGAATATATGCGGCTTTTGCGTCGGGATCGTCATATTCCAGCGATTTCGGGAACCCGCCGTATGTGAGATAGTCGCGGAAGGCTTGCGATACCGGAATTTCCGGTTTGTTTAGGAAATTCCGCATGCCGAGGTATTCCTGAAAGGAAAGGGTGAACATTTCCAGCTTGATATAGCGGCCGGTAAGTTTCGTGGCAAGCTCTCCGGACAGCAGATAGGAATTTGAGCCAGTGATGAAAATGGAGCAATTGCCTTCCTCCCGCCAGCCGTTGATGACGGTTTCGAAGCCTTTCACGTTCTGTACTTCATCGATGAACAGATAACGCAGTCCTGCACCGTAGGCATTCGACATGGCTTGTTCGATGAGTTGATCGAGTTGGTCCGGAGTGGTCACGTTACGGTATTCGCGGCGATCGAGGTTGAGGTAGATGAGATTGGTTTCAGGGATTCCCTGCTCAAAGAGCTCGTTGAGAACTGTGATGAGCAGGCTGGATTTGCCGCATCTGCGGATGCCGGTGATTACTTTGATGAGACCGGAATCGTTGTAGAAAGGACGGAGCTTGGCCAAATAGTGCTCTCTGCGATAGGTGCTCATGTGGTGCTCCTTGTGACTTTTTAGATACCGATAATCCCTGAGATGTGGTTTAACGGGGTCAAAATTGCGAAAACTGCAAAAACTGCAAAAATAACCCCGTTAAAACGCTAGTTTAACGTATTTTTGGGTTTGTGTGGACTGTTTGACGTGGACTATCGTACGGGTTTTGCGAAAAATGCGATTTTAACGGGGTTAAAATCGTAAAAATCGCGAAAATGACCCCGTTAAATGGCTTTTTAGAAGTCGGCATGTATGGCGATTCGGCTGGGTTGCGTTTGCGTGGCCGGTGCGGACGGCGCGGTGCGTGCGTGCGGACGGGCGTATGCACGGTGCGAAGAGCGCTGGAAAGTGCGTATGGGAATCGCAAGAAATGCCGGAAACGGCGGAAAGCAAAAGAAAAAGCCCGCTGCGGTGGAATGAATGCAGCGGGCTTCGTGGAGCTGACGGTAGTCGAAACCGCGACCTCTTCGATGCGAACGAAGCGCTCTACCAACTGAGCTACAGCCCCATGTGCGTCACCTTGTTTAGCAAGACAACTCTCGAAATATTAGTACGGAGTGTGGAAAAATGCAATTCCACACTCCGCGTGTTGTGCTTGCGTTGTATTCGCCGATATTTTTACGACGATTGAACGCTGCTTATTCGGCGTCGGCGGTTTCCGCAGTGTCCTCGGCAGCCGGCTTCTTCTTGCCGAACTTGGCCTTGAGCAGGCCGATGATCGTCGGAATCAGCGACAGCACAAGAATCGCAATGATCACCAATTCAAAATGCTTCTGCACGGCCGGAATGCCACCGAAGAAATAGCCGAGCAGCGTGAACAGCGTGGACCAGCACAGGCCGCCGAGCACGGAGAACGGCGTGAAGCGGCTCCAGCGCATGCCGGAAATGCCGGAGATGAACGGCATGAACGTGCGGATGAACGGGAAGAAACGGCCCAGGAACACGGCCAGCGGACCCCACTTCTCGATCATCTTCTCAGTCTTCTCGATGCGCTCCGGAGTCATGGCCTTGACCTTGCCGGATTCGAGGATGCGACGGCCGAAGAAGTGGCCGATCCAGTAATTGCACTGGTCGCCGATGATCGGCGCGCACCAGACCACCGGCAGTAGCGCGAACAGCGGCAGCGCGGACACGCCGGTCTTCGCGTCGGGCGCGGCGAAGAAGCCGGCCGCGAACAGCAGGGAATCGCCCGGCAGGAACGGGAAGAAGACCACACCGGTCTCGATGAAGACGATGAGGAAGATGAAGCCGAGGGTCGGGGCGACGCCCATCGCGATCCAGCTGGCGATCGCGGTACGGGGGTCCTTGATGAGGTTGACGAAGAAATTGATGATATTCATGGGTCTCTCTGTGTGTTTTTGCGCAGTTGCGCGGGGTCGGTTCGTGTGGCTTGCTTTTCCATCGTGCGCAACGAATGTGCCGTTGCGAACCAATCACAGACTACCAACGGGTCTATGCAGTGTGCGCCGCAGTGCGACGACGGGTGGCAAATCTGCACAAATCGTCAATATGTGCCTATGGGCGCGTGCTTGTTGGTGGTGTTCGGCCGGTGGTGCCCGGTGGTTGTTCAATGGTTGTCCGGCAGCTGTCCAGCGTGCTCAGCGGCTGTCCGGTGCGTCCGGCGCGTCCGGCGTCCGCGTGGGGCACGCCGGCGAATCCTGGCCTGAACTCGTTGTATTACGGCGATCGTCAGATGGTGCACGAGTCGCGTCCCATCTGATTTTGGCGATTAGGTGGCGCAAAACGTCGCACGACTTTGATTTTTGGCGGTTATTTTCAAGTCGTGCGACGCCGAATACCCCCTAAGTGCCGTTTTCGCCCGGAAAATGCCAGTTAGGGGGTATTTTACTCGATTAAATGTCGCACGACTTGTTTTTTGGTCCGAAAAGCGAAGTCGTGCGACAAAAAAGACGTGAAAAGACGCGGAAAAAAACGCAGGAATGGCGATTATTCGGCAATCGCGTCGGCTGTGGCAGAGCCGGTCGTGGCAGCGTCGGTATCCGCAAATGTACGACGCATCCACGCGATCGCAAGTTTCGGCCAGACCTGCACACACGGTTCGATGCCGTTGACCCCCTGCCATGCGGTTTCGGCGGTGCCGAGCGACAGGCCGTGGCCGCCGCTGGGGAACAGGTGCGCCTCGACGCTCACGCCGGCCTTCTTGCAGGCGTCGACGAGCATCAGCGTGTTCTCATACGGCACGCAATCGTCCGGAACGGTATGCCAGACGAACACCGGCGGCGTCTTCGCGTCGATATGCTTTTCGATCGAAACCGCGTCGAGCGCTTCCGGATCGGCCTTGCGGTCGCCGAGCAGCGCATCGAAACTGCCGCGGTGGGCGAGCGGGCCGGACGTGACCACAGGGTAGGCGAGCATCAGGCCGTTCGGGCGCACCGCATCCGCGTCGTAACCATGTGCCGCGAGCACGTCGTCGCTGGCGGAAGTCGCAAGATTGGCGGCAAGGTGACCGCCGGCGGAGAAGCCGATCGCCGCGATCGCGTTGGCATCGCAATGCCATTCGTCGGCATGCGTACGAATCCGCCGCATCGCTTCAGCCGCTTCCAGCAACGCGACCGGGAAGATGGACGGTTTCACGGAATAGCGCAGCACGAACGCGTTGAAGCCGGCTGCAAGGAATTGCATGGCGATTGGTTCGGCTTCGCGGTCGGACGTCATTTCGTAGCCGCCGCCGGGAATCACCAGCACGGACGGGCGCTTGCGATTCGGGTCGATTTCGCTGCTGTTGTCAAGGCAGTAGCCGACGAACGTGGCCGTGCTGCCGTCGATTCCGGAAATTTCATCTTCAAAATAACGCATGATTCCATGCTATCGATGGCATGTCCAAAGTCGTGTTGAATCGCCGTCTCACCCCCGTCTGAGAAAATCCGAATCCTACGCAAAGGAAAATCCGAATGTCGTACGAAGAAAAATCCGAATGCGTGGCGGGTGGAAACCCGGATGTGTGAGGGGTACATTTTGATTTACCGGTGAGGACGTGTGGCGTCGTCGGTGGTTTGGTCGGGTTTCGATTGGTCGGTTGCGAAAGGCGGAGAAATGGCGGGGGCTGATGGTTTGGGGACGCTGTGGGCGATACTGGAAATATGGAGAACTTGAGCGAACAGACTGATGCCGAGAAGGCTGGTAACGCCGTGAAACAAACCGTGAAAACAAATATTGGTCAGATTGCCGAAATCGGCGAGAATGCGGAAAATGCCGAGGAAACCGCGCAAGCCACGGAACGTGCCGAATTCGGGCTCGACGGACTGGTCGCCGACGTCAACATTCCGCGCGGAACGGTCGTGCTCGCGGCCACGCCGATCGGCAACACCGGAGACGCGTCCGCCCGCCTGATCGCCCTCATGGAAGGCGCCGACATCGTGGCAGCCGAGGATACGCGCCGCCTATACGCGCTCGCGAACCGCCTCGGCATCCGCGTGCCCGGCCGCGTCGTCGCCTACCACGACCACAACGAACGCGACAAGGCCGACGGCCTGCTCGACCAGGTCGAACAAGGCGCCACCGTGCTCGTCGTATCCGACGCGGGCATGCCCACCATCAACGATCCGGGACTGGCGATCGTCCGCCGCGCCATCGAACGCGGCCTGCCCGTCACCTGCGCTCCCGGCCCGTCCGCCGTGCTCGACGCGCTGTGCCTGTCCGGCCTGCCGACCGACCGCTTCTGCTACGAAGGCTTCCTGCCGCGCAAGCACAGCGAACGTGTGCAGCACCTGCGCGCGCTCAAATCGGAACGTCGCACCATCGTCTTCTACGAAACCCTGCACCGCATCGACGAATCCATGGCCGACCTGCTTGACGTGCTCGGACCGAATCGCAAAATGGCGTTGTGCCGCGAGCTGACTAAGGATTACGAGCAGATTCGTCGCGGAACCATCGCCGAAATCCGCCAAAGCGTCGTCGACGATCCGCCGCGTGGCGAAATGGTGCTCGTCATCGCCGGCGCTTCCGAGGAGGAGGCCGACGCTGCCGCGCCCGCAACGCTGTCCATCGAGGATCTGGCGGTGCTGTCAGTCGACCGCGCGCAGGAAGACAACCTGCGTATCAAGGACGCGATTTCACAGGTCGTCGCCGAACATCCGCTGTCTGACGGCTCGCTCGCCAATCGCAAGCAGGTCTACAATGCCGTGCTTGCGATGAAGGGCTGATCGCTTCCGGAACCGTTCATTTCCAACGATTTCAGCAATATCCGCAGCGCTTCGGGCACACCCGGCCCGCCGACCTGCGCAAGATATTCCAGCATTGCAGGCGTCGCCGAAGGATTGGCGACCAGCCACTTGCGCAATCGCGGCGCATATTCCGCGATATGCCACAGCACATCTTGCGCGGTGTCGGCGCTGCACGCCACCAACGGCGTCAATTCGATCGGCGGCGCAGGCGGTTCGACCAATGCCCGCTGCCGCGCGTGCGGCTGATATTTCGGCGGCGCGCGACGTCGTTCGTGGCGTTTGCCGTGGTGTCCATGCTGTTCATGTCGTTGCCCATGACGTTTGCTACGTTTCGCGCGCTCTTCATATCTCTTGCTTGCCGTGCGCCGCGACTGTGCCGACGTTTGCCGTGTCTGTCTCGTTTGCCGTGGTTTTTCCGACGGCCGTTGCGATTCGCGCATATCCGTCACTGCTTTCCGTCAATCGTCCGGAAAAACTGGCGTGCCCGTGGCGCGTTGCGAATATGGGTGGCCTCCTGCATGACCTGCAGGCAATCGTCGGGGCGGAACCGGAATTCCTGCATGAGCATGCATACGATTTCCGTGACCGGCGACTGCGTTTCCGGCGTGCAGTTCATGGCAAGGTCGCATGCGGTGCGTGTGGGCGTGGTGACGGTGATCGGGCCGACGTCGGTGACATGTTCGTCGGGCGCCTGTCGGTTGAAAACGCTGACTTTGCGACCGTACCTCGCCGTTCGGTAATGCGCTTTTGCAATGATGTCGATCGTGTTGGGAAACATGCCACCCAACCACACCCACGCAGCGGTGCCGGCGCACGCCACGGAACGACTCGGCATCAGCGTTGAGATGATGCTGGCGCGGCCGTACAGCGTGCGCGAATCGTGATACGAGTAGGCGTTGTCGTTGTCAAGTTTGCATACCACGCCTAGGGAATGCAAACGATTCAAACAAATGGGGCCGGGCAGGTCGGCGTCGCCCAAAAGGGGAGGGGAGGTATCCATGCGGGGTACCGTAGCTGATACGGAAAGCGGCGTGCCACCGGCTTCGCGAAAAAAGTGGATAAGTGGACGATGATTGTTGCGTGATACAACAATGTGGATAACCTTGTGGACTACCGTAGCCTGACGCAGGCCGGTCTGCGAGAACGTCATCGACCCCATCCGCCCGTCTTCCGCCAATCGGAATGCGCCGAAAACACGGGATATGGCGCTTTGTATAATCGGGCACCATGAGTCATATTTTGGTGAATGTTGCATGGCCGTATGCCAACGGCCCCCGTCATATCGGCCACGTCGCCGGCTTCGGCGTGCCGTCCGACGTGTACGCGCGCTACGAGCGCATGAAGGGCAATGACGTGCTGATGGTGTCCGGCACCGACGAGCACGGCACCCCAATCCTGGTGGAAGCCGACAAGGAAGGCGTGAGCGCGCAGGAGCTCGCCAACCGCTACAACCGCGTGATCGCCAAGGACCTATGCGATCTCGGCCTGAGCTACGATCTGTTCACCCGCACCACCACTGGCAATCACGAAAAGGTCGTGCAGGAACTGTTCAAACAGTGCCTCGAAAACGGCTACATCTACAAGGGCACCCAGAAAGTCGCCATCTCCCCGTCCACCGGACGCACCCTGCCGGACCGCTACATCGAAGGCACCTGCCCGATCTGCGGCGCCGACGGAGCCCGTGGCGACCAGTGCGACGCCTGCGGCAACGAACTCGACCCGGACGAGCTGCTCAACCCCGTATCCAAGATCAACGGCGAAACCCCGCGCTTCGAGGAAACCGAACACTTCTTCCTCGACCTGCCGGCGCTCGCCGAAGCCAATCTCGCGTGGCTCAAGACCCGCGAAGGCTGGCGCACCAACGTCATCAACTTCTCCATCGGCCTGTTCAAGGAAGTCAAGCCGCGCGCCATCACGCGTGACATCGACTGGGGCATTCCGGTGCCGGTCAAGGGCTGGATCGACAACCCGAACAAGAAGCTGTACGTGTGGTTCGACGCTGTGATCGGCTACTTGTCCGCATCCATCGAATGGGCCCGCCGCAAGGGCGACCCGGAGGCATGGCGCGCATGGTGGAACGATCCGACCACCCCGGGCTACTACTTCATGGGCAAGGACAACATCACGTTCCACTCCCAGATCTGGCCGTCCGAAATGCTGGCCTACAACGGCCAGGGCTCCAAGGGCGGCGAAACCGGCAAGCTCGGTCCGCTGAACATGCCGGAGCAGGTCGTGGCCTCCGAGTTCATGACCATGGAAGGCAAGAAGTTCTCGTCCTCCCGCGGCATCGTCATCTACGTGAAGGACATCCTCGCCCGCTATCCCGTGGACGCCGTGCGTTACTACATCTCCGTGGCCGGACCGGAAAGCTCCGATTCCGACTTCACTTGGGCCGAGTTCGTGCGCCACAACAATGAGGAGCTCGCCGCATCCTGGGGCAACCTGGTGAACCGCGTGGCCAACCTCATCAACAAGAACTTCGGCGAGATTCCGGCGTTCGACGAGGCTTCCGCCACCGACGAGGACCGTGCGCTGCTGGCCGAAACCAAGGCCGCGTTCGAAACCGTCGGCGGACTCATCGAAAACCACCGCCAGAAGAACGCGCTGTCCGAAGCGATGCGCGTGGTCGGCGACATCAACAAGTACATCTCCGCCACCGAACCGTGGAAGATCAAGGACAATCCGGCCCGCCTCGGCACCGTGCTGCACACCGCCGCCCAGGCCGTGTCCGACGCCAACCACCTGCTGGCCCCGTTCCTGCCGCACTCCGCACAGAAGGTGTGGGAGGCCCTCGGCGGAACCGGCGTCTTCTCGCCGCTGCCTCATCTGGAAGAGGTTGAGGATCTCGACAAGCCGGGCTTCACGTACCCGATCATCACGGGCGACTACAAGCTGGGCGAAACCGTGCATCCGTGGGCTTCCGAGCCGATCGTGGCCGGCACCTCGGTGCCGAAGCCGCACCCGATCTTCGCGAAGATTCCGCCGGAGGCCGTCGAAGAGGAGCTCGCCCGCTTCGATACCGAGCTGAAGGCCCGCCGCGAAGCCGAGGCCGCCCGTCTCGCCGCCGAAAAGGCCAAGCTCGAAGGCTGATTCCGTCGCATAACCCCCGTACGCGTCGCACGACTTTGATTTTTGGACGATTTCTTCAAGTCGTGCAACAGCTGCGGTGCGATAAGTGCCCCCTAACTGCTGTTTTTAGGTCAAAATGACCGGAAAATGGCGGTTAGGGGGTATTTGTTTTGATTGCCGTGTCGCACGACTTGAAAAAAGTGCCGAAAAATCGAAGTCGTGCGACATTTTGTGCCGTTTCAGCGTCTCATTCCCGTATCACGTTTCCACATGTGCGACGTTTTGTGCGATTGGCGGGCCCGGCGGCCGGTCGAGGTATGCGTTGACGGCACACTCAAGGCCGTTCGGCCAAGCCTATGGCCTTACAACGCATATACGACCGACCGCATCCTTTTCGTAGGTATGTTCCGGTTGCTTTCGCATTGTTTTGGGTAGAAATGCGTGCGATTTTTCAGCTGGTCTTGGTGGGGTGTCGCAAGACGGTACTTCAAACCGCGGTACGAATCGTTAAAAAACGCAAGCCGCTCAGTACAATAAAACGCAGAGACGTGCAAAGCTGCAGGAAGGGGCTCTCCATGCTGGATATCAAACGCGTACTGAAGGCCGCTCCTACGAAAATGCGTTCCCGTGAGCCGCTGCAGCAGTTGTGGACACCGTGGGGTGAACGAATCGACCATGAATGGCTGTCCGCGCGCGCCGGCAACAAGGCGTTCAATCCCGCCGAGGAAGGCGAACGCACGCTGGACGAGGGTCGTACCCCCATACTCGGCGAGCACCCGCGCCCGACCATGGTGCGCGACAACTGCACCATGCTCAATGGCTGGTGGGATTACGCGATCGCGTCCATTCCGGAAGATGAGACCGCGCCGAAATGGCGCAAAACGGCGGCGATGCTGACCCGCGACGAAGCGGTCCGCGCAGTCAAGGAAACCGCCATTCCGCAAACGTTCGACGGCAAGATCCTCGTACCGTTCTCGCCGGAATCCGCGCTGTCCGGCGTGCACCAGACCATTTACCCCGACAACCTGCTGTGGTACCGCACCGTCGTGCATCCCGTCACGCTCGGCGGAGAGGAAACGGTCCGGCAGATCGGCGACGCGAATCGCCTCATCCTGCATTTCGAAGCGGTCGATTATGTCTGCGCCTGCTATGTCAACGGCCAGCTCGCGGGCACGCACGTCGGCGGCTACCTGCCGTTCGACGTCGATATTTCGGCATTTATCGACCCTGATGACGCGTTTGAAATCGCGCTGTGCGTCTACGATCCGAACGATTCGGGCACGCAGTTGCGCGGCAAGCAGAAAATCGAGCGCGAAGGCATCTGGTACACCGCGCAAAGCGGCATTTGGCAAAGCGTCTGGCTGGAAATCGTGCCGGAAGCCTACCTGCGCACGCTGACACTCAAGGGGGCATCCGACGGCAAGTTGTTCGTCCGTGCGGAAATCGGCGGCGACAAGCCGAACGCGAAACTGCACATCGTCGTCACCGACCCTGCGGACGGCACGGTGGTGGCGGATGAGACGCTGCCGGCGGGCGTGCGCAAGGTGCGTGCGGAAATCGCAACAGCTGCCGAACATCTGTGGTCGCCGGCCGATCCGTATCTGTATGACGTGCGGGCCGAATTGCGGTACGGGTCGGCGAAACCCGCGGAAACGGCGGGTGATGCGGCGGTCGCGCAATCGCAGCCAATGGATGTCGTAAGTTCCTACTGCGCGTTCCGTTCCGTCGAAATCAAACCGGATACGAAGGGGGTGGCGCGCTTCCATCTCAACGGCAAGCCGCTCTTCGTCAAAGGCGTGCTCGACCAAGGCTACTGGCCGGACGGCCTCATGACCGCGCCCGACGACGAGGCGCTGACGCATGACATCACGGCCATGAAAAACGCCGGCTTCAACATGCTGCGCAAGCACATCAAAATCGAGTCGGCCCGCTGGTACTACCATTGCGACCGCCTCGGCATGCTCGTCTGGCAGGACGCGGTGTCCGGCGGCGGCACGGACGGCGAATACAATGCGTGGACCACGAATCGCAAGCCGACGCTCATCCGCTCCACATGGAACAAATTCCGCGACGACACCGCCAAACATTTCACGGCGCTCGGCGCGGACGACCCGATCTACCGGCGCGACTGGTCGCGTACGTGCGACGCGATGGTGCACATGCTCGGCGGGCACCCCTCCATCGTGACGTGGACGCTGTTCAACGAAGGCTGGGGCCAATTCGACGCGTGCGATGCAGCCGAACGCATCCACGCGCTCGATCCGACCCGTCCGATCGACGCGACGAGCGGCTGGTACGACCAGCATTGCGGCGACTTCCATAGCGTGCACAACTATTTCCGGCCGCTGGAAATTTACCCGGACAAGGGTCCGTTGCGCGGATACGTGGCCGAATTCGAGAAGAAGCACCGCCGTCGCCGCAGGGCCGCGCATTACGTGGTGCTGCCGGTCGCACGGCACGGCGTACGCGCGTTCGTGATTTCGGAATTCGGCGGATTGGCGCAGCTCGTACCGGAGCATGCGGCGGTGTCGCGCGCCTACGGTTACGGTGAATACGATTCGATCGACGATTGGCGGGCCGCCGTGCGTTCCGTGCTCGCCTCCGCGGCCGCACTGGAATCGCGCGGACTTGCGGGATACGTGTATACGCAGGTTTCCGACGTGGAGGAGGAGCTCAACGGCCTGCTGACCTACGATCGCCGCGCCGACAAATTCGCCGAGTGAGATGCGCGATTGCGTGTGAGTGCACGGCGTCGTTGAGCGGCGGTGTTGTATAGCGGCGTTTCATGACGGTGTCGGCAGATGCCGTGCAATCGTCTGTTGCCGCGCTGAACAAGCTGCAGGAAGGCCGTTGGGGCGATATTCAGTGGGATAAACCCCCGAATTCGCACCGTCGTGACATTTCCGCTACGAAATTCTCAGGGAATTGACAGGAACACACATCGTTCCTCCAAGGGTCGGGCGGTTATATAGAACATGTCAACGGTTACGGCTGTTGGCGAGGTTCTTTCAAGAATCCCATAACTGAACCCTTCTTCTCTCTTCTCTCTCAGCCGGCGGCCTTCTCTCCGCCGGCTTTCTTTTTGCCGTCTTGCTTGTGGATGGTTGACGGCTTGATTCGGTCCGCTTGCTCGTGGATATCCGAGGAGGCTCTCCGCACGAGGGAAAAGCATGTGCCGCTGGCCTGTGCTTCACGCTTTCCTGCACTGAAAAATAACCGGTAAACGTTTTCTAAAAAATCGGAGTGTCGCATGCCGCCATGACCTACACTTGAATGCAATATGCGCAGCATACAAGCGCGGCAGGGTTGCTACTCAATGCGAGGCAAGACCTGGAACGACGTCACTATACGTCGTTCCAGGTCTTTTTTGTTTGCTGCGATTGCTGCATCTCATATCGATGAGGATCGATGGGAATGGAAGGTGGAATCATGACTGCGGTGCAGACGTCCAATCCAGTACACGACGCCGAAGGTGCGGTGGAAGCCGGCATCCATGAGGTCGGCGCGGCGATCGACGCCGTCGAGCGGGAGATGGGGCGTGGCGTTTCCACACGTCTCCCGCTCAACAGCGCGTTCATCTTCACGTTCGGCGCGCTGGGAGGCATGCTGTTCGGCTTCGACACCGGCATCATCTCCGGAGCCTCGCCTCTCATCGAATCCGATTTCGGCCTGTCCGTGGCTCAGACCGGGTTCATCACATCATCCGTGTTGATCGGTTCCTGCGCGGGAGCCCTGTCCATCGGCGCGCTGTCCGATCGTTTCGGCCGCAAGAAGCTGCTGATTCTGGCGGCGATACTGTTCCTGCTCGGTTCGGGCATGTGCGCGGGATCCACGGGATTCCTGATGATGGTCGTGGCCCGCATCATCCTCGGTCTCGCCGTCGGCGCGGCCTCCTCGCTGACTCCGGCATATCTTGCCGAGCTTGCGCCGAAGGAACGTCGTGGATCGCTGTCCACGCTATTCCAGCTGATGATCACTTTCGGCATCCTGCTGGCATACGCGTCCAATCTCGGCTTCCTCGGCCACAATATCGCCGGCATCCGCGATTGGCGGTGGATGCTGGGGTCGGCGCTCGTGCCGGCGGCCCTGCTGCTGATCGGCGGCCTGCTGCTGCCGGAATCGCCGCGATATCTGGTGAGTCGAGGCAAGGATCGTGAGGCGTTCAAAGTACTTACCCTTATTCGCAAGGACGTCGATCAGACGCAGGTGCAGCTCGAGCTCGACGAGATCAAGGCCGTCGCCGCGCAGAACACCAAGGGCGGTGTCCGCGAGCTGTTCCGCATCGCCCGTCCTGCGCTCGTCGCCGCGATCGGCATCATGCTGTTCCAGCAGCTCGTCGGCATCAACTCCGTGATCTATTTCCTGCCGCAGGTGTTCATCAAAGGCTTCGGATTCCCCGAAAACCATGCCATCTGGGTGTCGGTCGGCATTGGCGTGGTCAACTTCGTGGCCACTATCGCGGCCACGCTTATCATGGACAAATTCCCCCGCAAGAAGCTGCTGATCTTCGGATCGGTGACGATGACCATCGCCCTCGCGGTGCTGGCCGTGCTTAACTTCACCGGCGATGTGGCCACGCTGGCCGTGCCGACCATGGTGCTGATCGCCTGCTATATCCTCGGCTTCGCGCTGTCATGGGGTCCGATCGCATGGGTGCTCATCGGCGAGATCTTCCCGTTGAGCGTGCGCGGCATCGGCAGCTCCTTCGGTTCCGCTGCCAACTGGCTGGGCAATTTCGTGGTCTCCCAGTTCTTCCTCATGCTGCTGGCCATGTTCGGCAACAACGTCGGCGGCCCGTTCACCATCTTTGGCGTGTTCTCCGCGCTGTCCATCCCGTTCGTGCTGCGTTTCGTGCCTGAGACCAAGGGCAAGTCGCTCGAACAGATCGAAGAGGAAATGGTCCGCCGCTGATACGGCGTCGCGGCATCGACGGCCATTGAATGGGGCGGGCACTCCGGAGGAGTATTCACCCCATTCACGTTATTCAACAGCGTTCGTATGAGAAGCGGCGGATTCGATCAAGGCATTCCCGGCTTTCCTCAAGCCATGGCATGCCGATGACGAACACATGCCCCAACGTCTCATGGCGGCGCGGCTTCGGGTCGAACAATTCAAAATCGGCGCCTTTGCGCGACAAGGCGGCGGCCAACGCCAGATTGTCGGCTTCAAGGAAATCGTCGCCGCAGGTGATGATGAGCAAGGGTGGCAGATCGACGTTGAACGCCAGACCCTCAGCGGTGAGGAACTTCGGATCGGCGGCTTCGAGCCCCGCAAAGAAATCGACGCCCAACATCTGCTCAAGACCGATACGGCGGTTCGGGTCATACCCGACCGTCAGCTTGCGGCCCATGGTCTCCAACGACGCCGAACTGTACGCGCCGCACACCGGAGCGGCACCCGCGAATCGGATGCCGGACGGCTTGTCGACGCCAAACGCAGCCGCGGCTTCCGCATTGTTTTCAATGGCCAAGGTCAGTAGCGTCAACGCGCCACCTGCGGAATCGCCGGTGAGGAACACCGCGTTCGGATTGACCGGATAATCGGCCATATGGGCTGCGATCCAACGCAATGCCGCCTGGATATCGGCCAATTGCCCACGCAAGTCGGTCTGCGGCGCCGGACGATAGTTCAATGAAAACACCGCGAAGCCCTGTTCCGCGAGATGCACGTTGAAATTCCGGTTCAGCTCCTTGTATCCGTAAGTGAATCCGCCGCCATGGATATCGATGTACACCGGCAGGGTGTGCCCACCGCGCAATACCGCGTCATGCGGCAGATACAGGTCGAGCAAATGGCCGCGGCACGCTCCCGCGGCCGTATCGTACCCGCCATCCGGCAGGTAGGCGAGGTCGGCGATTACATCGATGTCTTCCGGCGTGCTCCAGCGTTCGGAACGCGGCGTATCGATGGCGATCGCGCCAAATCGCATTCCCAGAATGCCCGGCAGCAGGTTCTCGGGAACCCCTTCGAGGTCGCCCGTGGTCTCCGTCCAACGTTCCGCGTTCCTGAGCATGTCCTCCGACAGGCCATATTCCGCAGCGAACTTCGCGCGGATGTGCTCCAAGTCCGTCATCCTTGCCGTCCTTTCCTCGACGTGCGTCGCCGATGCTTGTATCGATAGTTCGAGCTTGATTCCATTATCGCGCGATGTTCCGATGCGATGCTCCGATTCCGGCGAGCCAGGCTCCGATGACGGTTTTCGCAGCACCCGCAAACCAGTGGTATGTAACGGTATATATGTTGATTTTATTATGATTGCGACACGCCGAAAACGCATCTGTTGCATCGGCGTACGGTTCGTTTAAAATAAGTCGAGTTTGCGAATCCGAACAGGGGTTTCGGCCGGCGGCGGCATGCCGGTGACGGGACGCTCGACACACGACGGACGTGAATCGTGGCGGCAACGAATGGCCGCAACACCACAACCCAACAACAACCCAACCAAGACCCAAGCAAACAATTCGAAGGAACGCTACGTATGTATGTCGATCCGAAACGCAACCAGCAGGCGGGCAACCTTGCATGGATCCTGCCGTACTGCAAACCTGACCTGCCGCGCGTGGCCGGCGCGGTCGTACTGTTCTGCGTGAACAACACCATGGCCCTCATCATCCCGCTGCTGTCCGGACTGATCGTGGACCGTGTCATCACCCAAGGCCATGTGGACGAACTGACCCGACTGTGCGTCATGATGCTCGTGCTCACCGTGGTGCGTGTCGGCTCCCGTTACGGCTGCCAAATGTGGATGGAACGCTTCGGACAGAACTCCATCTATCGTCTCGTCAGCGACGAATTCGAAAAACTCCACGAACTTGACTTCACCTACTTCAACCACACTCGCACTGGCGACGTCATGAGCCGCATGACGTCCGACACCGACGCCATCCGCCACGCACTGAGCTGGGTGAGCCTGCAAGCGCTTGACTGCGTGGTCATGTTCATCGGCGCGCTCGCCATGATGTTTTCGATTGATTGGCGACTTGCTCTTGCGCTCGCTTGCGTCACGCCACCACTGTTCATTTTGACACGCGGTCTGTCGAAGCATGCACGACCCCTGTTCTTCGATATCCGAAACTCGCTCGCCGAAATGAATTCGATGGTCGAGGAAAACATCGAAGGCAACCGCGTCGTCAAAGCGTTTGTGCGCGAATCGTACGAAACCGAAAAATTTGACGAACGCAACGACGACTATATGCAACGCAACATGGCCCAGGCATACAACAGCCGCAAATACATGCCCTGGCTTGACGGTCTCGGCTTTTCGCTGCAACTTATCACACTCGGTTTCGGCGGCTTTCTCGTCATCAAAGGGTACATGACTCTTGGCAACCTTGTGGCGTTCAACTCATACCTGTGGATGCTTGACAGCCCAATCCGCCAATCCGGATGGCTTACCAACGACTGGCAACGTTTCAACGCGGCATGCATAAAAATCCGTAAGCTGCTCACCGCCGAATCGCGTATTCGCGAAAAGCCGGAGTTTGCGGGGAAAGCCACGCAAAGCACTACGCGAGTCGGTACGCAAGGTACGCAAGGGGCGCAAGCCGCCGATAAATCGGCTAGAATCGCAGGAACCATCGACTTCCAGCACGTCGACTTCGCTTTCCCCGACGATCTGGGGACGCCTGTGCTCAGCGACATCGACTTCCACGTTCCCGCAGGCGCGAAACTCGGAATCCTCGGCGAAACCGGCTCCGGCAAATCGACTCTCGTCAACCTTATCTCCCGTTTCTACGACCCAACCGCCGGTCGTGTGCTCATCGACGGCATCGACGCGCGCGACTGGCCGCTCGCCACGTTGCGATCGCAAGTCTGCATCGTCGCGCAGGATACGTTCCTGTTTTCCGATACGATCGGCAGCAACATCAGCTTTGGCGCGGGCGACCGAGGCAACCGACTTGAGTACAACGGTCAGTACGACGGCCAGCGCAGACGACGTGGTTACGACGAACAGTACGTGCGCCGCATGGCCGCCATTGCCGGCGCGGATGGCTTCATCAGCAGCATGCCGGACGGCTACGATACCGTCGTCGGCGAACGTGGCGTCGGCCTGTCCGGCGGACAGAAGCAGCGACTGAGCTTGGCGCGTGCTCTCGCCGACAATCCGTCGATTCTGATTATGGACGATACGACCAGCGCCGTCGATATGGAAACGGAAGCAGAGATTCAGCGGCACTTGCGCGATTTGGACGAGAAGAAGACGATTGTCACAATCGCCCACCGCATTTCGTCGGTCAAGGATTCCGACTTGATTCTCGTGCTGGAGCATGGGCGCATTGTGGAACGTGGCACGCACGACGAATTGGTGGCCTCGCACGGCCGATATTGGCAGATTTACAGCAAGCAGTTGGGCGTGGATGCCGGCCGCTCGCAGGGATTCGAAGCGTAAGACGCGGGGGAGGATAACATCATGGCACAACGCAACACCTTCCGTGACGATGAAGACCTTGAAGAGAAGATCAATATGCGCGACCTCGCGCGCGTCGGCGTCTACCTGAAACCGTACATGGCCCGCGTGGTCTGGATCCTCATCGTCGTGGCGGCAATGGGCTGCATCAACGTCGTGGAACCGTATCTGACGAAAATCATGATCGACAGTGTCATTCCGGCGAAAAACCTTGCGCTGCTTGGCGAGCTGGTGGCACTGCTGGCGGTGCTCATCGTCATTTACGAATTCGGTTTGCGCTACCGTACTGTGGAAATCACGCGCGTCGGCCAGCTCATGCTTAAAGACATGCGCCGCGACCTGTTTACGCACATTCAGACGTTGCCGTTCAGCTATTTCGACTCGCGTCCGCATGGCAAAATCCTCATCCGCGTGGTCAACTATGTGAACACGCTTTCGGACACCCTGAGCTCCGGTCTGGTCAACGTGATTTCCGACGTGTTCACGTTCTTCATCACGCTAGTGGTCATGTTCGTCGTGGATTGGCGTCTCGCGCTGTACAGTCTCGCGTTGTTCCCGCTGCTCATCGCGTGGGTGCTGGGATTACAGCATTTCCAGCGTCGCGCGTACCAGGTGCTATCCAATAAGCAGAGCAATCTCAACGCGTTCATCCACGAATCGATCGCCGGTGTGAAGACCACCCAGACGTTCGCGCGCGAGGACACGCAGTTCCGCACATTCCAGGAACAGCAGGGCGCTGTGCGTTCCGCGTGGATGCGTACGGTGCATATCCAGACGCTTATGTGGCCGGGCATCCAGACGATTTCCGTCATGACGATCGCGTTCATCTATTATGTGGGCGTCACCGGTTTCGGCGGTGTGGACGTGACCACGGGCGTGCTCATCGCGTTCGTCGGCTATGCGAACAACTTCTGGAACCCGGTAATCAGCATCGGCAACTTCTACAACCAGCTGATCACCTGCTCCGCGTATCTCGAGCGCATCTTCGAGACGCTGGATGTGCAGCCGGAGATCCGCAACGCGCCGGACGCCGTCGATCTGCCGCAGATCGAGGGCCGCGTCGACTTCAACGACGTCGTCTTCCGCTACGAGCCGGACGGCCGCAACATCCTGAACCTGGTCGACCTGCATGTCGAGCCAGGCAAGACGATCGCGCTGGTCGGTCCTACGGGTGCCGGCAAAACCACGATCATCAACCTGCTGTCGCGTTTCTACGACGTCGCCGAAGGCTCGGTGACGATCGACGGCCACGACGTGCGTTCCGTGACGTTGGAAAGCCTGCGCCGGCAGATGGGCGTCATGCTGCAGGACACGTTCATCTTCTCCGGCAACGTGCGTGAGAACATCCGCTACGGCAAACTGGACGCCACCGACGAGGAGATCGTGGCCGCTGCCAAGGCCGTGCATGCGCACGAATTCATCATGGAACTGCCAGACGGCTACGACACCGTGGTGGAGGAGCGCGGCTCGACCCTGTCCGCGGGCCAACGCCAGCTCATCGCGTTCGCGCGCGTGCTGCTCGCCGACCCGCGCATCCTGATTCTCGACGAGGCCACGTCGAATATCGACACGCGTACCGAGGAGGCGCTGCAGGCCGGTCTGAACCATCTGCTCAAGGGACGCACGAGCTTCATCATCGCGCACCGGCTTTCCACCATCGAGAACGCGGATGAAATCTGCTTCATCGACCACGGTCAGATCGTGGAACAGGGCAACCATGCCGAGCTGCTCGCCCGTCATGGCGCCTACTATCGGCTCTACGAATCGCAGTACGCCATGATCAAGGTCTGAGTAGCCGGCGCCAGCCCTCCGGCGGCAGGCTTCCATACTTCCTGGCCCGTATATCCGCAATCCGAAATGCCTGCCCAACGGTCGTGCAGCCAATGCGCGGCCATCTTGGGCCGGCTGCCGCGGTGGGATTCCCGTCGGACATGCCGCCATGCGGAATGTACTTTGGAGCAACCCGTGGAATAATGGATTGTGAGCGTTAACAAGACAACGATGCACTAAGGAGCGCTTGCACTCATGACTACCACCAATCGCACCAGCCATCCAATCGCATTGCGCGACGCCACCGTCACCGATCCGTTCTGGGCATCGCGGCAGGAACTCGTGCGCACCCAGGTGATTCCCTACCAGTGGAACGCGCTGAACGACAACGTTCCCGGCGCCGCACCCAGCTACTGCATGCACAACTTCAAGGCCGCCGCCGCGCAGAACGCAGAACACCACAAGGAAGGCAAGGCCTTCGTGCCGCCGAAATACACGTTCCGCGGCTTCGAAGCCCTGCCGGACGACCCGGCGCACCCCGATCCCGACAAGTTCTACGGCTTCGTGTTCCAAGACACTGATTTCTCCAAATGGATCGAAGCGGTCGGCTACTCGCTGACCCACCACCCGGACGCTGACCTTGAAGCGACCGCCGACACCGCCATCGATATCGTCTGCGCGGCGCAGCTCGACAACGGCTACCTGGACACCTACTACATCCTCAACGGCATGGACCGGCACTTCACCAACCTGAAGGACCACCATGAGCTGTACTGCTTCGGCCACCTGACCGAAGGCGCGATCGCCTACTATCAAGCCACCGGCAAACGCAAGCTGCTTGACGCGGCCTGCCGTTTCGCTGATTACATCGATTCCCGATTCGGCACCGCCGACGGCAAGCTGCACGGCTATCCCGGGCACGAAATCGCCGAAATGGCACTCGTCAAACTCGCCGAGACCACCGGCGAACAGCGCTATGCCGACCTCGCCGAACACTTTGTACGCCAACGCGGCCAGCAGCCGCTCTATTTCGAGCTCGAAGACCGCCGCCGCGCCCGGGAGGACGGCCGCAACTACGCGCCGCGCGAGCAGAACTACGCCTACTACCAGGCCGACAAGCCGATCACGGAACAGACGGAGGCCCTCGGACACGCCGTCCGCGCCGCCTACTTCTACGCCGGAGCCGCCGACGTGGCACGCCTGACCGGCGACTCCGACCTGCTGGCATCCTGCGAACGACTATGGCGCAACATCGTCGACCGAAAGCTCTACATCACCGGCGGTATCGGCGCCACACACATGGGGGAGGCCTTCTCCTTCGACTATGATCTGCCGAATGACACCGCCTATTCGGAAAGCTGCGCCGCCATCGCGCTCGCGTTCTTCGCCCGCCGCATGCTGGAAATCCAGCCGAAATCCGAATATGCGGACGTCATGGAATCGGCGCTGTACAACACCACGCTCGCCGGCATGGCACTCGATGGCAAAAGCTTCTTCTACGTGAACCCGCTCGAAGTGGTGCCCGAGGCATGCCATCGCGATGAACGCAAGGCGCACGTCAAGCCGGTGCGCCAGAAGTGGTTCGGATGCGCCTGCTGCCCGCCGAACATCGCACGCATCGTGGAGGACGTGCAGCAGTACGCCTACACGATCGGAGACGACTCATCCACCCTGTATGTGCATCTGTATATGGGCGGCGGCGTCCATGCCAGGCTTTCCGGCACCGATGTGCGCCTTGACGTCATGTCCGATATGCCCTGGTCCGGCAAGGGATCCGTCACGGTGGGCTTTGGCACAGCCGGTTCGGCTTCCGACGCCCCCAAGGACGCGGTTTTCACGATCGCCCTCCGTCTGCCCGCTTGGGCCGGTGGCGAAACCGCTTCCGATGCGGTCACCGTGCGCGGCCGCGACGACATCTCCCGCGTCATCAGAGACGGATACCTGTATCTGACCGGCGCATGGCATGACGGCGACGTCGTCGATTTCGATTTCCCGATGCCGGTCCACATGGTCGCCGCGAATCCGCTCGTGCGCGAGGACGCCGGAAAGGTGGCGTTCGTGCGCGGACCGCTGGCCTACTGCGCGGAAGGTGTCGATAATGGCGCGAACCTGCATCTGCTGCACGCCGATACCGCGCGCATCGCATCCGATCCATCCTGCGTGTCCGTTGATCGCATCGTCTTCCATGCCGGCGCCGTCGCGCAGGACGAGCAGGGGCTCGGCGAGGTGGACGCCGTCGATATGCCGATGACCACGCTGGCGATTCCCGCTTGGCGTGAAGTGGAAGACTCCGCGCAAACCTCCGCGTTGTACCATGATTGGCGTCCCGCCGAACGCAAGACGACGACGGCCACGCTGATTCCATACTTCGCATGGGCCAACCGTGGCGAGAACGAGATGACGGTGTTCCTACGCGGGTGAGCATGACGAGTGACGAAGGGACTGCCCGACAAAGGGGCTGTCCTTGGTTTCGGCAACATCGCCAAAACCAAGGATGCGCCAGTCGAGTTCATCGCATATCTCCGCTTCGAGTAGACACGCACGTGCGATTTGCCCCATTTACCGCTTAAGCTAGTACCAGGTACGTCAATCGATGCATGTCAATGATCAGGCGGTATCTGAACACGGTTGAGGAGTCGAAGATGATAAGCGGTGCCGGTGCAATGAACCCCGTATGTCCCCGTGAGGACGGGCGTCTCGAATGGGGCAATGGCGTGGTTTCCATGCTGTTCGACACGGCAGGCGATTCCCCCGTCCGATTGTGCAACGTTGCAGGCCGCGGCATGGGGCCCATCGGCGGCCGTGTTGCCGACGATGGAAGAACCGTGCTGGAACGTGATCCGCGTCCGATCGTCGAAGTGCGTGCCGCCAACACCGGATCGCAGGACAATCGCCTCACCTTGATCGCCACGGTGGCGGGCAGCGTATTGCGATTCGTCTCGGCCGCCGCCTCCGAGCCGGAGGAAGGGTCCGCCGAACCATATCGTTTGGAGATCGTCCAATTCGCTTCGTATGCGGAACTGGAGCCGCACGGGCGCGCGTTCGAACCGACCGCCGCCGAACGGGCCGAAGCCGCCGCGCAGCCCTCGCCGGAAACCGTCCGCCATGCCGACGCCACGGCTGGGCTGGTAGTCACTTCCGTATTCGAAGCGTTCCCGGGTCTGTCCGCAGTGCGCACCTACGCGCGGTTGAGCTCCGCGCGCCCGCTGCCTATCGAGGCGGTGTCGTCGTTGAATCTGACGGTGCCGATGCGCGTCAACTGCGGCAAAATCGACCATTCCCGCGTATTCTGGGGAGACTCCGCGTGGGCGGTGGAAAACGATTGGCGCAGCCGTCCACTGCGCGACGTATCGGTGCGCAATCGCAATCAAGTCATCAATCCCGGCCAATCCAGCTCGCGATTCGCCATGAGCTCCGCCTCCACATGGAGCGCCGGCGTGCATGAGCCGGCCGGCATCGTACAGGTCGAGGGCTCGCGCCGCCAATCGCGCGACTTCTCCGTAATGTGGCAGATCGAGCACAACGGCCCATGGGAATGGGAGATCGGCGAGGATGATCCCGGTTTGCACATCAGCGCGTTCGGACCGGAATATCAGGACCACCATTGGTATACGGAGCTGGGTGAAGGCCACGATTTCGAATCGGTGCCGGTCTCCTTCGCGATCTCGGCCGGCGATTGGCAGCAGTCCGTCGCCGAAATGACATTGCAGCGCCGTACGTTGCGTGCCGCCAAGGCTCGCGAATTGGGTCGTTCCGAGCAGTTCGAACGCACGCAGGGACTCGTCATCTACAACGATTACATGAACACCCTGTTCGGCGACCCGCGCTTGGAGAAGGAGCTGCCGCTCGTCGAGGGCGCGGCACGCGTCGGCGCGGACATCTTCTGCATCGACGCCGGCTGGTACGACAGCACGGACGGCGGTTGGTGGGACATGGTCGGAGAATGGCAGGCCTCCACGAACCGTTTCGGCGAAGCTGGACTCAAGGGTTTGGCCGACACCATCCGCGCGCATGGCATGGGCTTGGGATTGTGGCTCGAGCCTGAGGTGATCGGTGTGAAATCGCCGCTCGCCCAAAGTCTGCCCGATGACGCGTTCTTCCAGCGCCACGGTGTGCGCGTCTGCGATTCGGGCCGGTACCTGCTTGACTTCCGCTCGCCCGCCGCACGCGAGCACGTCACTCGCACCGTCGACCGGCTGATTGACGATTTCGGCGCGGTCTTCTTCAAATTCGACTACAACACCGTCCCCGGCGTCGGCACTGATCTCGACGCCGAATCCGCCGGCGCTGGCCTGCTCGGCCACTGCCGTGCCTATTTGGATTGGCTGGACGACCTGCGCCGCCGCCATCCGGACGTTATGATCGAAAACTGCGGTTCCGGTGCGATGCGCGCCGATTACGCGCAGTTGCAACGATTGGACCTGCAATCCACCTCCGACCAGTGTGATCCGCTGATTTACGCCGCGATCGCCGCCGGCGCCGGACTGACGATCCTGCCGGAACAGCAAGGCAACTGGGGTTACGCCCAGCAGGAGATGGACGATGAGACCGCCGTCTTCACGCTGGCCACGGGCATACTCGGCAGGTTGTACCTGTCCGGATTCATTGACCGCATGGACGAGCATCGGCTTGCCTTGGTGCGGGATGCGGTGGCCTTGCACCGCCGTGTGCTGACCGAGCAGCAGGAATTGGTGCCGTTCTGGCCGGCCCGTCTGCCTGATTTCGATGGCGATTGGCTCGTCGTCGGTCTGCGCCATCCGTCATTCCTCCCGTCGGAGGACGACGATCCGTGCGATTACATCATCGTCTGGCGTCGCGGCGGCACGCCTTCCGTGAACGTGCCGCTGTCCGAGGACTGCCATATCGAGCAGATCTTCCCGAATCCGGCCGTTCCCGAGCATGCGCCCGACGCCAAGCCGTGGACCGTCGAGCGCATGGACCCCGAGACGGTCCGGCTCAACGCGGCCACCTCCAAGCAGCCGTCCGCCCGCATCTTCGCCATCCGCCGCGCCTGAGCGGTTGCGACGGATGGACAATCGCGCCGCCTACAGGGCGAAGGCGGTTTCGATGGCGTCGTATTCGGCGGCCGTGATCGGCAGAATCGCGCCGTGACGCTTCTTCAGCGCGCCGAAATCGATATCGTCTGCGCGCTGCCAATCGGCCGGATCATGCGAGGCGAGTGAGGCGACGCGGAACGACAGGTAGCCCTTGGACTCCGCGTACTGGTCGCACATCAGGCCGAATGGCATGGTCCTGCCGTTGACCACCTTCACGTCTTCGTCGTTGTAACGGAACAGTTCCGGCCCTTCCAAGTAGTGCATGGAATACCGGCCATTGCCGAAGATGTCGGTGAGCGTGCCCACATACGACCACTCATTCGGGTCGTCGGTGCGCAGCACCTCGTAGGTCGTCGCATACGGGTTACGGGTGCGTTCGATGGTGATTTCCGAGTCCTTGGACGCGCGGTACCACCAGCCGTCATCGTCGCGCAGCATGGTCGAATCGATGATCACATTCTTACGATCGATCCACTTGACCGGATCGGAGAACACCCTGAAATCAACGGTCGTCGCATAATACACATTCGTCGGATCGCCGAGCTCGTTGGCCAACGGATCCGCGGAGCTTTCGGCGTTGCTCTTCGTGGACCAGAACACGATCCACTGCCCGCGATTCGGATCCCAATTCGCCTCCGGAGCCCAAGCCATGCCAGCGTCCGGAATCTTCGAGGCCACGTCCACCAGGCGCGGCTCGCTCCAATGGACCAGGTCAGGGGAGTCCCAGATCACCAGGCCGGTCGATCCATTCGTGGTGGCGCCATCGTTCGGCCCCCAGCCGCCACGGTAATAGATGCTCAAATCGGTGGCCACAATGTGGAATCCACCACGTGGGTCGCGCACAATATGCGGGTCGCGCACGCCCTTCTCGCCGCCTAGCCACGTCAACGCCGGACTGCCGGCCGGGCGCAGATCCCTCCAATGCACGCCGTCGCGGCTCAGCGCGAAGTACAGCTGTTCGTCGGTGGGATTGCGTTCCTCGCCGATGAAATGCACGAACAGATAGGCCTGGGTGTCGATGCTCATGATGCTCCTAGAGATTCCTTGATGAATGATGGCGATTGATTCCGATTGAGTGATTCCGATTGAGTGGGATTGGCCGCGAAGGCTGCTGCCTATGGCGGATTGCCTGCCATCGGGGCGTCATCCTCAGACCGCGGTCGATTCCCGGTCCACCAGCTGGTAGCCGATGATGGCCCGTCTTGGCGGCAACGCCTCGTCTGTTCCATGATCGATACGTTCGGACAGCATGTCGACCGAGAATTTCGCGAGCTGCGTGAAATCGACCTGGATGGTGCTCAACGCCGGCGTCGTGTACGAGCCGGAGGTCACGCCGTCGAATCCGATCACCTTCACGTCCTGCGGCACGCGCAGTCCGCGGTCCGCGAGCCCGCGTATCACGCCGAACGCCGCGAAATCGTTGGCGCAGCACGCGCCGTCGAACTCGGTGCCACCATGTCCGCTCCGTGCGGCGAGAATACGTTCCGCAATCGCATGCCCGGCGATGATGCCATTGGCCACATCCCCGGCTTCGAACACCATCGACTCGTCATAGGGCAGTCCGGCGTCGGACAGCGCTCCGCATGCGCCGCGCAATCGCAGAGCGAACGCGTTCTGGACATGCGCCAGATCGGCGCGGGGGGCGAACCGGTGGCCGACGATCGCGATATTGCGGCATCCGCGGTCGATGAGATGCTGCATCGCCGCGCGTTCGGCCTCCTCGTTGGGGAAGTTCACGGCATCGACGGTCGGCGTCTCCTCGCAGGCGTCCAGCAGCACGAATGGTCTGCCGCCATTGAGTTTGGACAGCGGCACATTTGTGCCCAAGCCTGTGGCGTGCAGGATCTCGCCATCGAACAGCTGCCCGGAGAACGGATTGCTGCTCAGCGCGTGCTCGGCAGCGTCCGGCGAATACTGCGTCTGCTCGATGAATGGAATAAGTCCGCGGGACACGATTTCGTTGCTCAACGCCTGCGTGAGCTTTGAATAGAACGGCGAATCGAATTCGTTGACGATGACGTGGATGATGTTGCTGCGGCCCGATTTGAGCATGCTGGCCGTCAGATTGATGCGGTAATTGAGTTTCTTCGCTGCGGCGATCACTTTGGCGCGGGTCGATTCTTTGACGCCTGGCTTGCCGCGCAGCGCGTTCGACGCGGTCATGGGGGAGACGCCCGCTTCCGCTGCCACGTCGCGTAGCGTCGGTGTGCTGCTGGTCATATGCCGCTCCTTGAACAATACGATTGATATGTAACGATATTATATTTTTTCGATTCTGTAAAATCGTTGCAAATACAAAGACTCACCGACGTATTGTGTCCATTGCGGACGCTTGGATTTGCGCTAGAATATGTAACGATACATATATGGTTCGCATGACGGCGTCCGGCTTTTGCCACCGCTGCGTCATAGCGGCCCCGAGCGAAGAGAGGTTCGATGACGATCCCTACCACCGTTTCCGTCGCCCCGGCTGACGAATATCCGGCTGACGGCCACACCATGACCGACAAACTCACCGCCACACTCGACAAAGCGGGCGTGCGCGCCATCAGCACCGACCTGTGGGGCATCTTCTTCGAAGACATCAGCTACTCCGGCGACGGCGGCCTCAACGCCGACCTCGTGCAGAACGGCGCCTTCGAATACAACCGCGCCGACTCCATCGATTGGAGCAACTACAGCTTCTGGCGCAAAATCGTGCCGGAAGGCTCGTTCGCAGCCTTCGGTATCCATGACAATGACCCGGTTGCCACCGAAAACCCGCATTACGCGACGGTGGAAGTCGAACATGCCCCTGCCGCGCTGGACAACACCGGCTGGGACGGCATGGTGTTCCGTGCCGGAGAAACCTACGATTTCACCGCCTGGATGCGCGTGCGATCGGAAAGCGCGATGCCGGTGACGGTCTCGCTGCGCGGAGACGACGGCAGCATCATCGCCGAAAACACCATCACCGTCTCAGCCTCGGCATGGACGACATACCAAGCCTCGCTGACCGTTCCTGAGCACGGCGATGCCGGCTCGAGCGTGGCCACACAGGGCACATTGCGTCTGGCCTTCGCCGGCGAAGGCGTCATCGACCTCGACTTCGTCACCTTGGAGCCGCGCACCACCTACCACGGTCTCAAGCACTTCCGCCCGGATTTGGTGGAGGCGCTCGCCGACCTCAAACCACGATTCATGCGATTCCCCGGCGGCTGCATCACCCACGGCCTCGGCATGGACAACATGTACCACTGGGACCGCACCATTGGACCGGTCGAGCATCGTCCGCACAACTTCAACCTCTGGGGCTACCACCAGTCATTCCGCATCGGCTACTACGAATACCTGTGCCTGTGCGAAACTATCGGCGCCAAGCCGCTGCCGGTGCTGCCCGCCGGCGTGAGCTGCCAAAACACCAGCCAAGGCCCGGTGCCGGTGGCGCAGGAGGATATGCCCGCTTACATCGATGAAGTGCTCCACCTCATCGAATTCTGCAACGGCAGCACCGCCACCGAATGGGGTGCCAAGCGCGCCGCCATGGGCCATCCGGAGCCGTTCGGCCTCGAATACCTCGGCATCGGCAACGAGGATCTCATCGACGACGTGTTCAAAAACCGCTTCCAGCAGATTTTCGACGCCGTCAAAGCCGCATATCCGGACATCGTCGTCGTCGGCACCGTCGGTCCCGCCCCCAGCGGTCAGGATTATGAGGAAGGCTGGAAGTACGCGCGCGAAGCGGGTCTGCCGATCGTCGACGAACATTCCTACCAGTCGTCCAGCTGGTGGTTCCACAACCTCGACCACTACGACCACACGGACCGCAAGGGGCCGAAGGTCTACCTCGGCGAATACGGCTCCTGGAACACCCAACTGATCAACGGCCTGTCCGAAGCGGCCTTCATGGGACGCATGGAACTCAACGGCGATGTGGTGGCCATGGCCTCCTACGCCCCGCTGTTCGCCAAGAATGGGCACCATAGCTGGAATCCGGACCTCATCTACTTCGACAACGAACGCGCCTACCATCCCTACAGCTATTGGGTGCAGCAGATGTACGCCACCACCACGGCCGACACCGCGTGGCCCGTCACCGTCGAAGGCCCGTCCACGCTGCGCCGCACCCTGCCGGACACCGTGAGACTGCGCATCGCGGGCAACGCCAAAGCCGACCTCAACAACATCACCATCACCACCGCAGCCGGGGACGCAATCGACCTCGGCAACGTGGCCTACGACGGCAGGACCATCGACACCGCTCTCGATCTGCACGCTGATTCCTACAGTATCGACACTACCGTCGTCTATTACGAGGGACGATGGGGCATGGACCTCATCTGTGGCGATATCGACGGCAAGAACCACAACATCATCTCACTTGGTCGAGGACACAGCGTGCGCGTGGTCCGCGACGGCACCGCCTACGCGCTTGCCGGCACCGAAGTCTCCATGAACGAAGTGCGACCGGGCACCACTTGGCAGGTGCACGTTGACGTCACCGATCGCGGCCAAGCCATGAAGCTGTACATCGATGGAACGCTGATTGCGGATGGCACGGAGGTTAAGGACGAGCCAAGGCGTACCGTCACCGTATCACGTAATGACAAAGCCGGAGAGACCTACGTGCGCGTGGTCAATGCCATGGACGCGCCAATAAGCGTTGACCTACGTCAGATTCTTGCCGAGTTGAATATTTCCACAGCATCGGCGGCATCCGCCACGGCCACCGTCCTAGCCGGAGACAATCCGTATGCGGGACAGGTCGGTGAGGAATCACCGACCAGGCCGCGGCAGACCGCGATTGATCTGACAGACGGCGACTACACGGCACCGGCATGGTCGTTCACCACCATCACGATTAAGTGACGTGTATGCCGCGAAACGGGCGGACCCTCGTTTGAACCCTCGAACGAGAGTTCGCCCGCAGTGCAGGACCAATCGGGACTAATCTGGAAAACATGAGCAAGCACCACCGCAATCGCAATTGGGCCCCGGCCCCACAGCCGCTGCCCGAAGACGCGCACGTCATCGACAACCACACCCACGTCGCATCCGTCGTGCCATTCTCCCAAGCCATGAGTCACGAAGCCATGGAAAAAGGCCAAGGCGAAGTACCCGTCTACAGCGTCGACGAACTGCTGGAACAAGCCCAGAAAGTCGGCGTCGAAGGCGTAATCGACTGCGGCTGCGAGCTGCCCAACCTCATGACCGCCATCGACATGGCCCGCGAACACCCCGGAACCGTGCACGCCGCAATCGCCATACACCCCAACGAAGCCGTGCTGCACGGCCACCGCGGCGCACCCGGCCCCGACGGCCTGCCCATCAAATACAAGCCCTGGCACGACATCCCCTTCGACGAAGCCATGGCCGAAGTGCACCGCCTCGCCACCACCTACCCCAACCAGGTCGTCGCCATCGGCGAAACCGGCATGGATCTGTTTCGTACCGGCGAATCCGCCAAGGAACTGCAACGCGAGGCGTTCCGCGCCCACGTCGCGCTCGCCAAGGAACTCAACCTGCCCATGCAAATCCATGACCGCGACTCGCACAAGGAAGTCATCGAAACGTTGCTCGCCGACGGAGCCCCCGAACGTACCGTGTTCCACAGCTACTCCGGCGACGCCGAAATGGGCGAAATCGCCCGCGAAAACGGTTGGTATCTCAGCTTTTCCGGCACATCCAGCTACAAAGGCAACGACGGAATCCGCGAATCGGCGAAACTCGTCGGCATGAGCCACGTCATGGTCGAAACCGATGCCCCGTATCTCAGTCCGATGCCTTACCGTGGCCGCACCAACGCGCCGTATATGATTCCCTACACTCTGCAGGCGCTCGCCGACTATCTGGATCAGCCGTTGGCGGAAATTGCCAAAGCCACGCGTGAAACGACGCGCGAAGTGTACGGTATCTAAAAAGAATGGCGATTTCGCGGTAATCCCGTGGCGGTTCCGTGACGGTCGCATGGGCCTCAACGTAACAGTTGCGTAATCGCCAGAAAATAAGCAAAATACAAACGATTAAGCATATGTGAATTTCATGCGTGACGTGCCGAATCACGTGTGAAGATTTGACAATGGTTTGCCAAGCTCCTAGTGTCACACCTTGCGTTTTATTTTGGGGAGCGGGTTGGAAGGCCCGCCACTTGGAGGAAGCGTTATGGCTAACGAGCCGAACGAAGAAGAACAGTCGCTGCTTCACGCAGCGACGTACACGCAGGCGCCAAAGGTCTCGCACAAGGTCCTGACCAAGGAGGAGCGCCAGACGCTCATCAAGGAGCACGAGGCGCAGCAGCAGGAAGCCGCGAAACTTGACGAGGCCGCCAGCAAGGGCCGCATCGGCCGCTGGTGGAGCCGTCTCCAGTCCGGCCCGGACAAAATCACGCCGTCCATGGCCATCGTGGCGCTTGGCGTGGTATACGGCGACATCGGTACCTCGCCGCTGTACACCATGCAGACGTTCCTCAACGGCCAAGGCGGTTTGGCGCATACGGATCGCGCCGCGGTGCTGGGCATCCTGTCGCTGGTCTTCTGGTCGATCACGCTGATCACCACCGTCAAATACGTGTTCATCGCCATGCGCATCGACAACAACGGCGAAGGCGGCATCTTCGCACTGTATTCGCTGATCCGCAAATATGGGGCATGGCTTGCGATTCCCGCCATGCTGGGCGGCGCCGCGTTCCTCGCCGATTCCGTGCTTACGCCGGCCGTCTCGATCAGCTCGGCAGTGGAAGGCTTGGAAACACTGCCGCTGCTGGAACCGATCATGAGCGAAAACAAAGAACTGACGCTGATGATCACCATTGTGATCATCGTCTGCCTGTTCGCAGTGCAGTCGCGCGGTACCGAACGCATCGGCCGCACGTTCGGCACGGTGGTCATGATCTGGTTCTCGTTCCTCGCCGTCGTCGGCTTGGTGAACCTGAGCTCCGATTGGAGCGTGCTTGAAGCGCTGAATCCGGTGTACGGCGTGGAGTTCCTCTTCAGCCACCACAATGCGGCAGGCCTCGCCGTCATGGGCACCGTGTTCCTGTCCACCACCGGCGCCGAAGCGCTGTATTCCGACATGGGCCACGTCGGCCGCGGCAACATCTACTTCACGTGGCCGTTCATCAAGATCGCCCTTGTGTTCTGCTATTTCGGCCAGGGCGCGTGGATGCTCAACCATTGGGACGACACCGCGTACAACCACATGCACGGCCTTAATCCGTTCTTTGAAATGATGACCCCGTCCGTGCGTTACGTGGCGGTGCTGCTGTCCGTGTGCGCCGGCGTGATTGCTTCGCAGGCGTTGATCACCGGCGCCTACACCATGGTTTCCGAAGCGACGCGACTCAACTGGATGCCCCACCTGCAGGTGCGCTATCCGGCTCGTACCCGCGGCCAGCTGTACATTCCGGTGGTCAACGCCGTGCTGTGCGTCTCCACCCTGCTGGTTTTGGCGATGTTCCGCGATTCGGAGCATATTTCCGCCGCGTACGGCCTGGCATTGACCGTCACGATGATCACCACGACGATTCTGCTGGCCGTCTACATTTGGCACGATGGCAAGCGCGTCGGCGCGGTCGTGTTCACAGTGGTGTTCCTGGCCATCCAGTTCCTGTTCTTCTTCGCTTCGATGGCGAAGTTCCTGCACGGTGGCTGGTTCACCATGCTGCTGACATTGGCGATTCTGCTGATTATGTACACGTGGAACGAAGGCACGAAGCTGGAACGCGCGCAACGCCGGCATATGCAGCCCGCCGATTGCGTGCCGGTTCTGAAGCGGCTTCATGAGGACGATTCGATTCCGTATTTCGCGGACAACATCGTCTATCTGACGTCCGATCCGGAAATGAAGCGTGTCGATACCGACATCTTCTTCTCGATTTTCGCGGACCATCCGAAGCGCGCCCGCGCATGGTGGGCGGTGTCGGTGGAAACGTCCGACAACCCGTTCACGCGCGAGTATTCGGTGGAGAATTTCGGCACGGACTTCCTGTTCCGCGTGCGTATTCGCTTGGGCTTCAAGGTGTCGCAGTCGATTCCTGCATACATCCACCAGATCATGAACGATCTGTCGAAGTCCGGCGATCTGCCCAAGCAGACCACCCGCTACCCGAAGCTGGATGCCGATCCGAACATCGGACCTATCCGCTACGTGCTGATTCACAAGGCGTTGATGCCCGAGTCGAAGGTGTCCCAGAAGGGCGCGATCTCACTGCAGATCAAGTACGCGATTCGTCATTTGGCCGGCTCTCCGGTCAAATGGTTCGGACTCGCTCCCTACAATCCGCTGATTGAGATTCAGCCGCTGTTCCTCGCCACCGAGCGTCCGCCGCGTCTGAAGCGCGTGTGAATCCGCTCTGCGAGCACGGCTTATCTACGCAAGGAGGGCTGGGACATTTCGTTTGTGACCGTAGGCTTGGCCGAACGGCCTTGAGTGTGCCACGAACGAGATGCCCCAGCCCTTTTCCTTTGACTGAATACCGCCAAGTCCGCAGGAGGACCGGCATATCCTATTACCGACACGCTCCGGGCCGCTCAGGCCGAGTTTTTACGGTCTGCAACAGGATATGTCGGTCCTCCTGCTCGTTTGCGGGACAACTTACGTTCGTGACGTGCGTTTTGCGACGTGCGATGCATATGAATCGGCGGATGAATCGCAGGCTATAACCAACTCCGATAACGGCACGCGCGCGTCGAAACCTGCCGTCGCTAAAGTAATCAACCATGTGCAGATTACTTGGATTCGCGACGGCAGGCAGCAACACCAACCTCAATGGCGTGCTCGGCATGCAGAACGTGCGCGATTTCCGAAATCTGAGCGAGATCCACAACGACGGCTGGGGCGCCGCGCTGATCACCGTGCCAGACGAATCGCCATACCGTCGCGACGGCGGTGCGCCGACTCCGGAAACCGGCACCGCGATCTACAAAAACACCATCGCCGCCCGTCATGATCCGATTTTCGACGAGCTCGCCAACACTCCGGCGCGCGGCGGCCTGTGGCACCTGCGCTTGGCCAGCTCCAACCTGCCGCTGATTCTTGAGAACCAGCAGCCCTTCTATGCGAACGGCCTGAGCTTCATCCACAATGGCGACATTTCTGACGACCAGGGCCGCAACATCATTACGAACCGTGCATTCCCGGTCGATCCGAGCATCGTGCAGTCCACTGGCGGCCGTTCCGATTCCGCCATTTTCTTCGCCGTCATCCTGCAATACATCGGCTTTGGCTTCGCACTCGACGAGGCGGTGGCGCAGGCCGTGCGCGAACTGCGCAAAAGCTATCCGAAGTCCAGCTACAACTGCATGATCCAAAGCCAGGACCAGTTCATCGCCCTGTGCGCGGCCGGCCGTGAGGTCACTTCCAAGCGCATCGTCGAAATCTACGACCAGTACGGTCGTGGCGAGCAGGCGCGCGACTACCGCGTGCTGCGCTACCGTGCGCTCGGTGGAAACGACGATGCCCAGCCGAAGGGCGTGGTCGTGGCCAGCTCCGGCTTCGACCAGCGTGCCGAAGACGGCTGGACCCGCCTCGAAAACGACCAGATGATCGTGGCTTCCAACCGCACCGGCGAATTCCGCGTCCGTTCCATCTGATTTTCCGCACATAACGTCCCCGCGTATCGTGCCGTCCGCTGCGGGCAGCTGATGAATGCTCGTTTTAAGGCGGCATTCCTTGGAACATCGTTGACAAGACGGAGAAACCGTTGAATCCGTGTCCGTTCCGGGATTTATCTGGCGTGGTGTATGAATCTCTTCGGCTGTTGGGAACCGTTTTGGAAACTGCGTCAGGAACCGTATGCTGGGCGTGATGGAACGTGCCTAAGATGGGCGTATGACGAACGAATCGAACGAAACAACCGAATCGAACAAGCCGACGACCGGCTATATCCCCACTCTTGCGCAAGTGGACGAGTTACATCGCAAAATCGCGCAATCGCAAGCCGCATACGACCTTATCCACGGCCATTGCGTGGTCGTGGCCGACATCGCCCGTCGCATGGCCCGCCGGCAGAATGCACTGTTCACCCGCCGCTGCACCCTGCCGACGGACGCTCCCGAAAAGACCGGCGACTTCGGGCTGGAACTGACGAAAGACAATACCGGCGAGGAATCGCTCGGCATGTTGCACATGCCTGCGGTGCCGTCCACGGAAGGGCTGACCGGAGGTACCGTTCCGCCGCGGCTCATCGACGAGCATCTGGTGGTCATTGGCGGTTTGCTGCACGACATCGGCACGTATTTCCTGCTCAAGCAGGACGGTTCCGACGGCGAACCGCTCAAATTCGACGGTCCGCACTATGTTCAGCACGGGCTCAAGGGCTACGAATACTTGCTGAACGAGGGCGTTGACGAATCGATCGCCCAGTTCGCACGCAACCACACGGGTGTGGGCCTCACCCGCGAAACCGTGGAATCGCAGGGATTGCCGTTGCCCCCGGCCGACTACGTGCCGATGAACCTCGAGCAGGAGGTCGTCATGGTGGCGGACAAGTACAACAGCAAGTCGATTCCGCCGAAGTTCCTGACCGCCGAAGCCTACACGCGCAAGGCCGCCCGTTTCGGCGAAAGCAACAAGCGCGAATGGCTGCGCCTTCTGGAACGCTACGGCGTCCTCGACGTCAAACCGCTCGCCGAGCAGTACCACATGCGCATCGCCGAGTAGCGAACCTACTTATCTCGCTTATGAATGGCGGATTTCGGTGTCTGCCGGATGCTATCTCGCTTATGAATGGCGGGTGTCTCAGGAAGACTAGGTGTTAGGGGGTAAGTTCAATCCCCTCTAAGTCTCATGCGGCAAAACCATCCGCCATCTATAAGCGAGATAGCACGCGTCGAGCGGAAAAATCCGCCATTCATAAGCGAGATACACCCGAAAATTCCTCGAAGCCTGGCCGCCGCCCGAGTTTTGCGCACTGAAAACCGCTATCTGTGGCACTTCTCTTTTCCCGCCATACATTAGGGGGTATAAAACAGACCCTCTAACTCACGAGGCGTCAAACGATCTGCCACACATAGCGGTTTGAGATTCCAAAGATGAAAGAGTCTGCCACACATAGCGCATATGACATGTTTTTAGCGGTGTGTCACCGCAAACCAGCGCGAATCGGCACGAACCAGAATCAGCACGAAAAAAGCCTTGCGGACTGGCATGCAACACCAGTCCGCAAGGCTTTCGCCTCGCAGAACGCCGCTCGCTACTCAAGCTCCGCGCAATGTTCCATCTGATCGGCGACCTCCGGATTATCGGTCACCACAATAATCGCACGCTTACGATCCTCATCGCGCTTGGCCTTCTTCAGCAGCCCCAGCACCACGGCGGCGTCGTCACGGTTCAATCCAGCGGTCGGCTCGTCGGCAATAATCACCTCCGCCTCGCAACTCAGCGCACGCGCGATGGCCACACGACGCTGGTCCAACGCACTCATCTTGCCCACCGGCAGACCGGAAGTCACTTCCTCGAATCCCACGCGCTTGAGCAGCTCGCGCGCAATCACCGGCTTGGGCTGCAGGAAATTGCGGTTCGACGCGTCCATGGCGTACAGCACGTTGCCTTCCGCATCAAGGTCGCCGCGCACGGCGAACCGCTGCGGAATGAAACCGATGCGGTGTCCAAGCACGTCGACCGGTGTCGCGTCGGCGAGGTTCGTGCTTTTGTGCATCACGTTGCCGCTGGTCGTCCGCATCATGCCGACCATGGTGGCCACCAGCGCCTGATGCTGTTCGACATCTTCGGCATCCACCAGCACCGCGTGGGTCGCGCCGGCATGGAACGCCAGGGAAACGTCGTCGAGCACGTTGCGACCGGTTTTGCGGTTGTGCACCGTCACATGGTCGAGCGCGAATGTCGGGTTCGCTTTGAAGAAGAATGCGTCCTTCTTGCGATGATGTTTGATTTCGCGGTCGATCTGCGATGACACGCTGGTTGCGGAGTCCGCCTGTACGGTTTCGTGCTGGTCGAGCGACTGTTCGTCGTCGGTCGCGCCCAATGCGAGCGTTTCGTTCACGCGATTCGCGTTGTCGCTGGCAACGCTGTCTTCCGTGGCGATGCCTTCCGTATTTTCCGCGTTTTCTGCCGATTCGGTTGCGATGGAATCGCCTCCATCGTCATACACCACCGCGAAATCGACCGATTCGATCGACGTGGCCATATCGGTTTCGCCCGCCTCGATGTCCGCGTTTTCCGCAGCAGCGTTGTTCAATGCTTCGGTTTCGTTGTCTTTCACGTCTTTCTCGCTCATGCGTTCACCTCCGTACGTTCCGTCGACTCGACTGTTTCCTCCGGCTCGTCTGCGTTCTTCGCTTCGGCAGATTCGTTCGAATCGTCAGAACGGCCTGCGAACAGCTGACCCAAATCGAAGAATCCCACGCGCATGAACGCGATGATGCCCAGAACCAGGCAGGCGCCCAGTCCGTACCAGATCATGTTCCACACGGATGCGGATGTGATGGCCACAGCCTGTCCACCGGCCCATGCGGTGCCAAGCGGCTTGGCCAGCAGCGCGCCGGCAATCAATCCGATTGCCCAGCCTGGAACGGTCATCATGAACGTTTCCAGCATGAATTGCCATCCCAAACGTCCCTTGGTGACGCCGGAAACCATCGCCATGCCGATTTCGTCACGGCGTCCACCGATCGCGGCCCACAGCACCAATGCCAGCAGCGCGAGCCCGCCGACGATCAGGGTCGCCAACAACGCCGTGCGCGCGGCCTTGGCGGCGGCGTCCAGCGGTGCGATGCGCTTCTTGTACGCATCAAGCGACGGCGATGAGATTGTGAACTTCGACGTGTCCAGCTTGGCCTTTGTCACCAGTCGCACGAACTTGTTGTATGTGGCCGGATCGGTCAGCGTGAAGATGATGTTGAGGTTCGGGATGGCCCAGCCCTTGGTGCCGGCCACATCCAGACCGCTTTGCGCGAAGTTGATGTACGACGTGTACACCACGTTCTCGCGGTTGTCTTTCGCGTATTTCGCGTCGGAACCGTATCCGGCCGGCGTCTCGCCGGTGTACTCGTAGATGCCGCTCACGGTGAATTTGTAGGTTTCGGAAGCCTTCGTCGGATTGCCGACGGTCACCTTGTCGCCCACTTTGAGATTGTTCTTCTTGGCCACTGCCTGAGAGACCAGCACGCCGTCGTTGGCCGTCTTGTAGTTCAGCTGCTTGCCCTTGACCACTTTGAACGTGCCGTAGTCGTTGATTTTCGCCGCATCGTTCGTGTAGAAGGCTTGCAACGTCAGGTTGCCGCCGGTATTGTTCTCGCTCGTGTCGCTTTTCGCCGCGATCGCCTGCAGCGACTTGCTGGCGCGCACCGGCACCGACGTGGCGAGCGTGTATTCGAATGTCAAGTTGTTCTTCTGCACCGCTTCCGCGTACTTGGTGTACATGTCCCACGTCATGTAATTGGCGGTGTAATTGGAGTCCGCGCCGTCGCGTTTCGCAGTGACTTTCGCGCTCGGCCGAATTACCGCCGAAGCTTTCTGCGCTTGGTATGTTTCGTTATTCGCCTTGTCGTCGGCTCTCAGCACCGCCAGATCCACGGCGGCTGAGAACGACACCAGCAGTGCAAGCAAAGCCGTCAGCGCGGTACGCCATTTGACGCGACCGAGCGCAGCCCATGCGTTCTTGAGAACGAACATGCGGTACTTCTCCAGTTCTCTGTAGTTACGCGTCGACGCATGCCGACGCCAGCGTTGGCCGGGACGCACACAGTCAAGCAACGACAGCGAGTACGCTCACAGCGCAATGCGCCCCGTGCAATCATCCTGCCCATCCAACGTGATTGTTTTCTTGCGCAACACTGTTATACCTCTGTGTGAAGTCTGAATACTTCCTGAAAATCGAAGGTTGGATAAGCGGCGATTTTGTTCCTGCTCGCGCTCGTCTCCGCTCTACGTCCGCCTATTCTTCCCGCGTTCCGCGTCCGTCTTGCGCCCATCCCGCGCATGTTCCATCCGTTTTTAGATGCCTTTCCAGCTTTTGTTGCCGCACGGTCCAGTTTTGAATTACAAAATGCAGGTGCGATTGCGATTTGTGGCTTGCTTTCGCGGCTTCGGCTACGATGGATGGCGATGAAGCAGCACAGCACAGACAATACGATTCCCACAGCGGCCGACGACGCAGTCGATGAAGCCGACAGCGCAGTCGCCGCAAGCAAGACGACAGACGAAACGACGGCTAAAACGACGGACAAGATAGCAAACAAGACGACGAACGATACCTCGCCTTTGCCTTGCGATTCCGCCGTTCCCCGACTATCCCGCATCGCACTGCCGGTCTGTTCCGTCATCGGCGTCGCGCTCGCCGCCGCGGTCGTATGGGCCTGGTTTCCGCACGGTTCCGCCGCTTGGACGAACCCATTGCACGAAATCGACGCGCCCGCGCACTATTACTTCATCCGCAAGATCCTCGGCGAAGGCGTCGGCGCGGCCACCCACCTGTGGCCGAACGACGAATACTATCCGCCGTTGTTCCATCTGCTTGCAGCCGGCATGATTAAGCTCGCCAGCTTGTTCGGCGTCAATCTGTCGATTTACGCCGCGTTCAACACGGTCTGGCTGGCCACATCCGGCTTGGTTTGGCCGATTGCGATTCAGCTGTACGCTTCCTATTTCACGCGTCGCCTGTCGCATTCGGCACAATCCGTATGCTCCCCCCGATTTGCGAACGTACGAAAGTCCTCGGCCCGCAATGTCGCGTCTGTCGTAGTTCCGCTATTCCCCGCGATACTCGCGCTCATCATCCCCCCGCTCGCCGTCGCTTCCGCCTCGCACCCCTTCCAAATGCTGGCTTCCGGTCCGCTGATCGCCTTCGGCCTGGCCGCCACGCTTCTGCCGTTCTGGCTGTACGCCACACTTCGCCTGCTCGACGCGCTCGCCACCCGCGAACACCTCGTCAAATGGATCATATGGTTCTTCGTCACTGCCGGCGTCTGCATGTTCGCCCATCCGCGCATCGTGTTCACCTGGCTCCTGCTCATGGCCCCCTTCGTGCTGACGCGACTGCCATGGAAAGCCATCGCAGGCCTTGCTGGCGTAGTGGTTCTCGGCGCCGCCGTGTTCCTCGTATACATGATGTCCAGCTACAAATCGGACCGCTACTTCAATCCCGCCAGCTGGTTCCACACCTTCGTTCCGAACCGCACGGTGCCCGAAGCGCTCAAAATCTACGTCACCGACAATATCGGCGGCGTGCAAGGCTGGTTCATGGCCGCAATCGTGCTGATCGCGTTTGCCGTCACCGTCGCAGCCATCATCCGCCCGCAATGGTTCGCCGCCAATCGCGCCGATTCCGCTACTGTGCCCGGCGCTTCTGCGATTGACCGTGCATCCGATAGCACGTCAGCGCAACCGCACGAACAGGTTGCCGATTTTGCGGCTATGCCTGCCGATCGTAGGAATCGCAAGACTTCCGTCAGCTACCGCACTCCACGTTCCGACGCCTCGCAACTCCGCCGCGACGCGATCGCCATTCTGCTGGCCTTCTTCCTGGTCGGTCTCGTCTACGTCTGCTCGACCGCGCTGACTGGCTGGTTCCCCAACATCGTGGCCGCCGCCTGGTATCGCGCCGAAACCCGACCGCTTACCATGATTCCGTTCGGCGTGCTGCCGCTGATCGTCTTCGCCGCCGTCGTATTGTTGCGTGCCGGCCGTCTGCCGAACGTCACGAAAATCATTGCGATTGTTCTGCTTGCGGCGCTCGCCATTTCCTGCCAATTCGGCAATACTGTTCGTTCCGCCCTGTCGGATGCCGTCTATGCGAATATGACGATTGACGATGCGCGGCCGGACGAGCAGCTCACTGCCACGAAGGAGAAGATTCTCAAGAAGGTGGTGAAGGAGACTGGTACCGATTCGGTGGTGGTTTCCGATCCGCTGAACGGTTCCATGTATGCGACGGCGATGTACGGCGCGGATATGCTGTTCCCGATTTACAACGCGAAGGCCGAGAAGAATGGTGCGATTTTCGGTCAGACGGAGAATGCGTTCGCGTCGGGCGACGGCAAGGCGCTGACGAATACCGTCTGCCCGCTGAGCGCGGATGGCGATGCATACTTCCTGAGCATGGGCGGCCAGGCGCCGAGCCTGCAGATGTTCACGTTCAAGCAGCAGTACGACACGTTCCACGATCAAAAGCTGATCGACCAGTACGCCAAAGATGGCACGATGCGCAAGGTTCAGGATTATTCGAATATGGCTTCATATGCGAAGGGCTGGGCGTTGTACCAGTTCAACTGCCAGTGATCACGTGTGTTGCGTGGCTGCGTGGCGTCGAAATAGGCGATTGGGAGAACAAGAGGCTCTGATTTGTCAAGTTCCGACACGCCGATGGAACGTTGGATTTCCAACGGTTCACGCGTTGTTCATGCGGCCCGGGTTGCGCGGATCGCGATCGTGCTGTAAGTTTATCTCTTGCTGCCGCTCAGCGAGTGGTCCGGTTCACTCCGGATTGCGAGGTGGGTGAGTGGTGGTGGTTTGAGAACTCAAGAGCGTATTTGTACTACTT
>ERZ827126.262-NODE-262-length-82680-cov-18.343419_pt1 | contig 82680 bp, 79 predicted proteins | sample MGYA00519780_ERZ827126 | MGnify/ENA primary metagenome ERZ827126 (study PRJEB31778, sample SAMEA3449262) | human gut metagenome | biome: human gut; feature: human-associated habitat; material: faeces | place: United Kingdom | collected 2010/2012 ...
CTATCCGTTTGTCAATTACGTGGAACAGGGCAAGCCTGTATCTCTCTCGTAAGAAAACGAGTAAGCAAACCGCAAGGCAAGCCGAATGGGGTGCAGGTATGAGATAACGGAAAAAGCGAACGCCATCCTGTAATGGGGTGGATACGGATTGAATCGACATCACGGGTTGCTGTTGGTGACATCATCCGACACGAAAGTGGGCAGACTTCCGTATATGGTAACTCTTTACAAGATAACTTATAGAACTTTCAAAAGGAGGAAAGCAAATGAACGAAACTAAAACATCGTGTGCGCCTGCTGACAACAGGAATCAGACTTGGGACGGTATGGACTGGTCCAAGTGTGAAACCTATGTCCGAAAGCTACAAGCGCGTATTGTAAAGGCTCAGAAAGAAGGCAGACATAATAAGGTAAAAGCCTTACAATGGATGCTTACTCACTCTTTTTACGCCAAGGCATTGGCGGTAAAGAGGGTTACTTCCAACAAAGGGAAGAATACGTCTGGAGTAGATAAACAGCTTTGGGATTCTCCCAAGCGCAAGTACAAAGCAATTGATGAACTCAAACGCCGTGGTTATAAACCTCAACCGCTCCGTAGGGTTCATATCAAGAAAAAGAACGGCAAACTTCGACCGTTGGGAATACCGACAATGAAAGACAGAGCGATGCAAGCATTATACCTAATGGCTTTGGAACCGATAGCCGAAACGACAGGCGACCGTTTTTCCTATGGTTTCCGCAAGAAACGCAGGACAATGGACGCTATCCGTCAGATTGACACGGTTCTAAACCGCCAACATTCCCCCGAATGGATTTTGGAGGGAGATATTAAAGGCTGCTTCGACCACATCAGCCACGACTGGCTTCTTAATCATATTCCTATGGATAAGACGATACTCAGAAAATGGCTGAAATGTGGAGCTGTATTCAATGGCAAACTGTTCCCGACAGAAGAAGGTACACCACAAGGAGGTATCATATCACCGACACTTGCAAATATGGCACTTGACGGACTTCAACCACTCTTGGCCGAAAGATTCAAAAGACGTTTCATCAACTATAAGACATTCCACTACAAAGTGAATCTTATCAGATATGCGGACGATTTTATAATCACTGGTCGGGATAAGGAGCTTTTGGAAAACGAGGTCAAACCTATAGTAATAGAATTTCTCAAAGAAAGAGGTCTTACTTTATCCGAAGAGAAAACTACCATTACAAACATATACAACGGTTTTGATTTCTTAGGTTTCAATATAAGGAAGTTTGGCAAAAGGCTATACACGTCACCGTCAAAAGAGGCACAGAAACGCTTTAGAGCTAAAATTAGTGACATCGTTAAAGGACATAAAACGTGTAAGCAGGAATCGCTGATACGAATGCTCAATCCTGTAATTACAGGCTGGGGAAATTACTACCGATATGGTGCATCAACCGCTGCTTTTCATGATTGCGACTACCACATTTATAACCTCACGAAACAATGGGCTTTACGCCGTCATCCGAAGAAACGCATAACCTGGGTGGCAGACAAGTATTGGCACGAAATTCGGGGGCGTAAATGGACATTTGCATGGAAATATGAATCAAAGAACAAGAAAGTAAATTACTTGACTCTTAAAAGGTTGTCGGATATACATTATACTCCGTATAAACAAATCAAGGGTGAAGCAAATCCTTTCGACCCTGACTATGATGATTATTTCTCTCAGCGAAAGGAACAACAAATGCTGGAATCTCTCAAAGGACGTAAGTCTCTCTTATATTTATGGAACAAGCAGAATCGGACATGTCCGTTATGTGGAAAAGTTATAGATTGTACAAAAGCATGGAACGTCAACGAAATACAAGTTAACGGTTCGATTGTACGACAACTTGTCCACAACAACTGCTACAAGCAAAATAAACGAAAATGTTGAAAGTATGAGCCGATTTCTAATAACAAATAGGAATATTGAGTTGCTTGAGCCGTATGAGGGGAAACTCTCACGTACGGTTCTTAGGGGAGGAAGAGGCAGCAATGCCTCTGACTTACCCGATATACAGAAACAGGGTGATTTTTTCGTGGAGTCACCGATTATCCTGCTTGCCGCAATCATCTGGTATTTGCGGATTTACAAGGACGGCAAGTATTGCACGTTCCCTCATGCAATCGAATTTCTTAACAAGCCGTATGCCGATATCTTCACGATTCTTACCTCTTATCCGTCCCTCGAAAACTATCTTTCCCCCTTTATGGACGCATGGCAAGGCGGAGCTCAAGACCAGCTCCAGGGCCAGATAGCAAGTGCGAAAATCCCGCTTTCGCGCATGATTTCGCCACAGCTTTATTGGGTTATGACAGGGGACGATTTCACCCTTGACCTGAACAATCCCGAACACCCCAAAATCCTCTGCGTGGGCAATAATCCGGACAGGCAGAATATCTATTCGGCGGCTCTCGGCTTGTACAATTCGCGCATCGTTAAATTGGTAAATAAAAAGGGACAACTGAAAAGTTCCATAATCATTGACGAGCTTCCGACTATCTATTTCCGTGGTATCGACAACCTGATTGCGACCGCCCGAAGCAACAAGGTGGCCGTCTGTCTCGGCTTCCAGGACTTCTCGCAGCTTGCACGTGACTACGGCGACAAGGAGGCGAAGGTTATCCAGAACACAGTGGGCAATATCTTCAGCGGACAGGTGGTCGGAGAAACGGCAAAATCACTGTCGGAACGGTTCGGCAAGATTCTCCAGCAGCGGCAGTCCATATCCATCAACCGTCAGGACACTTCGACTTCCATCAACACGCAGCTTGATTCCCTGATACCCGCTTCCAAGATAGCCAATCTTTCGCAGGGTACATTCGTTGGCAGCGTGGCAGACAATTTCGGGGAAGAGATAGACCAGAAGATTTTCCATGCCCGCATCATCGTAGACAGCGCAAAGGTATCGGAAGAGATGAAAGCCTACAAGAAAATTCCTGTCATCAACGAGTTCAGGGACGCGGACGGAAACGATATCATGCAGCAGCAGATTGACCGCAACTACTCGCAGATAAAGGCGGATGTCTTGCAGATAATAGAAGAAGAAATGGAAAGAATAAAAAATGATCCGGAGCTGAGACACCTCATCCCGCAGCAGGAGGGAGAAGAAAACAATGACTGAAAATAGAGAAAAAGGGAGACCGCTGTTTTATTTCCGCCTGCAAAGGTCGTCCCGTGCCCGCTGGATTGTGCAAGGCCGGGCCCCTGCGTGGTTTGCTGAAAAAATCATCCTCGCCCGGGGGCTCCGGTATTTTTTCGCAAAGCCTTGCGCAATCCGGCACGGGACAGAAAGGCAGGCAAGAAATAAAATACCGGCTTGACAAGCCGCAAATGTCTAACTCAAAAAATGAAAGATATGAGCAGAAGCAACTTCACCCCGATGGAAAGATTCCATGAGATTCTAAACGGACACGGACTACAGGCCATGAACGTAGGTATAAATCATATCCGCATCTTCAGGGACGGCCGGAAAATATTCGACTACTATCCGCTGAGGATGAAACTCTTCGACTACCACAACTGGTACCAGCTTACCTATCCATCCTTCGGCAATGGCGACGGGAAATGGGAACAGGAGCTTCAGGAGATAATCGGCAGACTTTCCGCCGCATAAACGGTATGCTATGGCAGCGCACATGAAAAAGACGGAATGGGACAACATTCCCGAATGGGCCATATATGCCCTGGAATACGGAACGGAAGAGGACGGTAGCCTGAATGAAGAGGAACGGGCCATGATTGAAAAATTTATCGGCACACATTTCCCGAAAGGATACACGATGAGCGTAGACTGGGACGCCTGCAACGAGTTTGACCGCTATCCCGCATTTGGAGAGCCTTGCAAGACCTGCAAGGTTCTTTTTGTTTCACCATAAATACACAGAAAAATGAAAAGAATGTAAGCATTGTATATTAATTAAACGTTGTACTTTTGTATAAAGTTTCAACATCAAAGTGTGGAATAAGACCGACGTAAGCTTAGTCATTTAGATTGTTTCGAATGTTCAGCCCCCACACTTTTACATCAGAATCCGGATAGTTCATTGGGCAGTTAGACCCCGCATTTGCAATGATGGCTAAAGATGTATAGATGTTGCGTTGTAATTATAAAAACCATTAGCTTATGACCTACGTTGGAATTGATGTAAGCAAGTTGACATTCGTTGTTGCTTATTCGTCTGCAAAGACTAGTAAAACCAAAACCTTTAAAAATACTGCTAAAGGTATTCGTGAGTTTATAAAAACTATTTCAGTTAATGAACATCATTGTGTTATGGAAGCAACAGGCAATTACAGTACATTGCTTGTATATATGCTTTCCGAGTTTGGTTTTACAGTAAGCCTGGAAAATCCTCTGAAGATAAAAAATTTCTCCAGAGTCATGCTTTCAGTCATAAAGTCTGACGAGATTGATGCACGTCTTATAGCACTATACGGTGAGAAGATGCAACCATCTCCATACAGAATGCGCAGCGATTCAATTTTAATTCTCAAACAAAAACGTACTGTCCTACGCCAGCTAAAGAAGCAGTTAGTAGCAACAAGCAACCTAAAAGGTTCTATGGAGGTTCTTCCAATTTATGACTCTAAATGCAAGAAAACAATAGAGAAAACGATTGCTTTTCTGGGAAAACAAATCAAATATATGGAAGAAGAACTGGCTTCATTAGCTAATGATGAATTCAAGAAACAGATGGATTTACTCACTTCCATAAAAGGTATCGGTGTAACACTAGCTGCAGCTTTAATTGTGGCAACTGGTGGCTTTACATACTTTGATAATGCAAAACAACTTACTCGTTATCTTGGCTTATCACCAACATATCAACAATCAGGTACATCTGTCAACTTTAAAGGTCACATAAACAGAAATGGCGATCCAATTCTTCGAAGTCAACTGTATGTGGCAGCATTATCATCACTTAGGTGCAATACAGAATGTAAAGCATGTTTTGACCGTCTACGATCTAAAGGTAAACCTGGTAAAGTAGCTGTTGTTGCTGTCGCCAATAAATTGGTAAGACAGGCCTTTGCTGTTGTTACACAAGATAAGCCATATGTTGATGGATTTATATCAGTAAAACCATAATCACTCCTGCGGAGGGAGCGCCATACGGCAAGGGACTGAGCAGTCAGGCCCGACGAGCTTTCATTATACATAAGCATAAACATACTTATAATTGTTAAATATATTCAAGTTTTTATTATAGTTCATTCGAAGAAATGCACCTTTTACACTTTGAGGTTTGGTTGTAGCTTTGCGGCAGTGAATACAATCAAACCTCAATTATTATGAACAGACAAGAATTTGAAGAATTAGAATTACAGGTGCAACAAAGCGACCTGCCGTTGAAGTCGTACCTTCAACAGATAGGTGTAAGTTATTCAACCTATCACTACTGGCGTAGAAAATGTTCCGTTGACAGGAACGGTATCAAGCAAGAGTTGGCTCCCATCAGTTTCAAACAGGCAGCTACGGAATCTTCCCTTGAAGAACAAGTACCTCATGGTGTTGCACTGCTGTTTCCTAATGGCCTTCGTGCCCACTTCGGGAACGGTTCTGAAGAGATACTGATGGAATTATTGACCCAAAGTCTTCGAGGCGGCCATGTTTAACCTGAACGACACAATGCGCTACTTCCTGTGTCCTGGCAGGACAGATATGCGCAAAGGTATCAGTTCGCTATGCGGAGTGGTACATGAGAAGATGAACAGTGAAGTGAGGAACGGTGATGTCTTCATCTTCATCGGTTCCAGCCGCAGGCTCATGAAACTGCTTCATGCCGAAGACGGAGGTATGGTAATGTATGTAAAACGTCTGGAGGCCGGTCACTTCAAGCTGCCGGAGTATGATCCCAAATCAAACAGCTATCCCATGGAATGGCGCGACCTGGTGATGATGGTTGAAGGCATACAGGAAAACCCGGAACAGAGACTCCGAAGGTTAAGGGCCGAACGTAAGGAATACCATGTATAAGATGCTTTCGGATTGAATAAAAGTGCTGGTTTTGTTATGTAATCAGCCAATATTTAGTATCTTTACATAAACAAAAAAAACAAGCAGACAATGGAAGAAAAGGATATTTTACTCAAGACGATAGAAGGGCTGAATGCCTCTGTCGCTTCATTGTCTGCCACCAACAAAAAACAAGCGGAGCAGAATGAAAAACTACAGGAACGTATCAAGGAGTTGACAGCCCAGGTCGCATGGCTTAACCGTCAGCTCTTTGGACGTAAATCTGAAAAGCTTCTCGTATATGATTCTAATATGCCCGATCTCTTTGCCGACGAGTTCTCCGGAGTCCGTCAATTGGCGGAAGAAAAGCGGGATGAAGCCGTAGAGAAGATTGAAAAGGAACCGGCGGAAGTACGGAAGCAGAATCGTTGGAATCGCAAAATGATAGAGGACTTGCCCGTATTGGAAACCGATACAATAGAACCGAAAGGCGTAGACTTGTCTTTATACCGTAGAATAGGCGAAGAGATAACAAAAGTCGTCAAACACAAGCCGGGAATGCTTTACGTCAAGGTGATCATCCGTCCCAAATATGCTCTCAAGGACAGCACCCTGCTTCCTCCGGCCGGACAGAAAGGCGTAGAGATAGCTCCCATGCCGCTGATGCCGGTCGACAAGTGCATTGCTGACACCAGCCTGCTTGCCGAGATACTGCTTCAGAAGTATGAATATCATGTCCCGTTCTACCGTCAGATACAGCAATACCGCCATCTTGGAATGAAAGGCCTTACCGAAAGTACACTGGACGGCTGGTTCAAGAAAACCGTGGAACTGCTTAAGCCTCTGTATGAAGAACTCAAACGTGAAGTCTTCTCCTGTGACTATGTACAGGCGGACGAGACTACAGTTCCGGTCATTAACAGAGAAAAACACAGAGCCGACAAGGAATATCTCTGGATGGTAAGATCAGTCATGGAGAAACTGGTCATCTTCCATTACGACGGGGGATCACGGGCCGGAGCAGTCATCGAATCCCTGGCAAATCACTATCACTTCAAGGGATATCTTCAATGTGACGGTTTTGCAGGTTATGAAACAGCCTTCAAGACCAACCCCGATGTGCGGCTACTCAACTGCCTGGTGCATATACGCCGTCATTTTGAGCAGGCTTTGGATGAAAACATGGAGATGGCGCAACATGCACTGACTCAGATACAGCATATCTATAAAATAGAACGCCAGTGTGACGAAGCCGGCCTGTCATATGATGAGCGCAGACAGACGCGTCAGGAGCTGTCCAGGCCAATCATGGAGGCAATGAAGGTATGGATGGAGACAGAAGGAATTAAATACAGTCCAAGTTCTTTGACAGGCAAGGCCATAACATATGCCTATACCAAATGGGATAATATTATGAGATGTCTGGACGATGGCCGCCTGTACTGGGACAACAATCTGGCGGAAAATGTCCAACGGCCCATCACTCTGAGCAGAAAAAATTTTCTTTTCTGTGGTAATCACGAAGCAGCAGCTAATATGTCTGTTATCTGTTCCCTATTGGCTACTTGTAAGGCACACGATGTAAACCCAAGGAATTACCTGAATGATGTAATCGCCCAAATGCCTTATCACAAGAATGCAACTCATGAGATACTTTTGGATCTGCTTCCACACAAGTGGAAGCTGAAACATCCGGAAAGCATATTGACAAAACAACATGGGGTATCTGACAACTAATGCCATATGCAACATATAGGTTCAACAAAATAATAGCGGCTGAAACTATTAGGTTCATAGTGACAGTCGCTATTGTTGTATATAAAGGTTTAAAACTTGTAGTTTATCGAATGCTTACAAAAGAATGACACTGAGCGAATACCTCGCTGTCCCCGAAAATTATCGGGGAGTATGGACTACCGAACGATGGGACATTCCCGATTGGGAAAACTTGAGAAAAAACCACATGGGAAAACGTACCCTGATGGTATATGACAAAGGCACTTGCCTGCTTGTCGAGGGTCTGAGCCTTGAAATCGTGGACGACAGTGCCTGGAAGAAGCCGGAGGAAATCAAGAAGGAAATCCGTGAAAAATATCAGGAGTACCGTACTGAAAAGGGACATGAACCGCATTTCCTCGAATGCGTCATACGCTGGAACGATACCTTGGAGACACTGGAGACAAGAATCGCCCTGGACATGGATTCCGATACGGAAATGGACGATGAAATATTCTTCTATTGCGATACTCTGGACAACCTGCTGTCACTCGCTGACAAAAGCGGGGAAGATTTTGTCATAGCCGGATGCTTCGGATTCGGTGAATATGAAGTACTGTAAAGATTTTTTAGGCAAAATGTAATTCTTCATAAAAGCATCCACCTTTAATAATGTCGTATCCAATAATATTTTCTTGTTGCATAGCATTAATTATTCGTTCTGAAAAGAAAAAGCCTCCTCCTTGTGGATACAATAAATCATAACTATTATATACATTTCTCAATGTAACTTTTTTCAAACAATAATTATCTGGATCGTTATAGTATTCGACACGGTCATTGAATATTTTAGTAATCCCATTGTCAAACATGTCTTCAAATATACATTTTGGATAAACAAATTCAGTATCTGGTATCATTGGAATAAATAATAGATAGAAGTCTTCATGACCTTTTATGAATATTCTTTTAAATACATACTCATCTTTTGAAATTTTCAATTGTTCAAAGATCCTTTTTATATTATTGCTAACGACCGCAACCAAGCTTAAACAAGATGGTGTAAAATCCATGAAATCTATAACATTGCTTCTTTTTAAAAGTTTACCCAAAAGGTTATCTGGCATATCGTCATAAAAAGTTTTTTGATTTTCAAAATAGACAGAAATAGTTTTAGCTTTATCTGAAATATATTTCAAGAAATTTTTGGACTCTATGCTGATTGTATGAGGCATTTCATATCTACCTCTTATTTTTTTATCTAAAGTAAAAGACAATTGATAATATTTCATTTTACAATAAATTGTGTCGTGAATGTTAAATACAATGTTGTATGATTTAAGACCTCCAATGCAAAGGCAATTGAAATAGAATCTGTATTTATAATTATGATAGTCTAATACATATTTTACACTCTCAAGTTTTAGTTAAAAACGAACCTATTAAACTTTGTATTAGCCATATAAGCCTTTACAAAATGCTCTGAAACAGGCCCGATTATTGAATCATTATTACAGCATTTCAATTTTTCACCAGATGATTTTATAACCCACCAATTATAAGTTCTACCTTCGCGTCTAATTATTATAGTTGAATCATTCCAATAAACTGCACGTACACTATCGATTACAGGGTCATGATCACTTGACAATTTGCATTTTAAATAATGTGTAGCATAATAATCGTCAGGAGAATATATATAGTAGTCATCTACCAGTTTAATACTGGTTGGTGAACAACTTATAAGAAAAAAAAACAATATAAAATTAAACAATGCACCATTTTTTGAATGAGAAACTCCCAAATGAGAGAATCGCATTAACAATTTTTCCAAATCTTTCTTATCCATGACTATTCTTTTATCTGACGATTAGTACTATCCTTTCCGAGTTATCGCCAAAGATATTGTAAATCAACGGCTATCTACAAAGATATGAAACATTCCATATAATCTCTCATAAAAGACAGACTATCTTTATAATGATTGGAAATTATTCAGAATCACATATTTAGTTGAATCTTCGTTTGTATTTATGGTGAGCTGTATGATGGTAATTTTTTGTCAAACTACTCATAATATACATCATTAGTTTTTAATAGATTAATGCATTAATGATAATGGCCATTAATAAAGTCAAGATATCAAGATTTGTTTTTTGCCATACATTTTTTATGCCCATAAAAGGTATGCACAAAATAAACAACAATAACAGATATACAATCATCAATGAAAATCCAATAATTAATTTTAGAATAAAACTACTATCGTATGTTTCTGGAGATGCTAAACTAAAACAAGACAAGATAACACTGCATATAAAGGTTAAACACCAAAGTATGCAACGTACAGTCAATAAATAAATATTTTTTATAGAAACAACCCCCATGCTATACATATAAATATTGATAAAAAAACAATTAAATGGACAATTCTGCATATCTTATTCTTGGTAATTAAAAATTTATCTATAACTGAAATTATTGATATGGATATAACGCCAATCGCCAATTTTTCATACCATAGGAAATTTGTTACCATAATAATATATATAGATAAACAGAGAATTAAAGTAAAGATATAAGCAGACAACTTCATAGCTAAATATTTATAACAACATATAACTATTCAATCTTAATAATTTTATTCCTGGAATTGAATCATCTTCATATCCAAATTCGACACCACAGCAGAGACTGTTATAGGATGGAGTTCTTCCATCTTCTCCCCATGGTTGGTAGCCTAAATACAGGCTACATACTCTGCAATAAAAAGAATCTGTTTCCATCATTGATACAGCTGGTACTTTTCACCGCCTATTATTGATTGTATTTTCTTTGCGAACTCATTCTCTTCCTCGTCTGTAATAGAATCAAAAAGTCTCTTCTGGTCTAACTTCTCAAGTTCAACCAAGGCTTCCAGAAAAACTTCCTGGTCTTTTGCCAAATAGTTTAACGTGAGTTCGACGAATTATAAGTCCTTGAAAATTCGGTGATTAGCGAAAATTGTTGTAACTTTATAGTACTGAATCACAAAGAATTACAAACAATAATCGCTATGATCACCGAGAGCAAAGTTATAGAATTATTTTGTATGGCAGATGATTTCTGCAAGTTTTTTGATTCAATGATGTCAAAATATACACTAAAAGCTGTCATGAAACGCTCATATCACCGTTCCTCAACCATGTCAAAGGCAGAAATCATGCTCATAATGATACTTTTCCACGACTCGGGTTACCGATGTCTGAAGTATTTCTATATCGAAAAGGTCTGCCGTCATATGCGCCATCTCTTTCCCAAAGTCGTCTCCTATAACCGATTTGTAGAACTGGAAAAAGAAGTGACCATACCATTGGCCCTGTTCATCAAGAAGGTGCTTTTAGGTAAATGCACAGGTATCAGCTTCGTTGACTCCACTCCTTTACGGGTATGCAGGAATCAGAGAATCCATATCCATAAGACGTTCAAGGGAATAGCACAGAGAGGTAAATGCTCCATGGGCTGGTTCTTCGGATTCAAGCTTCATCTGATATGCAACGAATGCGGAGAACTCCTGAATTTTATGATTACCCCTGGCGATGTGGATGACCGTAAACCCCTTGAATACAAGGCCTTTGTGGAATTCATCTATGGAAAGCTTGTCGGTGATAAGGGATACATCGGCAGGAATCTTTTTGAAAGACTGTTCGTGGATGGCATACAACTTATAACCAAGTTGAAAAGAAATATGAAAGGAGCATTGATGTCACTCTCAGACAAACTACTACTCAGGAAACGGGCCATTATCGAAACCGTCAACGACGAACTCAAAAATATAGCACAAGTGGAACATTCAAGACACAGGAGCTTTGATAATTTTATCGTCAACCTATTGGGTGCAATTGCTGCATACTGTTGCTTTCCGAAAAAGCCGTGTATCAATGTTACGAGAACTCTTGACACACAGCTCGCTTTGTTTTGAATTCGTCGAACTCACGTTAGTTTACTACATAATCAGGATCTCCCCAATCGACTTCAACAATTTCACCTGTTTCTTTGGCTATGGCAAAGGGAAATGCTTCGGCCCAACCAACAAAAATGAATTTATCATTTTCTGTCACATCGTCAGCCTTGTTAAATTTGAAGATTTGAATCTCAAGACTTGATACATCATAATTATAAATCAAATCAAGAATGGCATCCTTCTCTGGTACATTTGTATGAACATCCTTCTTTCCAATTTTATGATTATTGATGAGTATATCAATAAAATTATCTAAATCAGGAGCTTTTTCTTCATAATCTTTTCTGGAAGGTGTGATCTCTGTAATTGCCTTCACAAAATTTATTGCATTCATAAAACTAAAATTTATTGGTTAGATATTGCTCTTCTAATAAGGTATAGTATTCTTTTTATATGTGTCATAATATGTTATGTAATATAATATTAAATGCCTCTACCATATATAACCAAATTCTATCTGGCAAAGGCGGTTCCCTTGGAATAGATATTTGCATGAATACAATTCGGTAGAGTTAGTGTAAGAATACAATGTTTTATCATTTACGTGGTTGACATTAAAATTCTTACCTCCAGTCTTTCCTATAAACTCCTCCTTGGTACTGCCTAAATGCCACCCTTGCGATGTAACAAAATTTGAGTCTGGCAGTTTTATCACTTTGTCTCCATAAGCAGGAGGGATGGAATCCAGCAAGTAAAAATAACAGTATTGATTCTCGTATCCACCCATTTCTTTTACCATATATAGGAATTCCGTATAGTTGCTATTGGAAAAGCAAATACCTTCTCCCTTGTAAGAGTCCTCAATTATGTTCCTTTTTGGGATTTTTATAGCACGCATACAACTTGTATCGCGTAGCACGAAATTATTTATAGCAGTATCAACCTTGTTGTCGGACAAATCATTGCCATGTATGGCGTGCTTTCCACAGGAACTTAGAAGCATGATACTACAAATCAATGCCAGAATCAGTTTTACTTTTTCCATATAGTTTCAATAATTCATCATAAAGCCGGAGCATGGATACATCACATTCAGCCAAGCATACTCGGCAATATGAGGGACTTTTCCAATCAACAAGCCACCATTCTTTGAATGAGTGACTCCCAAATGAGAGAACCGAATCAACTGTTTTTCCAATTCTTTCTTGTCCATGATTATTCTTTTGTCTGACTGTTAGTACTATTATTTCCGGATTATCGCCAAAGATATTGTAAATCAATGGCTATCTACAAAGATATGAAACATTCCATATAATCTCTCATAAAAGACAGACTATCTTTATAATGATTGGAAATTATTCAGAATCATTCAATTAACTTCTCTTTTACGGTGTCGTTTGAACACCTCTGATTTCCACGACAGACTAAATGAAATGACAGACAGATAGGCTTCTGCAATCCTTATTCAAAAACATACGGTCATAAGCCCCGCTTCACTTGATAAGTCCCTTCAGAGAAGGTAACTCGGAGGGCGAATACCTCCACGTTCAAGCCTCCGGTTTTCGGGACACAAAATTCCCTGCGGTAATTTTCCGCCCGAAAAAACGCTCCGGTATTGCCGTCCGAGTTGAGGAAAGGACCGGGACTTAGCAAGCGAAGCGACCTACGACGCATAGATACAGGTCAACATAAAAAAGAATCTGGCGGGAGAACCATGCTCCCGTATGCCTTCCCAATGGATTACGCGATCCGATTATTCCCGTAAACAGAAATCCGCCTCCTGTCACAAAAGGACACATCAATGGGGGACAAAAGCAGCTCGCTCCCAACTTTGCATAATTACAGTTTTTCCTTTTCTTCCGTGCGGTAGTGCGTACCGCCACGCCCGTGTCTGTCCGGCATGTTCCCGTCTTTTCCCTTTCCTTTTCCGTCCCTTGTTTTTCTTCCTTTCCTGCCGTTTTCTCACGCATTTTCACTCCGTTTTCCCCGGCCTGCGGTGTAATGTGATGACACAAGATGTAATGTATATCCTAACACATTGCAAATCAATTATTTATCAATTTTTCTCCTATATATTTGCGGTGACAACATGAGTTATCAACACTAAAAATCAAAAATTATGGCAAAGAAAAATGCACGGGAAGAACCCCCGAAACCGCAGGTCACCGAAAACGAGCAGATGAGTGACATCGTGTTCATCCTCGACAAGATGGAACTGATTCTTGAAGCGGTATCCCAAATCGGAAAGGACGGAAAATTCAACACGGTAGCTGCCGACAAGCAGCACCGCAATTCCTTCCTGAAGATTGACCGCTATGCAGACGCCTTCGAGAACTTCATCAAGAACTTCTGGAGCCAGCTGAAAGACCCGACACGCTTCGGAATCCTCTCCGTCAAGGAAGACAGGCTGGACGACCCTGCCGTACAGCAGGCCATCGAGGACATCGCCGCAGGAAAAAAGACAAAAGCCGTGGAGGAATTTCTCAAGCAGTACGAGATTGTTCCGCGCAACAAGGAAAACCAAAGTATCAACCAAAAAAATCAAGAAGAAATGGCAAAGAAAAATGAAACCCAGCAGCAGGCTGCCGCAGCTGACAGCCAGCCGCAGACCCAGTCCCCCCAGTACCGTTACAACGAGTCCATGATCAACTGGGAACAGCTAAAGAATTTTGGAATCTCCCGTGAATACCTCCAGGAACGCGGACTGCTCGAACAGATGCTCAAGGGATACAAGACCAACCAGGTAGTACCCATCAGCATGAACTTCGGCTCGGCCGTACTGAGGACTGACGCACGTCTGTCATTCCAGCAGTCCATGGCAGGCGAAGTGGTGCTCGGCATCCATGGTATCCGACAGAAACCCGACCTCGACCGACCGTATTTCGGACATATCTTCTCCGACGAGGACAAGAAGAACCTGCTCGAAACGGGCAACATGGGACGTGTCGTGGAGCTGAAAGGACGCAACGGGGAGTATATCCCATCCTTCATCAGCATCGACAAGCTGACCAACGAGGTGGTCGCCATGAAAGCGGAGAATGCCTTCATCCCAAGGGAAATCAAGGGCGTGGAACTGACAGAGCAGGAGCAGAACGACCTGCGTGAAGGCAAGAAGGTCTATGTAGAGGGCATGATCGCCAAGTCCGGCAACGAGTTCAACGCCTTCATTCAGGTGAATGCCGAACGCAGAGGTGTCGAATTCATTTTCGAGAACGACAAGCTCTTCAACCGCCAGACACTCGGGGGCGTGGAACTGACACAGAAACAGATTGAGGACCTGAACGCCGGAAAAGCCATCTTCGTGGAGGGAATGCAGCGCAAGGACGGCGAGGTGTTCTCCTCCTACGTGAAGCTGGACGAGGCGACGGGCCGCCCGTCCTACACCCGCTACAACCCGGACTCCCCGGAGGGCGCACGCGAAATCTATATCCCCAACGAAATCAACGGAGTGAAAATATCGCTGGAGGAACAGCAGCAGCTCCGTGACGGCAAGGTGATCTTCCTCAACGACATGGTGAACCGCAAGGGAGAGGAATTCTCCTCCTTCATCAAGGCCGACCTGGAGACGGGACGCCTGAGCTACTCCCGCACACCCGACGGATTCGAGCAGCGCGAGGATTTCAAGATTCCTACCAAGGTATGGGACGTGGAGCTGACCAGAAAGCAGCGTGCGGACCTGCAAAGCGGAAAGGCCGTGCTGGTGGAAGGCATCAAGGGATATGACGGGAAGACCATCTCGCAGTACGTCAAGGCCAATTTCAACCAGGGGCGTCTGGACTTCTACAACGAGAATCCCGACCGTAAGCGTGACGCGTCACAGCGAAACGTGGTGGCCAACAGCCAGCGACAGGAACAGGGCAACCGCAAGTCAAAAGGTGCGAGCATTGCCTGACTATAGGTAACGGAAAATGAATGTTAAATAAAAAAAGAAAGAAATATGAAAAAGGAAAACGGAAACGACATGCCTTTCAAGGCTGATGAAGTGAACTGGGACGAACTCTCCGGTATCGGTATCATGAAGGACGAGCTGGAACTCTCCGGCGAGATGGACACCCTCCTCAGGGGAGAGAAAACAAAAGTGATGTCCCTGAGCCTCGTACTCCTTGGCGTGGACGTGGTGATGGACGCCACCCTCCAGCTGGTCCGCAAGGGCGAGGCGCCGCTGCTGGAAATCCAGGGAGTGACACCGCTGGGCAGATAGCCTGAGAGCAATTATCAAGTAAACTGATGTCTTACCGCCGTTTCCTGTCTTCCGCACGGAAAACGGGAAACGGCTTAATTTTTATCCAATATGATAGCAATCATCGCAGAAAAGCCGAGTGTAGGCATGGACATAGCCCGTGTAGTCGGGGCTGATACAAGAAATGACGGCTACTGTTCCGGCAACGGATATATGGTAACCTGGGCACTGGGACACCTCGTGTCACTGGCCATGCCGGACACTTACGGTTATACGAAAACGGCAGCGGAGGACCTGCCGATGCTGCCGGACCCGTTCCGCCTGATCTCCCGACAGATGCGCACGGACAGGGGAATGGTTACGGACATCGCCGCCTCGAAACAGCTGAAAGTCATAGAAAGCGTATTCAACCGCTGTGACAGCATCATCGTGGCAACGGACTGTGCTCGCGAAGGGGAACTTATCTTCCGCTGGATATACGACTTTCTGGGCTGCACGAAACCGTTCAGACGCCTGTGGATCTCCTCGCTGACCGACGAGGCCATACGGAAAGGTCTGGAGGAACTGAAGGACGGTACGGAGTACGACAGCCTGTATGCCGCCGCCGACAGCCGCGCGAAGGCGGACTGGCTGGTGGGCATGAACGCCAGCCGTGCCCTGACCATCGTCTCCGGCTCGTCCAACAACTCGATCGGACGGGTGCAGACTCCGACGCTCGCCATGATATGCAGCCGCTACAGGGAGAACCGCAGTTTCGTATCCACACCATACTGGCAGCTGCATGTCACCCTCAATGGCGGCACGTCACACCGCCGCTTCTTCCATCCCGCGACCTTTGACGACAGGCAGAAGGCAGAAACCGCCTACCGCAGTCTCTCTCCCGATTCTTCGGCGACGGTTACGAAGGTGGAGCGCAGGAAAACCCTGCAACAGCCGCCGCTGCTCTACGACCTGACGGCACTTCAGAAGGACTGCAACGTGCACCTCGACCTGCCCGCGGCAAAGACGCTGGACATCGCCCAGTCGCTCTACGAGAAGAAGCTCATTTCCTACCCGAGAACGGGAAGCCGGTATATCCCGCACGACGTGATGGCCTGCGTGCCCGGTCTGCTGGAAAGAATCTTGGCCATGCCCGGATTCGCCACAAGTGCCGGAATCCTTGACTTTGCGCGTCTCAACACCCGTAGCGTGGACGACAGCAAAGTGACGGACCACCATGCCCTCATCACGACCGGCATAGCTCCCGAAGGGCTTTCCGAAGCGGAGGAGGCCGTCTATACGCTGATAGCCGGACGTATGCTGGAGGCGTTCTCGCCCTGCTGCGAGAAGGAACAGATTCTTATGGAGTGCCTTCTGGACAACATGGATTTCCGCTCGAAAAGCTCCCTTGTCGTCAGTCCGGGATGGCGCGGCATCTTCCGCAGGAAAGAGGACAGGCAGGACGACGAACCGGAAACCGACGAGGGTACGGCCGTATTTGCCGAAGGGGACACGGTCCCTGTTTCAGGATTCGGACTGGCCCAGAAGAAGACCGTGCCCAGACCGCTCTATACCGAAGCCACGCTGCTGGCAGCAATGGAGACCTGCGGCAGGGAGATAGCCGACGAACAGGCACGCGAGGCCGTGAAGGAGCTGGGCATCGGCACGCCCGCCACAAGAGCCGCCATCATCACCACACTGTTCAAACGTGACTATATCGCCCGCTCCGGCAAGAGCATCGTCCCCACGGAAAAGGGACTCCATATCTACGATGCGGTGAAGGACATGCTCGTGGCGGATGTTTCCCTGACAGGAAGCTGGGAGAAGACCCTGCTCCAGATAGAGCGGCACACACTCGGACCGGACACGTTCATGGCATCCATCACGGACTACACCCGCAAGGCTACCCGTGAAATCCTGAACCTCAGCCTTCCGGCGGTAGCCGCCCGCACGTTCACCTGTCCCAAATGCAAGACCGGACACATCATCGTCAGGGAGAAGAGTGCCCGCTGCGACAATAAAGGGTGCGGACTGACCGTGTACCGCAGATTCCTGAACAAGGAACTGACGGACCAGCATCTGGAACAGCTTTTCTCCTCCGGCTCCACACGGCTCATCAAGGGATTCAAGGGAAAGAAAGGCGTGGCTTTCGACGCTTCGGTCACTTTCGACGCCGGGTTCACCCTGACACTCTCGTTCCCCAAAAACGGGAACGGCAGGAAAAGGAAATGATGAAGCCATCCCGATTCGAGGGGCAAAGGTCGCAGCCCGCCCGTTTCCACCGGCAAGGTCTGGCCTTACGGTTTCTGGGAAAAATCATCCTCGCCCGAGGCTCCGGTATTTTTCCCGAAAACCTTGCCTGTGGAGGCGGACTGCAAGAAAGCCCCTGAAACCGGGAATGGCATTCCCGCCAAACACATGAAGATTATGAAAACAAAAGAACGTATCAGAAAGATAGCGGACAGCAGATGGGCAAGGACACTCGCGCTGGCCGTAACAGCAGCCATCATATTCAGCTGGCTCTATTCCCACGGTATATCGCCTGTATGGACCGCCGTGGCCATCATCTGTTTCAGGGGACTCTTCAGGTTCCTCTACCGTATAGCCTGTTTTCTCGTGGCACTGGCCATCATTCTGTGCATACTGAGTTTTCTGGTCTTCTGAAATCTGACGATATGGAACATGCACGGAATTTATCATTGCAGCATAAGGGAGCTGTCCGGGAGCGGGCGGCTCTTTTTGTATCCGTCACAACCGGAAATGACACGGGAAGAAAAGGGAAAGGACTAAAAACACAGACATTGGCAAACCGAGAACTACAGGGCAAAGTTGGCAAACGCTTCTTGTCGGACGGCAAGGTCAGGCCGCAAGCGGTTTCGGAAAAAATCATCCTCGCTGCGCTCCGGTATTTTTCCCGAAAACCCTGCCTTTCCGGAAGCATTTGCCGTTGGGCCCTTGTAGTTCAACGGGCTGCCAAAGCCCGGGTATTCACAGTTAAAGATTAAAGAATATGCAACAAGCGATCATCACAAGACAGTCACCAGCTCCGATAGGGATGCCCGTGACAAGAAGACCGAAAGTACATGTCCTGCAACCGGCAATCAAGCTGCCACCAAGGGGAACCACAGGTCCCGTTCACATCTCAAAGCTGCTGAACCCCGTTCTGGAAATTTGCAGACATCCGGACAGGAACAGGCTGCTGGCAGAATTCTTCAGCGAATATTGAAACACATCGTCTAATCATTTAATATCTGAAATTATGTTTTTTACAGCAATCCACCAGATGATGACGGAAAGCGTGGACCTCACGATCGTCATCCACAAGACAAACGGACAACTGACCGTTTCCACATTGCCCAAATCGAACGGACTCAAGGACGAGGCCCAGAACCACATCGTGCCGCTGACTGTCACGGGCACACCGCAGGAACTTGATACGGGATTCCTGCAGGCAGTCACAAGACCTATACAGAAAACGTGCGGGCTGATCTCCAATATGGCACAGTTCGAGGCACAGGCTGACAAGGCCGCCGCCAGCAGCAAGGCTGCCAAGGAAGCGAAATCCAAGGAGACGAAGGAAGAACGCGAGAAACGGGAAAAGTACGAGAAACTGATGAAGAAGGCGGAAGAACTGACAGCGGCCGGAAACTACCGGGAAGCCGTCAGTGTGCTTACACAGGCGAAAGCACACGCGAATGCCGCCCAGTTGAAGGAAATCGAGGAGAAGATAAAGGCGGCCGACACGGAAATGAACCGGGGAAGCCTCTTCGACCTGATGGAACAGGAAGCACAGCCGGAATCTTCGGTACAGCAGCAACAGCCACACTCCCAACAGCCGGCATACACGCAGGCACCGGAACAGAGAAATCCGCAACCGCAACGTCCGCAACAGCCGGCACCGCAGCAGACATACACGCGGAGACCGTCACAGCCGATGCCGGGACAGGCTCAGCCCGCACCGCAGAGACCACAACAGGCATACACGCAGCATCCGCAACAGCCAGGAATATGGCCGTCGCAACAACAGCCGCCACAACCGCAGGCAAGACCGCAGATACAGCCGCACGCGCAATACGTACAGCGGACAGGCGGACAGCAGCCTTCCCAAACTCAATATCCGCCGCAGCCTGAAATACAGGACTGGCAGGAAGAACGGTTCATGCAGGAGGACGAACAGCAACCGTACCTCTCCGATCAGGAGCACCCCGCATACAGTGAGAAGGACTACGAGGAATACATTGATTTCCCGCAGTCCATGCTGGAACCCAAGTATTCACCTTATCAGACAGTTTAAGACATGGCACTCGAAATCAAAGGAATGACACGCTCATTCAAATTCAAGAAAGGAACGGAGTATATAACCCTTCATGACCCGGATCAGAACATCTCGCCGGACATGGTCATGAGCTACTATTCGAACATGTACCCGGAACTGACGACGGCTACCGTTCACGGACCGGTCATCAGGGAGGACATGACAGAATATGAGTTCAAGACAACTATCGGAACAAAAGGATAAAGGATATGGCAAAGGACAACAGAAAAAAGAAGAAATCATGTGTACCATTGGACGGACATCAGGCAGAACAGCTCGCGAGACTCATCATAGCGGAGACTACAAGGAACGTGCATTACGGGACGGACAGGAAAGAACGGATTGCGGCACCCAGCGGTGCCGTAATTCTTTTCTGAACACCACATTCACGCCGATGCCTCCGCCGGAACTGTTCTCGGAAAGCCCTGACGGAAAGCCGTGCAACCTGATCACGCGGGAAAACTACGAGTTCCTGCGTGATTCCTTTTTCAGATATGCACTCCTCATGAAGAAGGAGGCGGTACATACACCGGGACGCACAACGGCGGAAGGGATAACGAGACTGCATGAGGAAATGAGCGACCTTGTCGGCAAGGACATGAATGTAAACATCGAGCAGGACGGGGAAAGACTCCTGTTCCGTCTCTGGAAATGTCACAGATGGGGAGAGCTTACGCTGTATTACTTTCCCGTGAAGTTCGTGGAAAATCTCGGGCCGGAACTGAGGCGCATATCCATCACCTTCATCCATCAGCTGATGCAGGCAAACGGAATTGACACCATACTGGACGAGGATGACACGGAATATGCGCTTACCTGGCTGGCGGAAGAGAATGACGACGAACAGGACGACGACAGGAAAAAACGGCTGAAACTGCTGCGTTCCTACGAAAAAGGAAGGATATACAGTCTGCTCAGGAGAGTGGAGCGGAAATCCTACTACAAGAACCTGCCGAAGGCAATCGGACGGTATAAGCCGGCGAACGGCTACGAACAGTCCCTGCTCTCCGCCATGAAGGAAGGGCTGGAATTCCTATCGCCTGAACGCGGCATCATGGAATACGGCTACGATCCGTTCTATGAAGAGGAACCGGACTACCTGCCTATGTATCTCAACAGGCAGATAAGGGTCGTCTATGACTGCAATGATCCCGTGACGGACAGCCTCGTGGACTACTACAACTCCTACAGCCGGGAGACATACGACATCATTCCGGCTACTACCTGCGACCTGTCGCCCGAAACGGAGGAACTGTTCTGCATGGATGACTACCCTGAACGCTTCTTCAAATGGGCGGAAAATTTCATCAATATCATTATATGACAAAAATGAACGGACATGATAGAAAGTAACGAACTGACCAGAAAGATCAAGACACCGCTCAACCCAAAGGCGGCGCTGATTGCCTATGCCTCGGAGGATGACAGGAACTTTTTCCTTGAAATCCGTGAAATTAACGACCGGGGAAACATGACGGAGGGAAGACCTGTGACCGTGGAATTCATGAACGCGCTCGTGAAAGGATATTCGGAAAGACACGGCACCACTCCATACGGGAAGATACCCGACAACTTGTTGTATTGCGACCCGCGCAAGGGCAGCGAGAGATACGTGTGGTACAACCCTCCGCACAAAAGGATGATGTTCTTCAGCCCCGCGCTCAAAATAGAAAACGCGGAATATTACCTGCCGGGAGTGATCTATGAGGCCGGAGAACACGGAATGAGAATCTATGCCTACAAGGAAAATATTCCCGGACCGGATACCGTGCTGTACGCCGCGCCCTTCTTCAACGTGACAGGTTCCAGCGTATGTCTGGGAAACGCCAGGATAGATCTGCCGAAGGACCTGACCTATGAGAAGCTGCTGCAGTACTGGGAAAGGAAATTCTGGCTTACGGAATTCTCCCACCTGGGAGGGAACGGGAACCCGACAAAATCAAACCTCGTGCTGGTGACAAAGGCGGCACGGGACAGGGACTTCAACCTCGACGAACTGAAGCAACTGAACAACATGAAACTTAAAGACATACTGAAATGAAAAGAGTACACTACATCGACAACTATCTCATAAACCCGCAGCATCCGGTAACGGTAAACCTTATCGGAGCGGGAGGAACAGGCTCGCAGGTGCTTACCTGCCTGGCCAGACTTGACACGGCACTGAGGGGACTCGGACACCCCGGGCTGTTCATAACCGTGTATGATTCCGACATCGTAACGGAGGCCAATATCGGGCGGCAGCTCTTCAGCCCCTCGGACATCGGCCTGAACAAGGCACAATGTCTTGTCACACGCATGAACAACTTCTTCGGCAACGACTGGAAGGCGGTACCGGACATCTATCCGGCAGCCCTGAAGGACGCTAGACGGGATAATCTGGCCAACATAACGATCACCTGCACGGACAACATAAAGTCACGTATCGACCTGTGGAACATACTGAAAGCCGTGCCGGTATCGGAATACAGAAGCCACGAGACGCCCCTGTACTGGATGGACTTTGGGAATACACAGGACACGGGACAGGTCGTCCTCGGAACCGTACCGAAAAAAATCAGGCAGCCGGAATCCAAGCTGTACGAAACGGTGGAGTCACTGAAAGTGATTACCCGCTACGTGAAATACGCGAAAGTAAAGGAGAAAGACTCGGGACCGAGCTGCTCACTGGCAGAGGCCCTGGAAAAGCAGGACCTGTTCATCAACTCCACATTGGCACAGCTCGGCTGCAACATCCTGTGGAAAATGTTCCGCAACGGCATGATCGAGCATTACGGGCTGTACCTGAACCTTTCTACCTTGAAAGTGAATCCGATACCTGTCTGAACGCGGCTTTATGACCTATAACATGTTAAAACTTGTTTGAAATCAAGACAAACATATATTAACTTCATTGCAGTTAGGAACAAATGTATATATTTGTATTTTGGAATATTATACAATAGGACAGCGTATTGTCTTGCCGGAACTTCCATAATTCAGGCAAACGAAAACAGGGCCATCCACATTTCCACACGGGACTATAACAGGGGGCCTTATTTTTTCCTGCATCGGAAAATACGGAGAAACAGAAATATGGACTGACTGTAAAAAAAAGAATATGGACAAGATATTGGATACCCGAACCAGAGAATTTTCTGCCGACAGCTGCCGGCAGAAGGGAGAATCATGCGGGCAAACCGTCGCCCGCCAAGGTTATAAAAGGCCGGAGTGCATTCTGTGTACGACTGGATAGCGCATCGGGGTGACATCCAAATTACTCACGTCCCGGAAGACTGCGCCCCACAACCTTCCGGGATTTTTTTATCATAAGGCGTATGAGGAAGCTAAGTGGAATTTCATTGCAGACAAAAATCATAGCTGGTTATCTGATATTGCTGGCAGTCATCGGAAGCATGATTGCCATACTGCTTCATGAGCGCAAAAAAATGCATGACATAGCAAACGGAACCGCAGAAATACGTGAGATCCGGAATGAAGTCAACGCCATACGCCGCCACATTGTCGGAATCGCATTGCTGGGGGAATCCGCCATCGGATGGGACAGCGAGGACTTCTCAGCATACCAGAACAGGCGCCTGCACATAGACAGCCTGCTGGAACGGATGAAAGACAACGGCCTGGATCTGGTAAGCCACGAACAGATAGACACATTGCGACGACTGTTGGAAGAGAAGGAAAGCCGCCTGTATCATCTTACAACGGTTTTTCAGGAGCAGAGAACATCAGACAGCCTGCTCTACAACCATCTCCCCGAGGTCATCGACAAGAGTACCCGTACACGCACGGTCACCCGCCGGAAAAACGGCATAGCAGGTTTCTTTGGCAAGAAGGAAACCGTACAGGTGCCGGCTTCCACGACAGAACTGCGGCAGCTCAACCGCCAGTTGATAACCATGCAGGAAGAGCATGACAGACATATCGGACTCTATATTGACAGCCTGCGTTTGCAAAACCTGAAACTGAACAAAAGACTGAACTCCTTCATCACCGCCCTTGACGAACAGGTCCAGGCCGCTTTCCAAAACCGGGAAACAAGGATTGCGGAGGCAAAGGCACTTTCATTCAAGCTGTTTGCGGCCACCATCATCGTTGCCATTGTCCTGCTGATCATATCCCATCTTGTCATACAGAGGGACATACGGCGCAAGGAACATGACCGCAGCAGACTGGTGGATACGCTCAAACAGAACCGGGAACTGTCCGAAATGAGAAAGCGTATCATCGTAACGCTTTCCCATGACATAAGGGGACCATTGAACGCCATCTGCGGCAGTGCGGAACTGGCCATTGACACCAGGGAAAGAAAACGCCGCAACACTTACCTTGACAACATCATCAAGTCCTCACGCCATATCACAAGGCTTGCCAACAGCCTGCTTGACCTCTCCAGACTGGACGAAGCGAAGGAATCACTGAACAGGATACCTTTCAACCTGAAAGCCTTCGTCGACGACATTAACGAGGAATACACCTGTGCGGCCAATGACAAGGGGCTGGTCTTCAAAACGGAAGCAGAAGGCACCGACATAGTGGTATACGGAGATGCGGACCGTATCCGTCAGGTGGCGGACAACCTGCTGACTAACGCTATCAAGTTCACCCGCAACGGAACAGTCTGTTTCCGGGTAAGCCACAAGGACGTGGTAATGACCATGGAGGTGGAGGACTCGGGCATCGGCATGGACAAGGAAACGATAGAACGCATATTCAGACCGTTTGAACGGGCGGCGCCAGACATTTCGCCGGAAGGCTTCGGGCTCGGCCTTCCGATAACCAAGGGACTTGTGAACCTGCTCGGCGGCAGTATTTCCGTATCGAGCCATGTCGGGGAAGGCAGTCTGTTCCACACGGAAATCCCCCTCGCCATTTCCACTGAACCGGTAAAGAACCACGTCATGCCGACCGTGAAAAGGCTCAGCCTTCCAAAGCGTATCATCCTTGTGGACGACGATCCGATACAACTGCGCATCGTCATGGAGATGCTGGAGCGCAACGGTGTATCATGCCGTACCTGCATCGGGGCGAAGGACGTGGTGGGCGAACTGCGGAAAGAACCCTACGACTTACTGCTGACAGACATCCAGATGCACGGGACCAGCGGTTTTGACTTGCTATATCTCCTGCGTCATTCCAATATCGGAAATTCACGCACCATTCCGGTTGCCGCCATGACTGCCCGCAACGACGTGGACGAAAGCCGCTATACTGAAGCCGGCTTTTCCGGCTGCATACAGAAACCGTTCTCCATGAACGAGCTGCAGGCTTTCCTTTCCTCCATAATGGAAAGGTCGGGCCAGCGGCAGGAACAGAAGGCGGATTTCAATGCCTTAGCCGCAGAGACGGGGGATATGGAATGGATGCTCAATGCTTTCATTGAGGAATCGATCGACAACAGGACGGAACTGAAAAAAGCCCTTGAAAGCATGAAAACGGACACGGAGCGGATGAAAAACACCCTGCACCGCATGTATCCCACCTGGGAACAGCTGGGAGTGGCCTGTGAACTGGAAACATACAGCAGAATCCTACATGACGATACTTCCGATGATCTGACCATCAGTACATATACAGAGACGGTCATCGGAAGAATAGACCGGCTGGTAGGCGATGCGAAGAACCTGCTTTCGGAAATCAGAAAACTTGACTTAAAGAACTATACGGATGAAACACAGAATACTCATAGTTGAAGACAATATCCTGCTGGCCGGACAACAAAAGAAATGGTTTGAGAAATCCGGCTATGAAGCAGTGACGACGATAGACGAACCCGGTGCAAGGCGGCTTCTGAAAAAGGAGCCTTTCGATCTTGTCCTTTCCGATGTCCGTCTTCCGCAGGGGGACGGCATATCGCTGCTCGAATGGATGCAGAGAGAACGGATAGACGTTCCCTTCATCATCATGACCGGATATGCCTCCGTGTCGGATGCCGTCCGTGCCATCAAGATGGGGGCAAAAGACTATCTGGCCAAGCCTGTTCAGATGGATGAACTGCAAAGTCTGATAAAGAACATCCTGCATCCTCGCTCAGTCATATACGGAAAGGACAAGGGCATCCTTCCCAGGAACAGCCGACAGATGAAAGAAGTGGAAAATCTAGCTCGTACGGTCGCTCCATTTGACATTTCCGTACTGATTCTTGGTCCGAACGGTGCAGGCAAGGAATCCGTAGCGCAACGTATCCATTATTCCAGCGAGCGCAGGGAAAAGCCGTTCCTGGCAGTAAACTGCGGGGTCATTCCCAAAGAGCTTGCGCCCTCGCTCTTTTTCGGGCATGTGAAGGGGACGTTTACGGGGGCGGACACAAACCGTGAAGGCTTCTTTGAAACGGCCCGTGGCGGGACCCTGTTCCTTGACGAAGTAGGAACATTGTCCATGGAGGTACAAAGCATGCTCCTGCGTACCTTGCAGGAAGGCAGCTATATCCCTATAGGCAGCAACCGGGAGAAACACTCCGACGTAAGGATAGTGGCGGCAACCAACGAGGACCTTCAGCTGGCCATCAGGGAGAGACGCTTCCGGGAAGACCTCTACCACCGTCTGGGGGAATTTGAAATCGTCCTGCCGGCCCTGCATGAATGCCCGGAGGACATACTTCCGCTTGCCGAACATTTCAGGGAAAAGTTCTCCAGGGAACTCAAACGGCAGACCGACGGATTCAGCCGTGAGGCAGAGCAACAGCTGCTCTCATACGGCTGGCCGGGAAATGTACGGGAATTGCAGAACAAGATCAAACGAGCCGTCCTGCTGTCCAAACAGCCGATAATCGAAACGGCTTGTTTGAACATAAGAATCGAGGATGAGAAAGAGAAAATCTTCCTTTTTCCGGAAAATGAGACACAGGAAAAACAGTCCATCATCAGGGCCTTGAAAATATGCACGGGCAACCGGAAACGGACGGCGGAGATGCTGCACATTGATCCTTCTACGTTGTACAGAAAAATGAAGAAATACGGACTGAACGACAAATAAAGGCAATATAGACCGGAGATGTTTTCCAGTCTGGAATAAAATGCCTACATTTGCATAAGTCTGGCAAAATATGGAATACATACTGCCAGCAGGAACATAAGAAAATACCGACAGGGCTGACAGCCTCGCCGGATATTATACATAAGTCGCAAGACGTCTCGGATGGGAATCTGACAAATTCAAAAATACAGAGGCTTTTGCGTGCAGCTTATGCTATGCCTAATAGCGTGAGCTCATGCAAATTTCTGTATTGGGCTTTGTCAGAGCCTCCATCCGAAATAGCGTGAGCCTCACGCTTTTCATTTGGAGTATCAAGGTATGGCAAAGTTACAGGTTCTGATAGCAATGACATTGAACGGTTTCGTCCCCGCACGGAACGATTCCCTGCTGCAATGGATACAAAACAGCTATGACGGTTTCCCCTACTGGCGGGGCCGGTCCACCCGCATGTTGTATCCGGGCTATCCGCTAGTCGACCTCATCTGTGACAAGGAACAGTCTGCACCCTCTGACATATATCTGGCTGAAATCTATGACGACAGCGGCGCAGAACTGCTGCGGGGACTGTCCCTGTACCGCCTGATAGATGAGATGGTCATTTTTCTTCTTCCGGTAATCAGTTCCGAAACGGTTCCCGTATCAAAACATATCTCCACGGACAAATGGGAACTGGTCAGGACAAAAACATTCAGAAACGGGATCTGCCGCCTTACTTATCGCAAAACATTGCAATAAAAGATTGCACGCTCTTGCATTTGCAATACTTCCATCAGTCTCGTTTTTATGGGGCTGATTTTTTATTTCTCTATTATTCAGCGACTTGCCATGTTTTTATGTGGCAATATGCTCCATTGGTCCATGTTTTGGCCTATATCATAATGAAACCTGTTGCGCAACACGGTGTAAAAAATGGAATTATTACACTAAAAACAGAATTCATTATGATACAGATAGACAGGGAGACATTCCAGATGATGCTCCACCAGATAATGGAACGGTTTGACAGGATAGATGACAGACTGAACCGCATGAACAGGCAGACGGCCGCCCTTGAGGGTGACAAGCTGCTCGACAACCAGGATATGTGCGAACTCCTTGGCGTTACGAAACGCACCCTTGCACGCTACCGCCAGAAGAAGCTCGTCACATACTACATGATTGACGGGCGTACCTACTACAAGGCTTCGGAAGTCCAGGACTTCCTGAACAGGAAGGGGAAGGTGCTGCCGGCGAGAATAAAAAAAGAACTCGGTCTTCAACCCTAATAAAATGACGGTATGGAAATTATATGTATGGAAAAACAGACCTTTGACGAATTGGTTGTCCGTCTCAGCATGATCGAGAAAAAAGTCACCGGTATATGTAGTCAGACCAAAGACGCGGCACTGAAAAAATGGATGGACAATCAGGAGGTATGCGGGATTCTCCGAATATCCAAGAGAACACTTCAGGTATATCGCGAGAAAGGACTGTTGCCTTTCACCCGGATCAAGAACAAGTTCTTCTATAAGCCGGAAGATGTACAAAGCCTGTTGGAATCAAGTTATCACCCACAAAAAAGAAAGCCATGAGTTACGATCTTATAAACAGAAAAGACCCGAGAATTGATACTATTTTCAAAGGGCTGGAAAACATGGAGCGCATGATAGACGCAATACGGACGGCTCCAAGGCCCGCATTCCACGGTGATTATTTCCTCACGGACGAGGAACTTTCAAAACTGTTGAAAGTAAGCCGGCGTACCTTGCAGGAATACCGGACCCTCGGTATGATACCTTACTATCTTGTACAGGGAAAAGCCCTTTACAAAGAGTCAGACATACAAAAAGTTCTTGACGACGCATATAAAAGATGCAGGGAAGAACAGCGATGGGTATGAAGCAAAAGTAAAAGAAACGGCCTCTTTACAAGGTCGTTTCTTTGTTATCAATTAGCTATGCGGATTTTTTGTGCGTTTCCCGATACTCAAATCTTCTTCATAAAGATTAAGATTCCTATTTATTGGGGATCTCCTCAGGCGTCTCATATCTTCATCTACCTTCTTGTCGGTTACGTGTGCATAAATCTGTGTGGTGTCAAAACGGCAATGTCCCATCATCTTGCTGACGGTTTCAAGAGGCACTCCAGATGAAAGGGTGATATGTGTCCCGAAATTATGTCTTGCCTGATGAAATGTCAGATCAAAACCATAAACCTTGCCCAATTCTCTTGTAAGCAAAATAAGGTAATTCCGCTGGTACAGATTAAACACTTTGTCACCCTGACGCTGCTCCTTATACTTTTCGATTATCTTCAATGGTATATCAAGCAGACGGACAGAAGAAAGTGTACCGGTTTTCTGACGGTGGATATGGATCCACCAGGAGCCGTCTTCAGACTGTGTGATGTTATTGACAGTAAGGTTTTTCAAGTCTATATAGGCAAGACCGGTAAAAGTTGAAAAAATAAACATATCCCTGACAAACTGCAGTTGAGGTTTCTCCACGGGAGTTGATAGCAATGTCTTCAAATCCTCAAGTTTCATGTGGCGGCTTTTCCTTTTGGGCAGTTCCGGATGCAGGCGGCAGTAAGGGTCCCGAAGTATTGTTCCCTGACTTACGGCACGCATGGTCATCTTCTTCAACCTGTAAAGATGTTCATGCACGCTTTTCGGGCTTAAATTCCTGTCTGTCCTGAGAAACAGTTCAAAATCATCGTAGAAGACGCGGTCAAGATTACGTAGCAGGACATCCTCTGCGCCACATTTTTGCTGGACGAAAGCCGAAAGATGCTTGTATGAACGCAGATAGGACTCATAAGTCTCCTTTATCCTGTCTATTCCGACACGTTTTTTGAATTCCTCATTATGCTCCCGGAATAAAGCCAGAAGTGTAAGCGGTTTCTGGCCGATTCCCATCACGGCATTCTTTATCTGTTCTGCCGTGATGAAACCAAGACTGTTCTTTATCCGTCTGTAATGCTCCCTGATTTCTTTGGTCAAATCATCAATGGCCCGGTTGACGGTAATGGCGTTCTCACTGCGGCCGTCCGCCCGTCCTTTTTCAGGATTCCAGATGGCCGGATTGACGGATACCTTCGTTCCTATCTGTTCCCACTTGGCATCTATGCTTATCTTGCAAAGCAACTGGCACATTCCGTCCTTGCGGACTTTGGTGCGGTTTATATAAAACAGTATCGCAAATGTACTGCGACGCTTGATTCCTGTATCGTCTGTATTCTTTTTCATAACTTCATTTTTTTTGGTTATTAAATGACCACTGAAAACCGTTCGGATATTTTTTTATTCAAGGTCCTTGTATCTGCATCAATCTTGTTATCGGTAACTTTGGCATAAATCTGGGTTGTCTTGATTTGCCTGTGTCCCAGCATCTTGCTGACCGTTTCCAGAGGAACCCCATGTGAGAGCGTGATTTCCGTAGCATAGGTATGTCGGGCTGCATGAAAGACCAGTTTACGCTCTATACCGCAGAGTCCAGCAATCTGCTTCAGATAATGATTCAGAGAACTGTTGGAATACATGGGAAGGAGTTTCCCTTCCGGAGCCATATCCCGGTACTTCTCTATAATATGAAGCGGAAGTTCCATCAGGGGAATCTCAAAATCCACCCCGCTTTTTTTTCGGGCACTCTTTATCCACCATACTCCGTCTTCCGCAAGGGACAGATGTTCATCTGACAGAAGGCACATGTCAATATATGAGATTCCTGTGAAGCATGAAAAGAGAAACAGATCCCGCACATGATAAAGAGTCCGGTTATGCATAGGCGTAACCATGATACGGCGCAATTCTTCGGAAGTGAGATATTTCTGTTTTGGCTTCGGACGGGCCAGTTCATAGCCGATGAACGGGTTGGCCGTAATTATGCCGTCAGCGATCGCCTCACCCACAACAGTCTTCAACATGACTGAAAGATTGACGATAGAGGATTGAGAAAGATTACATTCAGAACGCAAGTACAACACGTATTTCTCGATAAAGGAACGGTCCAATGCCGTAAAGGGAAAATCTGATAGCTTGTATTCAGTTTGGAGAAAATTGACCACATGATTGTAAGAATTACGGTAGGCATATAATGTTTTCTCTGTCCGGTTAACACCTACACGTTTCTCAAAATTCCGCATGAAGTATCTGTAATAGCTCAGCAGGGTTTCTTGGCCTGAGGCCATACCCAACAACTGATGTTTGACTTCCTCAGCGGTTACATTTTCGCGGATGGCAGACAGTTCGGTATATATACCAAGAGCCGTAGCACGGATTTCATCAAGTTTGCAGTTGATTTCTCTGGCCGCAACACTTTTCCCACATGCACGTCCTGACGACCACAATGACTGTGGCACACGAAGCTTTAAACTGAAAGCCGTTTCAGAGTATCTGCCAATAATGAGCCGTGCCATTACGGGACAATTTCCCTTGGCATCGGACTCGCTCTTTTTGAGGTAGAACGAAACCTTTACATCTGTCTGATTCATAATCTGTTCCATTGTTTGCAAAGTTAATGGAGACAGAGTTTATTATCGGCATGTCAAATATCGTCAGAAATAGACAAAGATGGCACCATTGACTTTCGTTCACTATATTTTTCATTTACCGAAAAAAATAAGTATCTTCGCTGAGCCAAAATGATGAAACTGCGTTCTTTACGGACGGAACAGAAGTGACTATTCAAACGGATTAATGCAACCGGAATGGGCAATGGATAGGTAGCAATTTTTCTGCTTAACTATTCAAAAAACGGCTTCAAAGCACATATTAAAGAATATCGAATAATGCTACGTATCTTACTGAAAACCCAATAGTTTACATTATTTTTCCTGAATCCATCCATAATCGGGCGAGTTTCACTATATTTGCATCGAAGCGCGCAGCGCCGGGGATGAATCATCCCGGCCAACCCTCGCGGATGACGGGGGCCGGGCGAGTCCGGGCACGATACGGCGGCGGGGCGCGTCAATCCGAAGCGGATCGGTAGCACCGGGACCTCAACCCGTTGAAACAGCACAGGCGACTACCAGGAACCGGGCCGCGAAGTACAGGGGAGCGTTGAAAGGCTCCCCTTACTTTTTTACCAGCAGCCCGCGCCGATACTTGAGCCGGGGGTCTTTCTCCGGTGCGATCTTCCCGCCGCTTCTGGTCGTCGGGCGGATGGCTATTTCGAACCACGTCCGGACGGCGAGCGTCTTTCCGTTCTCGATCCGGCACACGACGTTGATCGCCTTGTCGCGGTAAAAGCGGATGTAGTTCAGACAGTCGAACGCCTTACCGTCGTAATTGTTCAGCCATACCTCGTCGGGCTGCCGCAGGACCTCGGCGATCACGTCGAGCAAAGGCACGCGCGCCGCGGTGTATTTGCCCGACGTATGCGTTGCGAACGTTCGCTCGGGGAGTTCTATCGTTTTGCCGGAGAAGTCCGTAAAACGGCCGTTTTGGGCGAACCATCCCGCAGGATCGCCCGTGAACGGGACGAACTCCCGTGTTGCGGCCGCCAGCCGCTTCCCGAACGACGGCAGCCCGTAATGCTGGCAATGGAGTTTGCCGAGAAGCGAGGCCGCCCGGTCGGGGAATTTGCGGATGTACATTTGGTTCGCCGTGAAGATCTCGGCCGTCTCGGCCCGGTTCACGCCCCAGCCCTGAGCCGTCGTCCGCTTCCATTCGGGGCTCGTTAGAAACGCCTGCATCTTCTTCTGCTCCTCGCCGAAATCCCCTTCGAACTCGTCGGCCATGATCGCCTCCACCCGGCAGCGGCAGTTCCAGTCGTTCGGCGGAAAGATCTTCCGCCATGCCGGATCGGACGCCGGGAGCGTCAGTCCGTCCAGCGCGGCATGGGATGGTCGCACCTGTCCGTCGCCTGCGGTACGATAGATCCAGTAGGGGAAAATATCGGCCCGCCGCCGGAGCTGTCGGTAGTTGCTCGCCGCCTCGGCGACCTGCACGGCCGTGCGGTACTCCGTGCGCTGCCATCGGTCGTTGAACGTGCGCGTGATCTCCGCGGCCCGGGCTTTGAACTCGTTATAGCTCTTGCTTTCACGGAACGCCTGGTTCAGCTCCTGCACCTCGGCGAGCGTCTTGGCCGCGGAGAAGTGGAACAGGTTTTGTTCGAGGGCCGCCGTATATACGTCGTCCGGCACGTCGTATTCGACGGCCGCCTCGACCGTTCCCGAGGTGTGTGCGAATACGGTTCGAACGGCCTTCAAAAGGTCGGAGGCGATGTATTCGAACAGTTCGGCGTCCCAGTAGTCAGACTTCCCGGCCGCCACGCGCCCGACGAGCGCCTCGTCTCGCGGCGTGAGGGATTCTCCATCGGATGCCCCGTCCTGCGGGGCCTCCGCGAAAAAAGCGTGTCCGTCCGCACCGTCTTCCGTACCTTCCCCATCCTGCCGCTCCTCGTCGCCGCCGGGCGGAAGGAGCCCCTGCTGCTTCTTGCCGATCACGGCGATTCCGAACGTGTCCCGAATCCACTCCGGATCGACGTCGTAATTCTGGGACGCCTCGTAAGTCATCTTCCAGAGTTTCTCCAGGTCCACCTCCTTGGTGATCTCCAGCCGCAGGCCCGGTTTGAGGAAGCCGATGGCGGCCAATGCCGGGAGAATCTTCCGGTTGAAGGAGGACTCGATCAGCCGTTTGTCGGCCTTCACGACGGCCTCCATGAGCTTGGTGCTACTCTCCTCCTTCGAACGGTTGCCGTTCTCGGTGTCCTGACCGAGCACGGCCGCCAGGTTGAGCAGCGAGAGCTGCTGGTCGCAGGTCGAAATGAGATTTTTATAGACATCGCCGTTCGTGGCTACACCTTGTGCGAACTCGAAATCCTCCGTCGTGTCGATGATGAAATAGGCCGCCGATCCGATCTCGCGCATCATCGTTTCGGCCCGCTCCAGCATTTCGTCGTCAGTGGTGTTTGTCTTCATGACACGCGGAGGTATGCCGAATATCTCGCACAGCTCACTCCAGCAGGAGAGGGCGAACTTCTTGATCAACACATACGGCACGGCCTTGTTGAGCAGCCCGAGGTCGCATTTGCGCGGGTAGATCTCGACGAGCCAGCGGCCGAACTCCGGCAGAAGTCGATAATCCACCGTCTCCGAACCTTCGGCGTCGGGGTAGAATTTCCCGACTTCGGGCGACACGTTCTCACGCGGCACGAGGTCGGCCACGACCGTTCCGGCCGGATCATAGTCGAACTCGATGAGCGAGTGGTTGAAAAACTGCGCTTCGACGATCAGTTCGACGAGGTCCTCGTACAGGCCCGAATCCTTGAACTTCTGCGTCTCGGCCTCGTCCTTGCGGCCGTTCATCTTCAGTTCGAACTCCGCGCCCTGGCTTTTGCCGATGCGGAGAACCGACACCTGCGAGGTCATCAGCGCATCGTCGATCACCTCCGAGAAAAGCCGTTGCAGCAACACCTGCTTCGGTTCATAGGTACTCGTCGCCTGCAGGCGGGCACGCTTCCAGTCGGCGATGTCCTTGCGGGTCACGGATTCCTGCCGCCTGATGACGCGGCGAATGATCCGCGCATCGTTCCGGCGAGCGGGCTTTCTTTCCATCTTGGCGGCTGCCTCCGCAGCGGCTGCCGCCTTTGTTTTATATCCGATCTTTTTCATTAGAACGAGTGTCTAAATTTAGGGTTGGAGCCGCAGCGCATCTTGATCCGGACTTCGCCTTTCTCGTCGGTCAGCAACGGCAGACTCGGGGTGCGCGTCCCCGCGGCCACGCCCTCCAGGTATTTGATGACACGGTCATAGCGCTCCTTCCATATCTCATATATGGTTTCGACGTTCGACAGTTTGATAAGGTTCCACACGGTGACGATCTTGGTGTTTTCCAGAACGAGCGCATTGCGCTCGGAACCCTCCGCCGCGAAAATCCGGTCCGTGTCGTAACGCGGCCGCAGATAGGAGCGCACCTCCTCGACGGCGGCTTCGATGGCTTGCAGCACGATCTGATCGTCGCCCTCGGTGATCTCCTCGACGATATGGGCGTACATGTGGCTTTTCAGTTCTTCCGGTGTCAGATACATTGTCCTATGATTTTACCACCTGCGGCTGGCCCGATGGCCCACCGCATAGCGGTTGTTGGTTTGACGAGCCGCGTGGCTCAATATCCATATTGCCCCTTCCAGGGCGTCAGGAGCGTCATCTTGATTTTTTTCGATGGCTTGCAGCACGATCTGCTCGTCGCCCTCGGTGATCTCCTCGACGATATGGGCGTACATGTGGCTTTTCAGTTCTTCCGGTGTCAGATACATTGTCCTATTGATTTTACCACCTGCGGCTGGCCCGACGGCCCACCGCATAGCGGTTGTTGGTCTTACGCACTGAGTTGCTCAACTTCCATATCGCCCCCTCCAGCGCATCCGGGGCGTCGTCGTGAATTTTGCTGCCTTTCTCGAAGCAGAGGAGCTGCTCGACGAGGACCCGCATTCCCTGCGAATCTCGCTCCAGCTCGTTGAAGATGATGTCCCCGCGCTCGAACAGGGGCTGCAAGGCTTCGATGCGTGCGAATTTGTCCGGCTTCTTGCGCGTGTCTCCGACGATGGGTATCTGGTAGCCGACCTTCTCGCCGTACTTGCGGAACTCGTCGAGGAGCAGGTCCTGCATGAATCCCGCCTCCATTTCGTACCGCACCGGGTTGTCCCCGACGTAATCGTGGGCGTCGTAGTGCCATTCGACCATCGTCGAGACCTTCGTCTGGTCGGCATAGGCTTTCAGCACGTGGTATTTGCCCTGGGGCGTGATGCCGACGAGCATCGTCGCCTTGAAGTCGGCCGTCGCCGACGCCTTGAACGAAGGGTCGGTGTAGCAGACGATTGCGCGGTATTCCCGCATGCGCAGCATCTTTCCGAAGCGGATGTGCTTCTCCTCGAAAACGGTTCCCGCATTGACGGGGTTGTTCATGTATTCGCGCTGGAAACGCCGCTCGCCCATGATGCCGCGCATTTCGGCGATCTCCCGCAGCGTGTAGTTCTGCGGCCAGGACGGAAGGCCCTTTCTGTCGAGCGCATTGACGACGGTATGGTGGAAATGCGGATTATCCGCCAGGGTGCCGATGACCGACGTGCGGCCGATCCGGTTGCCTACGACGGCCAGGCGTCCGCGCCCCATCGCCATCGTTCCGAGCAGGGCCGTCAGCAGCCAGTCCACCGCTTCGCCCACGCGCCGGGGATTGCGCACCAGCTCGTCGTCGTCGATGTCGTCCACCGCGATATAATTGGGCCGCAGCCCGCGCTTCTTGATGCCTCGCGGCGACTGTCCGCGTCCCAGCGCGATGAACAGATCGCCTGCGGCCGTCGTGAACTCGCCGTTCGTCCATATTCCCGCTCCCCGTTGATTGCCGAAATCTGCGTTATAGAGGTCGTTGGACTCCAGCTCCGCCTGCAAGTCGCCCAGCAGGCGCCGGGCGGCTTCCTGGCTTTTCGACACCAGAATCATGATCAACGGCTGCGCGTTGGGCTGGATCTTCAGCCAGAGCGGCTGCAAGAGCGAAATATGCGTGGACTTGGCGTGCCCGCGCGCCCACTCGAACAGGCCGCGGGCGTTTTCATGGTCCCGCATGTAAATCGCGGCATCGACCTGGAAGTCCGCGCACTCGGTCGTCGCAAGGTGGGGAAAATAGGTGCGGACAAAATACCTGTAATCCTTTCGCGCACGGGCGATGCGGTCCTTTCGCTCCTGCTCCGTTCCCTTCGGAATCTTGGCCGTTGATCGTTCGATGTCGTGGCAATGCTGAATCCAGCGTTCCTGCGCCTCCTTGTATTTTCTGCTGACGGATGCCATTCGTTACGCCTCCTGTGCGGAAATGTATTCGATATACTTCTTGTGCAGGCCGTTTATGGTCGTGAGCAGTTCGGGCGTCAGCTCCTCGTTGGTCTCGGCCCGCTGCATCATCCATTGCTCCAAATCGATGATTACATCGATGATCTCGTCTTTGGTGATGCCCTTTGCGATGCGTTTTGCCGAGGCCATGACCTTGGCGATGTTGTCCGACAGTTTGGTAATGCCGTCGATGTCGTCCGTTTCGCCCTTGTTCAGCTTGGTGATGATCAGCTCGGAAATCTTCTTCGCTGCCAACATCAGTGAATTGACCAGGGCGGCCGACGAGGAGTTCTGCTCCCGGCGCCGGGCGTCCCAGTTCTCCTCCCTGGCCCACCTGCTGACGGTGGCCTCCGTCAGTCCGGTTTTCGCGGCGATTACCCGCTGCGTTTCGCCGCTCAGAAACAGACGGCACGCATAATCCCGGAGAACGTCGAGCTCTCGCTTCGTCCTCGGCTTTTTGGTCGTTTTAGCCATTCACAGCGATTCTATTCAGCCCTTCCGGGCGGTTTGTACGGTGCAAAATTGGGGCATTCGCCCACCGAATAAAAATAGAGTGTAAATTATTTACACTCTATTTGTTACGCGAGTTTACCCGGGCGATATTTGCACCATGAATCGCGGAATGGAGCAGAGGCCAGCTCGTCAGACTCATTATCTGAAGGTCGGGGGTTCGAATCCCCCTTCCGCTACAAAGCCTTATTATGGACGGACAGACAGAGCCGGGGCCGAGTAGCAACGGTCGGCTCTGAGCGATAAGATCGCGCAGCGGTGATTGCTACCTTGGCTAAGCCGCTGCTTTTTGACGACGATGGAAAAAACGTACATAGATTCCGTAAACGAAACACCGCGGGAAGCCGTAATGCGGCTTTATGGCGCAATCGGCCCGCGGGTGGACGGCGACTATTTCGCCCAGGAGCTCGCGTCGCTCGACCGGGGCGACTTCGATATGATTCATATCCGGATGAACTCTCCGGGCGGCAACGTCTTCCAGGGCATGAGCATCGTTTCGGCCATCCTCTCCATGAACACCCCCGTCTGCGTACATATCGACGGCATCGCGGCGTCGATGGCCGCCGTTGTCGCCGTGGCTGCGGACCGCGTGTGCATGATGGACTTCGCTAAAATGATGATCCACGACCCCTATTTCACGGGGGAGAGCGGAAAGGCGACGAGCCCCAAGCAGAAGAAGGCACTGGCGCGGCTTACCGACATGCTGCGGCAGGTCCTCGTCCGCCGGGGCAAGGACGAGGCGACAATGGCGAAGCTGATGCGCGAGGAGACGTGGTTCTCGGCAGCGGAGGCGCTCGATGCGGGGCTGTGCGACGAGATCACCTCCTCGGCCCGTAACGAGTTCATGAATTTAGACCCCATGCAGCTTGTCGCTGCGGTCGATGCAGAATACCAAACCAACAATCAAGAACAAATGGAAAAAATCAATTTGTCGGCCGAGGCTATCGTTGCCCTCGGCAGCAAAAGCGGCCAGATGGACGAAGCTGCCGTCAGCGCAGCGATCGTCACGGCCGTCGCGGCCAAAGACGAGGAGATCGCCAACCTCAAGGCCGCGAAGGAGACGGCCGAAGCGGAAATCGCCCGGCTCAGGAAGGAGAAGGAGGACGCCGTGGCCGCCGAGGCGGTAAGTTTCGCCGACGCGCTCGTCAAGGCGGGCAAGATTTCGGCCGATGCCAGGGATGCCGCCGTCGAGACCTTCAAGGCCAACCCGGAGAACGCCCGCAAGATCTTCGGCAGCGTACCGGAACGCACGAAGCTCTCCAGCCTGGCAGGGACGCAGGGCGGCGACGCGGGCAAGTATGCCGTGAAGTCGTGGGACGAGCTGGACCGTGCCGGACTGCTCGCCGAGCTCAAAGCCAACCACCCCGACCTCTACGAGAAGAAGTACAAGGAGATGGCCGCCTCGCTGCACATCTGCCGGGGATAGCCGAAAACGCATCATCAACAAATCAAAACAGAATGGCATTACAAGTTGAAATCTGGGTGAAGTCCATCATCGAAGGACTGTTCGCCAACAACACGTTCGCGGCCCGCTCGGTCGATCACAGCGAGTTCGTGAACGAAAAGACGGTGCACGTTCCGAACGCCGGGGCGGCTCCGAACGTGGAGAAAAACCGAACGGTTTTCCCCGCCAACGTGACCGAACGCAAGGACGTCGATCTGATCTATCAGATGGACGAGTTCACCGTGGACCCGGTGCGCATCCCCCATGCCGAGCAGGTGGAGCTGTCCTACAACAAGCGCGAAAGCGTCACACGCCAGTCGCGCCGCAAACTCGCGCAGGACATCTACGAGTCGATCATCTACAACTGGATTCCCGAAGGGGTGAAGGTCGTGGAGACGCTCGGCGAGGCCGTCGCCGCACACATCAAAGAGGCCACGGGCAACCGCAAGCGGATGACCAAGCAGACCGTCGAGGAGCTCCAGACGCTTTTCGACGAGCAGGACATCCCGGAGGAGGGCCGCTGCATCCTGCTCGACGCACGGATGTACAACCAGTTGCTGAACTCCCTGACGGACGCCGAGCGCAACGGCTTCCTGGTATGCGCAGACCCCGCCCGCGGTGTGATCGGCAAATACCTCGGTTTCGACTTCTACAAGCGTTCGAAGGTGGCGAAGGTCGCTACGGACGGCACGCTGAAGCCCTGGAGCGCGGCCAACGCTGCGACGGACTGCGCCGCGGGTCTGGCATGGCACGAGGACTGTGTGTCGCGCGCGCTGGGCGATTCGCTTCTGTTCGACGACCAGGGCAACCCGCTCTACTACGGCGACATCATTTCGTTCCTCCAGCGCGCCGGAGGCAAGAGCATCCGGGCAGACAAGGCGGGCGTGGTACTGATCAGGCAGGCGGCAGCCGAGTAGCGGATGGAGACCTGGATTATTTACGTCATTGCACCTATCGCCATCGCGCTGGTAAGCTGGATTCTCGGCAAGAACGGACGGCGTATCGACGAGACGTCCAAACTGGTGGCCCTGCTTCAGGAGGAGATCACCCGTCTGACGGCCAAAGTCGAGAAGCTGGAGGCCAAGGTCGAGATCAAGGAGCACGAGTCGGAGCGCAAGAGCGGGATAATCCAGGAAGCTTTCCGCTGCAAGACGCCTTCGCACAAGTGCCCCGTGTTAATCAAGTTATTCGAGTTCAACGATCAAAAGGAAGATGAGCAGAGGACTAAGAAACTGCAACCCGGGGAATATCCGCCGGAGTGCGACCAAATACAAGGGAGAGACGAGGAGTTCCGACCCGGCCTTTAAGGCGTTCGAGTCGATGCCGTGGGGCTACCGGGCGATGTTCGTGCTGCTCCACACCTACCGGGTGCGTCACGGATGCCGCACGCTGCGGGAGATGATCTCGCGCTATGCGCCGCTCGTGGAGAACCATACGGAGAACTACATCCGGGCCGTGGCTGCCGGAGCGCAGGTGTCGCCCGACGAGCCACTCGACACCAAGAGCGGCGAGCGGATGATTCCGGTCGTTGCGGCCATGAGCCGCGTGGAGAACGGAACGCCCGCACGCATGGACGAGGTTCGGGCGGGCTGGGATCTGTTCACAAAGTACCCTGTATGACACGGCGGCGAATCCTCCTCCCGCTCCTCCTGGCAGCACTGTTCTGCGCCTGTGCGCCCTCCCGCCGGACGGCGGCGGTGCACAGCCGAGCGGAAAACGACCTTCGGATGCAGGTGCTCCGCGAGGAACTCTCGACGCGCGACAGCCTGTTTTTCCGGGCCTTGTGCGAGGAACTGATCCGCAACCTCGACGGCGAGCGGCATCTGCACCGGGTTGTCGGGGAGGAGGTCGAGACCGTCACACGGGAATACGACACCTCCCGTCCAGTCGATACGCTGACCGGAACACCGCCCCTGCGGCGGGAGACCATCCAACGGCGGCGCCTTACGGATTCCACTCACGAGGCGGACCGTGTACGACAGACCGAACACCGAATCCAGGCCGACACGATCCTCGGCGGCGGTCATGCCAGGCAGCAGCTTCGGACGGAAGGAAATACCTCCCGGCAGGAAGCCGCCGAAACAGATCTCACGACGGCCCAGCGTCGCGGCCTTACCTGGTGGCAGCATGCCCTGTGCATTGCCGGACTGCTGGTCGTGGCTTATGGCACTTACAGATTATTCAAACACCGTTAAAACAACAATTGAATGGCAAAAAACAATCATACCGCAAAAACCGCCGGGAAAGCTCCGAAAACGGCCGGAGCCTCCGTCCAGACCGCGGACGTGTCTATGCAGGTAGGGAACGAATCGCCCGATCTCCAGCCGGCTCCCGACACGGAACCCGCCGCCGGGAAGGAGGCGGAACCGACGCCGTCGGTCCCCGAAGCTCCGGACACGACACCCGGTCTCCGGCCGGACTCCGCATCCGATGATGAGAGCGGCACGGCGGATCGGCAGACCGATGACACCCCGGAGGAACTGGCGGCCCGCCAGGCTACCGAGGCGGCGGCCCGTGAGGCGGCAGACCGTGCAACCACGGAATCGGGAGTCGGGAGCCGTCTGAAGGCCGAGGCCGGGCGAATCCTGGCCGCATACCCGGATGCCCCTGTCGTCTACATGACCTCCAACGGGTTCGGGTTCTTCAGGGAATCCGAGGCCCGCAACCATGCGGCCACGCTCCGCGACAAGGCAGTAATCACCGTAAAACGCAAATAAATGTTACCGAGAGTACGAATCAACTACGCCAACGGCACATTGGGACAGGTGGCCGCGATGGCGGACGGCTGCCTCGGCATGATGGCGCTGGGTGCGAAGGAAGTGACGGGCGACGACAAGTTCAAGCTGGGCAAGGCGTATACGCTGCGCAAGCTCGCCGACCTGGAGGCGCTGGGCGTCACGTCGGAGAATAACCCGAACCTCTACCGCAACGTCAAGGAGTTCTACGCCGAGGCGGGCGACGGAACGGAGCTCTGGCTGACGGGCTATGCCGAGAGCGAGACCTTCGCCAACGCATTCGACAAGGACAACGCCGCCGGAGCCGTGGCCCTGCTCAAGGCGTCGAACGGCAAAATCCGCGGTCTCGTCGCTTTCAAGACTCCGGCCGAAGCCTACGAACTGACGACCACCGAGGGTCTCGACGCCGACGTGTTCGCCGCGCTGCCGAAAGCCCAGCAGTTGGGCGACTGGGCCACGGACACGCTGCGTGCGCCGATCTTCTCGCTGGTCGAGGGCTACGGCTATGCCGGAGACCCTGCGACGCTGAAAGACCTTACCGAAACGGAATACAACCGTGCGGGCGTGGTGCTCGGCGACACCGCGGCCTCGTCGAAGAACGCCGCGATGGGTGTCGTCGCCGGGCGCATCGCCACCTCGGCCGTCCAGCGGAAAATCAGCCGCGTGCGCGACGGTGCGCTCCAGCCGCTGACCTTCTACGTGGGGGCCGAGCCCGCCGAACTGGCCGACCTGGAGACGATCAACGACAAGGGCTATATCACCTTCCGCACGTTCGTCGGCAAGGCCGGGTATTTCATCACCGACGACAACCTGGCCACGACGCCCGAGGACGACTACCGCGCGCTGACCAACCGCCGTGTCATCGACAAGGCGTACCGCATCGCCTACGCGCAGCTGGTCGAGTGGCTCAACGACGAGGTTCCGGTCTCGAAGTCCGGCACTCTGGTTCCCGCCTGGTGCTCGACCGTCGAAGCCGACGTCGAGCAGGCCATCGAGACGCAGATGACCGCACAGGGCAACTTGGGCAACGATCCGTCGGATTCGTCCGATACGGGCGTGGAGTGCAAGATCGACTACGACCAGAACATTCTGGCCACTTCGCAGGTAAAGATCGGGCTGCGCGTCAAGCCCAACGGATATGCAAAGTATATCGACGTGGAGCTTGGGTTCAAAACCGCATAAAATGACAGGACAATGATCAATGGCAAAGAATACGGCTGGGAGGATATCACCGCCTACATGGGCGGCCGTGACGTGATGGGCTTCCGCTCGATCAAGTACACGACCAAGAAGGAGAAAGAGGCGCTTTATGGCAAAGGGAACAAAGCGCTGGCTATTCAGAGCGGGAATATCTCGAACGACGGCGAAATCGGACTCACGCAATCCGAAGTCGAGGCGCTGGAGATTGCATCGGGCGGCTCGTTGCTCGACATTCAGCTCGACATAGTGGTTTCCTACGGCGACCCGGAGAAGGGCGACCTCCCGACGATCCACAAGCTACGAGGCGTACAGTTCACGGAGGATCCGCGCGAAACCAACCAGGGCGATAAGTTCCAGGACCTCAAGCTGCCTTTCCTCTTCTTACGGAGAGAGTAGACGAAGACGAACAACGATCCGGCTCCGGCCGGGCAAAACAACGAAAAAATCGAAATGGAGAACAAACAAACCCTTATCGGCGAAGTTACAGCCGACCAAATCAACGCTTGGAAAGAACAGCACGGCGAGGTATTCGCCATCAAGGTAAACGGCCACGTGTGCTACCTGCGCAAACCCACGCGCCGCGAACTCTCGTTCGCAACGACGGCAGGCAAGAACGATCCGCTGAAGTTCAACGAAACCCTGCTGCGCGGGTGCTGGCTGGGCGGTAGCGAGGCAATCCGCCGCGACGATGACAAGTTCATGGGCGCGTCGGGAGTACTCGACAAGATCGTACCCTACGCGGAGGCCGAGCTGGAAAAGCTTTAAAGGCTACCGAGGTCGATCCTGCGGAGGGCCACGACTGGATCCGGAAACTGGATACCCAGCTGCGCTATTACCTCCATATCGACCCCGATAGCCTCACCGACTGGGAATGGGCCATGCGTGTGAATGAACTGATGTGGATACGCAAGCAGGAGGCGGAAGCCGCACGGCAGCAATAGCAGGCCCGGAATCACAAGGTTCGGACTGTCGGGAGATTTACTTCCGTGCGAAGGACAACACCGAGGGCCGCGCCGGCATCGTCCGCGGGTCACTTTCCGCAAGTCGCGCCGTTGTCACGCACGGGGGAAAGAACCCCGCGATCCGGACCTTTTCTAATTTTCCATATAGAGAATGAAGGCGAGCAGCAGGTAGAGCAGCGACCAGCCGATGACGATGCACCGCGCCTGCCACGGATGCGTTTCACGGTTTTTATACGCTACGGCAAAGGGCATCGCAGGCAGGCAGAGCAACACGCCGAGCGCTTTCGGGATACACGGCAGCACGGCCCGCGCAGCCTTCAACACATAGAAAACCACGGCGGCGACGAACCAAATACCTATAAGTCCTGCTACCATACGCAGCGAAGATACGAAAAAACGGACACAATGGCAAATGTTGTCGAATATACGCTCTCTCTGAACGACCGGATCACGGGGAAGTTGAATAAGATCAACATCACCAACAACCGGGCGTTGGAAGTCTGGGCGAAGGTCGAGCAGCGGGTGAACAGTGCGAGCAACACCATGCAGAAATGCGGTGTCACGCTGGGCAGTCTCCGCGAGCGTGTCGATGCGCTACGTGCCGAGCGCGAGTGGATTCCGGCCAGTAACATCAACGCCATACGTCGTACCAACATCGAGGTCAAGGCCCTCGAACGACAGATCCGCCAGCTCGAACGGGTGAACGGTGGCAAGATCAAGACCATGCTGTCGGATGCCTTCAACAGCATCCCGTTCGCCAATACGCTGACCAATCCAATCGTCATGGCGGGCATGGCGGGATTTAAGGCGCTGCAAACAGGTTTCGAACGGGAAAAGGTGCAGGTCGCCTTCGACGTGCTGCTGCGCGGTGACACGAAAGCATCGGAAGCGCTGCGGGAGGAGATTCGCCAATACGGGATGGTAACACCCTACATGACAGCCGAGTTGCAGGATGCCGCGAAAATGATGCTTTCATTCGGCATCGCGCAGGATCGGATCATGCCCAACATCAAGGCGCTGGGCGATATCGCAATGGGTGACCGGAACAAATTGAACTCATTGACGCTGGCCTTCTCGCAGATGACCGCGTCGGGACGGCTGATGGGGCAGGATCTGCTGCAGATGATCAATGCCGGATTCAATCCGCTGTCGGAAATTTCCCGCAAGACGGGAAAATCCATCGGCGTGTTGAAAGAGGAGATGGAGAAAGGCAAGATCTCGGCCGAGATGGTGACACAAGCATTCTATTCGGCGACGCAGGCCGGGGGCCAGTTCCACGGCATGACCGAAAAGATGGGACAGACGGCCGCGGGCAAGTGGTCCACGCTTCTCGGACTGGCGGGCGACCTGCTGTTCCGCCTTTACGGGATCATCGAGCCGCTGGTAATTCCTGCCATGACCGCGCTGGAGTGGATCGTCGGACTTGCCGGAAAAGGCATCGACGCCTTGGGGGCAGCTATCGGATGGGTCTCGGAGTTCATGCAGCGGCACGCGACGGTCGTTGCGGTATTGGGCACAGCGCTCGGCATACTGGCGACGTCCATGTTCCTCGTTACGCTCCAGTCCAAGGCGATGGCCGCCTGGGCGGGGATCGTCACCACGGCGAAATGGGCATGGGCCGCAGCGCAGAACGGGTTGAACCTCGCCCTGCTGGCGTGTCCCGTGACGTGGATCATCGCCGCAGTCATCGGACTGATCGCCGTAATCGGCTATGTCTGCTACAAGGTGCAGGGCTGGGGTACGCTGTGGGACGGCACGGTCGGATTCATGAAACATTCGTTCCTGGGATTCGTGGAGAGCGTGAAGCTCTATTTCAGCACGATGATAAACGGCCTTATGATCGGCCTGGACAAGATCAAACTCGGATGGTACAAATTCAAGGAGGCCGTGGGGCTGGGCGACAGCACCGAGAACCAGGCCGCCATCGCCCGGATCAACGCCGATATCGAGAACCGCCAGCAGGCGATCATCGAAGGGGCGAAACGGGTCGCGGACCATGCGGCCAAAGCCAGGACGTCGCTCGACGGAATAAGCCTTAAATGGGATTCCGAACGGTCGCTGGGCGACGTCGCCGCGAAATTGAAAACCTCGCTGGGGATCGCGTCGCCCTCCCTGCCTGGCATGGGAGGCGAGCTGGCAGCGAATACCCCGGGCAGAGGCAACGGAACCTCCGGCAGTACGGCCGGGACGGGAGCCGTTTCGGCCATCGCCACGGGCGGCAAACGATCCACGACGATCAACATTTCACTCGGGGCGCTGGTCGATAAGCTGGTTTTCGAGGGCGGCTACGAGGGTTCGCGCGACGACATGCAGCGCGATCTGGAGAACAGACTGATTCAGGTATTGCAAATGGCCGCAACGGCACAATAGGATGGGCAAGGTATTTTTCAACATTGGGAAAGCGACCCCTGACGTCATCGTTTCATCGGATGGCTTGCGCGATCCGCTCCGCATCCGCACGACGCAGGCCCTCGGCGGCTTCGGAGCTCTGCCTCCGTATTTCCTACTCAGGGACACGGACGGGGTGCGGACGGCCGATGCGGACGAAATCCGGACGGAAATGACAACCGTCGGAACGATAAAATCCGTCATGCCGTTACGGCTCAAGCGTTCGACTGACGGGATTCTGAACTGGTTCACTTTCCCACTTGAACCCCTGGTGTCGATCAGCGGTAAGAACGAAATCATCCGACGAACTCCTGCCAAAGGCAAAGGAACGGGAACGGTCAAGGAGCGATGGAGCCAGGGCGACTACGAAATTTCGATCCAAGGCATATTTATCTCCGCGGAAAACGAATATCCGAAAGAGAGCGTCCAGCAGTTGCGTAATCTGTTCGATACTTCCAGTCACCTCGACGTGGAGCATGATATTCTGCTGCTGTTCGGTATTACGCGTCTGGCCATAGAGAGTGTCAGCTTTCCGCACACAAAAGGCCTGCAAAACCAGAACTACGAGATCAAAGCATACAGCGACAATCCTGTTTCGCTTTTTATTCCGGTTTAACGACGTTCGAAATGTATTCGATGAACTTTGACATAACGATCGGGAAGTATCGGCTGGCAGCGCTCGAAAAGGTTGCGATCAAATGCAGCGTCGAAAACCTGGCCGATACAGCCGATATTACGTTACCGGGGACGCTTTTCAACCGAGCATTGAAGGTCGAACAGAAAATCGCCGAAGGAGAGGCCGTTCGGATCCGCCTGGGATATGATCGGATATTGCGCGATGAATTTTCCGGGTATGTCTCCGAAATCGCTACTGATAACGACTCTGTGCGTATTCATTGCGAAGATGAACTCTACAAATTCCGCAAAGACCTCAAGGACCGTGTCCTGAAAAGCGTAACGGTGAAAACGTTATTGACCTCGGTCGCCGAAGAGGTCGGAAAATATGAAGTGGCATGCGATTACGATTTCACGTATGATAACTTCACCATCCATGCAGCGACGGGGTACGACGTGCTGCGCAAGGTGCAGAGCGAAACGAAGGCCAACATCTACCTGCGCGGAAAAACCCTGCACGTCCATCCGCAATACGCCCAGATCGGAGAGAAGGCCATTTACGACTTCGCCGTGAACATCGAAAAGTCCGACCTCAAGTACCGGGATGCCTCGAAGCGGAAGTTTTTGGCTGTCGTCGAGGGAACCGATGCCAAAGGCAAGACGATCCGTATCGAACGCGGTACGACGGGCGGCGACAAGTTTACACTCAAATTGCCGGGCGTTTCGGATCGGAAATCGCTCGAACAACGGGCCGACGAAGAACTGAAGGTGCGGGCCTATACCGGGTACGAAGGCACGTTTACGGGTTGGCTCGTCCCTTACGTCGAACCGACCTGGCTGGCAGAAATCCGCGACGAGGAGTACGAATACAAGAACGGAAGCTATTACGTGTTGGGCGTCGAAACGACTTTTTGCGACAAAGGTGCGAGCCGGGTCGTCACCATCGGAAAACGCATAGAAAACAATGGATAACGCATCGAAGATAAAACAGCTTTTGCAGCAGATTACGGGCACGGAACAGTCCGTATTCCTGTTTCGCCCGATGGAGGTCGTTTCCGTCGAGGGTGACACCTGTCGGGCGCGGTTGGACGAACTGGAGATTCCGGGCATCCGTCTGGCAGCCATCGAAGGCGGAGCGGACGGCGGCCTGCTGTTGAAACCTGCAACGGGAAGTATTGTTCTGGTAGCCGACCTTTCGTGCGGCGAGCTGCGCGAATGCTCCGTGATCGGTTATTCAGAGATCGAAGCGCTGACCTACCGTCACGGCGATACGACCGTCACAATGAACGGGAGCAATGTTTCGGCTACGGTCGGTCGGATGCAGTTGAAGGTTACGGCTGACGGTGTGGAGATCAACGGCGGGAAGCAGGGCGGCCTGGTATTGGCCGCTGCGTTGCGCCGTTCGCTGGAAAGCGTTCAGCGCTACTGCGAAACGATGCGGACGGCCGTCGCTGCCGGACTGACAGGAGTAGGCATTGGAGCTGCGGCCAACGGAGGAACGGGAGCAGGGATTTTCTCCGAACAAATGGCGGCCGCAACCATCTCTCTCGAAGATTTGGAGGATAAAAAAGCAACACACTGATAATGGCTAAGAATATCGGCATACTGATCGATCCCGAGACAGGAGATCTGCAAATCGATCCTCGGCGTAACGACCAAAACGTCTATGTGCAGGGCCTGCAGGTCGGAGAGGTGACGATTCAGAACCAAGCTGCGATTCTTCAGGCAATGAAGGGAGAATTGAAAGAATATCCGACCCTCGGGGTCGGGATCACGAACATCGCCAATGACCACGAAACGACTGGATGGGCACGCGAGATTACGGCTCAACTGAAGGCCGACGGTATGCGGGTGAACGATGTAGAAGTCGATATAACGAACAATAAACTGACCGTCGATGCAGACTACGACACGAAATAACCAGACTCTGCTGGATATCGCCGTTCAGGAATGCGGGACTGTCGAGGCCGCTTTCGAAATTGCCGAACGTAACGGTCTTGCGCTGACCGACGAACTGAACACGGGGCAGAAACTCGATATCGTCATGACGACAACCAGAGAGGAGTCTGTCGTGCAGGAACTGGCGGCCGATAGAATAAAACCGGCTACCGCACCTTCGGCCGAGGAGACGGAAATGGTTCCTCACGGCGGTATCGGGTTTATGGGTATCGAAATAGACTTTGTGGTACGATGAGAACGATCGAGGAAATCAAGGAAACGATCTGCGCGGATTTCATGCGTAACGAATCCGTTGCGGAGTTGTTCGGATTTACGCCGGGCGACAGCTTCACGTCGCATTTCAGCAAGGTATCCGTCATCGGGATTCTGTTCTACATTTTCGCCGTTGCGGCGTGGACGCTGGAGAAGCTCTTCGACACGTACAAAGGCGAAATGGATACACGCATCGAGGAGATCATCCCGCACCGTCCGCGGTGGTACCGCGACAAGGTGCTTGCGTTCATGAAGGGCAAGACGCTGATCGCGGACACGGACCGCTACGACACGACGGCGATGACCGAGGACGCCATCGCGGCGGTGCGGGTGGTCAAGCACGCCGTGGCGGTCGAGAACCGGGACGCTTCGCTCCTGACGATCAAGGTCGCGGGCGAGAAGGACGGCAAGCGGTGCAGGCTCGACGCCGAGACCGAGGCGCAGCTTGCGGCCTACATCGCCGAGATCAAGGACGCGGGCGTGCGCACGGCGCTGGTGAACATCGACCCCGACCGCTTCAACTGCGAGGCGGACGTGTACTACGACCCGATGCTCGTGGCCGAAACGGTCGAGAGCGCCTGTCGGGAGGCTGTCCGCAACTACATCGAGAACCTGCCCTTCAATGGCGAATATACCAACATGGCGCTCGTCGATGCGCTCCAGACGCTCGACGGCGTGCGGATCGTGGAGTTCCGCGGGGCGACGACCGTCGCGGCAGGCGAGGAGGTGCTGATTACGATCGACGCGCGGTGCATCCCGGCCGCGGGCTATTTCGAGATGGGCGACGTCGTACTCAATATGAAGGCATACAATGGATAAGTACGACGTGAACTTCAAGCGCCTGGCGCTCCTGCTGCTGCCGACCTTCTGGCGGCGGCCGCTCTTCGCCGCGATGGCCTACGCCGCCGTGTCGCCCCTGCAATACCTGCACACGCGGTTCATCCTCTGGAAGCGCGAGAGCGACTACCGCCTCGAACACAACGGCCAGGTGTGCTACCTGCGGGCGCTGCTGAACGACAAGTTCGATCCCATCGACCGAAGGATCACAATCACCGAAACGGTCGAAAACGTGGGCTTCATCACCCTGCACAAACGCGAGGAGGACGCCGAGGTGCTGGTCCCGCGCCGCGGATCGGGCCGAATCCTGATTCTCAACCGCCGCGGCTACGGCGGGGTGAGCGGCTACGACTTCTGGGTGAATATCCCGCTGGCGCTCTACGACAAGCTGGACATCACGCAGGTCCGGGCCGTGGTGGATGCGTACAAGCTGGCTTCGAAACGATTCTCCATAAACTACATTTGACGATGAAACAGATACAGGGCAGGTTCCTCCTGCAATCGAACAAAGACTTTCCGGCCGACTGCGAGATGCTCGACTATATGCAGACCAACGCGCACGTGGTGTCGATCATCGGCAACCTGGCGGGCGACAAGGCGATCCTGCTGGGATGCGCACTCACGGGCGGCGGCACGCAGCGGAACGAGGGCTACGTGTTCCTGCGCACGAAGGAACACCCCGAGGGGGAGGTGCTCTACTGGGAGGGCGGCTCCATTTCGGGCGGTATGTACCTCAAACAAGCCGCGATCCCGGTACAGGCCCAGGGGTACGAATATCCGCAAGCCTACGTCGAGCGGTCGCTGGCTCCGGGCGTCGGCGAGGAGAACTACAAATGGGAGGACTTCCACGAGGCGCAGTCGCTGCCCGAACTCGAAGCGCAGATCGTGGCGTTGCAGACCGCCCTGGCCAAGATTCAGCGCACGCCGCTGGGCATGGTCGAAATCTGGGCAGGATCCCGCATCCCCGACGGCTACGCCCTTTGCGAAGGGCAGCAGCTCAAGCAGTCGGAGTACCCCGAACTCTACAAGGCCATCGGCAGCACCTACAACAATGCCTACGACTGCAACGGCCGGAAGCTCTCGACCACGAGCGGTTATTTCCGCCTGCCCGACCTGCGCGGCCGCTTCGTGGTGGGCTACAACGTCAGCGATGCCGACTACGGCAGCTACGGCAAGGTGGGCGGCGAGAAGAAACACACGCTCACCGTCGATGAGATGCCCTCGCACGCACACGGGGAGAATCTTTGGACCGGAGGTAACGGCAGCTGGCGCAGCGGCGGCAACAACTCCTATCCCGAGGCCGTGTCGTGGCATGACCGCACGACGCCCTTCGGAACGACGGACCGCACGGGCGGCGGCAGCTCGCACGAGAACCGACCGCCCTATTACACGCTGGCCTATGTCATGCGGACGAAGTAAAATTCTTATCACGCGATTACAGAATGGCAATCAGAGTACGTGCGCAGCTGCGCAAATGGTTCGGCCGGGGAATGTACCCAACGGCCGAGCAGTTCTCGGACCTCTTCGACAGCTTCTTCCATAAGACCGAGGACAAAATCCCGATGAGCGGGGTCGAGGGGCTTACCGACCAGCTCAACGGGAAATACAATACGGCCGAAGGGCGGGAGCTGGAGAAGAAAGTGCAGAAAGTAACCGACGACCTCTCCGTCCATGTAGCCTCCTCCGAGAAGGCGTTCAATGAGGTCCAAAATGACATCGAGGCGCTCGACGGCAGACTCGACGACGAGATCGAACGTGCCAAAGGTGAAGAGGCCGCGATCCGCAGGGAACTGGCCGCGGGCGATGCCGCGACACTCTCCTCGGCCAAATCCTATACCGACACCTCCGTTGCTGCCGAAGCCGGTAAGCGCGAACAGGGCGATGCGACGACCCTCCAAGCCGCGAAAACCTATACCGACACATCTGTCGCAGCGGAAGCCGAGGAGCGGACACAAGGCGATGCCACGACCCTTTCTTCGGCCAAGACCTACACCGACACCTCCGTGGCGGACGAGGCCCAGAAGCGCGGGCAGGGCGATGCCGCGACGCTTCAGTCGGCCAACAGCCACGCCGATGCGGCCGTGGCTTCGGAGAAATCCGCCCGTGAGAGCGGGGACCGCACGACGCTCGAATCGGCAAAGGCATACGTGGATAAGGCCATCGCCGAACTGGTGGACGGCAGCCCTGCGGCACTCGATACGCTCAAGGAGCTGTCGGCCGCCCTGGGCAACGATCCGAATTTCGCTACGACCGTCGCCACGCAGATCGGCCAGAAGGTCGATAAGGTTGCGGGCAAGGGCCTTTCTACCGAAGACTACACCTCGGAGGAGAAGGCGAAACTCGCGGGTGTGGCCGCCGGAGCGAACAACTACCAGCACCCGGCCACACATCCGGCGACGATGATCGAACAGGATGCCTCGCACCGTTTCGTGACCGATACGGAGAAAACGACCTGGAACGGTAAGGCATCGACGGCCGTCGTCACCCAATCGGCCAACGGTCTGATGTCGGCGGCCGACAAGAAGAAACTCGACGGCGTGGCTGCCGGGGCGAACAACTACCAGCATCCGGCCACGCATCCCGCTTCGGTAATCGTACAGGATTCGACGCACCGTTTCGTGACCGACACGGAGAAAACGACCTGGAACGGTAAGGCATCGACGGCCGTCGCCACCCAATCGGCCAACGGGCTGATGTCGGCCGCAGACAAGAAGAAGCTCGACGACCTGACGGGCGGCGAGCTGGTCATCCAATGTTCAATCCCCGGAATGAATTGACGCTATGGCAGCAAAAATGACAATCCAAACCCGGACACAGCTTCCGGTCTATACGGCGGAGACACTTGCCGCCAAGAATCCCGTCCTGCTCAAGGGCGAGGTCGTTTATGAATCCGATACGCGCAAGCACAAGGTCGGTGACGGGACGACGGCCTGGAACAGCCTGCCCTATGCCGGGGGAGGCGATACGCCCGACACGATTCCGGCGGCGAACGTCGAGCAGGATGCCTCGCACCGTTTCGTGACCGATACGGAAAAAGACCGATGGAATGCGGTGTCACCTTCTGTTCCGAATCTGATATGGAAGGTCAGTGAAGGTTCATTCCTCATAAAACCAAGCTGTTCTTTAGATGATCCGATCTTGGCTCAGTGTTATATCGGATTCATTCGTTACAAGCGCCGGAGAAATCGAAAGGATCGAAGAGTGATGCCCTATCGGGATCGGCCGGATGATATCGGTTATCACCTCGTCGATACCGATGATTTCCCGAAACCTGAATGGGCAGTCGAAAAGCTATCGCCGATACCTTTCGATATCGAGCAAGCAAAGGCATCGAATGGGTGGATGCGCGTCAACAAGGTTCGCACTATCTGTGCCCGATTTATTGAGGAGGTAGCAGATAGTACATACGCCCAAAATATACGGTTAATCATTCATAACGGCACGAGCACCGACACGAAATTAAATATGGGTAAAGATAAGTATGGTTTGATAAAACAGTTTGCATCGGTTCGTTGCGGGATTGTGATGTTTACGGGAAAACCGGAAAAGCGTATCGAAGGAAATCGTTCGTATTTCAAAGCATGTTGCTCTAATGTAGGTTCCGGATATTTTTTGAGATAAGCACTTTATTGAGCGGGGGACCTCTGATATGAGTTTCACATTCGTGAGATTCTAATAGTCCAAACTCATCGGTGGTCGAACCATAAGAGGCACTCTGCTTTTTTTATATAAACTTTAACGAAACAACAAGAGCCATCAAACAAACAGTATTTTCAAGATGAGCAAAACCATTCAGAGCCGGATTCAGCATTCGGTATATACCGCAGCGGTACTCAAGGCCAAGAACCCCGTTCTGCTGAAAGGAGAGGTCGTCTATGAATCGGACACGTGTAAATACAAAATCGGAGATGGTTCCACTGCCTGGAACACCCTCCCGTATGGGGGGGGAATTTTGAGGGGCCTATTTCGGCCGCAGACATTACCCAAGACACCACGCACCGTTTCGTGACCGACACGGAGAAAACGACTTGGAACGGCAAGGCATCGACGGCCGTCGCCACCCAATCGGCCAACGGGCTGATGTCGGCGGCTGACAAGAAGAAGCTCGACGGCGTAGCTGCCGGGGCGAACAACTACCAGCATCCGGCCACGCATCCCGCTTCGGTAATCGTACAGGATTCGACGCACCGTTTCGTGACCGACACGGAGAAAACGACCTGGAACGGTAAGGCATCGACGGCCGTCGCCACCCAATCGGCCAACGGGCTGATGTCGGCGGCTGACAAGAAGAAGCTTGACGGAATTACTGATGATATACTCTCCTTACCGGGTGAAGGATACGAAGAGGTAGAAATTGTCGATCAAGTCAGTATGTCTGCATCGGGAGTAATGGTGAAGGTCGTTCCCGGATTTGTCTTGTTCATTATCAAAAGCGTCCAATTTGGAGGACTCAAAACTGCCAAATTCACGCTTCCCGGTTTTATCATCGGGTCCGTACTCACACCGGCTGCTTTTCGCGCTCCCGGAGGAACATGCACAACGATATACATATCTACAGCTACCGACAAGACTAATAAATGTTCGAATATTATGTTTTCAGGGGTAGATAATGCAGGAGAAGTTACGGCACCTCTGACATTCGCCATACAAGCTACGTCTTTTTCACGAGAATAAGCGACAAAAGAATACGATAACTTGATTTCAGATATGAGTAAAACCATTCAGAGCCGGATTCAGCATCCGGTATATACCGCAGCGGTACTCAAGGCCAAAAACCCCGTCCTGCTGAAAGGAGAGGTCGTCTATGAATCGGACACACGCAAACACAAAGTCGGAGATGGCTCCACCTCATGGAACGCCCTCCCGTATGCCGGAGGGGGGGGGATTTTGAGGGGCCTATTTCGGCCTCGAACGTCACACAGGACGCAAACCACCGTTTCGTGACCGACACGGAGAAAACGACCTGGAACGGTAAGGCATCGACGACTGTCGCCACCCAATCGGCAAACGGACTTATGTCGGCCGCAGACAAAAAGAAGCTCGATGGTGTAGCCACCGGAGCCAACAACTACCAGCATCCGGCCACGCATCCCGCCTCGGTGATCGTACAGGATTCGACGCATCGCTTCGTAACCGACACTGAAAAATCATCGTGGAACAACAAGGCTGCAAGGGATGTAGCGACCCAGATATCCAAAGGGCTGATGTCTGCGCTTGATAAGGAGAAGCTCGACTGTATTTCGGCGCAATGTCTTATATCGACTTCGACGACGACAGTTAGTGGAACTTTGGATTTAAGTTCCAATGTAAGTTACACCAAAGGGAAAGGGTATATTTCGTCGATACGGTTATTGGCTCAATCCGCCACTTCCCTGACTATCGACAGCACGGTTTTGGCAACTGACGATTTGCCCCTGATTGTCGAATTGGTATTGAGATGCAGAGCGGGGCTGGCAAGTAATCTGAACCTTTCTATTTTGTTGGCAGGCGATGCCAGCAACTCGAGTATCACCATTCCGAAAGGTTCAAAACTGATTACTTTGAGCTTTATGATGTTGAACGGCCATACCGATAAATATTCCTGTTATAGAGTTTCCGTAATATGATGAAAATCGTATATAATCGTTTTATTCCGTTCGGCCGCTTCACGGCATTGACCGTGCTGGTCTGGCTGTTCGTGAAAGAGGGCGTCGCATTGACGGCCCGACTACTCAATCACGAGAAAATCCACATGCGGCAGCAACTGGAGATCGTCGCCGTTTGTCTGCTGGGTACGGTGGCGGCACACCTCCTGTTCGGGGTTTCCGCATGGTGGATGCTGGCGGCCGTTCCGGCGCCCTTATTGATTTACGGCCTTTCGGTCGCAATAGAAGTTCTCCTGCCGCCCTACAACCGCGCCTACGGGAACAGTTGTTTTGAAACCGAGGCGATCTACAACCAGCACGATCCCCTCTATACCCGTCGGTGGTGGCGGCATCTGTTCGCGTGGATCACCTACATCCCTAACCGCAAATATCCATACATCCCACCTGAAAAACGACCGCCGATGATGAAGAACTGATCCATAACATGGGGGCATGAAAAAGCCCCCGGCCGTAAGTAGAGATCTCACCCACATACTTACGCAAGCGCGCGCCGAAGACGCACGACCGAGGGCTGGAGCCTTCTGTCGCGTCTTCGGCGCATTTATATGCAGTATGTGGGTGAGATGCGACAAAGATAAATATTATTCACCTTAAAACAATATTTGAATGGCATTTAATTACAAAGAGCAGTATGGCGTAATCGTCATCTGCAAGGATGAAAAAGAGCAGCGGGAGATTTACGAACGGCTCCTCGCTCAAGGTTTGACTCTTAAAATTGTTACTGTATGATTGTAAAAGTAAAACACCATTGCAGCGACTTCAACAGTTACCGAGCCGCACGAGTAAAAAGCCTTTTCAATGCTGAGAACGGCTGTGATTGGGAACGCTCGGCCGAGCTTCCCGTCGAGGGGCTGGACTGGAAAATCGGTCTTATTGTCGGCCCTTCCGGAAGCGGCAAGACAAGTATAGGCAGCCGCATTTTCGGTGAGCCCATCTATGACTTGTACGCTGGGTGGGATGCCACGAAGCCTATCGTCGATTGCATCGCCCCAGACGGAGATTTCAATGCCGTAACGGGTGCATTGTCAGCCGTCGGCCTGGGTGATGTCCCGGCATGGCTCCGGCCATTTCCCGTCTTGAGTAACGGTGAGAAGTTCCGCGCTGGCCTGGCCCGCCTGGTATGTGAACGGCCCAAACGGGCAGTCGTCGACGAGTTCACTTCGGTAATCGACCGACAAATCGCCAAGGTCGGAGCGGCCGCTTTCGCAAAGACATGGCGAAAAGGTGATGGGCAGGTTGTCCTGCTTTCCTGCCACTACGATATTATCGAATGGCTGCAGCCGGATTGGGTATATGATATGCAGGAGGCCCGGTTTTACAATCGGGACTGCCTTCAACGCCGCCCCCAGCTCAAACTTCAAATTTATAAAGTCCGGGGAACTGTGTTCCCCCGATTGTTTAAGCAGCATTATTATTTAGACCTGCCTGCCCCGGTGGCTGCCGAGTATTTCGTCGGATTCATCAACGGTGAGCCTGTCTGTCATGTAGCAGTCTCACCGTTATTCACCGCGGGAGCTTATAGGGCGACGCGGTTGGTCGTGATGCCCGAATGGCAAGGAATTGGAGTTGGCACAAAGTTCCTCGCCGCCGTTTGCGAATATCATCGTCAAGGACATGGCCGATGCGGCAAAATGCTGCCCGTATTCTTCCATACGTCGCACCCGCAGCTATGCGGGGCACTCCGTCATTCCCGGAAATGGGTACAGACGGCGGCAAGCCTGTATGGGGCGAATAAAACGAAGTCCATAAGCTCAATGATTAAATCGGCGGCAAGGAAAGGACAACCAGGCCGACCAACGTCTGGCTATGGCGGTCATTTCCGAGCCGTACAAGCGTTTAAATATATTAATAATGGTTGTTAAGATATTAGGAAACTCCGATACAACGGCCTATAAAGAGGCCGAACGAGTGGTTAAGTCGCTGGGGCTGGCAGTTTGGAATGAAACCTATTTTTTTGTGGATGTCGCTATCGCTCCGTTATTGATTGAAAAGGTGAGCAACGAAGAACTGGCAGAACCCAACCTGGGAACGCTGATATTCCATCCGTCACCGCTTCCGTATGGCAGAGGTGCATCCTCGATACGCTGGGCGTATAGACGTCAAGAACCTATTACGGCTGCGACATGGTTTTGGGCGGATAGTGGCCTTGATACGGGGGACATCTGCGAACAAGAGATCGTTAAGATCGACTACAACCTTCGACCGCGGGAGTTTTATGAACAGGAGATCATTCCGGCTATGCAAAGGACATTAAAACGCTGTTTAAACGATCTACAAAAAGGTATCAAACGGCGAGTTCCACAAATAGAGAAATACGCAACTTTCGATAAGCGAATTTAAGTGAACGAAGCGCACCCAATGGGTACGCTTCGTTTTTTTGAGGAAGTCGTTTCGTTTAAAATCCGTCGAACATTTGGATTTGCGGATTATAAAAAAATCCTTTGCTAGCAATAGTAAAGGATTTTTTTTATATCTTGCAATGTGTTAAAACTTTATTATTGCTAGAAGTTTTTTTGAAAATGTTGAATTGTAAGAGAGTATGTATCTTTCAATAGATAATGAGTAACTTATACATTTTTACTTTTGATTTTTTCATTCAATTTTAACCTTTAATCAATAATAACTATGAAATGGCATTTTAATTTTTTTAGATTTGCTGTCGTATGTGCGGTTTTTGTTGCCCTTGCCGGTTTTATGGCTTGTAGCGACGACGATTCCGAATCCGGCTCGGAACTTGTCTTGTCGGCGAGTACCTCTTCGTTAGCGGGGGGGGGCAGCGTGACATTTACGGTGGCTTTTGAGGACAGGGATGTAACCGCCGAGGCCGTGATTAAGAATGTAACCTCTGGCTCTGAAGTTCAGAATGCCACTTGGACGACGAATGTGGCAGGTACCTATGAGTTCCAGGCCGCATACGATGGCATGTTGTCGAACGTCGTTTCGGTGAAGGTAGAATCTGACTCGGAATCCGATGCTTTTTACCGACATGTGTTGTTGACGAAGTTCACGGCGACATGGTGCGGGCCTTGTGCGCAGGCGCAACGGTATTTCGAGCAATTGAAACCGGAAGAATCCGAACGTTTCCTGGTTGTCGCCGCACACCAAGGGGACCGATTGACTGTCCCGGTAGGGAGCGCACTCGGTGCGAAGTTGGGGTATCAGTATGTGCCGACTTGGAATTATGATTTTAGAACAGTCTTTGAAAGTGTAGGTACGGGAGGTATTACGGCGACGTCGATCCGTAACCAGATCAAGAGTGCTATGGAGGAGTATCCGGCCGTTTGCGGTGTGAAGGCCGAGTCGGAACTTGACGGGCAGACAGCAAAGATTCGGGCGACGGTAAGGTTCCAACAGGCCGGTAATTATAAGATCGCCTGTGTGCTTACCGAAAATGATATTCAGAAAACTAACAATGAAACGCTACCCGTTTTCAACCATGTTCTGCGGGCGGCACTTACGAATATGGAAGGTGATCCGATCGCTCCTGCCGTTGCGGAAGCCGGTGAGCGCAGTTTCGATTTCGAGGTCTCCCTGAATAACGGCTGGGATTCTCAGAATTGCGAATTTGTTATCTACGTGTTCAAGGAAGAGGAGGACGCTGCCTTTGTCGTCAATAACGGGGCCGTATGTCCCGTCGGCGGGAAAGTCGATTATAAATATGAGTCCGTCAAATAGTTGCGGTTGTATATAGAGAAAACAGAAAAGCCGGGATATTCTCGGCTTTTCTGTTGCGGATGCTCTTTCGCATTCCGGATACATGTAAAAAATCCTCGACCGTGTGGCCGAGGATATAATCGCTGCTTTAGTGTAAGCGGTGTTATTTGAGGTCCTTGGCTTTGAGGCGGACGATTTTTCCATCCCGGACAACGACCAATTCGCCATCTTCTTTTTTGACTTTTTCAATCAAACGCTTACGGGCAAGCAAAATTCCGGCGTTGATTTTCTCCTGCATCTGCTTGATCTCAATTTCGCTCATAATCTGCAATCGTTTTATAGGATAACGTATCTTCGATATGGGTTGTTATGTCTTTTCCTCCCAATGCGATGATTCTGATCTGTTCGTCTGCCGAACTGTTGTCGTAGATCGCCCAATAGTTGCAAAGGGGAATATAGAGAGCGGTCAAATTCTTTATCCCATTGGCATAGCGGCGACGAATCACATCCGAAGGAATATTATGGCCTCCCTCTCGCACACGGGTCGCGACGCGTTCGATAGCCTGTTCGGGGGTCGGCAACCAAAAATAGAGCAGCGTCACGAAGTAACCTTTTGCTTGTGCCCGTTCTATGAACTTTACATAAGAACGCGTGGACAATGTCGTTTCAAAAGCAAAATCCGACCCTTCGGACAGCAAGTCGTCCATCCGTTGAAGCATCAATCGTCCTGCTTCGATCGCCACGCTTTCCGGGTTGAACGGCGACAGGCCTTTCGCTATTTCATCCGCATTGACGAACTCCTTGCAGCCGAGCATTTCGGGCAGTACGGTATAGGACGCAGTCGTTTTTCCTGCACCGTTGCAGCCCGCTATGATATATAGTTTTGGCATATCGTATGGACAAAGATAGCTAATTTTACGATTACAGGCTGTTTTACCATGATAAAATAAGACGAATTAGCTCCAGAGGTATTTAGGTCCTCTGTCAAAGTTTGTTCGTTGGTCGTTCTATGAATTGTTCCGGATATTGCTCGTTGGAGCCAGTCAACGGGAAATGAAACTCTTTTTGTTTGTCTTCTAACGATGTATCGCCGAATATAACCGTATCGCTTTTGATATGAGCTTCGAAAAGATTGAGAGTATGGTTCATCAGTGAGGCCGGGCTATTTTTTAGGCTTGTCAGTTTTTTAATAACTTTGATTTTCATTTGCTTGTGTGTTGCGTAAGCAAGCGAGAAGGCAGATTCGGGGTACAACAATGGATACGACAATACAGCACAAACAGCTTTTCAACCCCTTTTCGCTGTGCAGAAACAAAAAAAGCCAGCAGTTACATTTCTGTAAATTGCTGACTTTTCGAGCCGAAACCGAGATTTGAACTCGGGACCCCTTCATTACGAGTGAAGTGCTCTACCGCTGAGCTATTTCGGCAATAGGGAGTTTTGTGAAACCCTTTCGGGATGCAAATATCGGAAAATTTTTTGAATAAAATCAAATGGTAAGGACTATTTCTTGGAAAAAGTGCGATTTTTTCTCTCATTCTTGCTATCTTCGCCCCGAAAATTTCATATCTCCAGGGTTTCGGAGGTCGTACGGACCGGAATCCGAATCCTCGGGAAGATAAAAAATTACGAGGAGTTAATCCGCTAATAAACAAAACCGTCATGCAAGATAAGGCTACGCTCAATCCTACTCCGGATCAGACATTCGAGATCGTTGGTCAGGGGGCGTATGATTTTGTCCGGGTTCTGACCCATTCCAAACAGTTGCAGCGCCAGGGCCGGGTCGAAGAGGCCTGCAACGAACGCTTTCACGCCTTTCAGCGCATTTCCGAATTATTGCCCGAAGACGAGGAGGTGATTCTCGAATGGGAGGATCCCAATACGCGTGCGGCGCTCGAGGTGATTCACGCTTCGGCGATCGACCATTTCCTGATCAACGATTTCGAAATGTCCACCGCCATGCTCGAATTGCTTCTCGAACTGGATCCCGAAGACCATCTGGAGGCGATTATCCTATTGGCGTTCAATTACCTGGCAATGGAGGAGTATGAACTTTTCGACGAGGTGAGCAACGATATTTCCGATAAATACGCCTGCAAGGAGGTATTGACCATGTGGGCGGCTTTTCGGCGCAGCGGCCGTATTCCCGAGGGCGATGCGATCCGTTTCAGGACCCGATTCGCACCCTATTTTGCCGAATTTACCTCCGACGAACATCCTGCCGACGGGCAGTACCTGGAGGATATCGAGAGCGAGCGCCCTTCGGTGCAGGCCCAGGCTCGTGAGCTGTGGCTCCGCACCGAAAATCTCTGGACGCTTTTTCCCGATTTTATCGCGGCGCTTCGAAGGTAGCCCCTCCCGATTTTCTTCGGGGCGAAGTTGCCGGCAAGGGCGCATATGCCGTCTATCGTGCGAGTTGTTATGAGAGGAGGGCGATTTGTGAGGGGATTTCCCCGATTTTACGAATCCGACCGGCGTAGTTCGTCACTCCTTTATCCGGTGTGTGCGAGCCTTCCGGATCTTTTTGCAAGAGATCGAATCGAAGTTTTCGCCCGATCGGAAGCCGATGAATATCGGGGTAATTAAAATGTGTATTTGTAAAAAAGAAACACCGGACTTCATAGTCCGGTGCCTTGTTTCTTATCCGATCGTATCGACCAGTTTGTAGAGCTTGTCGCCCCGGCGGATGAGTTGGACGGTTTTGACCGAGCAGGTCGTTCCCTGGAGTACTGTTTGCACGGGGTGCTCGTCCACAAAGATTTCATCCCCGTGCTGTTCGACCACTCCGGTCGTTTCGCCCATCCAGAGCAGTTCGTCCCCTTCGTGTAGAGGAGCCGCTTCGACGAGCACCTCGGCCACCGAGATTTTTTTGAAGAAATTGGTCACCTTGCCCACATAGACTTTGCGTTTGGTGGCGGCCGATCCGTGGTGGCGGCTGTGCTCCACGATCGGGCGTCCTGCGTAGTATCCCTCCCAGAATCCGCGATTGAATACCGTTGCCAGCCGCTCTTTCAGTGCGGCGGCCAGTTCCGGCGTGTAGTCGCCGTCTTCCATGGCCCGGAGCGCCCGGTCGTAACATTCGACCACGCGTTTGACGTATTCCGCACCCCGCGCACGCCCTTCGATCTTGAGAACCCGCACGCCCGATTCGATGAAGTAGTCGAGAAAGTCGATCGTGCAGAGGTCTTTGGGCGAGAGGATGTAGTTGCCCTCGACGTCGAGTGTTTCGCCCGTTTCGGGGTCCGTAACCAGGTATTTGCGACGGCAGATCTGCCGGCAGGCTCCCCGGTTGGCCGAGAATCCGTCGCTGGTGTGGAGCGACAGGTAGCATTTGCCCGATATGGCCATGCAGAGGGCGCCGTGGGCGAACATTTCGATCCGTACCAGCTCTCCGCCGGGGCCCGTGATCCGCTGCCGTTCGATTTCCCGGCTGATACGGGCGACCTGCACCAGGTCCAGTTCCCGGGCCAGGACCACTACGTCCGCCCATTGGGCGAAGAACCGGACGGCTTCGATGTTGGAGATGTTGCTTTGCGTGGAGATATGTACGGCCATGCCGACGCTGCGGGCATATTGGATGGCGGCCATATCGGTGGCGATGATGGCGTCCACGCCCACCTCGCAGGCACGGTCGATGGTCGCGTGCAGGGTTTCGATCTCTTCGTCGTAAATCACCGTATTGACCGTCAGATAGCTTTTCACGCCGTGTTCACGGGCGATCGAAACGATCTGCCCCATATCTTCCAGGGTGAAGTTGGCGGCGGATTGGGCCCGCATATTGAGCCTTCCCACTCCGAAATAAACGGAGTTGGCTCCGGCGTCGATCGCTGCATGCAGGGATTCGTAACTTCCTGCAGGAGCCATGATCTCTATGTCGCTGCGTTTCATTGGGCCGAGGATTTATTTGTTGCGTCCGATCAGGCTGCCGGCGTACTCCCGCAGGCGGGCCGTGCCTTCCGACTGTACGGATAACGTATCGAGAGTGTTCAACGCCCGCTCGAAGCGGTGGTTGATCTGCTGTTCGGTCAGACGGGCGACGCCCAGTTTGTCGAAAACCTCCCGCACGCGCGCGATCTTCTGCTGATCGGAAAGAGTCGGATCGGAATAGGTCGAAGCGAGGATTCGATGCTCGGCGGCCGACGCCTTGCTGAGGGCCATGACCATCAGGTAGGTCTTTTTGCCTTCGAGGATGTCGCCTCCGATCGCCTTGCCCAGCCGTTCGTCGCCGTAACTGTCCAGCAGGTCATCCTGCAACTGGAACGCCAGTCCCAGTTCGGTGGCGAAACGATAGAGGCGTTGACAGTCTTCTTCGCCCGCCCCGCCGATGATCGCTCCGATGACGGTCGCACCCGACAGTAGGGCCGAAGTTTTGAGTTCGATCATGTGGAGATACTCCTCGACCGAAACCGACTCCCGGGCTTCGAAATCCATATCGTATTGTTGTCCTTCGCAGACTTCGATGGCCATCGTATTGAAGCGGGCGAGGATCTGCGGCAGCACTTGGGGCGGGTATTCGCTCAACAGGCGGTAGGCGCTGATGAGCATCGCGTCGCCCGACAGGATGGCGACGTTCTGTCCCCATTTGGCGAAGACGGAAGGGTTGCCCCGGCGCATCGCCGCGTTGTCCATGATGTCGTCGTGCAGCAACGTGAAGTTGTGGAAGACCTCGACGGCTGCCGCTGCCGGCATGGCCGCCTGGGGCTGGTCGGAGAAGATTCCGCAGGTGAGCATCAGCAACATGGGACGCAACCGTTTCCCGGTCATCGTGAGGGAATAACTGATCGGTGCGTACAACCTGCCGGGTTCTTCGGGGTATCCGATTTGTCCCAGATAATGTTCGATGGCCTCCAGAATTTGGTCGTTGTTTTGCATGCTGAAACTCGCTGGATAAGAATCGTTGAACTTCGTCGTCATTTTCTCTGTCCGGCATAATTCGGGCAAGTTCGTTTTGCCTGTGCCTGGTGGAAATACTCCCCCAAAAGTAGGAAAAAAAGTCGATAGCGTGCAATTATTTTCTAACTTTGACCGGATTAACCTGTAAAATTTATCCTTTTTATGAAAAAATTGGTCATCGGCGTCGATATCGGAGGGATCAATACGGTCCTCGGTTTGGTCGATCGCACGGGTGAAGTCTATGCGCGATCTTCTTTTCGTACAGCGGAGTACCCTTTTTTCGACGACTATCCGGCTTATGTCGAAATGCTCGTACGGACGCTGCGGGAGCTTTGTGCGGCGATGCCTGCCGGGGCTGTACTGTCGGGTATCGGGATCGGTGCTCCGAATGCCAACTATCATACGGGCCGGATCGAGCGTCCGGTCAATCTCTGGAAGTTTCGATCCGGAGAGCCGAATCCGGAGGAAGGGCGGCGGTTTTTCTCGCTTTGCAAGGAGGTCGGCAACTCTTTTCCCGGGATTCCCGTCCGTATCACCAACGACGCCAATGCCGCCGCTCTCGGGGAGATCGCTTACGGCAATGCCGGGGGAATGCGGGATTTCATCATGGTAACGCTTGGAACCGGGTTGGGATCGGGATTCGTTGCCGGCGGTCGGATGATCTACGGGCACGATGGCATGGCCGGAGAGCTGGGGCATGTCGTTGTCGAACCCGGAGGACGGCAATGCGGCTGCGGACGCCGTGGCTGTCTGGAAACCTATGTTTCTGCGACGGGTGCCAAACGGACGGCCTTCGAGTTGATGGCCCGGGAAACGGTGCCGAGCGTTTTACGCGATGTACCTTACGACAAGTTCGACGCCCGGATAATTACCGAAGCGGCGCAAAAGGGTGATTCGCTGGCGCTCGAGGTTTTTCGCTGTACGGCGGAGAGGCTGGGAAGGGCCCTTGCGAATGCCGTAGCGATCACCTCGTCCGAAGCCGTGTTCTTCTTCGGCGGCTTGGCCCAAGCCGGGGAGCTCCTGTTGGAACCGACGCGCCGTTACCTGGAGGAGAATTTGCTGCCTGTTTACCGGGGCAACGTGAAGGTGCTGCCCAGCGGCATTCCGGCTCAAAATGCCGCGATCCTCGGCGCTTCCGCTCTGATCTGGAACGAATGATTCTTGCAGGGATCGTTGCGGATTCCAGGTGTAAATATCGTCGCAAACCACTCTGTGACAGAAAGCGTCCGGCCTTGCAAGGCCGGACGCTTTCTGTTGTCTGGGTCGGACGAAGCCTTATTTATCGCATCGGCAGCTCGATCGAGCCGATCAGGAACCCGTCGCAATAGATCTGTACCTGGTAGGTACCGGCGGTGAAGCCGCTGCCGGTGTAGAAGATGCCGATGTTGAGGTCTTCGTTCTGGTAATCCACGTCACGCGATGCGGAGTAGGAGAGTCGTTCGCCCTCGAATTCGAACGTCGGAACGCTTTCGCTCGACAGCACGTATCCGTCGGGCGACAGGATGCGGACGTAGATTGTCTTTTCGCCCGGAGTCGCCAGGGCGTTGGCCGTGAGGGTGAAATCCACGCGCAGACGTTCGGCGTTCTTGATGCGCGACACCTCCTTGCTGCGGGCGTTGAGCGCTACCATGCGGATACCCCGGGCGTTGATAACCGATCCCTGGCGTACTTTGTTGTTGAGCTCCTGGGCCTTTTCTTCGGCCATCTCGGCACGCATCTGGGCCGTGGTGATCTCCTTGCGGTAGGATACGTTTTCGTCGATCAGCTTTTTGTTGAGCGTGTTGAGCGAGTCGATCTGGTGAAGATAACCCCGCATGATGGTACGCAGCGTGCCGACCTCTTTTTCATATTGCTTGATTTTGGCCAGACTCCACGAACGCTCCTGTTTGAGCCGCTGCATCAGCGAGTCGGCCCGCTGGCGTTCGATGCCCATCTGGAGCGAAAGGGTGTCGTTGGAGAGTTGCAGGTCGTCGAAATCCTGCATCAAGTCGCTCAAGTTGTTCTGGATCGAATCGCGGTCGATGACCAACAGGTCGTAGTCGGCCTGCTGCTGGCGGTGAATGTTGTAATAGAGGACCGTGATGGCAGCCAGGATCACCGCCAGGATGATGATGACGATACGGTAGCCGAGGATCGACTTGTTCGCGCCCTTGCGGGGATCGTCGTTTTCGTATTCGGGTTGGTTGTAACCTTGATAGTTCTCTTCCATGGTGCGAATATTTTATACAAATATAGTAAAAGACGGGGCAATCGCTGCCGGTTTGTGTCCGAAAATCGCAGAACCTCATCCCGTGTTCTGCAAATATAATGGATTTTTATTTGATTTTACTGCTCAACGGATATTTCAGTCCGTGATATCCCGAAATATAGGCCTGAACGCTGCCGATGCGGACCGGTGATTCGATGTAGAGAGGAATGAGGTTTTTGTCGTCCGAAATCCAGACCGTGAACTCCGTTCCGTCCGTAAACGAGTACCCTTCGGAGGTGCCGATCTGACAGGCGAACTTCAGGGTGCGGAACGTACCCATACTGCGGATTTTCTTGGTTTCACGCCCCAGAAAGCGGTACCGCAGATGGCGGATCGTATCTTCGAGGAGCATTTCGAGCACCTCCGTTTTACCTTCCTGGAGCGTTGCCGGGTCGATGCTCCGCAGGTGGAAATAGAGCGACACGGGATCCATGCTGCGCGGGGTGAGCGACATCGTTTTGGTCGTATCGCACACCATGCGGCGTCCCTGCCACCGGGTGTGTACCGTCATTTCGGGCCAGTCGTACACGTAGTTGCTCCAGAACCGGTAGTTGCCTTCGCGGATATCGCTTTCGAAGCGGCGTGTCTTCAACTCCTCGCGATCGACCAGAATCGTATATTTGTCGTCCACGTTCATTACCCAGCGGAAGGCGGGGAGCGTTTTGCCGTGTGCCACGATGCGGTACATCGGCTCTCCTTCATATTCTTCTTCGGCGGTGGTCACGCGTACGCTTCCCACTTCGGTATTGGGAAAGAATTTGGCCTTGTAGCTGGCTCGGTAATCGAGCACTTCGCCCGGCTGGTAGAGTTGGGCGCCAGCAGGCAGGGCTGCCAGGAAAAACAGGACGGTGAAAAAAATCTGTTTTTTCATTGAAAAGTTGCAAAAAAGTAATTTACTTTGTTTTTTACGGCTGTTTTATCTGTTTCTGCCGACGTGTTTGCGGATGAATTGCGGAAAGTTTTCGATTCGGATTTTGCAATCCGTCGGCTCGGATCGTCGTTCCGGTGCGGATAAGGTTTGCCTTGTGCGGAACATATTCCGGAGTGATTCAAATATCCTGCCGTGCGAAAAGATACAGGAGTGTTTAAGTGTAGGAAAAAGGTGTGTCGCATCGGGGTGAATGAGTCAGGATATTTGGGAAAAATCAATCTCTTCACGGCCGGAGTAGCGCTTGCGTAGCTCCCGAAGTCCCTCGTGGCCATTTTGGGTCAGTGTCGGGTCGGCCGTCAGCACTTCGGCGGCCGCTTCCCGGGTGACGGTCAGGATCTGGCTGTCGAGCGTCGGGTTGGCGATCTTCAGGTCGAAGGCCATGCCGCTCTGGAGCGTGCCGTTCACGTCGCCCGCACCCCGCAGCTTGAGGTCCAGTTCCGCCAGGCGGAATCCGTCGTTGGTTTCGCACATCGCTTCGAGCCGCAGGCGGGCCTCCTTCGAGAGCTTCTCGCCCGACATGAGGATACAATAGGACTGCTGGCTGCCCCGTCCAACGCGGCCGCGCAACTGGTGAAGCTGCGAGAGGCCGAATCGTTCGGCCGACTCGATCACCATGACGGTGGCGTTGGGTACATCGACGCCGACCTCGATGACCGAAGTGGCCACCATGATATTCGCCTCGCCGCTCTTGAACTGGCGCATCGATTCCTCCTTGTCTTCGGGTTTCATCTTGCCGTGGCAGATCGTCGTGACGTATTCCGGCAGCGGGAAGTCGCGCGAGATGGCTTCGTAGCCGTCCTGCAAATCTTTGTAGTCCATCGTTTCGGACTCCTTGATAAGCGGATAGACGACATAAATCTGTCTTCCTTTCTTGATCTCCTGCCGCATGAAACCGAAGAGCCGCAGGCGGGCCGCGTCGGTGTAGTGCACCGTGCGGATCGGCTGACGTCCCGGCGGCAGCTCGTCGATCACAGAAACGTCCAGGTCGCCGTAGAGGGTCATCGCCAACGTGCGGGGAATGGGCGTGGCGGTCATCACCAGGATATGGGGCGGTTGCTCGTTCTTCGTCCAGAGCCGTGCCCGCTGTTCGACGCCGAAGCGATGCTGTTCGTCGATCACCACGAATCCCAGGTTCGAAAACTGTACCCGGTCTTCGATCAGGGCGTGCGTGCCGATCAGCAGGTCGATCGAGCCGTCGGCAATTCCGGCGAGGGCTTCCCGCCGTTCGCGTGCTTTGGATGCTCCGGTAAGGATCGCCACCCGCACGTCCATTCCTTCGAGCATCCTCTGGAAGGTGGCGTAGTGCTGGCGCGCAAGGATTTCGGTCGGAGCCATCATGCAGGCCTGGAAGCCGTTATCGACGGCCAGCAGCATGGACATCAACGCCACGAGGGTCTTGCCGCTGCCCACGTCGCCTTGCAGCAGGCGGTTCATCTGGTAGCCGGAGATCGTGTCCTGCCGGATCTCCTTGACCACGCGCTTCTGCGCCCCGGTCAGCGGGAACGGCAGCCTGGTGTTGAAGAAGGTATTGAATACGCCTCCCACTTTGGGGAAGAGGAATCCGTTGTTTTTCGACAGGCGGGCCGTGCGGCGCGATTGGATACCCAGTTGAATGCCGAGTAGCTCTTCGAACTTCAGCCGGTATTGTGCCTGCCGCAGCAGTTCGGGCGATTGCGGAAAATGGATGTTGTAGAGCGCATCGCGCAGCGACAGCAGACCGTACCGGGTCCGCATTCGGTCGGGCAGCGTTTCGCGGATATGGTCCCGCACCATCGGCCAGAGGTTGCAGACGATCGTGTAGATGCCTTTGGTGCCGAGGACGCTCGAAAGCCGCTCGGTCGAGGAGTAAATGCCTTGCAGACCGCTTTCGGCCTTGCGGGAAAAGGCTTTCTCGATGGTTTCGATTTCGGGATGTACCACCGACAGTTCGCCCTTGAAGAAGGATGGGCGGCCGAAAATCAGGTATTCGCGCCCCACTTCGATCCGTTTTTCGATCCATTTGATTCCCTGGAACCAGACCAGTTCGGCCACGCCGCTGCCGTCGTTCACGACGGCCGTGAAACGTCGTTTGCGCCCCGCTCCGGCATAGCTGACGCCTGTGATGCGCCCCCGGAACTGGATGAGTGCGGAATCCCCTTCCGCGATCTGGTCGATGCGGTAGATCCTCGTACGGTCGATGTAGCGGAACGGATAGTGGCAGAGCATATCGCCCAGCGTGCGGATGCCCAGCTCCTTTTCCAGCAGCCGGGCCCGCGCCTCGCCTACGCCCGCGACGAATTTGATGTCGTTGTCGAGATAGTTCGCCATATCCGTCCCAAATATAGGAATTATCGGTCAAATACGTTCTTTGTCTTTGTTCTCTATTTGCCGATTTTTTCATCCGTATGCTTTGTGAGGGGTAGAATATCTCAAATATATCCTCTCAACAAGTGTTTTGAATGTTGATATAATTTTTATATCTTTGAAATGCTTGTTAATTTATAATAATTATGAGAAATCTATTGGTGTTTTTTGTGTGTTTGGCAGGAATTTATAGCAGTTATGCCCAACAGAGAATAGATGCCCTGGAGTTTGTAAAGAATGCGCCTTGGGACTTGACGGAGTCCGAAATAGACGAGAAATATAAGGAAAACAGTTTCGAACTTGCGGATTCATTAAAAGTATCGCTTGCTGCATCTTCGGGTGGTAATTTGAATTTTGCGAATAAATTTCTTGATGAATTTTGCATCGGGAAATATAATGGATTTACATTGTACACCATAAACGAAGAGACAAGGAAACCGGATATGTTTTTTACATATATTCATCCAGAACAGATAGCGAATACCGATGAAACGGAACTGCTGCGATATATGGATTCGTTATTGTATGTAAGATTGGGGGAACCGGATCATAAACAGGACGACTATTCTGATGATAATGGGAATTTTGTGATGAGGCTTTGGGCAAAAGGCACGGATTTGACAGTAGTGATTACTGCCTCTCTGATGAAAATTGTGGAGTCACCAGAAACTCCATTGATGTATTTTGTTTCTGTTGCTAAAGCAGACGATGGATCAAACGATTTTAGAAATGCAAGATGGGGCGACTCTATGTCGCAAATTGTAGAAAAGGAGGGACGTAAAAATGAATGGACGGGACAGATACTTAATCCGAATGTTTATTCGTTCAGTTCGAGTGTGGCGAATAAGTTATGTGATGTCCTCTATTTTTTCACTTCAGATGACAAATTGGTTCGTGCCAAATATTATTTTACGAATATTTCGGTAGATGGTTGCATAAGTGATTACAAAGAACTGGTATCACTGCTTTCTGAAAAATATGGGGTTCCGGGAGAATCAGTGCATTGGAGTGATCCCTCCTATGCACGGTATCGCACAGAAGAGGGTTATGAGGTGTATTCGGGACATTTAAGTTATTGGGCATATTGGTCTCCGAGTTTTCGTACGGAGATTGTCATTTCTTTAAGAGGAGAGGACGGTTTAATCAATTTGGCCATTGAATATTCGAGTTGTATGCACGAACAAGAGGCGAAAGAAGATCGATTGAGAGGTTTGTAACGGTATGAGCTATCAGTATTCTTGATGCAGAATTTCTTATTACAGGTTTTGCGTTTAAGGTTAATGGTATGTGGGATATATATAATTATTATGGAAGATTACATCCTGCGGGAGATCGACAAGATCGGCAAACTCATCGAAGCCCTTTTGCAGAAGGCGGGCATCCTGCGGAGAAGCGGGGCGGGAGAGGCCGTTTGCGAAACCGCCTGGACGGAGTTGGCGGAGGCGCTCGATCTGGATATCGACACTCTGCTGGCCCGGGAGGACTTTATCGGCGTGCTGACCCGCGAGTATGGCTTCAGCGACGAGAACCTGGAAAAATTCGCCGAGCTGCTGTTCGATTTCGCGGCCGCTTCGCCCGATCGGGACGCGACGGTCCGGCTCGCCTGCGGCATTACGGCCATTTACCGTTATCTGGACGAAAAGAAGGCTCTGGTTTCCCTGAACCGCTACTACATCCTCAAGGAGTTGGAGAATATGACTGCCCGATAGCGCGGTGCCGCCGAACGGTCGTTATTCTGGTTTGTGCAGGATAAAACGCGAATGTCTGTTTTATCCTGCCTTCATTTTTACTACCTTTGTAGTAATAAATTCTGGCAGGACATGAATTTGACCAAGTATGAACGCCGCCCGAGCCGTGAAGTCCGCATCGGACGGGTTGTGATCGGAGGGAATCGTCCGATCGCCGTGCAGTCGATGACCAATACCGACACCAAGGATACCGAAGCCTGCGTCCGGCAGATCGAACGCATTTTCCGGGCCGGGGGGCCGATCGTCCGGCTGACGGCCCAGGGGTGTCGGGAGGGAGAGAATTTGCAGCGGATCGTCCGCCGTTTGCGGGAGGAGGGGTGCGATGCCGCCGTCGTTGCGGACATCCATTTCGTGCCCGAAGTGGCTGCGATCGCTGCGAAATACGTGGATAAGGTGCGTATCAATCCCGGAAACTATAACTCGTCGCACGGGGAGTTCGAAGCCCTCATCGACCAATGCCGGGAGCGCGGTGTGGCGATCCGCATAGGCGTGAATCACGGTTCGCTCTCGAAGCGCGTTTTCGACGAGTGGGGCGATACGCCCGAAGGCATGGTAGCCTCGGCGATGGAGTTCCTGCGCGTCTGTCGCGAGAAGGCGTTCGATCAGGTTGTGGTGTCGATGAAGTCGAGCAATACGCGGGTCATGGTGGCGGCCTACCGGCTTCTGGTGGACGCGATGGAGCGGGAAGGGATGGATTATCCGCTCCACCTGGGCGTCACCGAGGCAGGGAACGGGATCGAGGGGCGCATCAAGAGTGCTGTCGGTATCGGAGCGCTTTTGGCGGACGGTATCGGCGATACGATCCGCGTTTCGCTGACCGAAGCGCCCGAAAACGAGATTCCGGTAGCACAGCTTTTGGTCGATCATTTTGCCCGCCGCAGCGGGGAGTTCGCCGTCAAATATCCGGAGCGCTATACGCCGACGCGATATTGTCGGCGGAGCGATATACAAACTCCCTTGATTCACTCCGAGTTGCCTGCCGACTGGCGGGTGATCGAAGCCCTGACCGAGAATCCTACGGCCGAGCTGCGGGCCGCGATCCTGAGCCTCGACCGGGTGGACGAACCTGTCGCGGTGTGCCGCCGTTACGAGGATCCGACGGTCGAAGCCGTCGCCGTCAAAGCCGCCGCCGATCTGGGGCCGCTCTTTCTGGACGGGTTGGCGGACGGCATTCGGATCGACGCGCCGCACCTTTCGGAAAAGGAGATCGCGGAGATCGAGCTGATGATCCTGCAGGCGGCCCGCGTGCGGATGTCCCGCACCGAATACATCGCCTGCCCGAGCTGCGGTCGTACGCTTTATGATATAGAGGGAACGCTCACGGCGATCCGTGCCCGAACCTCGCACCTTAAAAATTTGAAAATCGGCGTGATGGGTTGTATCGTAAACGGACCCGGCGAGATGGCCGACGCCGATTACGGCTACGTGGGCGCCGCTCCGGGGCGTATCACCCTTTACAAGGGGCGCACGGTGGTGGAGAAGAACATCCCTCAGGAGGAGGCGCTCGATCGGCTCGTGGCGCTTATCAAGGCTAACGGCGATTGGGCCGATCCTGAAAATCAACCGGAACGACCATGACGATTCTGCCTGCAGCCTATTTGGGGTCGGTCGAATATTTCGCACACCTGCTGTGCGACGATTGCGTCATCGACCTCGGGGAACATTTTGTCAAGCGTTCCGAGCGCAACCGGGCGCAAATTCTCGCTTCGGGCGGCGTGATGGACCTCACGGTGCACGTGCGGCATGCCAACCGTCCCCGTACGCCGATGCGGGATGTGCGGCTCGACTATTCGAAGCGGTGGCAGCACCAGCATTGGATTTCGTTGGTGTCGGCTTACCGGGGATCGCCCTATTTCGATCACTACCGCTCCTCGTTCGAGCCTTTCTATCGGCGGGAATACGATTTTCTGGTCGATTACGACCTCGAACTGACGGAAGTGCTGCTTCAAAAACTGAATGTGCAGAACCGCCCCCGTATTTCGGAGCAATACGTCGAAGCCGCTCCCGGCGACCTCGATCTGCGGCCCAAACAAAAAGAGGACCCGGCGTTTCATGCCGAGTCCTATTTCCAGGTCTTTTCCGACTGGCTGCCTTTCGCGCCTAATTTGTCAGTCGCAGACCTGCTGTTTGCTGAGGGTCCCGACGCGGCGGAGCTACTAAGGCGCAGTTTCCGGTAAGGAACGTTTCGTCGTATAAATCCCCGGCTTTCGCTTCTATCTTCATCCGGCCGTTGAGCCGTACCGAGTCGCAGCGGTAGATGCACGGTGCGTATTGCTCGACCGCGAGCGTGTCGCCCGAGAGGGTTACGACCGGCTCTCCGGCCGAAGAATAGACGGTTACGGTCTGCAAGTCGCCGTTACGCTCATCCTCCCGGCGTCCGGCGATGTGGAGCGTAGGTTCGGTGTTGTTCCACAAAGCCTTGTAAAGATGGAAAGCGTCCTTGCGGCGTCGTCGGTCCAGCGTGACGAGCCCCGTAGCCTCCACGCCCTGCGGACGGCGGGCCGAGCCGTAGTCGAACAGGGTGTTGATCCAGGTTCCCCACAGCAGCGTGTCTTGTGCCAGGTATTTCGTGTAATCTTCATGAAAACGGGTCTGCCGTCCTTCCGGCTGCCAGAGCAGGCTGTTCGAGCGGCGTCGGCGAGCCGGATCGCCTTGTTGTTCGATCTGCCCCGCTTCACCGTAGCAGATGCCCGAACGGAGCTGGTTCCACCCCGACCGAAGCTGGCCGAGCCAGATTTCGAGGTCTTCCGTGCGGCCTTTGTCCCAGCCGATGTTCTGCGCCCATACGATCAGGTCGGTGATCTGGTTCAGTTCTCCGTCCTGGTTGCTGGTGGCCGCCGTCGGGCGGCTGCGGTCCATTTTTTTTGCCAGTTCGTTCAGTGTCCGCACATAGGGCACGGGGTTTTCGCCCCGTTGCCAGAGGCAGTCGAAGAGTCCCCAGATGACCACTGACGGCCGGTTGATATGCTGGGCGATGATTTCGCGCAGTTGCTGGCGACCGTTCGCCTCGAGTTGCGGGTTCGGATAATAGGAAACGTCGCTGAGGAAAGGTGCCCGGATCAGCGGCAAGTCGATCCAGACCAGTACGCCTGTGCGGTCGCAGAGGTCGTACAGACAGGGGGCGTGCGGTCCTGCGGGCGAGCGCAGGGCATTGGCTCCCAACTCGCGTATGAAAGCGAAATCTTCGGCATAGTCCTCCGCCTCCATAGCGCTACCCGTGCCCGGACGGTCGTAGTAGAGCGTTACGCCGTGAACCCGAACGAGCGAGTCGTTGAGGCGGAAACCCTCTTCGGGTGTGACGCGGATGTTGCGGAAGCCCGTGGCGATTTCGATCTCATCGCGCGAGGTGTCGCTCTCGACGGATACCCGCATTCGATAGAGGTTGGGGTGATCGAGGTCCCACAGTCGGGGATTTTCGACCGTGAAGGGGATGACGACGGGTTTGCCGTCGAGTTTGGCCTTTATCGTTTTGGCTGCGGCCTGAATTCCGTCCGGATCGAACGCTTCGAGGGTCACGCGGCAGAAGTTGTCGCCTTTCGAGATGAGGTGGATTTCGGCCTCGGCTTCGGCCCGTTCGGTCGATACGGCCCGGGGGTGGATCAGGACTCCCGACGAGCCCAGATACAGAGGCGATACGGCGGTGGAGTCGGTGACGATGAGTTCTACCTCCCGGCTGATGCCGCCGTAGATGTTGTGGATGGACGAGAGCGGCAGCACGTCGCCCGTAATGGCGTTGCTCACGGCTACGCGAAGCAGGTTTTCGCTGCCGTATTTCACCCGGTCGGTGATTTCGAAGACGAAAGCGGTCGTTCCGCCCCGGTGCTCGCCGACGTAAGTTCCGTTTACGAAGAGGTGGGCGACGCTCTCCACGCCGTAGAATTTCAGGAAGAGCCGCTTTCCGGTCCAGGTCTGCGGTACGTAGAGTTTGCGCTGATAGTCGGCGGTCGTGCGCAGGTATGGGATCGTCCCGGCCAGTGCATCGAGGTTCCAGGTGTGCGGCAGCGTGACACAGCGGGCGTTGTCGCTGCTGTTTTCGTAGCGGAACGAGAAGAGCCAGTCGTCGCAGAGCGGATATACTTCGCGGGCCTGCACACTCCAGGCGGCGATCAGCAGAAAGATCAGAAGTAACTTTTTCATTTCGATATGTATTTGGCCCCGAAAGGCATTTTCCGTAAAACCGTATTGTTCCGGATCGCTCCGAAGGAACCGGGCGGTTCCGGAGGGTTATCGGAAACAGTGGCACAAAGATACGAAACCCGGCCGATATTTTAACCTTTCCGGACGAATTACCGCATCTCGTTCCCTTTTCCGAGGTCGATTTATAAGCGCTATCTTTACCGAACGGCCGAATTATTTCGTATTTTTGCGGCCGGTTGAAATTGTCGATCCATGAGCGAGAAATCGAAAGGAACCCTTTGCGGCATCGTTGCCGCCGTGAGTTACGGGATGAATCCCCTCGGTGCTTTGTCACTCTACCGGGCGGGAATAAACACCAATTCCGTGCTGTTTTACCGCTATGCGCTTGCCGCCGTACTGCTGGCAGCCCTGTTGTTGGTGCAGAAAACTTCGCTGCGCATTACGCGCCGGGAGTTCTCCGTGCTGGGATTGCTGGGAGTGATGTTCGCCGTATCGTCGCTCACGTTGTTCATGAGTTTTCACTATATGGATGCGGGGATCGCCTCCACCCTTCTTTTCGTCTATCCGGTCATGGTGGCCGTCATCATGGCGATTTTCTTCAGGGAGCGAATTTCGCTGGTCACGGTCCTCTCCATTTCCCTGGCTCTGTGCGGAATCGCGTTGCTGTACCGGGGTGAGGGCGGTGCGGTGCTCAATACTGCGGGCGTTGTGCTGGTCATGGCTTCGTCGCTCTCGTATGCGCTCTATATCGTGGTGGTCAACCGTGCTTCGTTGAATATGTCGTCGGTGAAGCTTACGTTTTACGTGCTGTTGTTCGGCGTGGCTGCGATCGTGTTGTATTCGCTGTGTTGTCCCGACCAGCCTTTGCAGCTTCTCTCGACACCCTCGATGTGGGGGTGGGCGGCGATGCTGGCTCTGATTCCTACGGTCGTTTCGCTGGTGTTGATGACCGTTGCCGTGCATGCCATCGGTTCTACTCCGACCGCTGTTATGGGGGCTTTGGAGCCGCTGACGGCAGTGGTGATCGGCGTGACGATCTTCGGTGAATTGTTCACTGCGCGGCTTGCTACGGGTATCGGCTTGATCCTGTTGGCCGTCACCCTTATCGTTGCGGGCAAATCCCTGCATCCGGGGCGGCTGGCGGCGATTATCGGGCACCGGGGGTTTTTACGCCACAGCCGGTAGGCTCCGGTGTGGAATAATTCTACATTTTGTAGATTCACGCCACAGGATCGGCCTCGTCTGTTGCAGGCGTATTATATTGTGTATGATTCTCTTATCCGGATAGAACAGGATTGGCGCAGGGTTTGGGTAAAGTCCTTTAACCCTTTTATGGATAAAAACTACTTATGAAATGAAACCGAATCTGAAAGAGTTGAATTTGGAGAAACTGAAAAAAATAGCGGCCAAAACACCTCGTATTCGGGTGAAACTGACTCGTAAGCACTGGATCTTCATCGGCTGTGCCGTCGTGGTGCTGGTCGTTCTGCTCGTCGTGTTGCTGCGTCCCCGGCCGCAGGCCGCCGCACTGCCGGTGGTGGCCGTCGAACCGGTGCAGGTCGAAGATGTCAGCATCTATGGCGAGTACGTGGGCCGTATCCGGGCCCAGCAATTCGTCGAGATCCGGGCCCGCGTCGAAGGTTATCTGGAGAAGATGCTCTTTGCCGAGGGAACCTATATTAAGAAGGGCCAGACGCTTTTCATCATCGACCCGACGGTCTATCGCGCCCGTGCGAACAAGGCCAAGGCGCAGTTGAACAAAGCCCGGGCCCAGGCTCTGAAGGCCGAGCGCGACCTGAACCGTATTCGTCCGCTGTATGAGCAGAATGCCGCCAGTCAGCTCGACCTGGATAACGCCATCGCCTCCTACGAGAGCGCTGTGGCGGACGTGGTGGTGAGCGAAGCCGACCTTACGCAGGCTGAAATGATACTCGGCTACACGACCGTGCAGTCGCCCATTTCGGGTTACATTTCCGAGCGGAACGCCGATATCGGTACGCTCGTCGGTCCTGGCGGCAAGTCGCTGCTGGCCACCGTGGTAAAGAGCGATACGGTGCGGGTCGATTTCAGTATGACCGCGCTGGATTACCTGCGTAGCAAGGCCCGTAACGTCAATCTGGGCCATAAGGATTCGACCCGCAAGTGGGACCCCTATATTACGGTCACGTTGGCCGACGGGGCGCAGTATCCCTATCGGGGACTGGTCGATTTCGCCGATCCGCAGGTCGATCCCCAGACGGGTACCTTCTCCGTGCGGGCCGAGATGCCCAATCCCGACCATATCCTGCTCCCCGGACAGTTCACTAAGGTCAAACTGCTGCTCGACGTGCTCGAACGGGCGGTCGTGGTTCCCAAGAAGGCCCTGATTATCGAGAAGGGCGGCGCCTATGTCTTCGTCGTGCGCCGGGACAGCATCGTGGAGAAGCGTTTCGTGGAAACGGGTCCGGAAACGGGCAATAACTTCATCGTCGAACGAGGACTTGCCTCGTATGAAAATATCGTCGTCGAAGGCTATCACAAGCTGACGCACGGCATGAAGGTCGAACCCGTGGCTCCTCGTGAAGAGGAGGCGAATCCAGAGGAGGAGTAGCCCATGAAAGCCGACTTTTTCATCGACCGGCCGGTCTTTTCCACGGTACTTTCCATCATCATCGTCATCGTCGGCGCCATCGGCCTCGCGCTGCTGCCCGTCGATCAGTATCCGCAGATCGTACCGCCTGTGGTGCGTGTTTCGGCGTCCTATCCCGGTGCCGACGCGCAGACCGTGACACAGGCCGTTGCTACCCCCATCGAGCAGGAGCTGAACGGTACGCCCGGCATGATCTATATGGAGTCGTCGAGCTCCAACTCGGGCGGTTTCTCCGCGACCGTCACCTTCGATATTTCGGTCGATCCCGATCTGGCGGCCGTGGATGTCCAGAACCGCCTGAAGAAGGCCGAGGCACGCCTGCCGGCCGAGGTGGTGCAGAACGGTATTTCGGTCGAGAAACAGGCCGCCAGCAAACTGATGACCATCACGCTGCTCTCGTCCGACCCCAAGTTCGACGAAATATATTTGAGTAATTACGCCACGCTCAACGTGCTGGACCTGCTGCGCCGTATTCCCGGCGTGGGCAGTATTTCGAACGTCGGCAGCCGCTACTACGCCATGCAGATCTGGGTGCAGCCCGACAAGCTGGCCGACCTGGGGCTGACGGTCAAGGATCTGCAATCCGCGTTGAAGGATCAGAACCGCGAGTCGGCGGCCGGCGTGCTGGGGCAGGCTCCGATGACGGGCCTCGACGTGACGATCCCCATTACGGCGCAGGGGCGCCTGTCTTCGGTCAGCGAGTTCGAAGACATTGTGATCCGGGCCAATTCCGACGGTTCGATCATCCGTCTGCGGGACGTGGCGACCATTTCGCTCGAAGCGTCGTCCTACAATACCGAAAGCGGTATCAACGGAGGTAATGCCGCCGTGCTGGAGATCAAGATGCTGCCGGGGGCCAATGCCATGGAGGTCGCCGAGCTGGTCAAGGCCGCCATGGAGGAGATCAGCCGCAATTTTCCGGAGGGTATCTCTTACGAGATTCCTTTCGATATGACTACCTACATTTCCGAATCGATCCATCACGTCTATCAGACGCTTTTCGAAGCGTTGCTGCTGGTGATTCTGGTGGTATTCCTTTCGTTGCAGAGCTGGCGGGCGACGCTCATTCCGATCGTGGCCGTGCCGATCTCGCTCATCGGTACCTTCGGCGTGATGCTCGTGTTCGGCTTCTCGCTCAATATGCTGACCCTGCTGGGTCTGATTCTTGCCATCGGTATCGTGGTCGATGACGCGATCGTCGTGGTCGAAAACGTCGATCGCATCATGAACGAGGAGGGGCTTTCGCCCTATGAAGCGACCAAGAAGGCGATGCGGAGCCTGAGCGGAGCGTTGATCGCCATGTCGCTGGTGCTGTGCGCCGTGTTCGTTCCGGTGAGCTTCCTTTCGGGCATTACGGGGCAGCTCTATCGCCAGTTTACCATTACGATCGCCGTATCGGTAATCATCTCTACGGTCGTGGCGCTGACGCTCAGCCCCGTGATGTGCGCTTACTTGTTGAAGCCCGACAGAGGCGGCCGGAAGAAACGGTTTTTCCGGTATATCAATTTCGGTCTTGCGAAAGGCAATAAGCTCTACGGCCGTATGATCGGCCGGGCGCTCGCCCATTCGCGCCGCATGTTCGCCGCCTTCGGCGTGGTACTCATCGGCATTTGGCTGATGAACAAGCTCGTGCCCGAGAGTTTCATGCCGCAGGAGGATCAGGGGTATTTCACCGTCGAGCTCGAGCTCCCGGAAGGGGCGACCATCGAACGCACGCGTGAGGTGACCGACCGTGCGATGGCTTTTCTGATGCAGGATCCGGATGTGGAGTATGTACTCAATGTGACGGGTTCGAGTCCCCGCGTGGGCAGCAACCAGGCCCGCAGCCAGTTGACGGTAATTCTCAAGTCCTGGAAGGAGCGAGAATCGGAGGAGATCAGCGAAGTGATGAAGCGTGTGCGCGACGAGTTGTCGCGTTATCCCGAAAGCAAGGTCTATCTTTCGACGCCTGCCGTCATTCCCGGTCTGGGAACCTCGGGCGGTTTCGAAATGGTGCTCGAAGCTCGCGGGGATGCCGGCTATGCCGATCTGCAGCGGGCGGTGGATACGTTGATGCACTATGCCGAGCAGCGGCCCGAGTTTACGGGGCTGGCCTCTTCGATGCAAGCCGATATTCCGCAGCTTTATTTCGACGTGGACCGCGACAAAGCGCAGTTGGTCGGGGTTTCGATGTCCGACATCTTCTCTACGATGAAAGCGTTCACGGGTTCGATCTACGTCAATGACTTCAATATGTTCAACCGTATATACCGTGTATATATTCAGGCCGACGCGCCTTATCGGGCTTACCGCGACAACCTGAACCTCTTCTTCGTACGGGGTGCCGACGGAGCGATGATTCCCGTCACGTCGCTCGGTACGACGCACTATACGACGGGTGCCGGTACGATCAAGCGTTTCAATATGTTCAACGCTGCGACCATCACGGGCGAAGCGGCTCACGGATACAGTTCGGGACAGGCGATGGACGAGCTGGAAAATATCGTGCGTGAGAAATTGCCTGCGTCGGTGGGCGTCGAGTGGAGCGGCCTTTCTTACCAGGAGAAGCATGTGAGCGGACAGACGGGCCTTGTGCTGGCGCTGGCTTTCCTGTTCGTCTTCCTCTTCCTCGCCGCCCAGTACGAGAGCTGGTCGGTGCCCGTCGCGGTCATTCTCTCGCTGCCCGTAGCCGGAATCGGTGCCTATCTGGGTATCTGGGTTTGCGGTTTGGAAAACAACATCTATTTTCAGATCGGCCTGGTGATGCTCGTAGGTCTGGTGGCCAAGAATGCCATTTTGATCGTAGAGTTCGCCAAGGAGGAGGTGGAAAAAGGCCGCGACGTGGTGTCGGCGGCACTCAAGGCCGCACACCTGCGTTTCCGTCCGATCGTGATGACCTCGCTGGCGTTTATCCTCGGCCTGCTGCCGCTGGTGTTCGCATCGGGTCCGGGGTCGGCGAGCCGTCAGGGTATCGGTACGGGCGTCTTTTTCGGTATGCTGGTAGCTATCTCTGTCGGCATCGTCTTCGTGCCCTTCTTCTTCGTGTGGATTTACCGGATTAAAGCAAAATTGAAGAAACGATGAAACGAGTTGCGATATTTGTCATTTTGGCTGCATTGACCGTCGGATTCTCTTCCTGTTCGGCTGTGCGGCACTGTCAGGCCCCCGAGGTGGAGATGCCCGGGCAGATCGCTTCGGGTTATACCGATTCGCTGACCATCGCCGATCTGAGCTGGTGGCAGTTTTACGGGGATTCGACGCTGCGCCGGGTCATCGAGCTGACCTTGGAAAATAACAAGGATATGCTTGCGGCGGCGGCTCGTGTGGAGCAGATGCGGCAGTTGTATCGGATAAGCAAGGCCGAGCGTTTGCCGAATTTTTCGGCCAGAGGGCTGGCTGATTACGAAACGAACGATTATGCCGACGAGGAGTCGAGCCGCGAACCCGAGTTCAGTGCCAAGCTCTCCGTCAGTTGGGAGTTGGACCTTTGGGGAAACCTGCGCTGGGCCAAGCGCAAGGGCGGGGCGGAGTATCTCTCTTCGGTCGAGGATTGGCGTGCGATGCGCATGACTCTCGTCGCGGAAGTTGCGACGGCCTATTTTCAGTTGATGGCTTTGGATAACGAGCTTTCCATCGTGCGTCGTACGCTCCGAACCCGCAGCGAGGGTGTGCAGCAGGCGCAGTTGCGGTTCGAGGGCGGTCTTACCTCCGAAACCGTTTACCAGCAGGCCAAAGTGGAATACGCTTCGACGGCCACCCTGATTCCGGACTTGGAAAGCAGGATCGAAATTATGGAAAACAGTATTGCGCTGCTTATGGGTAAATCTCCTGATTGGGAGGTGTTACGCGGTCAAATGAATATCGAAGCCGAGTTTCCGGACAGTCTGCCTGTCGGTCTGCCTTCGGGACTGTTGCAGCGGCGTCCCGACGTGCGAGCCTCCGAGCAGCAGTTGCGTTCGGCGATGGCTTCGGCGGGGATGGCCTATGCAGATCGTTTTCCCCGGCTGACCTTCAATTTAGTCGGTGGCTGGGAGAACGATGCGTTGCAGGGTTTCTTCCGTTCTCCGTTCTCGTATGTGGCCGGTGCGATCGCCGCTCCGGTCTTCGGCTTCGGACGCAAGCAGGCCAAATATCGTGCGGCATTGGCGGCATACGACGTAGCCCGGCTGGGGTACGAGAAGAAGGTGCTGGAGGTTTTCAAGGAAGCCAACGATGCGGTAGTCACTTACCGTAACGTCCGCAAAACGGCCGCGTTGAAGGTCGCTCTGCGCGATGCTGCCCGCAAATACGTCGAACTGGCCAATTTGCAGTACCGGGGCGGCAGTATCAATTATATCGACGTGCTGGATGCCCAGCGCCGGTATTTCGATGCCCAGATCGGTTTGAGCAACGCTGTACGGGACGAACACCTCGCTTTGGTGCAGCTCTACAAGGCGTTAGGCGGCGGGTGGGAACTGGAGGAGGAATAGTTTTCTGCCGTCGGATAGCCTGATCTGGTATTAAAAATCCGGTTCTGAAGGTTTGTATGACAGTTTTTTGATTTTTGTCCTGTAAATTTCCGGGTGAAAATTTTGAGGAATAAAAAAAACCGTTTATATTTGCACTCCGAAATACCACTAATGCGGAAATAGCTCAGTTGGTAGAGCACAACCTTGCCAAGGTTGGGGTCGCGAG
>ERZ827126.269-NODE-269-length-81342-cov-9.010321_pt1 | contig 81342 bp, 76 predicted proteins | sample MGYA00519780_ERZ827126 | MGnify/ENA primary metagenome ERZ827126 (study PRJEB31778, sample SAMEA3449262) | human gut metagenome | biome: human gut; feature: human-associated habitat; material: faeces | place: United Kingdom | collected 2010/2012 ...
GTTGAAACAGTAAAATTCTTAAAATGTTTATATTTGATTACATTTTAAGTAGCAGTTGAGTAAATGCTAACAGGAAAAGAAAGAGCATATTTAAGAAGATTAGCTAATGATTTATCACCAATATTTCAAATTGGTAAAAATGGAATAGAAGAAACATTTTTAAAGCAAGTAGAAGAAGCATTAGAAAAAAGAGAATTAATAAAAATAAAGGTATTAGAAAATAGTGGACTTGAAACAAGAGAAGCATCAGATTATATATGTAGTAAAGTTGGTGCAGAAGGAATTCAAGCAATAGGAAGTAAAATTGTTTTATATAAGCAATCTAAGAAAAATCCTAAAATAGAGATACCTGGTAGATAGGTATGGAAAAGCTAGGAATAATGGGTGGAACCTTTGATCCTATTCATCTAGCACATATATATATAGCAGAAGAAGCAAAGAGACAATTAAACCTTGATAAGGTTCTATTTATGCCAGCAGGAAGTCAACCTCTTAAGATAAATAAAAAGGTTACAAAGGCTTCCTTAAGGCTTGAAATGGTGAAAGAAGCTATAAAAGGAATAGATTATTTTGAGGTTTCAGATTATGAAATTAAAAAAAAAGGTATGAGCTACACATATCTAACAGTAGAGAATTTTAAAGCTCCAAACAGACAAGTGTTTTTTATTACAGGAGCAGATTGTTTAATGGATTTAGAAATGTGGAATGGAGTAAATAGAATTTTTAATGCTTGTGAATTCGTAGTTTTTACAAGACCAGGTTATGATGAAAAAAAACTTAAAGCTCAAAAAATGAAAATTGAAGAAAAGTATAATAAAAAAGTAATACTTATTCATGTTAATAGTCCAAATATATCCTCTACAATGATAAGAGAAAAAATTAGGGATGGAAAAAAGGTAGATAATCTTCTTTCAAAAAATGTATTAAATATAATACAAAAAGAAGGGTTATATAAGGAGTGATACAATATGACTTCTTTAGAAGAAGCTTATGAATATGTTAAGAAAAATCTAAAAGAGAATAGATTTATACATACCTTAGGGGTAATAGAAGAAGCAAAAAAATTAGCTAAAATAAATGGTGTATCTGAAGAAAAGGCAGAAATGGCAGCTTTATGTCATGATATTGCAAAAAATATACCTAAAACAGAAATGTTAGAAATTATGAAGGAAAATAATATAATTTTAACTGAAGATGAAGAGAATTCTCCAAGTATATGGCATAGTATATTAGGTCCTATAGTTGCAAAAAAGGAACTTAAAATAGAAGATGAAGAAATTTTAAGTGCTATAAGATGGCATACTACAGGAAAAGAAAATATGACTAAACTAGAAAAAATAATTTATATTGCAGATATGATTGAACCTTCAAGAGACTTTGATGGTGTTGAGGAACTTAGAAAAGTTACACTAGAAAATTTAAATAAAGGTGTGCTTATGGGCTTAACTCAAACAATTAAATTTTTGCTTAAAAAGGGAAGTTTAATTGATTTAAATACTATAAAGGCAAGAAACTCTTTAATAAATTAAGATTTAAAGGGGATGGTTTTTTAGATGGATGGGAAAAGAAAAAGAACACCAGAAGAGATAGAAGCAATTAGAAGAAGAAAAGCAAGAAGGGCTAGAGAAGAAGCATTAAGAGGTTCTGATAACAATTATGAAAGAAGAGCAAGAACATCAAAGAAAAATATAAATCATAATAGTAGAAGAAGAACTTCTTCTTCTAGAAGAGTTAATTCAGAGAAAAATGGAAACACTTCTAATAAAAGAAGACCTGAAAATATTAAAAACTCAAAGGCTTATCAAAATAAAAAGAAAAGAAAATTTAAAATGCCATTAAAGAAGAAAATATTAATTGGTATATGTGGTATTTTAGCACTATTTATTATTTTTATAGCTTCAACAACAATAGGATTTTTTTCTAAAATAAAAAATAATTGTTCTATAGAAGCTATAACACCAAACAAGAATGATGTGGTAAATATACTAGTGTTAGGTCTTGATATAGGAGATGCTGATAATCAAGGAAATGAATCAATAAAAAGAACAGATACCATGCTTCTTATAAGCTATAATCCATCAAATAAAAATACAACAATAGTATCAATACCAAGAGATACATTAATTAATGAAAATGGAAGTAGATATAAAATTAATGCAGCATATCCTATGGGAGGAGACTCAAAAGTAGTTTCAGTAGTTGAAGAACTTCTTCCTGTAAATATTAATTATCTTGTGAAAATAGACTATGAAGCTTTTAGAGGCATTATAGATGCTATAGGTGGAGTTGAAATGGATATAGAACAAGATATGTTTTATGATGATGATGGTCAAAATCTTCATATAAACTTTAAAAAAGGAACTACTGTTTTATTAGATGGAGAAAAAGCAGAGGAATTTTTTAGATGGAGAAAAAATAATGATGGTACAGGACTTGCTACAGGTGATTTAGGTAGAATAGAAAATCAACATAAGTTTATAAATAAGGTTATAGATAAATTGAAAAGTCCTACAACTATATTTAAAGCTAATAAAATATTAAATTGTATAGCAGAAAATATTGATACTAATATGTCAGGAAGTGCTATGATTAAATATGGCTTAAAAATAATGTCCTCAGAAACTAAAATTACAACTCTTCAAGGAGAGCCTCAAATGATAGGTGGATTATCTTATGTGGTTGTTGATGAAAATAAAAATTTAGAGTTATATGAAGCTTTAAAAGGTGGAGAGCCTATTGAACAAAGTGTAGAAAAGCCAAGTATTAAAATTCTTGTGGAAAATGGAACTAATAGAACAGGCCTTGCAGGAAGAGCAAAAGGAATTTTAGAAAAAGATGGCTTTAGCTCTGTTGAAGTAGGAAATGGAGACTTAAGAAAAAAGAGCATAATAATGGCTAAAGATAAAAGCTATTTTCAGCTTATTAAAGAAACCTTAGGAGATATGAAAACAACTACTGAAATACCAGATGATGAAAAATACAAAGGTTATGATGTTATTATTATCTTAGGTGATAATTATAATAAATAGGAGAAAATAATGAGTACTTTAGAAAAAAAGGTTGAAGAAAAGTATGATGGAATAGTAATAAGAGAATTTTTAAAAGAAGAGCTTGAATTATCAAGTAGGCTTATTAGAAGAGCTGCTATAGAAAAAAGAATCTTTGTTAATAAAGAAGCAGTAAGAATGAGAAAAGTACTTCATACTGGAGATATTGTAGAAGTAAAACTTGAAAGAGTAGAAAGCCAAAATATTATTCCAGAAAAAATGGAGCTTAATATAGTTTATGAAGATGAAGATATTTTAGTTTTAAATAAGCCTCCATATACAGTAGTACATCCTACAAGAGGATATCCAACAGGAACTTTAGCAAATGGGGTTTTATATTACTTTAATGAAACTAATCAAAATTGTATAGTAAGACTTGTAAGTAGGTTAGATATGGATACTTCAGGACTTATAATAATAGCAAAAAACCAATATGCTCATATGGCTTTATCAAAGGAAATGCAATTAAATCATTTAGAAAAAAGATATTTAGCAGTAGTTCATGGACATCTTCAAAAAGAAGAGGGAACAATAGACCTTCCTATATTTAAACCTGAAGATGAAGAATCAATATTTAAAAGAATTATTGATGAAAGAGGACAAAGAAGTATAACTCATTATAAAGTAGTAAAGAAATTTAAAGATGCAACCTTAGTAGAATGTTTATTAGAAACAGGAAGAACTCATCAAATAAGAGTTCATTTAAGTCATATAGGTCATCCTATTTATGGAGATACTTTATATGGATATGGTGAAGAGGAAAAAGAATTAATTCCAAGACAGGCACTTCATGCTTATGGATTAGACTTTAAATCACCAAGAACTAAAGAAAAATTATCATTAAGGGCAGAATTACCAGAGGATATATTAAATTTAATAAATAAACTATAAAAGAGATAGCAAAATTCTATCTCTTTTTCTTAGCTTCATTAATTAATTGAATGGAGCGTTTATGTTTCTTTTTAAATAATCTTTTTTTTCTTGTTAAAAGTAAATATATAACTATTATAGCTAAAATAAAGGCAATAATTTTAACATAAAAAAACATTGAAGAAGCAGATTTTGCAACTACTTCCACAGGAGAAGTATATTCTCTTGAAATACCACTTGCTAAATCAATAGTTTCAACTTCTTCTCCATTTACCATTACCTTAGCTGTTGTTAGTATATCACCACGCTTAAAGGATTTTTTGTCATAACCTTTAGGTGTAGAAAATTCTAATTTACTATCTACATTTTCATTAGTTTTAGTAGCAGTAGCAGTTTCAATAGTAGTAGTTTCAGCATTTTTAATAGTGTGATATACATCACTTGATACAAGTAAAGGAACAGTTGTCCCATCTTCAAGTTTAAAAGAACCAACTTGGTCACCTTCACTATATAATTTTACTCGCTTAAAGTTTTCAAAACCATAATTAAATATATTTTTTACATCACTATATACCTTATTAATATCTTCCCCATTTAAGAAAGAAGCTACAAGAGTAAGACCATCTTTTTGAGCAGCAGCAACATTTGTAAAACCAGCAGCTATTGTATAGCCTTTTTTAGCTGATATTGAATATTCATAATAATATGATGATTTAGGAAGAAGCATATAATTATGATTACTTGTAGCAAGGGTGGAGTTATCAATAACACTATGTAATTCTATATAAGTTTCATTTGAAATTTTCATAAACTCTTCATTTTTAATAGCTTCTTTCATAATAGTAGCTAAATCTTTAGGAGTAGTTACATGCTCTTCATCTGGAAGACCACTTGGGTTTTTAAAATTACTATTTACAGCACCTATAGATTTTGCTTTTTCATTCATAAGCTTTGCAAATTCTTCACAACTTCCAGATACATATTCAGCTAAGGTTTCAGCTGCAACATTATCAGAAGCAAGAAGAAGAATTGTTAATAGCTCTCTTACAGTAAATGTATCTCCTTCACGAAGCCCAATTTTTGTACCATCTGCAAAAGGTGGTTTTTTCCCAACAGTAACCTTCTCATCTAAATTTTTAACTTTATCAAGAACAACTAATGCTGTAAGAACTTTTGTTGTTGATGCTGGGTAGTATTGAGTATTTTCTTCCTTAGAATATAATACTTCACCAGTTGTAGCATCCATTAAAACTACTCCCTTAGAGTTTAACTCTGGAGGAGTTGAGTCAGCATAAGCTGTTTTATAATTAAAGTTAGTTAAAATTAATATAACTAACAAAAACGTCGAAAAAATCCCTAAACTTTTTTTATTCATTTTTTTACCTTCTTTTTAATTTAATTCAACAAATAATATTCTAACAAAAAAAATAATAGAAAGCTATATAAAATTAAAATAAAAGTCTACCTATATGGATAATATTATTTATTTTTGTTAATACTAAATAGTATATTACATTTTTTAGAGGTATTTTATGAAGAAAAATTATAAAACAATAGGTACAATACTAATAGGAATAATTATATTTTTATTTTTTATAATATCTTATTTTACTGGAGGAAAATCTAAGCTTAATAAAAATAATAATGAAAGTATATTTGTTGAAGAAAATGAATCTATGGAAGTTATAAGCAAAAAAGAAGAAAAAGAAGAAAAAGAAAGCACAAAGATTGTAGTAGATATTAAAGGAGAAGTTAAAAAACCTGATATATATTGGCTTGAAGAAGATTCTATAATCGAAGATTTAATAAATATAGCAGGGGGAGTAACAGAAGAAGGAGATTTAAGCAAAATAAATAGAGCAGAAAAGTTAAATAATCATGAAGTGGTAGTAATACCTAATATTAATGATGAAGAAAGTGAAGGAGAAACTATAATATCTTCAACAATAAATAATAATAAAGACAATAAAATAAATATAAACACAGCAAATAGTGCAGAATTAGATTCTCTTTCTGGCATAGGACCTTCAAAAGCAGAAGCTATAATAAAATATAGAGAAGAAAATGGAAACTTTAAAACTATTGAAGAAATAAAAAATGTAACTGGAATAGGAGAAGGGTTATTTGAAAAGTTTAAAGAAAATATTACAATCTAAAATAATGACTAAATATTATTTCACATTTAAAAAATTAATGCTATAATTAATAGGTGTTAGGTGGAAATTTTCATATATAGTGATTTAAGGAGGTCGTATGTCAAAAAAAATAATCTCAGCTTTAATAATAGGAATTATTTCAGTAACATCATTTATAGGATGTTCTAATAATAAAGATGAGAAAAATAAAAATGAAACTACAACAGCAATTAACAGTGAAAATAAGTATGACAATCTTAATGGAGAGTGGGCTACAAATTTAACGCTGGATGAATTGAAGGAAAAGTATGCGTCTCTTTTAAGTCAAGTGGAAGAAAAAAATAGATACTATGGTCTAGACTATGAAACAAAAGAAGACGTAAAAGACACAAAAGAAGAAACAGTAAATGAAAACTATATCTATTTAGATAATGAAAATGCTGAAAAAAATCGTCTTGAAAGTGCATATTTTGGGATGAAAACTTATGGCAGTGATTTATCTAAAGGACAAATAATAATGAAGCTTGTCTTAAACTTTGATGGGGAAAAAGCCTTAAAAGAAGGAAAATTTGATTTTGGAGAAACTTCATTAGCAGAATATTCTTCAATAATGACAAAAGAAGAAGATAGAGACTATGAGATAATCAATGAACAGATTATAGAAAAATTAAAAAGCAAAAAAGGTGAAGGGGTAGTAGTAAATGATATAAATGGACTATATGAAGAGTTTGTTGTTTCAAAGGATTATATAGTTTATAGATTAGAAACTAAAAAGTTTGATTTTACTACTAATAAAAATGGTAACAATGCTAGTACAAGTACTGTTACTAGCAATGAAGAAGATAATAATTAACTTTAAATTTTTTTGCAAGGATTTTAAGGAGGAAAAGGGGTTTGTTAAAGAGATTAATAGCAAGTATTTTAGATGAGGTATTAGCAGTAGTAATGGGATTAGTATTATTACTTGTATTTGAAGGAATATTAAGATTAATAGGATTCCAAATGGTTAAGGAGTATTGGGCAACTTTTGGAGTAATAGCTTTAGCTATAGCTAACATAATTTACTTCGCAATTGGAGAAAAGAGTGTTGGAAAGAAGGCTTTACACGTATAAGATAATATAAATTTCAGGAGCAATTGATGAAAAAAGGTAGCGAAATATTAGTAAAAATAGAAAAAACAGAATTCCCATCTATAGGGATTGGAAGAGAAGGGGAAAGAACAATATATGTAAAAAATTCTTTTCCAGGTCAAATTATAAAGGGAAAAGTTAAAAGAAAAAAAGCTGATTATGCAGAAGTAAAAATGCTAGAAGTAGAAGAAAAAGCTGATTATGAAATTGAAACAAAGTGTCCTGTTTTTGGCATTTGTGGAGGATGTTCTTCTCAAAATCTTACTTATGAAAAGCAGCTTGAATTATTAGGTCAAGAAGTAAAGGAATTATTTAATAAAGCTAATGTTACAACTGGTGAATATGAAGGAGTAACAGGTAGTGAATTTCAATGGGAATATAGAAATAAAATGGAATTCACCTTTGGAGATATGGAAAAGGGTGGAGAACTTACTTTAGGAATGCATATGAAAAATAAGTCCTTTGGAATTATAAATGTAGATAAGTGTCAAATAGTAGATGAAGATTTTAGAAAAATAATATCATTAACTATAGAATATTTTAGAAAACAAAATTTACCTTATTATAAGGTAATGAAAAGAGAAGGCTACCTAAGGCATCTTGTTATAAGAAAAGCTAAAAATACAGGAGAAATATTAGTAAATTTAGTTACAACGACACAAATAGATTTTGACCTAACAGAATACAAAGAAATAATAAAAAATACAGATTATAAAGGAAAAATAGTATCAATACTACATACTGAAAATAATTCTTTTTCAGATGCTGTAATACCTGAAAAGGTAAATCTATTATATGGAAAAGATTACATACAAGAAGAACTTCTTGGATTACAATTTAAAATATCACCATTTTCATTTTTCCAAACTAATACTAAAGGAGCAGAGGGCTTATATAGTATTGTAAGAGAATATATGGGAAACTCTGATAATAAAGTAGTATTTGATTTATATTGTGGTACAGGAACTATAGGGCAAATAGTTGCACCAAAGGCAAAAAAGGTTATAGGAATAGAACTAATTGAAGAAGCTGTAGAAGCAGCAAAAGAAAATGCAAAGCTTAATGGTTTAAATAACTGTAAATTTTTAGCTGGAGATGTAGCAGAAATAATAAAAACAATAAAGGATAAGCCAGATATAATTATTTTAGACCCACCAAGAAGTGGAGTACATCCTAAAGCATTAGAATATGTAATAAAATTTAATGCAAAGGAAATAATATATGTTTCATGTAACCCTAAAACTTTAGTAAATGATTTAAAAGTTCTTTTAAGTGAAGGCTATAAAATTATTAAAACTAGAGTTAAAGATATGTTCCCAAATACACCACATGCAGAAACTGTAGTTAAGTTAATTAAGGAATAAGGCCATAGAAAAATTAAGGCTTTGTTACTAATTTGCCACCTTTAAAGTATTAAGGTGGCAAATTTTTTATACTTAAAATAATGAGGTGATTTTATGATGTATAAAAAAACTTATATCCTATTTGTATAATTATTCTTTGCCATAGGGTTGTTGGAACAAATGGCAGTTTAACTGGCTATGGTGGTGGCATTCAAAATAAAGTTAAACTATTAGAACTTGAAAAAAATGATATGAGTAAATTTACTATTCCTACGAGAGGAACAGCATTATGAAAAGGTGTAAATGGTTAAGGAGATATATTTATGGAATTTAAAAAAGTTTTAATTAATGAAATAAAAGATATTGAGGAACTGTCTAATCTTGCTACTTCTATTGTTAGGGAACATTTTGACCCTATTATAGGAAAAAAACAAAATGATTATATGTTAAATATGTTTCAATCAGTTCCTGCTATTTGTGAACAATTAAAAAATGGATATAACTATTATTTTGTATGTGATGAATCAAAAAGAAAAATAGGATTTTTAGCATTTTATCCTCGTGAAAATGAATTATATTTAAGTAAATTTTATTTAATTAAATCTGAAAGAGGAAAAGGAATATCAAAGAAAATACTTAACTTTGTAGTAACTAAAGCAAGGAAGTTAGGATTAAATTCTATAATTTTAAATGTAAATAGGAATAATAGTGCAATATATGCATATGAAAAATTAGGTTTTCATAAAATAAGAGAAGAAAAAAATTCTATAGGAAATGGCTTTATAATGGATGATTATGTATATGGTTACAATATATAGGTTTAATAATTTATAGTATTAGAAAAATAACTTGATATAGCTTAAAACTATATCAAACTTCTATTTTTATGTATTTTACATCAAAGATTCATATAGATACAATAAGATTGTGTTGAAAATTATATGTACTTAAAAGAAGATAAAAAGATATATAAACTTTAGGAGGAGATAAATATGACAAAGGCAAATACACCTTTTCGTTATGATTATGTAGGAAGTTTTTTAAGACCAGATTATTTAAAAAAGGCAAGAGCTGATTTTGAAGCTGGTACTATTACAGCTAAGGAATTAAAAGAAGTAGAGGATAAGGCTATTATTGACCTTGTAAAAAAGCAAAAAGAAGCAGGTTATCATGTAATTACAGATGGAGAATTTCGTAGAGCAACTTGGCATCTTGATTTTATGTGGGGATTTAATGGTGTTGAACATAAAAAAACTGAAAAAGGAGTTTCATTTCATGGAGAAGCAGCATTAATTGATGATACTTGGCTTTCAGGAAAAATTGTAGCTAAAGAACATCCTTTTGTGGAACATTTTAAATTTGTTAAAGCTTTAGAAGATGAAAATACTGTTGCAAAGCAAACTATTCCTGCACCAGCACAATTTTTCCAACAAATGATTATTCCTGCTAATATTGAAACAACAAGAAAGTTTTATCCTACAGATGAGGAACTAATTGATGATATTGCAAAGGCATATAGAAAAGTAATTAAGGATTTATATGAAGCTGGATGTAGAAATATTCAACTTGATGATTGTACATGGGGTGTTTTAGTTGCAGAAGGTAGTGTAGAGCGTTATGGAAAGAATGCAAATTTAAAAGACATTACAGAAAAGTTATTAAAAGTAAATAACCTTGCTATTGAAAATAAACCAGAAGATTTAGTTATAAATACTCATATTTGTAGAGGAAATTATCATTCAGCTTATTTTAGTAGTGGAGCTTATGATCCAATTGCAGAACCTCTTTTTGGAAGAGAAAATGTAGATGCTTATTATCTTGAATTTGACGATGAACGTTCAGGTGGATTTAAGCCTTTACAAGCTATTACAGGAGATAAAAAGGTAGTTCTTGGTTTAATTACATCAAAATCACCAAAATTAGAGGATAAGAATGTTATTATTTCTCGTATTAAAGAAGCTAGCAAATATATTCCTCTTGATAGACTTTATCTTAGCCCACAATGTGGTTTTGCTTCATGCGAAATTGGTAATAAGTTAACAGAAAAAGAACAATGGGCAAAGCTTGCACTTGTAAAAGAAATTGCAGAAGAAGTTTGGGGAAAATAATATTGTTATTATATCTTTTAGCAGAGTTTAAGTTGAAATCTTAAGCTCTGTTTTTTTGTATAAAAATTTAATAGATGATATAGAAATTGATTTTCAAAGAGTATTTTAAAATATAACACAAATATAACCTAATTATAATATTATAATGAATATTGTTTATAAGGTTTATGATATGCTTGTTATAAGAAAATATAGAAGTTTAAAAAAGTAATATTAATATTGGTGATTATAGGTGGAAAGTATTAAAAAAAATTATGTTACAGAAAGCAAAATAATGGATGATATTATTTTAGATATAAATGAAGGTAGATATGAAGTAGATGAAAAACTTCCTTCTGCAAATGAACTTGCAGATAAATATAAGGTTTCAAGAATAAAAATACGTCAGGTATATGATAGGTTAGAATCTATGGGATATGTATACTTACTTCAAGGAAGAGGATGCTATTTAAAAAAAAGAGATGAGCATATAAATCTTGTACTATCAGGAAAAGAAAGTTTTTCAAAGAAAATGAAAGAAAGTGGATATACATTAGAATCTAAAAATATAATTTGTGAAAGGATACCTTATAATAAATATATTTATAATGAGCTTAAAGCTAAAAGAGAAGATGAAATTTATAAAATAGGAAGACTTAGAATAATAAATGGAGAGCCAACAGCAATTCATATTTCCTATATAAATAAAAAATTTTTCCCTAATATATATGAAGATGGTAAAAATATAACTTCAATATTTGAATATTATAAAGAGCATGGATATGTAGATTATATAACAGAAAAAAGCATTTTAAGTATAACATATCCAACATTAAAAGAAAGAAGTTATTTAAACTGTGGAGAACTTGTTCCTTTAATGAAGTTAGAAAGTAATTGTATAGATAAAAAAACAAAAGTAGTTTTAGAATATAGTCAAACCATGTATAGAGGAGATAAATTTAAGTATGAGATTAATTAATATTTAATAGAAAATAAAGAAGTAATGAAAAAAAGCTTGTCAACTAATGATTTTTAATTGTTAGTTTGGCAAGTTTTTTTTACTTTTCATTTACATTTTTAACTCACTCTTATAAGTGGTTAACATGGCTCCAAGATATAATTTATGTTGTAGGAGGGATAAGGATGAACAGAAAGAAAAGGACAGAAATTTTAATAAAAAGTAATGAGAATGTAGCAAAAATGCTGGCAGATAGTGTTAGAGAAAAGTATGAAATTAAAGTTATAGAAGAGCCAAATCAGGGATTAGTAATGATAAAGATGAGAGAAACAGCTCAAAAAGAACTTTTTTATTTAGGAGAAGTTTTAGTAACTGAAGCAAAGGTTTATGTAAATGGAGCTTTAGGTATGGGAATAGTAAAGGGTGAAAATGAAGAACTTGCAATGAATTTGGCTATTATAGATGGAGCTTATAAGGCAAATATAGAAGAATTAGAGCTTTGGAGAGAAATTTTAATAAAGGCTCAAAAAGAAATAGAGGCATGTGAAAAAAGAGAAGCATCAAAAATATTAGAAACTAAAGTTGATTTTAGTACTATGGATGTTTAGGGGGATTAATATGGATTTAGTGCATGATATTCAAAGTGTTTATAGAAAAGTTTTAAATTCTATGGCAAGACCTGGCAAGATAGAAGTATTAGAAGAACAGGAAAAGGTTGATATAGAAATAAACTTTAATAGAGGAACTTTTTTAATAATGTTAATGCTTCTTGATGGAGAGGTTTCATTTAATGTTGTTTCTGAAAAAAAAGAAGAAGTTTCAAATTTAATAAGTGAAATAACATACTCAAAGGAAAATCCTTTAGAAGAAGCTGATTATGTATTTGTTTTAGAAGATGCAGTAGAAGAAAAATTAGCAGAAGTTTATAGTTTAGCAAAGGTTGGAACATTAATAAATCCAAATAAATCAGCAACAATAATATCAGAAGTTGAATTTATAAATGATGATGGAAAATTAGAATTATCAGGACCAGGAATAAAGGATAAAAAATGTATCTCTATAGGTGAAAGTAATGCTTGGATAAAAGAAAGAAATTTAAAAAACAAAGAATATCCACTAGGAGTAGATGGAATATTTATAGATAAAGAATATAAAGTAGTTTCTCTTCCAAGAACAACAAAAATAAATAGAAAGGAAGATTAGTATTTATGGGTTATGTAGCAGTAAAAGGTGGAACTAAAGCTATTGAAGAGTCAATAAATAGATTAAAGTATGAAAGACTTAAAGGTGGAAAAGTAGTAAAAGTAAAAAATATATTATCTGGAATGAGGGGTCTTATAGACCAAGTTATGTCAGAAGCAAGCCTTTATTCAAGAGAGTTAGCAGCTTTGGCAATAAAGCAATCTGAAGGAAATATAGAAGAGGCTGTATTTCTTTTAAGGGCTTATAGGTCAACTCTTCCAAGAAAGCATTATACAAAAATAGCTGATTCTAAAAATATGTGGGTTGAAAGAAGAATATCAGCTTCTTTTAAAGACATTTTAGGGGGACAAATACTAGGAGCTTCTTATGATTATACCCATAGATTAATAGATTTTGATTTATTAAATGAAAGTAAAGAGAATGCAAAAAAATGGCTAAAGGATTTTAAAAATAAGGAAACTATAGCTAAAGAGGAAGTTAATCTTAGAAAACTTCCAAAGGTTTTAGAATATTTAAGAAGTCAAAATCTTATAGAAGATTTTGAAGATAATAATGAAGAACCAATAGATATTACTAAAAAAAGTTTAGAGTTTCCAACAAAGAGAAGTGAAAGGCTTCAAATCTTAACAAGAGGACAAACTGGAGGAGTTAATTCACTAGCTTATTCTGCACTAAGAACATCAGGTTTAGATGACCATCCTAATGTAGGAGAACTTAGAGTTGGAAATCTTCCTTTATATGTTGGAAATCCTGTTGAGGAAGAAAAGGATGATGAAGATTATTATATTGGAGAAATAAAAATAACAGAAGTAGAAAGTTTTATACCAACTACAATAAAAAATAATAATGGAGAAAATGTTAAAGCTTTTGAAATAGGTTATGGCGTATGTTATGGACAAAATGAGAGTAAAGCAATATCTATGAGTATATTAGATAACTGTTTAAATAGAAAGAATAAAAAGTATCCAACAGGAGATGAGGAATTTGTACTTTTAAGTATAGATTCAGTAGAATCTTCAGGATTTATTTCACATTTAAAGCTACCACATTATGTAACTTTCCAAGCAGAATTAGATAGTGTACGTAAAACTCGTAAAGGGGGAGAAAAGGATGTATAATTTTGCTTTTTTTGATGAAGGCTCAAAAAGAGAAATAAGAAGAACTACTTTAAAGGCAGTGGCTATACCTGGGTATCAAGTTCCATTTGCATCAAGAGAAATGCCTATAGGAAGAGGATGGGGAACAGGGGGACTTCAACTTACTCTTTCATTAATAGGAAAAAAGGATGTATTAAAAGTAATAGACCAAGGCTCTGATGAATCAGTAAATGCAGTTAATATAAAGAAACTTATAAATAAAACAACAGGAATAGAAACAACAGAAGATACATCGAAGGCAACATTAATTCAATCAAGACATAGAATTCCAGAAGTTCCTTTAAAAGAAGGACAAATTTTAGTACTTCAAGTTCCAACACCTGAACCATTAAGAGGGGTAGAACCAAGTGAATTTATAACAAAAAGACTTCATGGAGAAAAAGAATATAGTGGAATATGGCTTATGCTTTTTGAACAGATAATAAAATATGGAACAATATCAACAGGAGCAGACCATCCAGTTTTAGTTAATGATAGATATGTTATGGCACCAAGTCCAATTCCAAAGTTTGATAATCATAAAATGAATGATTCTGAAGCATTAATTTTATTAGGAGCAGGAAGAGAGAAAAAAATTTATGCTGTGCCTCCACATACAAAGGTAGTTTCATTAGCCTTTGAGGATTATCCTTTTGAACCTGAAAACTTTGAGGGAAAAAGATGTAGACTTTGTGGAAAAACAGGAGTTTATATGGATGAGCTTGTAGATGAAAAAACAGGTGAAACATATTATCAATGTAATGATACAAGTAACTGCTTACATACATTAAATAACAAGGGAGCTGAAAAGGGTGAGTAATTTTGAAAATCCTATTTTAAAAGTAAGAAATTTAAGAAAACAATTTGGGGATGGATGTGATTTTTGTAGAGATTTAAAAACAAGTAAGCTTGAAAAAAATTATTGCCCAAAGTGTGGAACAGTATATGCATGCCAAGATATATCTTTTGATGTTTATGAGGGAGAAATTCTTGGAGTAGTAGGAGAAAGTGGAAGTGGAAAATCTACAATGATGCAAAGTCTTTATTTTGATAAAGATGTAACAAGTGGAGAAGTATTTATAAAGCAATATGAAAATGGAGAAAAAAATGTTTTAGAAGAATCTTCTCAACAAAAAAGATATATAAAAAATAACCTTTTAGGAAAAGTATATCAAAATCCTATATTAGGACTAAAAATGGACTTTTCATGTATAGGAAATATAGCAGAAAAACTTATAGCTGCTAATAATAGAAATGTTAAAAACATGACAAATATAGCAGAAGAACTTTTAAAAAAGGTTAATATTCCTTTATTTAGAATGTATGAAGCTCCTAAAAACTTTTCTGGAGGAATGCAACAAAGAGTACAAATTGCAAAAGCATTATCTAATAATCCTCCAATACTTTTACTTGATGAAGTTACAACAGGATTAGATTTATCAGTTCAAGCTAATGTTTTAGATTTAATAAAAATGCTTCAAAGAGAAAGAGGAATAAGCATGATAGTTGTATCTCATGATTTAGGAGTTATAAAAATGCTTTGTGATAGAACAATAGTTATGCTTAATGGAAAAATTGTAGAGGAAGGGTTAACAGATCAGATTTTAGAAGATCCTCAACATGAATATACTCAACAATTAGTACAATCATTACTTTAGGAGGATAAAAAATATGTACTTATTAACTAATGGAAAAATAATTACAGAAGAAAGTATATTAGAAGGTTATGAACTTTTAATAGAAGATAATAAAATAAAGGCAATTGAAAGAGAAGGAGTAATATCAAAGGAAGGTAAGGATGTTATTAATGCAAATGGAGGGTATATTTCTCCAGGATTTATTGATATTCATTCAGATTACATAGAAAATATGGCTTCTCCAAGACCAACAAGTGTTATGGATTTTGAACTTAGTATAAGAGAAACAGAAAAAGTTCTTATAAATACAGGAATAACAACTATGTTTCACTCCCTTTCTTTTTACGGAAAAGATTTATTTGAAGTTAAACCAATAAGAAAAAAGGAAAATGTAAGAAAACTTATAGATGTTATAAACAAAACTCATAATGAAAGACATCTTATAAGACATAGATTTCATGCAAGATTTGAATTAGATAACATAAATGAAGTAGATACAATTGAAGAGTATATAAAAGATGGAAAAATACAATTACTATCCTTTATGGACCATACTCCAGGACAGGGACAATATAGAAATATTGAAATTTACAAGAAAACAATGAAAGGGTATAAAAATATATCTGATGAAGAAATAGATAATCTTGTAACAGAAAGCCAAAATAAAGAAAAACTTACTATAGAAACTATGGAGCATATGGCAAAGCTTGCAAGAGAAAATAATATATCAATAGCTTCCCATGATGATGATAGTATTGAAAAAATAGATTTTGTAAAGGGGTTAGGAGCTAAAATAAGTGAATTTCCAATAACTCTTGAAATAGCAAAAAAGGCTAAAAAAGAAGGGCTTTATACAATAGCAGGAGCACCTAATATACTTCTTGGTGGCTCTCATTCAGGAAATCTTTCAGCAGCTGATGCAATTTTAGAAAATGCAATAGATATATTATGTAGTGATTATTATCCAGCAGCTATGCTTCATTCATTATTTATTCTTAATGAAAAGTATGGACAAGATTTATGTGAAATGTTTAAGCTTGTCACAATAAATCCAGCAAAGGCAGTAAATTTAGATAAATTAATTGGTTCAATAAAAGAAGAGAAACTTGCAGATTTATTAATAATAGAAAAACTTGAAAATAATCTTCCAGTAATAACATCAGTATTTGTTGATGGAAAACTTATTTCAAAAACAAATTATAGATGGTAAGTATAAATATTATGAGGATGGTAATAAAGATGAATGAAATAATGAAGATAGATAAATTAAGTAAATCTTTTACAATTCACAATTTAAATAAGCATATAGAAGCATCTAAAAATATAAATATCTCTTTAAAAAAAGGTGAGTTTGTAGGTATTACAGGAAAAAGTGGTAGTGGTAAATCTACAATTTTAAAGTGTATATATAGAACTTATTTACCTGAAAAGGGAGATATATGGTATGATTCTAAAAAATTTGGAATGATAAATTTATCAACAGCTAGTGAAAGAGAAATAATTTATTTAAGAAAATATGAAATAGGTTATGTATCTCAATTTTTAAATGTTATGCCAAGAACTACTGCAAGAGAAATAATAGAACAAGCAGTTTTAGAAATGGGGCAATCTTTAGAAAAAGCAAAGGAAGAAGCAGAAAGAATGTTAAAACATTTTGAATTAGATAAAGAACTTTGGGATAGTTATCCTAATAATTTTTCAGGTGGAGAAAAGCTAAGACTTAATATAGCAAGAGCAATGGTAAAACATCCAAGACTTCTTCTTTTAGATGAACCTACAGCAAGTCTTGATAATGCTTCTAAAGTGAAAGTTAGAGAACTTATTGAACAGTTAAAAAAAGAAGGAACAACAATGATAGGCATATTTCATGATATAGAATTTATGGAAGGCCTTTGTGATAAAACTTATAATATGGAACTTGGTGCAATTGTAGGGGAGGAATAAAATGAAGGGAGATTTACATGTTCATACAAGTATTTCAGACAGTTCATTTACTACAGAAGAAACATTAAAAATGGCAAAAGAAAACAATGTTACCCATATAGGAATAGTAAATCATGATACAGTAAGAGGACTTAAAGATGCTATAAAAATGGGAGAAAAACTAGGAATAAGGGTTATACCAGGAATAGAAATATCTGCTTATGATTATAAAAATAACAGAAAAGTTCATATGCTTGGATATAATTTTGATTTAGAAGGAAACCATATTAAAGAAATTTGCACTCCTTTATTAAAAAGAAGAAATGAAAATAGTAAATGGCAAATAAGAAAAATCATAGAGGCAGGATATGATTTAGATATTAAATTTATAAGAGAAAAAAGTGAAGACTCAAATATAATATATAAACAACATATAATGCAAGCTTTAATAGAAAAAAATTATACAGATAAAATTTATTCAGATTTATATCAAAAGTTATTTAAAAATAATGGAATATGTGCAAAAGATATAGAGTATATAGATGTTTTTGAAGCATTAAAGGCTATAAAAAAAGATAATGGGGTAGCAGTTCTTGCCCATCCAGGACAGTTGAATTCCTATGAAATAATCCCAGAGCTTGTTAAAGAGGGATTAGATGGAATTGAACTTAATCATCATGCCCATAAAGAGGAAGATAGAATAAAAATTAAAAAATATGCAGAGGAATTTGGGCTATTTCTTACAGGAGGAACTGATTTTCATGGAGATTATGGTTCTGTAGAATTAAAAATAGGGGATATTGAATGTCCTAAAGAAACTTTAAAATTGTTATAACATTAATTAACTATCACATAACATAGCATTAACTTACAAAATTTATAATAAATTTTGTATTAAGTTTTAGGAGGAATTTATGTTTATGAAAAAAAATAAAATTATTAAACTTGCAATGGGATTACTTTTAGGAACTACTATGACTTTTGGATTATTTGGTTGTTCAAGCTCAAGTTCAGAATCTGATACAGCAAAAAATTCAAATAGTAAAGAAAATTCAACAATAACTATGGTTTGGTATCCAAATGAATCTGGTGGAGATTTAGAAGATGCACGTAATGAAGTTGGAAAAGTTGTAGAAAAGGCTACAGGAAAAAAAGTAGAACATAAGCTTACAACAGATTATTCAGTAGCAATAGAATCAATAGCAAATGGAACAGCAGGAATATGTTTTATGGGACCTCAAGGATATGTAGAGGCTCATACAAAAAATGAAAAAGTATTACCTCTTGTAGTTAATAGTGGAGCTTCAGGAACATTAGATGATGCTAAATATTATAGCTGGCTTGCAGTAACTAAAGAAAATGCAGACCAATATAAAAAGGATGGAAATTATGAAATAGATAATATACAAGGAAAGAAAATGTCTTTTGTATCAAATAGTTCAACTTCAGGATTTAAAGTTCCTACTTCTTCAATAGTTTCACATTTTTCTAGTAAAGATAAATGGAAGAACTTAACAGCAGATGATTTAATGGAAGGTGGAAGTGATAAATTTTTCTCAGAAGTTATGTATGGTGGTTCACATCAAGGTTCAGCAGTAAACTTATTAACAAACAAATCAGATGTAGCAGCTTTTTGTGATACTGTTTTAGTTAATTATGTTGATGCAGAAGATGGAGAATTTAATGGAGTTGGTACTACATATAAAGTTAAAGATGATGCAACTGAACCATTTAACACATTAAAGGGAAAAGAATTTGTTGCTATAGCAAGTACTCCAGTTTTAAATTCACCATTTGTTGTAAATACAGAAGTTATAAGTGATGAAGATAAGAAAAAAATTATAGAAGCATTTACATCAGATGAAGTAACAAATAATACAAAGATATTTGTACCTAAATCAGATGAAAATACTAAAGGATTCTTTAAAAAAGAAGCTGATGAAAAATTCTTAGCAGTTGATGATAAGTGGTTTGATCCAATAAGAGAATTATCTAAATAAATTAGAAGGGGTTTTAAAGAGATGGAACTATTAAAGATAGATAATTTAAGTAAGGAATATAAAGGTGGAACTAAAGCATTATCAAATATAAGTTTTTCAATAAATAAGGGTGAGTTTATTTCAATAATAGGACCATCTGGAGCAGGAAAATCTACTTTATTAAGATGTATAAATAAAATGATAGATTCAACTGAAGGAAAAATTATATTTGATGATGTGGAAGTTAATAATGTAAATAAAAAGGAACTTAGAATTCTTAGAACAAAAATAGGAATGATTTTTCAACATTATAATTTGGTTGAAAGGTTAAGTGTAATAGAAAATGTACTTCATGGTAGGCTTGGATATAAGTCTACCCTACAAGGAGTAATAGGAATATATACAGAAGAAGAAAAGAAAAATGCATTTAAAGTTCTTTCTATGCTTGGACTTGAAGAACAAGCTTATAAAAGATGTGACCAATTAAGTGGAGGTCAAAAACAAAGAGTTGGAATAGCAAGGGCCTTAGTTCAAAATCCTAAATTAGTATTATGTGATGAGCCTATAGCTTCTCTTGACCCTAATGCATCAAAAATAATAATGGACCATTTAAAAACAATAAATAAAGATTTAGGAATAACTTGTCTTTTAAATCTTCATCAAGTGGATGTTGCAATGAAGTATTCTGATAGAATTATAGGGATAAATGGGGGAAAAACTATATTTAATGGAAAACCTTCAGAGCTTACAAAAGAAAAAATACATGAAATATATGGTTCAGATGAAGGCAGTCTTATAACAGACTAGAGGTGGAATAATGAAAGTAGATACATTTAAAAAGAAAAACAATAAAATATTATTAGTTGGAGTTTTTATAATTATATTATCTATGATATGTAGTAAGATTGTAGAATTTAGTACCATTGAAGGAATAGCTTCTGTACCTAAAGCTATAGGATGGTTATTTACTGAATTTATTCCTACTAAAGAGGCTTTTAATAAGATGCCAGATATAGTATCAAAATTAATAGAAACAATTCTTTTATCAATAGCTGCAACAACTACAGCAGCAATATTTGCTTTATTTTTTGGAGTTATGGGTTCAAGAGCTACAAGAATAAATGGAATAATAAGCACTCTTAGTAGACTTATAGCTTCTATTTCAAGAAACATTCCTGATGCAGTTTGGGCAATGATATTTTTATTATCCTTTGGACAAAATATTTTAACAGGGTACTTTGCATTATTTTTTGTATCTTTTGGAGTTCTTACAAGAGCATTTATAGAAACAATAGATGAAGCAAGTAATGAGGCTGTAGAAGCTTTAGAAGCTACTGGAGCATCAAAGACACAAATAGTATTTCAAGCTATAATACCTTCAAGTCTTACACAAATGATAAGTTGGATATTATATATGATAGAAACAAATATAAGAAGCTCAACATTAATAGGAATTCTTACAGGAACAGGAATTGGTTTTATATTTGATTTGTATTATAAAAATATGAATTATGCAGTAGCTAGTTTAGTTGTTATATCAATTATAATAGCTGTATTTATAATAGAATTTATATCAAATTCTGTAAGGAGGGTCATTCTTTAATGGAAATAACATCACAACCTTTAGAGGAAAACATAAAAAGAGATAATTTAGGGAAAATAAAAATAAAATCAAAAAGTACTTCACAAATTTTTATAAAACTAACATTAGGAACACTTTTTATATTAACTGTTTTAGGATTTTTAACTTTTGACTATAAAGGAATTAACTTATTAGAAGCTTTTAAAGAAACTTTAACAAATGTGAAAACCATGTTTTTTGAAGCAAGTCTTACTCATTTTACTTTTCTTGAGGCTTTAAAACAAATAGGAGTAACCTTATCTTTAGCCTTTTTAACCACTTTAATTGGAGCTTTTATAGCATTGTTTTTAGGCTTATTTGCAGCAAAAAATTTATCTAATAATATTGTATCTAACATAATAAAAGGATTTGTAGCTTTTATAAGAGCAGTACCAACAGTATTATGGGTACTTATTTTTGCAGTAACAGCAGGTCTTGGAAGTGAAGCTGCAATAATAGGTATGACCTTTCATACAGTTGGGTATTTAATAAAGGCTTATTCTGAGGCTTTTGAAGAATTAGATGAAGGAATAATTGAAGCACTAAAAGCAAGTGGAGCTAATTGGTGGCAAATAGTATTTCAAGCTGTACTTCCATCTTCTTTAAGATATTTATTAGTATGGACATTTATGAGATTTGAAATTAACTTTACAAATGGAGTTGCTATGGGGGCAGCAGCTGGTGCTGGAGGAATTGGCTTTGAATTATTTATGGCAAGTAATTTTTATTTTAATGTTAGAGAAGTAGGATTTATAACAATAGGTATACTAATATGTGCAATAATTTTAGAAGGAATTTCTACTAAGATTAAAAATAATTATTTAAAATAAAAAATATTTTTAACACAAAAGATATGGTATCTCTCCAACTTAAAGGAGGGATTTTTTATTTAAATATAATAGGTTATTAAAAATCTTAAAGAAGTAAATAGTATTTAAAATGTTTATTTTCTACTTTGAAATATTAAATAAATAGAATATAATAATAAGTAAGTTATAAAATAAGACTTTAAAATAAAACTAACAAGGGGGAATAAAATATGAAAGATTTAATTTTTAAAGGTGCAGCAGTAGCAATGGTAACACCATTTAAAGATAATAATGAAATAGATTATGAAGAATTAAATAGACTTATAGATTTTAACATTGAAAATGGAACAAATGCTATAGTAATAACAGGAACAACAGGTGAATCATCAACTTTATCAGATGAAGAACATAAAAAAGCAATAAAACATACAGTAGAATATGTAAATAAGAGAATACCAGTAATTGCAGGAACAGGCTCTAATGATACAGAATATGCAGTCCAATTATCACAATATGCTGAAAGTGTTGGAGTTGATGGGCTTTTAATAGTTACTCCATATTATAATAAAGCCACTCAAAAAGGATTAATTGAGCATTATACTTATATAGCAGATAGAGTAAATATTCCAATAATACTTTATAATGTACCATCAAGAACAGGAGTTAATATAGCACCTGAAACTTATTTAGCTTTATCAAAGCATAAGAATATTGTAGCAGCAAAGGAAGCAAATGGAGATTTATCTACTCTTCTTAAAACGAGAGCATTATGTGGAGATGATTTAGCTATATATTCAGGAAATGATGACCAAATAGTTCCAATATTATCTCTTGGAGGAGCTGGAGTAATATCAGTATTATCAAATGTAATGCCAAAAGAAACAAGTGATATATGTAAGTTATACTTTGAAGGAAAAGTAAAAGAAAGTGCAGAACTTCAAATAAAGCTTTGTGACTTAATAAATGCTTTATTTGTAGAAGTAAATCCAATTCCAGTAAAGACTGCTCTAAGACTTATGGGTTATAATGTAGGAAAGTTAAGAATGCCATTAAGTGAAATGACAGAAAAAAATCTAGAAACATTAAAAACTGCTTTAAATAAACATAATGTAATATAAAAAAATTACTTTTTAAAGGGACTGTTGCATGAAAAAATATTAATACAATATATAAATACTTTGCCAAGTGCATATTACAAGGTATATTGTTATGAAATTTCTTTGTGTAACAGCCCTTTTTTATGATATATCTTAAAATTTTTAAAGATATAAGTCATTAAGAATTTTAATTCCACTTTTTGTTTTAAATATTTTTTCTTTTATAGATTTTATGGAATCTTTATTAATTTCATCTTCAAAAATATTAACTAAAAAGTCAGCTTCAACAAGTATTTGATAATCTATACCTTCAATATTTGAATAGGTATGATGATGTCCTATAAGAAAACAAACTCTATCAATTATATCCTTTGAAAAATTTAATTTTGTAAGCATTTCTTTAGCAACAATAGGACCTTCTAATTCTTGATATTTTCCAGCAGATGAATTATATTTTTCCTCTGAAACTTTAATACCTATATCATGCATAGCAGCAGCTACTTCTAATATAAATTGAGTATCTTTATCTAACTTTTCAAGTTCTCCTATTGTTTTTGAAAAAGAATAAACTTTTAAAAAGTGATTAATTCTTTTTACATCTCCTTTATAATAAGAAATCATTTCATTTATTACAGAACAAATATCCATTTTTTATTTCCTCCTTATATTAATTTAAAATTTTATGAATATTATAGTAAATCTAATTTATTTTTATTATAAAATATTAAATTAAAAAAAAGAATAATTTTCTTATAATGCTATGAATACAATTAATAAGGTAAAAAATAAATTTTTATGCTTATATATTAAATTTTACTAAAACATATATTGACAAAAAATTTAACTTATAGTATCATCAATTATAAATCGGTATATATTAATACTAATTTATAATAAAAATATTAATTATCGTCAAATATAAATGGATATTTAAAAGCAATGATTGAGAGTAGTAAAGAGAAAGAAGTCTTATAGAGAGTTGGGATTTTGCTGAGAACCCGCAGATGTTCACTTTTGAACTTGCTCATGAGCTGAAAGAATAGAAATCTTTCCGGCATAATAAATGTCGTTATTTTAATTAAGTATAAATTTGGATGGTACCGCGTAAACGCTCCAATGTTAAGGAGGTTTACGTGGTTTTTGTTTTAATTATAGAGGTGATAGAGATGGGATTAGTATAGTAGACAAAAAGGTAATAGTTATAGTAAAGCTTTATGGAGTAATATATAAACTGAAATGAGTTATATATTATAATAAATTACTATAAAAATGCAGTATTTTAAGGGGGACATATTGAATGTTAAATTATAAAAAGTATAAAAGATTTGAAACAATAAATTTTAAGGAAAGAACATGGCCAAATAAGACCATAACAAAGGCTCCTATATGGTGTTCAGTAGATTTAAGAGATGGTAATCAAGCACTAGTTAATCCAATGACTGTTGAAGAAAAATTAGAAATGTTTAATCTTTTAGTAAAATTAGGATTTAAAGAAATAGAAATAGGATTTCCATCAGCATCACAAATAGAATATGATTTTTTAAGAACTTTAGTTGATAATAATTTAATTCCAGATGATGTTATAGTTCAAGTTTTAACACAAGCAAGACCTCATTTAATAAAAAGAACCTTTGAAGCATTAAAGGATGTAAAAAAAGCTGTTGTCCATATATATAATTCAACTTCAATTCTTCAAAGAGATGTTGTATTTAATATGAGTAAGGAAGAAATAAAGAAGATAGCTGTAGATGGAACAAACTTAGTTAAAGAATATGTTAAAGATTTTCCAGGAGAAATTATTTTAGAATATTCTCCAGAAAGCTTTACAGGAACAGAAGTTGATTATGCATTAGAAGTATGTGATGCAGTATGTGATGCTTGGGGAGCTTCTAAGGATAATAAGGTAATAATAAATCTTCCTTCTACTGTTGAAATGGATACTCCAAATGTTTTTGCAGACCAAATAGAATGGATGTGTACACACTTTAAAGATAGAGAAAGAGTAATAGTAAGTGTTCACCCTCATAATGATAGAGGTACAGCAGTAGCAGCAGCAGAATTAGCATTACTTGCTGGAGCTGATAGAGTTGAAGGAACTTTATTTGGAAATGGTGAAAGAACAGGAAATGTTGATGTTTTAAATATAGCATATAATATGTTCTCTCAAGGAGTTAATCCAGAATTAGAATTAGAAAATATTCAAGAAATTATTGATGTTTATGAAAGATGTTGCAAAATTCCAGTTCATATAAGACACCCATATGCAGGAGAATTAGTATTTACAGCATTCTCAGGTTCACATCAAGATGCTATTAACAAAGGAATGAATAAATATAAAGAAAGAGAAGATAAATATTGGGAAGTTCCTTATCTACCAGTAGACCCAAGTGACTTAGGAAGAGAATATGAAGCTTTAGTTAGAATAAACAGTCAATCAGGAAAGGGTGGAGTTGCCTTTGTAATGGATAAGTATTTTGGATATAAAATGCCAAAGGCTATGCATAAAGAATTTGCAGATGTAATACAAAAAATTTCTGAGAAAAAAGGAGAAATTGCTCCTCAATTAATTATGGAGAAATTTACTGAAGAATATCTTGAAGTAGAAGGACCATTTAAATTAATAAAATGCAATGTTTCTGATATGCCAGAAAGTACAGACCCAAGTGCAGATACAAAGGTTACTGTAAAGTTAGAATATAAGGGAAAAGAAATGGAATTAGTTGGTATAGGAAATGGTCCAATAGATTCATTAAAGAAAGCTTTAACAGATTCAAAATTAGTTGATACAACAATTATAGATTATACAGAACATTCTTTAGGCAAGGGTTCTGAAGCAAAAGCAGCAGCTTATGTTTATATGAAGAGAAATGATAATAATAAAGAAACTTTTGGAGTTGGAGTAAATAGTAATATTACTTTAGCATCAATAAAAGCTGTATTTAGTGCATTAAATAGATTATATAAATAAATTATATAAATAAATTATAAATATAAAAGAAATCTTAAGCTTATAAATAACTTAAGGTTTCTTTTATTTTATAAAAATTATTTTTAAAATATAATCAGATTAAACTGTTATGAAAAATATATATAAATTGTTTAAATTTGTATGAAACCTATTGACTTAGAGTATACTGTAAGTAGTATAATTGTTTTATGGAGGATAGTATGGGGTATACAATAAAAGAAGTAGCAGAAAAATTAAATATTTCACAATACACTTTAAGGTATTATGATAAAGAAGGATTAATACCTTATTTAAAAAGAGAAAAAAATGGAATAAGAAGATATACTGATGAAGATATTGATTGGATAAATATGATTATATCTTTAAGAAATATTGATATGCCAATTACAAAAATACATGAATATATAACATTATATCTTCAAGGGGATAAAACTATTGAACAAAGGAGAGAATTAATACAAAAATACAAAAGATTTATTGAAAATAAAATAAAAGATACAGTAGTAAGTTTAAAAATAACCACAAAAAAATTATGTGAGTATGACCCAAAGGTTGCAGATATATTACTAGAAAATGATTTGACTTTTAAGGAGGATTATAAATGAGTTACGAAGAAATCTTTAATAGATTAAAGAAAACATTTTCCAAGGCAGATGTAAGTAAAGTAAAAGAACATTATGCTTTTCAATTTAATATAATAGGAGAAGGGGAAGGTATTTTTTATGTTGAAATTAAAGATGGAAAATTATATGTAGAGCCTTATGAATATTATGATAGAGATGCAATTTTTATTGCACCTGCAAAGGTATTTTTTGATATAGCAGAGGGAAAACTAAATCCAGTACAAGCATTTTCTTTAGGAAAGCTTAAAGTTGCAGGAAATTTAAAAAAAGCATTAGAAATAGGAAATTTCTTAAAATAAGAAAAGTATAAAAAAGCTTCTTTTAATACTTGAAATATGTTTAAAATAGGTATAAAATCCATGATAGAAATACAAATGTTCATGAAACATGTTGATTTTATTAAATAACACGTATATAATATCAACTGTAACAAGAGAATATTCGGATGAAAATAGCGGGAGAGAAATAGTTTATTTATTCACCGAAGAGGTAAAAGCTTTCAGGTAAAAGGACCGTTATTGGACGAAACTTTGGAGAGACTCATTAAATTGAGCACCGAAGGAGCAAGATTTTAAGTCGAAACTTTCAGGTAAAAGGACAGAGGGATAAAAAAGAATCTCTCTAAAATTGAAAAAGGGGGCTTTTTTATTATGAAAGGAATTTTAGAAAGTATTAATAATATTGTTTGGGGGCCACCACTGTTAATATTATTAGTGGGTACAGGAATTTACTTAACAATAAGATTAAAATTACTTCAAGTGTTTAAGTTACCATTAGCTTTAAAGTATGTGTTTGGTAAAGATGAAGAAGCTAATGATGAAGAGGCACATGGTGATGTTTCTAGTTTTGGAGCATTATGTACAGCTTTGTCAGCAACAATAGGAACCGGGAACATAGTAGGTGTTGGTACAGCTATAAAGGTAGGAGGACCTGGTGCATTATTATGGATGTGGCTTGCAGCTTTCTTTGGTATGGCTACAAAATATGCAGAAGGAGTTCTTGCTATAAAATATAGAGTAAAAGATGAAAATGGAGAAATGGCTGGAGGGCCAATGTATTACATAGAAAAAGGTTTAGGACTAAAATGGCTTGCAAAAATCTTTGCAGTTTTAGGGGTTGGAGTAGCTTTTTTAGGAATTGGAACCTTTGCACAAGTTAATTCTATAGCTTCAGGATTAAAAGAAACTTTTAATGTTCCATTATGGATTACTGCAATAGTAATAACTGTAATAGTAGCTTTAGTAACTTTAGGTGGTATAAAAAGAATTTCAAAGGTTTCAGAATCAGTAGTTCCTTTTATGGCAGTTTTATATATTGTTGGAGCATTAATTGTTTTATTATGTAACATTCCTGCAATTCCAAGTGCAATATCACTTATATTTAAAAGTGCATTTAATCCTAAATCAGCTTTAGGAGGAGCAGCAGGTATTACTATTCAATTAGCAATACAAAAAGGTGTTGGAAGAGGAGTATTCTCAAATGAAGCAGGTCTTGGAAGTGCTCCAATAGCAGCAGCAGCAGCTAAAACAAATTCAGCAGTAAGACAAGGTCTTATTTCTATGACTGGTACTTTTTTTGATACTATAGTAATTTGCACAATGACAGGACTTGCAATAGTTATAACTGGTACTTTTAATGAAAGTTTTGAAGGTGCAGCATTAACAACTACAGCTTTTACAACAGGTTTACCAGCAGCTATAAGCTTTTTAGGTAAGTACATAGTAAATATAGGACTTGTATTCTTTGCATTTACTACAATACTTGGTTGGAATTATTATGGTGAAAAATGTATGCAATATTTAGCAGGTATAAAGGCTATATTACCATACAAGATTATATTTATAGCATTAATTGCTATAGGGCCATTCCTTTCATTAGATTTAATATTTGTAATTGCAGATATAGTTAATGGACTTATGGCTTTACCTAACTTAGTTGGATTAATAGGACTTAGAAAAGTTGTAATACAAGAAACAGAAGAGTTTTTTGAAAATCTAGATAAAGAAGAATCAGTAGAATTATCAGTAGAATAATTTCAAAAAGAGTTGTTATATTAAACTTTAATATAACAACTCTTTTTTTATGTATTGGAAAGTATAAAAATTTTATCTAATATTTTAGTTGAAAGGATTTTTCTTTTGGTTTTAAATCTATTGCTTTAATGGATATATCATCAACACGTATAAAATAATTTCCTTTTTTTATTTCTGAAATAAAATTATCTATAGTATTTTTTTCTCCTTGTACTTCAATTTCTACCATGCCATTATCCATATTTCTTACACTTCCTGTAAGGTTATATTTAGAGGCAATATTAATGGTAAAAAATCTAAAGCCAACTCCTTGAACTCTACCTTTTACGACAATATAGTAACGTATCATAAATATCATCTCCCTATAACATATTTTTTATTTTATTAGCATATAAATTAATATAAATATTATAACATAGAAGAAAAAATGTTTACAATTTTCAGAAAATTTGTTATAATCTAATAAACAATTGTGTAAAGCGAGGGATTAATTATGGAAAAGACATTAGCATTAGTAAAACCAGATGGAGTAGAAAATAACCATATAGGAGAAATTTTATATTATTATGAAAAAGCAGGTCTTAAGATTAAGGCTCTTAAAATGATAAAAATAAACAAAGAATTTGCAAGACAACACTATATAGATTTAAAAGATAAACCTTTTTATGGAGAACTTGTAGATTTTATATCAAGAAGTCCATTAGTAGCATTAATACTAGAAGGAGAAGATGCAGTAAATAAAGTTAGAGGGATAAATGGTGCAACAGACCCTAAAGATGCTAAAGAGGGCACAATAAGACATAAATATGCTAAAGATAAAACAGAAAATACAGTACATGGTTCAGATTCAGTAGAAAATGCAAAAAGAGAAATATCAATGTGGTTCCCTGAATTTTTAGATTCATATTTAGATAATTAAAGTTAAAAAAATAAAAAGCAATTTTATTTGCTTTTTATTTTTATCCATGCATCGTAGTATAATTTTAAAACATCTCTGTCTAGGTCTCTAAAGACTTCGCATTTATCTAAAAGCTCATCCCTAGGATAGCTTTCTTTAACTTCATCATCTAGCATTTCATAGGTTTTCCAGTTAGGGGTATAGTATTCTATGTAATCTACATTTTGTTTAGAGTTATCTGGGTCTGTTAAAAAGTTTATAAAGGCTTCTGCACCTTCTTTATTTGGGGCTCCTTTAGGAATTACCATAGCATCAAACCATTTATTTGACCCTTCATCAGGAACAGAATAAACTAATTTATCATTTTCACTCATTATATAAGCAGCATCTCCTGACCATACTGTTGCCATAGCTGCTTCATCAGCTATCATAACATCTTTAACTTGGTCTACAAACCAGTTTTTCACTATAGGTTTTTGTTTTAAAAGTAGATTTGCAGCTTCATCAATTTCTTTTGGGTTTGTTGAATTCATAGAATAACCTAATTTTTTTAAGGCAATACTCATAGTATCACGAACAGAGTCAAACATTATTATTTCATCAGCATATTTTTCATCCCAAAGAATATCCCAGCTAGTTACAGGTTCATGAACAACTTCAGGATTATAAATAATACCTATAGTTCCCCACATATAAGGTACAGAATATTCATTGTTAGGGTCATAATCTAAGTTTTTAAATTTTTCATCAATGTACTTATAGTTAGGTATATTATCAAAATTAATTTTCTCTACCATATCTTCTTTAATCATTTTTTCAATCATATAATCAGAAGGAAAAACAAGGTCATATTTATTACTTCCAGATTTTAATTTTGAATACATTGTTTCGTTAGTATCATAAGTTGAATAATTTACAGTATATCCTGTTTCTTTTTCAAATTTATCTATTAAATCTTCATCTATATAATCTCCACAGTTAAAAACAGTAACTGTTTTATTATTCTCTTTAGATGAGCCACATCCTACCATAAGAGAAAGGGATAAAGTGCTTAATAGAATAGTTGAAATTAATTTTTTTATTCCTTTCATTAGTCCTCACCTCTTGATAAACTTTTCCTATTTACAATTAGAAGTAAAATAAGAACAGTTAAAAACATTATTGTAGAAAGTGCATTAATTTCTGGTTTTATTCCTCTTCTTGCCATAGAGTAAATTTCTATAGATAAATTTGTAACTCCAGGACCTGTTGTAAAGAATGAAATAGCAAAGTCATCTATAGACATAGTAAATGCCATAAGAAGTCCAGAAAATATTCCAGGTGCAATTTGAGGTAATATTATTTTTCTTAAAGCATAAAAAGGAGTAGCTCCAAGGTCTAATGCAGCTTCTGTAGTATTTGCAGGAAGTTGTCTTAACTTTGGAAGGACAGATAAAATTACATAAGGAATGTTAAAAGTTATATGTGCTAAAAGCATTGTTAAAAATCCAAAATCTAATCCTACAAATAAAAATAAACACATTAAAGATATACCAGTTACTATATCTGGATTTAATATTGGAAGATAATTTACATTAAGAAGAAGTTTTTTAAAGCTTCCTTTTTTCATATTATGAATTCCTATTGCAGTAATTGTACCTATAATAGTTGCAATTACAGAAGCTAAAACTGCAATAAGCAAAGTATAATATAAAGCTTCCATTAACCCATCATTATGAAATAATTTCTCATACCATTTTAAAGTAAAGCCATTCCAATGAGCCATTGACTTTGAATTATTAAATGAAAATATCATTAAGGTTATAATTGGAGTGTAGAGAAAAGCAAATATTATAATTAAGTAAAATCTTTGAATAAATTTTGAAATTTTATTTACCATAATCCAGTATCTCCTTCCTTTTCACCTTTATCAAATTTGTTCATTACTGCCATTGAAATTAAAATTACTATCATCATTATTATTGAAATTGCAGAACCAAAGTTCCAATCACCTATTGTTGTAAATTCCTGCTCAATAAGGTTACCTAAAAGCATATATTTTCCACCACCAAGAAGACTAGAAATTACAAAAGTTGATACAGCAGGCATAAATACCATTGTAATTCCTGACATTATTCCAGGTACACTTAAAGGTATAATAATCTTTTTAAATATTTGAGCTTTATTTGCTCCTAAATCTTCAGCAGCCGCTATTAAGCTTTCATCCATTTTAGATAAAACAGTATATATTGGAAGTACCATAAAGGGAAGAAAGTTATATACCATTCCAAGAAGTACAGTTCCATCATTATATAAAAGGGATAGAGGACCTATACCAAAGTGTCCTAAAATATTATTTATAAAACCATTCTTACCTAGTATAGGAAGCCAAGCATAAGTTCTAAGAAGAAAATTCATCCACATAGGAACTATAAATAACATTATTATAAGATTTCTTTTAGAAGGTGCCATTTTTGAAATAATATATGCAACTGGATATCCAATAATTAAACAAAGGAAAGTTGAAATAAAAGCAAGTCTAATTGAACGAAAGAATATTAATCCATATTGAGATTTTAATAATCTTGTAAAATTTTCAAAAGAAAATTTATATCCATCTGCATCTGAAATTGTTAAACTGAAGAACAAAACTATAATTAGGGGAACAATTATAAATAATGCACTCCATACTACATAAGGATAAGTGGCAAAGGAAAACTTCTTATTATTCATTTTTTTCACCCTTTTTCATAATATGAATATCATCTGGGAATATGTTTAAGCCAATTTCTTCCCCTTGCTTAACACACTTTATATTGTGAATTAACCATATTATATTATTAGCTTCTACAACCATTTCATAATGAACACCCTTAAATATTATAGACTTAACAATTCCTTTAAGCATTCCTTCCTTAGGAGAAACAATTTTAATGTCTTCAGGTCTTATAACTACATCAACACTTTCATTAAGCTTAAAGCCTTTATCTAAACATTCAAATTCTTTATCACAAAAATTTACTAAATAATCTTTTAACATAATTCCATCAAGAATATTACTTTCTCCAATAAAATCAGCAACAAAAGCATTTGCAGGTTCATTATATATATCTTCAGGAGTTCCTTTTTGTTGAATAATTCCCTTATTCATAACAACAATTGTATCAGACATAGTAAGAGCTTCTTCTTGGTCATGAGTTACAAATATAAAGGTTATTCCAAGTCTTTGTTGAATTTTTTTAAGTTCTAATTGCATTTCTTTTCTAAGTTTTAAATCTAAAGCACCTAATGGTTCATCAAGAAGTAAAACTTCAGGCTCATTTACTAAAGCCCTTGCAATAGCAACTCTTTGTTGTTGACCACCACTTAAAGAATCAATACTTCTTTTTTCAAAGCCAGATAAAGAAACCATACTTAAAATATCTTTAACCTTTTTGTCTATTTCAGACTTAGGTAATTTTTTTATAACAAGCCCAAAAGCAATATTGTCATAAACGTTCATATGAGGAAATAAAGCATATTTTTGAAAGACAGTATTTAGTTGTCTTTTAAAAGGAGGAAGTGTAGAAATATCCTCATTTTTAAATAATACAGTTCCAGAATCTGCATTTTCAAATCCTGCAATTATTTTTAATGTAGTGGTTTTACCACAGCCAGAAGGACCTAAAAGAGTAACAAATTCATTTTTCTTAATTGATAAGGATAAATTATTTAAAACAATATTATCATCATATTTTTTGTTTATATTTTTAAGTTCAATTATATTTTCTTTCAATCATAACACCTCTTTATTAAAATGATGGGGGAGTACTTATCCATATAACTTTTGCTTGTGATTTACCACAATTAGAAATATAATGATTCTCTCTAGGTTTATAATAGAAGCTTTCCCCTTTTTTAACTTTATATTTTTTATCTCCAAGATGAAGATATATTGTTCCTGAAAGAACAAAGCCAAATTCTTCTCCTTCATGAGGTTCTTCTTCTATATATCTACCATTTTGTTCTAAAGTAATCATTATAGGTTCCATATCATTTTTTTGTGCATTAGGAACTAGCCATTTTAAGTTATACTTTAATTCTTCATCTTCTTTTTCAAACATATCTTCTGAAGAAAAAGTAATGCGTTCAGCCTCATTATCATTGAAAAACTCTTTTAAATTTGTACCTAGAGTATGAAGAATATCTATTAATGTTGCAATAGAGGGTGAGGTTAAGTCATTTTCTACTTGAGAAATAAAACCCTTAGAAAGTTCACATCTATTTGCAAGTTCTTCTTGAGTTAGTTGCTTTTCAATTCTAAGTCTTCTTATTTTTTCACCTATTTCCAAATGAAGGCACCTCCTTAAATAAATAACTATTACTAAACTTTAAGTTTAAAATTACTAAACAAAGATATTATATTTACTTCTTGAAAAAAAATCAACATATTTTTTTAGGATTAAGGCAATATTTTAAAACCATTGATAATAATAAGGAAATGTGAGATATTATAAGTAAGAAAAAGGGAAAATAGGTGATGAACATGATAGATACAAAAGGTAGATATAGAAGAAATGGAAAAGATGTTTATATAAAGCAACCTGAATTTGAGGAATTGGAGTTTGTTTCTAAACTTTGGGGGGATGAAGAAACCATGAAGGATATTGGAGGAACTTTTAATTTCTCAAAGGAAAAATGGAGTAATTTTTATAAAAAGATGATTTATCCAACAGATGGGAAAAATTTTTATTGTCTTATATATAACTTAGAAGATGAGCCTGTTGGAGAGGTGAGTTTTCATGGATATGATTCAATTACTAAATTAACAAGATTTAATGTTAAGGTACTTAATAAATATAGAAATCATGGATATGGAGAAGAGGCAGTAAGGCTTTTATTAGAATATTATTTCTTTGAATTTGGTGGAGGAATAGTAATGGATAATGTTTCTAATCCTGTAGCTATCAGAATGTTAAATAAAATAGGGTTTCAAGTAGTTAGACAATTAAAAAATGAAACAACTATGAAACTTGTTAGAGAAGATTTTATAAATAATAAAAAATATTCTAATAAGAAAATAGGAATACTTATGTATAATGGAATGAGACTTTCAGATTTTTCATTATGTTATGATATTTTAGGAAAAGTTAATGAAATAAAAAAATCTAATATCTTTGATATATATGGAATTAACTATAATGATAAGGTTATTTGTGATGATAGAAAGATAAATATAATAAATTTAAATGGAGAAAAATCTAAAGAAGAACCAGATGTATTAATAATTCCTGGAGGAAATCCTATAGTAAAAGAAAATATTAAAAATGTACTAAATATAATTAGAAGATGTGATTATTTATGTGTGCAAGGAGAGGGCATTAAATTTTTAATAGAAGGCAAATTAATTGATGGAATGTTTATTCCTAAAAATCAAATTGATATAGATGATAGAAAGTACATAAAAGAAAATATGCTTATTTCAGATAATTTTATAGACAATGGAAGAATCATGCTAGGGGCTAATGTTATGGGAGAAATAGAAATGATTTTAAGTCTTATAGATAAAATTGCAGGAAGAGAGCTTGCAGAAAATGTAAAAAATAATATTGGAATAAAATAAGAGGATACTTTAAAAAGTAGTCCTCTTATTTTTTTGAAAATACATTAAGAATTATATTAATAATATCCTTTATTGTATTAATGTTATCTTTAATATTATCTTTTGCAATAAGTGCATCAGCTGTTGTATCAGTAACAGCTTCACTTATGTCTTTAAAGTTATCAGTAATAGTTTTTATATTACTTATAGATACATTTAAAGACTTGGAATTTTTTGAAAAAAAGTTATTTAAATTATCAATGAATGAAGATAATTTTTTTAAAACAGAGATTAAATATAAAATTGCTATAAATATTAAAGCTCCTAATACAATTAAACATAAGTCTGAAACTTTAATATACATTATTCTTCAGTTTCCTCACAAGAGTTATCTAAAATAGAATCATTATCATCTTCTTCTACATCTTCTGGTGAAAAGACTTCATCAACAGATTCTTCTATATCTTCATCAATAGAGTTTAAACCTTTTTTTGAATTTAGATAATCTTTTATTTTTGAATGAGCTTCTGTTGATTTTTCTTTTAAATTACCTTTAGCTGTGGAAACCTTTTCCTTAACTGTATGGTTAATATCTGAAGAAGTTCTTTTTATATCATCTCTTGTTTCTTTACCTGATTTAGGTGCAAGTAAAATTCCACTAACAGCTCCTGTAGCAACACCTATTGCAGCACTTATTGCAAGATTTTTAGCATTTTTTTTCTTTTGAGCTAATTCCTTTTCCTTCTTTTTTTGTTCTATTATTTTTAAAAGACTCATAAGTCATACCCCCTTTTTGTAAAATTTCAGAATATTGTGATGTTTTCTGTTATTATAACTCATATTATGAAAAAATACAAGCATATAAGATAAAATCTTTCTTAGATAAATTAAGAAAACTCTTTATTTAATAAGGTTTTTAAGATAAAATAAATTTGAAGTATAAGTATTTTTTTAGGAGGAAAAATATGAAGAAAAGAAATAAAAGAATACTTTCATTTATTTTTATAGTAATTCTTTTACTAGTTATTAATTTAGCCATTCATGTTATTTTTGGAAATGGTAAAAAGGAAATTAAGGCTGCTAAAAGTTTTAAGGAATTACTTTATTCTGAAGATATGATTAATGAGTATAAAAATGATTCTCTTTTATCTTATAAAAGTACAAGTAAAATAGATGCTTCTAATTCAAAAAGGTATTTTACTGTAAGCACTAAATATTTCACTGTAGATGTAGACAATTCATATAATGTTATTGGATTTAATAATATGTTATATTCAAGTGGAAAAATGAAAATAGATAAGGAAGTAGCTAGAGAAATAGCAGAAAGATATTTAAAAAAACTTTATAATGGAGATTATGAATATGATTCTATACTAGATGATGAAATAGGAAATGTACCTTATTATACAGTTATGTTTAAAAAGTGTGAAAAGGGTTATTCTTATTATGATAAAATGGTAACTATTCAAATAAATAAATTTACTGGCAAACTTGATGGTTATGTTAATCTTAATTCTTATCTTAAAACAAAGGACATAAATATATTAGTATCTGAAGAAGATGCAACCCTTGAGGCATTAAATGACTTTAATGAAATAAATAAGGATGGGAAAGTAATAGGAATATATAAAGTATGGGCAGAAAATGAAGATAGTAGCTTTATGGAACTTTGTTATGTAATAACTTTAAAGGGTATAGATGCAGATGAAAAAGAAATAAGAGTAAAATATTTTATATCAACAGAAGATGGAAGAATTATAAGAACTATACGTGATAATATTATATCAAAAAATTAAAGAGCCTAAAAAAGGCTCTTTAATTTTTGTTTTTATTGTCACTTTTTTTATTAGCAGTAGATGTACTTGTGTTATTTGATTTTGTATATACATAAGAATAATCTTCAGTTAAAGGATTTGGGTTTTCTTTTTTAACATAAATCTTATTTTTATAGGAAATATGTTTTTCACAATATCCAGTAGGAAGAGTATTTTTTGTAAAGTATTCTGTATAAACTCTATTTTTTCTTGAATCAGCTCTACATAAATCTGTTGCAAGCATTCCAGAATCCTTACAAATACTAGCTGTAACAAGAGTATTTGGTTTATTAATATCTATAACTTCTTTTCCTTCATGAGCTTTAGACATTATATTTCCCCATAAACTAGCTGCAACATTTGAATTTCCACCCATTTCTCTTGGAGTATCATAGCCAAGCCATACAGAAGCTGAAAGATAAGGTGTTACCCCTGAAAACCAATAATCTGTATTTGAACTTGTTGTGCCTGTTTTACCTGCAACAGGCATATCTCCCCACTTTGCATTAGGACCTGTATAGGAACAAGACCCCTTTAGTATATCATACATAATATAAGCTGTTTCTTTATTAAATATTTCTGATGTGTTAGGTGATTCAGTTTCAAGTAAAGTGTTACCATTAGAATCAAGAACTTTAGAATATAATAAAGGCTTAGTATATGTTCCACCATTACCAAAAACTCCAAAGGCAGATGATAATATAAAAGTATTTCCACCATCTAAGTCATTAGGGTCATTGTTAAATTGTCCTAGTGCAAGACAGGAAATTGCATTAGAAGATTTTGAATTATATTTTAAACCAAATTTTTTTCCATAAAATAATCCTGTATTTATTCCAATTTTATCTTCTACAATTACAGCACCTACATTTTTAGATTGAGTAAGGGATTCTCTTAAAGTAATATTTCCTGAATATTTTCCATTATCATTTTGAGGATTATATGGACCATCATCAGTAGGATATTTAGAGCCTATTGTGTTAATTAAAGGAGAATCATCTATTGTAGAACCTGCTGTTAGAATTTTTTCATTTATAGCAGGACCATAAACAGTTAATGGTTTTGTGTTAGAGCCTATTGGTTTTAATCCTGTAAAAGCTCTATTGTTAGCATTAGCAGTATGTTCTCCACGTCCACCTACCATTGCAAGAACTTTTCCATTATGATAATCAACAATTGTAGCTGAAGCCTGGAATTTTGGAGTATTAGTTCCTTCTTCAAATTCTTCTGCCATACCTACATTCCCTGCATCAAATGAATCTAAAGCAGATTGGGTGTAATCTTGAAGTTCTCTATCCATATTTGTATATATTTTAAGTCCTCCAGTTAAAAGAAGATTCATAGCTTCATCATCACTATAAAGATATTTTTCCTTTAATGCTTCTTTAACTTGTTTAAGGGCAGGATTTATATACCATTCATAATCAAGAATATAACTATCTGTATTTCTTTCAAAGGTTAATTCACCATTATCTATGCTTGAAATGGCATTATTATATTCTTCTTCGCTTATTTTACCAAGTTCCTTCATTTTTCCTAAAACAGTTTTAGTTCTCTTTATATAAGGAGAAGGGTCTTGTATATTTTTTTCAATATAAGCTCCATAATAAGTTGGGGATTGAGTTACACCAGCAATATATGCACATTGGATAAGATTTAAATCTTTTGCTGGTTTATTAAAATAGTAATAAGCAGCAGCTTCAGCACCATAAGTTGTACCACCAAATGGAATTGTATTTAAGTATTGACATAGTATTTCATCTTTTGATAGATTTTTTTCAAGCTCTAGAGCAGTATAAATTTCTTTTATTTTTCTTTCAATGGCTGAATCTTCATTTTGTAAAATTGTATTTTTTAGAAGCTGTTGAGTAATAGTAGAACCACCATGAAAACTAGTATCACCTCTAACAATTTTTTTAACATCTGTTACAAAGGAACCAACAATTCTTCTTACATCTATACCATTATGTTTATAAAATCTTTGGTCTTCAATTGAAACAATAGCATCTTTTAAATATTGAGGCATTTCATCATAACTTATTACAGTACGTTGAATTTCAGAATTTAAACTATCCATAAGTTCCCCATTATTGTCATAAAAATATGATGCTTCACTTAGGGTTGTTATGCTATTTATATCTAAATCAGGAAGACTTTTAATTATTGCTAATATATAACCTGCAATTACAACACAACATATTAAGCAGGTAGTAAAAAATGTTATTAAAAATGCTTTAAAAACATCCTTAGCAGAATTTTTTTTTGCTTTAGTTTTTTTATTGTTTTTTTGATTTTGGGATTTATTTTTATTATTGGTTTCAGTCATAGACCCCTCCTAAGTTTTTCCTATAATATTATTCCTTATTATAGCATAATTATAATATGAGTAAATTAATAACTCAATATAAAGGTGAAGGATGAAGTATTATAGAAAAAAGAAGTTACCTTCCAAATTATTCATATTAATTATTGTTGCCATATTAATTATTTTTAATCTTGGAATTTATTTTTTTAATAAAATAGTTTTTCCTTCTGTATTAAAAATTTCTGAAACCATGATTAAATCTAAAACCATAGAAAAAATAAGTGAGATTAGCATAGAACTTTTTAATGATGAATTTAATTATGATGAAATGATAATTATAAATAGAGATAATGAAGGAAATATTAATCTTATACAAGCAAATACAATGAAATTAAATTATTTAGCATCTAAACTTTCAGTAGAATGTAATAAAACTCTTCAATCTATGGGAGAGGTGGGAATGAAAGTTCCTTTAGGTTGGATAAGTAAAAATAGTGCCTTTTATAGACTAGGCCCAAAGATTAATGTAAAAATAGAACCTATAGGAAATATGAATGTAACCTATGAATCAAAATTTGAAAGTGCAGGAATAAATCAAACAAGACATACAATATATTTAAAGGTAGAATCAAAAATAAGAATAGCTGTACCATTTCAAAATAAAGAAATAGATGTTTTATGTGAAATACCAGTATCAGAAACTATTATAGTTGGCAAAATACCAAGCACAGCAATTGATTTTAGTAAATAAAAAAAGCTTTAGCAAGTTTTTTATTTAAACTCTTGCTAAAGCTTTTTTTATTTTTCATCAAAATTAAATACATAAGGAACGTTTCTACAATATCCACTATAGTCTAATCCAAAGCCTGCAACAAATATATCTTCTACTTCAAAACAGCAGTAATCTGGCTTTAAGTTTACCTTTCTTCTAGAAGGTTTATCTAAAAGAACACAAGTTTTTACAGAATTAGCTCCAAGAGATTTTATATGTTCTATAATAAATTCCATTGTATAACCAGTATCAATAATATCATCAGTTATTAAAACATCATATCCAGTAATGTCATCTGGAATATCATTTATTATTTTTACTTTTCCTGAACTTGTAGTTTCATTTCCATAGCTTGAAGTTGTCATAAAACCTATTTTAGTTTTTGTATTTATAGCACGAACAATATCTGCTGTAAATATAAAGCTGCCTCTTAATAAAGAAAGAACATAAAGGTTTTTATCCTTATAATCATTAGTTATTATAGCACCTAATTCTTCAATTCTTTTAGCAATTTCTTCTTTTGAGAATAGTATGTTATGTTTTTCACCCATTATTATGTATTCCTCCATAATTTAAAATATTTGCTGTAATTTAATATAACTTAAAAATCTTTTTCTTTCAATAAGAAATATTTACATTGGTTTACTTTACATATGATATGGTATAAAATGAATAGAAAGTTGGTAAGATAATGCTAAGAGGTGATTTTGTTGATAAATGGAAATAGTGAGGGAGTAAAAAAAGTATTTTTAGAAGAATTAGAGAGCATATATAAAATTAAAGTTCCAAAAACAGAAATATGTTCTATGGATATTATAGAAAAAATGTGTATGGTTTCATCTGCCATAGAAAGAGAAGTAAGTGTTTCAATAGATAGAAAGGGAAATGTTAAGTCTGTAGCAGTTGGAGATTCAACTTCAGTGGAGCTTCCTTTATTAGATATAAGAGAAGGAAGACTTGCAGGGGTGAGAATTATTCACACTCATCCTAATGGTTTTTGTAACCTTTCTGCACTAGATTTATCAGCATTGTTAAAATTAAAGCTTGATTGTATAGTTGCTGTGGGAGTGTATGAAAATAAAATAATAGATTATTCACTAGGTAATCTTAGAGTTAAGGATAATACATTATTATTTGAAGAAAAGAGTCATTTATCCTTTGAAGAATTAGTTTCTGTAAATATTTTAGAAGAGGTAAGGTATTTAGAAAATCTTATAAAGGATAATGATATAGAAGAGGATACAGAAGAAAAGGCTATTGTAGTAGGGGCAGATACAAGAGAAAGTCTTGAAGAACTTAAAGAGCTTGCAAAGGCTTGTAATATTCCAGTATTAGATAGTGTATATCAAGGAAGAAATAAAATTGATGCTGCTTTTTACATAGGAAGGGGAAAAGTTCTTGAAATAGCTTCTTTAAGACAAACAGAAAGAGCAAATTTAATAATATTTGATGATGAACTTTCAGGCTCTCAAGTTAGAAACTTAGAAAATGCTTTAGGAGCTAAGGTTATAGATAGAACAACTCTTATTTTAGAAATATTTGCAAGAAGAGCAAGAAGTAAAGAAGCAAAAATACAAGTAGAACTTGCTCAACTTAAATATAGAAAGGGAAGATTACAAGGTTTAGGAACAGTTCTTTCAAGAACAGGTGGAGGAATTGGAACAAAGGGACCTGGAGAAAAGAAGCTTGAAACAGATAGAAGACATATAGAAGAGGCTATATATGATTTAAAAGATGAACTTAAAAAAATAAAAAAGACAAGAGAAATTCAAAGAGAAAAGAGAAATAAAGAAAATATACCTAAAATATCTTTAGTAGGATATACAAATGCAGGAAAATCTACATTAAGAAATGCTTTATGTGAAGTTGCAGCAAGAAAGGAAAATAATCAAAAGGAAAATGTATTTGAAGCAGATATGCTTTTTGCTACTTTAGATACAACAACAAGGGCTATAACTTTAAAAAATAAGGGAATTGCAACTCTTACAGATACAGTAGGATTTGTAAGAAAGCTTCCTCATGATTTAGTTGAAGCCTTTAAGTCAACACTAGAAGAAGTTATATTTTCAGACCTTTTATGCCATGTTGTAGATGCTTCTTCAGAGGATGCTATAGAACAAATTAGAGCAGTTGAAGGGGTATTAGAAGAACTTGGTGCAAAGGATAAAGATACTATTTTAGTATTAAATAAAGTAGATAAAGGAACTGAAGAACAATTAAATAAAATAAAAGAAGAAGTGTCTTATGAAGATATAATAGAAATATCAGCTAAAGAAGGTTTAAATTTAGATAAATTATTAGAGCTTATAGAAGAAAAACTTCCTTATAAATATAAAAAAGCAGAATATATGATTCCTTATGCAAAGGGTGATGTTGTTTCTTTTCTTCATAGAAATGGAAGAATATTAGAAGAAGAATATAAAGATGAAGGAACATATCTTGTAGCAGAAGTTGATGAAGAGGTTTATAATAAAAGCAAAGAATATGTTATTAATATATTAAGTTAAAAAGAGGTATTTTAAAATGGCTAAATCTGTCTTAGAATTACAAAATGCATTTCAATTAACATTAAAAAAATTAAAAGATAATAATAAGGTCCTTGCTATTTTTACTTATGGAAGTATTATTTCAGGAGATGTATGGAAGGAGTCTGACATAGATTTATTTGTAGTATATGATGGAGAATTTAATAAAGTAAGACAGATATATTCAAAGGTTTTAGATGTTCAAATAAATATAAGAGTATTATCTAAAGAAGAATTTTTAAAAGCCTGTGAGGGAGAAGAACAGGATGATTATATTAAAAATGTAATTATCATATCAAGACTTGCTTTTTCAAAGGATAAAGAAATAATAGAATTTTATAATAAGTTTAAATATAGTTTTAACAGTGATAGAGAAAGATATAATTTAATTTATCTTGGAAATTTTCTTAAAGATTTTAAAGTTTGCAAAAAATATTTAGAACTTGGAAGATTAAATACTTCTTATGAAGTACTAATAAGGGCTTTAGATAGCTTTTCAAAATTATTTTTAAATTTAAATGGATATTTAGTAACAAAGGATTCTTTAACAATGGCTACTAATTTAAATGATGAATTTTCTAAAGTAATTAATGAACTATTTTTAGGAAGCCTTAGTAAGGATTTAATAAAAAAGACAATTGATTATATAGATAATTATTTAGATGAAAACATAAAAGAAGCTTCAAAAATGTTATTAAATTATTTAGAAGAAAAAGAAAAGTTTATAAGCTCTTATGAAATTATTGAAGAAAAGAAATTTCATAAAATAAAGGTTGAAGTTATATTAAGAGAATTAACTAAAAGAGGTTTAGTAATAGAAGATAAAATATTACTTAAAGATTCTAATAATAATAGCATATTAGAAGAGATAGTTTATGCTAAAAAAATATATTAAAAGAGGAAATTATGGATAATTTATATGATTTAGAGTTTATTGAAGAAACTCCAAAGTATTTACAAATTTCTAATCACATAAAAAAATTAATAGAGCAAAAAAAAATTGGTGATGGAGAGAAACTTCCAACTATACGTAGTTATTCTGAATTTCTTTCAGTAAATAAAGATACAATTATTAATGCTTATAAAAAGCTTGTAAGTGATGGATTTGCTTATCAAAAAATGGGAAGTGGAACCTTTGCTAAAAGAAGAGAGGTAACATTAAATTTTAAAAAGGAATATTCAAATACATTTAAAAAGTTAGCAAGAAAAACAAATAATAAAGATATTATTGATTTTGCAGGAGAAACTGCTGGAAATATGTTTTTCCCAATAGAAGAATTTAAACTAATGATAAATAAAGTTTTAGATAGAGATGGGGCAGAGGCTTTAACTGAACAAACCCCCTTTGGATATGAAAAATTAAGAAGTACAATAAATAAATGTTTTTGGGATGAATCCTTAGATGAAGAGGATATATTAATTGTTTCAGGAGCTCAACAGGGAATAGATATAGCTTCAAAATCTATATTAAATATTAATGATAATGTAATAGTAGAAAAGCCTACCTATGGAGGAGCTTTGTCTGTATTTAAATTTAGAAGAGCAAACATATTTGAAGTTGATATGGAATCTGATGGAATTAATATAGAAAGTTTTGAAAAAGTATTAAAGAAAAATAAAATAACTTGTTTTTATACAATGAGTTATTTCCAAAATCCAACAGGGGCAAGCTATAGTATTGAAAAAAAGAAAAAAATATTAGCCCTTGCAGAAAAATATGATTTTTACATAATTGAAGATGATTATCTTTCAGAACTTATATATGATGAAAGAGTGGATTATATTCCTTTTAAATGGCTTGATAAAAAAGATAGAGTTATTTATATAAAAAGTTTTTCAAAAGTATTTTTACCTGGTATAAGATTAGGCTATATGATAACACCTAAAAAATTAAATGAAAGTATGCTAAATTCAAAGTTTAATACAGATATTGCAACTTCAAGTTTAATGCAAAGAGCCCTTGAATTATACATTTCAGAAGGAGAATGGAGAGAAAATATTCAAAAGTTAAATAAAGAGTGCAAGGAAAGATATATTATTATGGAAAAGCTTATAGATGAGGAACTTGGTGATATGGTTTCTTATGACAAGCCTGGTGGAGGATTTACTTTTTATTTAAAGATAAAAAATAATAAAATAAATTCTAAAGAACTTTTCTTTAGGCTTAGAGAAAAGAATATATTTATAACACCAGGAGTTTTATTTTTTAGAAATATGAAAGATGGAAATAACACTTTTAGAATAGGGTTTTATCAAACTGATAAAGAAAAGATAAAAAAAGGATTAAGGGAGATAAGAAAGGAGCTTTTGGCATGCCATACATAACTATTAAAAATTTAGGGGAAGACTCTTTTGAGGAAAAAAAATCAGAATTTATTGGATATGCAAAAAGAGTAGAAAGTGAAGAAGAAGCAAAGGAATTTGTGGCAGAAATAAAAAATAAACATAAACAAGCAAGACATAACTGTTGGGCTTATATAGTTGGTGAAAATATGAGTATACAAAGGTATTCAGATGATGGAGAACCTCAAGGAACAGCAGGAATTCCTATATTAGAAGTTATGAAAAAACAAGGAATAACTGATTGTGCAGTTGTTGTAACAAGATATTTTGGAGGCATTTTATTAGGAACTGGAGGGTTAACAAGGGCATATACTCAAGGAGCTTCTATTGCTATAAAAAGTGCTGGAGTAATTGAAAAGGTAAAAGGCATTAAACTTCATATAAAGCTTGATTATGATTTATTTGGAAAGGTTCAATATCTTTGTAATCAAAATTTATGGCATATTGATAATGTAGATTATACAGATAGTGTAGAAATTCATATTACTGCTGAAAGTAGTATGGTAGAAAATATGAAAAATGAAATAATAAATTCTACTAATGGAAAAGCTATAATTACAGAAGATAAGGAAGAAAATTACTTTAAAGAAGGAAATATTTTATTTAAAGAGATTTAAATATAAGGAAATTTGTGATATAATTTTATAGGTTTAATTAAAAATAGAGATAGGAGGAAGTAGGCATGTCAGGACACTCAAAATGGCATAATATCCAAGCTAAAAAAGGAAAAGCGGATGCAAAAAGAGGAAAAATATTTACAAAAATAGGAAAAGAGTTAGCAATAGCTATTAAAAATGGTGGCGCAAATCCAGATACTAACTCTAAATTAAGAGATGTTATAGCAAAAGCTAAGGCAGCAAATATGCCTAATGATAACATTCAAAGAGCTATAAAAAAAGCTGAAGGTGATCTTAATTCAGTTAACTATGAAACAATTGTATATGAAGGTTATGGCCCTAGTGGTGTAGCTGTAATTGTTGAAACTCTTACTGATAACAAAAATAGATCAGCAGGAAATGTAAGAAGTGCTTTCACTAAAGGTGGCGGAAACATGGGTAATGCAGGATGCGTAAGCTTTATGTTCCAAGAAAAAGGTGAAATAGTTATAGAAAAAGATGACAAAGACGAAGAAGAAATGATGATGATAGCTCTAGATGCAGGAGCAGAAGACTTTAACAGTGATGAAGATGAAGTATTTGTAATAACAACTACTCCAGAAGACTTTGGAACAGTTAGAGAAGCACTAGAAGCTCAAGGAATAGAATTCTTAGAAGCATCAGTAAAAATGATACCAGATACATACACTGCAATTAATGAAGAAGATGCTAAGAAGTTCCAAAAGATGTTAGACTTACTTGATGATGATGATGACGTTCAAGAAGTTTACCACAATGCAGAATTCCCTGAAGGTTGGGAAGAATAGAAGATATAGTTTCTATTTATAAGTTATTTTTATAGTATACTTAATTAATATCCATAAATATAGTTATAAAATATCTAACTATATTTATGGAATTTTTTATAAAGGGGGAAATAAGATTGGAAAGTAAAAAATCATTATTAATTGGAATTATTATACTTACTTGTGGAGTAGTTTTTAGTTCATTATGGTTAGGATATTCAATACAAAAATCATCAGGTTTAATAGTTAAAGAAGAAGCATCAAATAATAATGTTTTTACTGTGTCTGAAGTAGCTGATTATATTGGTATATCAGAAGAGGAAGTTTTAGGGTTAATAGATACAGAAAAAAATCAGGTATAAAATAAGAAAATAGTAAAATAATAATAAATGAAAGTTTATTAAATGGAGATGATAAGTTATGGCAAAAGCAGGAATGAGAAGACCAAATCCAAGTGAACCTCATGGAACAGAGAGCAATCATAAACCTAAATTTGAAAAAAATAGTCCTACAGTTCCTGAGATACAAGGAAAGGCTAAAACAGGAAATAAGAAAGCTGGTCGTATAATTTAAGTTTTTCTATTAAAATTTTCATTTTTAACTACTTTTTCTATTGTGAATAATTAAAAGTAAACGTATAATATAAGCATAAGGTGGTGGTTTAAATGAAAATAATAAAAAAAGATGGAAGAATACAAGAATTTGACGAAAGCAAGATATACAACAGTATACGTGGAGCATCACGCGATTTAGATAGATCCACTTTAAATGAATCAGATTTAAACATGCTTATGGTAGATATTAAAGAAAAGTTAGCTAAACTTAGAGGAGAAGATGGTAAAACATCAAGCTTTGAAATAGTTGGAGTTGTATGTGGAGTATTAAAAGATGATGGTTTTATAAATGTCTTAGATGCATATTTAGCAGGACAATAATTAAAAAATTTCTTTCATAAATTTTTATGAAAGAAATTTTTTTTTGTTAATAGAACTTTATAGAAAAATATAAATAAATTTGATATAATGAATTATCCTAATATAGTGAAATATATTAAATTTTGAGAAAAAGGGGTATTTGTGATGAAAAAATACTTAGGTTTAATTATACCTAATGTTATAATTTTTATAGTTGGTATAATATTTATACTTTTATCTTCCTATTATGCAGAAGGAATTAGTAACAACTTAAATATGTTATTTGTAAGTTTAGCTTTTATAACAGATTGGTTAACAAATTTAATTTTATATTTTACAGACAAAAAGTCTTTAAAAATTGTTGATTGCTTATTATCAGCAGTAATTGTTTCTGTATGTCATATTGCAGTTATATTTATAGTTACAGCTTAAATTTTAGAAAAAAAGGAATATATATTAATATTAAATAAAGAATTTAAGTAAAATGTTGAATTATGAAATAAAATATAGTACAATTTTTCTAACAAAAAAAGAGTAATTTCGTTCTAATTTATAAAATATAAAATTGAAAGTAGGTAGAGGAATGAATAAAAACATATGGAGTGTAATAGGATATTTTTTATTTTGGATACTAGCCATATATGTTGCAGTTAAGTTAGCACCTGTTTTATTGGCACTTGTAATAATAGCTGGGTTAGTACTTGGAGGAGTAATATTATATTTACGCCATAAAATGAATAAGGTAGTAGATAATTTTAATGATACTATAAATGATACATTTAATATTAAAGATGATACAAATAATTCTACTTCAGAATCTTTTGAAGATTATGATGTAGATGAAAGTAATGTAATAGATGTTGACTTTACAGAAGTTAAAAACAAGGATGATAAATAATATTTTTATAGCAGAGATAAAGTTTAGTGTATCTCTGCTTTTATAATACAATAAAATATGAAAATATAGTAAAGATTTAAGTTTTAGAAAATTTTTTTTGTTATGGTGAATTTAAATAATAAATATTTTGAAAAAAAATAAATATAAAAATAAATTGTAAAGCTTTAAATAAAATAAAAATAGATTACTTTAAGTCTAACATTTGATAATGAACAAACTCTATTGTATAATAATTTTAAAATTATTTATAAGGGGGCAATAAAATTGGCAAAAATAAAAATGACCACTCCATTAGTTGAAATGGATGGAGATGAAATGACTAGAATTCTTTGGAAGATGATAAAGGAGGAGCTATTAGAACCTTTTATAGAATTAAATACAGAGTATTATGATTTAGGTCTAGAATATAGAAATGAGACAAATGACCAAGTAACAATTGATTCTGCAAATGCTATAAAGAAATATGGTGTTGGTGTAAAGTGTGCTACAATAACTCCAAATGCAGCAAGAATGACTGAATATAATTTAAAGGAAATGTGGAAAAGTCCAAATGGAACTATAAGAGCTATATTAGATGGAACAGTATTTAGAGCTCCTATAACAGTAAATTCTATTAAGCCATGTGTAAGCAACTGGAAAAAGCCAATTACAATAGCTAGACATGCTTATGGAGATATTTATAGAGATGTTGAAATGAAAGTACCAGGACCAGGAAAATGTGAATTAGTATTTACAGCTGAAGATGGAACAGAAACAAGAGAACTTGTACATAACTTCAAGAGTGCTGGTGTTGCTTTAGGTATGCATAACTTAACTCCATCAATAGAAAGTTTTGCAAGAAGCTGTTTTAATTTTGCTTTAGATACAAAGCAAGATTTATGGTTTGCTACAAAAGATACTATATCTAAGAAATATGACCATACTTTTAAAGATATATTCCAAGAAATTTTTGATACTGAATATGCTGATAAATTTAAGGAAGCAGGAATAGAATATTTCTATACTTTAATTGATGATGCTGTAGCTAGAGTTGTTAAATCTGAAGGTGGATATATTTGGGCTTGTAAGAACTATGATGGAGATGTTATGAGTGATATGGTTGCTACTGCCTTTGGTTCTTTAGCAATGATGACTTCTGTCTTAGTTTCTCCAGAAGGAAACTATGAATATGAAGCAGCTCATGGAACAGTTCAAAGACATTACTACAAACACCTAAAGGGTGAAGAAACTTCAACAAACTCAATGGCAACTATATTTGCATGGTCAGGAGCTCTTAGAAAGAGAGGAGAACTTGATGGAAACAAAGAGTTAATGGAATTTGCTGACAAATTAGAAAAAGCATCTATAAAAACAATTGAAGATGGTACAATGACTAAAGACTTAGCAATACTTACAACCTTTGAAAACCCAACAGTAGTAAACAGCCAAGACTTTATAAAGGCAGTAAGAAAAACACTAGAAGAAATGCTATAATAACTTTAGATTGTTTTAAAAATATTAGTTTTCTTATGTTATTCAGTCGCTCCGTCGACAGGCTCCAAGTCGCGCCTTCATAAAATAAGAGAACTAATATTTGAATAAACAAATAATTTTAATTAAACATAATGTGAAAAAAATAGCTATTACACTAAAATGTGTAATAGCTACTTTTTATAAATTTTTTAGATGATTAATAACATAAATTATATTTATTAAAATCTTAGGGCATTATTTTATGAAGCAGTGACTTGGAGCTTGCCCACCGGAACAGCTGAATAACATAATGCCCTAAGATTTTTTTAATTTTGTTCTATTATTTAAGGTTACAACTACTATTTCTGGGTGGTTGAATAGTCTAAAGGGGAAGCCGCTGTTTCCAAGGCCTCTACTTATTATAAGGGTTGAATTTTTATCTTTGTGAATGCCTTCTGTAAGTTTTGGAAAAAATCCTTGGTCTGGCATAAGTATTCCTTGGTGAGTAAAGGGTATTCTAAATTGCCCACCATGGGCATGACCAGAAAATATTAAATCAAAGCCATAACTTGATTGTTTTTTGAAAAAATTTGGTCTATGGCATAATAAAATATTTAATTGGGAGCTTTTTAGTTTATCTTTTATATTATCTAAAGTATTAAAGGTTTTATTAAAGCTTTCATTAAAATTACTAGTATCATCAAAACCAAATATAAAAATTTCAGTGTTTTTTATTGTGAATTTTTCATAGTTATTAATTAAAACATGCACTCCAAAAGAAGTTAATTTTTCTTGAACTTCTTTTAAAGCCTTACTTTTATATTCATGATTTCCTGTAGTGAAATAAATAGGAAATGTTTTAGAAAGTTCCTCTAAAAGTAAATAGGAATTTATATATTTTTCTTTATCTACTCTACGGCTTATTAAATCTCCAGTAAAAACTATAATATCAGGATTTAAATTCTTTATTTTTTTAATTAAATATTTTTGATTTTTACCAAAGCTTTTACAATGTAAATCAGATAAATGAAGTATTTTTAAATCCTCATTTTTAATTTTATTTGAAGTTATTTTATAATTTGATATATCAATTTTATTGTTTTCATAATAAAGAAAAATTAATAATATTAATACTATTATTATAAATGTCATTTAAATCATCCTTTAAAAAATATAATTAGGACTGTTACAAAAAATCTAATAACAATATACATTGTAAAATAAAAAAATGCTATATATTGTAGTAAAAGTTTTTAATGGAACAGTTTTTTATGTATTTAATTATTTAGCAATTAGTTTTTGAATAGTAATTAAATATAAGGATATAATATTTGAAGAATATAGTAAAGAAAAATTTGTTTCTCTAAAAAATTATTATTTCCTTAATTGAATATATTTATTAACTTTTGTGATACAATAATATTATACTTTCAAATAGATAAAGGAGAACTTTATGGAAAAATTACTTATATTAGATTCAAATTCACTTATGAATAGAGCATTTTATGCCCTTCCTCCTCTTACAACTAGTGAAGGAATAAGCACAAGTGCTATTTATGGCTTTATGAATATGCTTTTAAAGATGAAGGAAGAGATAAAGCCAGACTATATAGTTGCAGCCTTTGATAGAAAAGCTCCAACTTTTAGACATAAGGAATATTCTGATTATAAAGCTGGAAGAAAGAAAATGCCAGCAGAACTTGCAATGCAATTTCCTATAATAAAAGATATATTAAAAAATTTAGCAATTGAAATATATGAAATAGACGGATTTGAAGCAGATGATATAATAGGAACAGTTGCAAATCTTTGTGAAAAAGAAGGAATTGAAGTTTATGTTGTAACAGGGGATAAAGATGCCCTTCAACTTGTTTCAGAAAATATAAATGTAATAATAACTAAAAAGGGAGTAACTGAAACTGAAGAGTATAATAAACAAGCATTTATTCATGAATATAAAATAACTCCAAAACAATTTATAGATGTTAAAGGTCTTATGGGAGATAAATCTGATAATATACCAGGGGTACCAGGAATTGGAGAAAAAACAGCCTTTAAGCTTATTCAAACCTATGGCTCAATAGAAGAAGTGTTAAATAATGTAGAAAATGTAAACGGAAAAAGACTTAAAGAAAACCTAGAAGAATATAGAGAGCAAGCATTATTTTCTAAAAAACTTGCAACTATAATAACAGAAGTGCCTATAGATATAAATTTAGAGGATATAAAAAGTAATGAGAATTTTAATAAAGAAGCATTAAAAGAACAGCTTATGAAATTAGAAATGAAGAAACTTCTTTATAAGATTATAGGAGAAGATGAGAAAAAAGAAATTTCAATAAACAAAGAAACAATAAATACTTTAGAAGCTTTAAAAAAAACTTTAGAAGAAATAAAAGATGAAGCCTTTTTTACATATACAGTTTTAGATTCTTCAGTATTTTCTAAAATAAGAATAGATAAAATATTTTTAGGCCAAGAAAATCAATCAAAGGAAATATGTATAGATGAAATTATAGAGGAAAATAAAGAAGAAACTTTAAAGATAATAAAAAGTTTTATGGAAAATGAAAATATTAAAAAGGTTATTCATGATTCAAAGGCTTTAATAACAATATTAAGTAAAGAAAACATAGAGCTTAAAGGCTTAGAATTTGATACAGCAATAGCTGCCTATTTATTAGATTCTTCTAAAGGAAAGTATGAACTTAATTCTCTTATATCAAGATATTTATTAGAGGATGTTGAAGAAGATAATTTTTTTAATCTTTCTTTTTATATAAAACCATTATACTTAAAGCTTAAAGAGCTTATTAGTAAAGATAATATGGATGAACTTTATTATACAATAGAACTTCCTTTAGTTTATGTTTTATCAGCTATGGAAAAAGAAGGATTTAATATTGACAAGTTAATGTTAGATGAATTACAAAATAAATTTACAACTGAAATAGATAAAACACAAAAAGAAATTTATAATCTTGCAGAAGAAGAATTTAATATAAGTTCTCCAAAACAACTTGGAAAAATATTATTTGAAAAGCTTGACCTTCCTGTTATAAAGAAAACAAAAACAGGTTATTCAACTAATGCAGAGGTTTTAGAACAGCTTAAAGATAAGCATCCTATAATTGAAAAGGTAATTTATTATAGACAAATAACAAAGCTAAATTCAACCTATGTTGAAGGTTTAAAAAATGTTATAGATTCAGATGGAGCTATACATTCTAGTTTTAATCAAACAGTAACAACTACAGGAAGATTATCAAGTACAGAGCCTAATCTTCAAAATATACCTATAAAATATGAAATGGGAAGAGAGATAAGAAAGGTATTTATTCCAAAGGAAAAGGGAGATATAATATTATCTTGTGACTATTCTCAAATTGAACTTAGAGTTCTTGCTCATATGGCAAATGATGAAAACATGATTAATGCTTTTAAACATCATAGTGATATTCATAGAAAAACTGCATCAGAAGTATTTAACACTCCTTTTGAAGAGGTTACGCCTGTTATGAGAAGCAGAGCAAAGGCTGTTAACTTTGGTATTATTTATGGAATGAGTGATTTTTCTTTAGCACAGGATTTAAAAATATCTAAAAAAGAAGCAGCAGAATATATGGCAATATATTTTGATAGATATCCTAATATAAAATCTTATTTAAATGAAACAGTAGAAAAGGCTAAAGAAGATGGATATGTTTTAACAATTTTAAATAGAAGAAGATTTATACCAGAAATAAAATCTTCAAATAAAATAGTTAAAGCATTAGGAGATAGATTAGCAATGAATGCACCAATTCAAGGAAGTGCAGCAGATATTATAAAAATTGCTATGGTTAAGGTGTATAATAGATTAAATAAAGAAAAGCTTAAAAGTAAACTTATACTTCAAGTTCATGATGAACTTATACTTAATGTTAAGGAAAATGAAGAAGAAAAGGTTAGGGCTTTAGTTAAAGAAGAAATGGAAAATGCAGTTAAGCTTAAAGTGCCTATGGAAGTTGATATAAATGAAGGCTCTACTTGGTATGAAGCAAAGTAAGGAGGCGTTATTTTGATAAAGATAGGGTTAACTGGAGGAATTGGAACAGGGAAAAGCACTGTATCTAAAATGTTAATGGCAGCAGGAATTAAAGTTTTAGATGCAGATTTAGTTGCAAGAAGTGTTTTAGAGATTTATCCAGAAATACTTCAAAAAATAAGAATTGAATTTGGAGATGCTTTTTTTGATTGGAGAGGAGAATTTAGAAGAAAGGAATTTGGAAATCATATATTTAGATTCCCTCAAGAAAGAATAAAATATGAAGGAATAATAATACCTTATATTAAAAAAGAAATATATGAAGCATTAAAAAGATATGAGGAAAATGGAGAAAAAATTATTGTTTTAGATGCACCAACATTAATAGAAAATGGCTTGCATAAGGATATGGATTATGTTATTTTGGTGTATGTAGACCCTAAAATACAAGTTCAAAGAGTAAAATCAAGAGATAGATTATCTAATGAAAATGTAAATAGTAGAATTGATTCACAAATGCAGCTTGAAGAGAAAAAGAAATTTGCAAATATTATTATAGATAATAATGGGGATTTATCTAATACTCAAAAACAAGTTGAAGGAATTATAGAGTTTTTTAAAGAAATGTTGTAAAAGGAGAAAAAAATGAAACTTAGACGGCTTATAACCTTTCTAATTTTACTTATAATTATTATATTAGGAGTATTTTTTGGAGTAGAGAAGTATATTTTCCCAATTAAATATGAAGATTATGTAATGAAATATTCAGAAGAATATAATTTAGACCCTTATTTTGTTTTATCCGTTATGAAGGCAGAAAGTAACTTTGACCCTAATGCAAAGTCTAATAGAAATGCAGTAGGCCTTATGCAAATAACAGAAGAAACAGGTAGTGATATTGCAAAGTGGATGTCTTTAAAAGATTATGATGAAAGTAAACTTTATGATGAAGAATATAATATTATGATGAGTTGTTGGTATTTAAATGATTTAAATAAAGAGTTTAACAATAATGAAACATTAGTACTTGCTGCCTATAATGCAGGTAGGGGAAATGTTAATGAATGGCTTAGCAATACGGAATATTCAAAAGATAGAGAAAATCTTGATTATATACCCTTTGCTGAAACAAAAAAGTATGTAGATAAAATAGAAGTATATTATAAATTTTATAAATTTTTATATGAATAATAAGATAAAAAAACTGTTACATTATATTTTTAGTGTAGCAGTTTTTTTATTTTAGGGTTTAAGCTTTTTCTTAAGAAAGTTTATAAAAACTTTAATATTTCCTTAATAATAAAGATAAAGAGAGAATTTTAAAAGAAAATATGGTAACATAATAATGAAAATAATTTCTATATTATGTAAAACAAAGGGGGAGCTTTATGAAAATTTTTAAAATTATTTCTTCTGTAATAATAATGTTTCTTTTAGTTACATTTATTCCACAGGAATATAGAGCAGATGAAAAGGTTAAACTAGAAGTTACTTATGGAATTGAAGGAAAATTTAAAGGGGTTAATTTACCAATTAATGTTAAGTTAGAAAATACAACAGGAAGAAATATAGAAGGTAGTGTTGAAGTTAGAAAACAAGTTAACTATGAATATTATGATTCTTATGTTGTAGAGGTTAATTTAGAAGCAAATGAAAAAAGAACAGTAACTATTCCTGTAAATCTTTCAGGGGATACTTCATCTTTAGATGTGCTTTTTAATGAAGATAATTCTGTTTTAAGTGAAGAAAAAGTGACAATAGGAAGCGGAAGAATTAATGATTATTCAATTTTTATGGGAATTTTAACTGATGATTATAATGGAAATTTATTAAAAGATATAAATATAGATGAAGAAAATAGAAATTATCAAATGCCTACAAGTAATAGCTATAAAGTTTTAAGAATAACTAATTCCTACAGAAATTTTCAAGCAGATGATATAAAAAATGTTTCTTTAAATAAAGATATTATTTCAAATACTAATAATCTTCAATCATTAGATGTTATTTGTATAAATAATTACAATACATCAAATCTTACAGAAGAGGATTATTTAAGTTTAAAATCTTGGGTAGATAAAGGTGGTACTTTAATAATTGGTACAGGAGAAAATTCTTCAAAAACAATAGGAAATATAAATAAAAAGTTTTTTGATATAACTAGTAAAGGAACTAAAGATACTAATGGTTATACTTTAGCAGATTTAGATTTTCAAGGAGAAACAGAAGTATTAAAAGATGAAACTCCTATTATATATAAAAAGAAAATGGGTCTTGGAAATTTATATGTAGCAGCTTATGATTTTGGAAATTCTAATATAGCTTCAGATGAAACATTAAAATATTATTGGAAAGATACTTTAAGTGATGATTTTAGCGAAAAAAATTCAAATTCTTCAAATAGCAGTGATTATAACTATAATAAAATAGAACTTGCAAGTCAAATTCCTGCAAACAATATGTATTCAACATCAACACTTGGAGTAATATTTTTAATATATGCACTTTTAGTAGGAGTTATTTTATATTTTGTATTTAAAAAATTAAAGAAAAGAGAATATTTATGGATAGCAATACCTACAGTAGCAATTTTATTTTCTGTTTTGTTTTTTGTAATGGGAATTAAAACAAGAGTTAAAGATGTGGTTTTAAATCAAGTTACCTTTATAACAAAAGAGAAAGATGGTGGTGAAAGTAGTACTACATCTTATGTAGGAATTACTTCTAAATATAATAAGGACTTATTAGTTAAAAATCCAGAGGAAGGAACTTTAGAAGTTGTAAGTGATGATAACTATTACTATTCTTCAGTTGATACTGAAGAAAATAAAAAGAGTAAAATGAGAACTGAAATTTTATATAGTGGAAATAATGTATCTTATGAGTATAAAGATTTATCAGCTTTAACTATGAAGACATTTAAAGTAGATAATGTAGATAAAACTTTACCAGATATTGAAACAAATTTATCTTATAATAATGGAGAAATTAGTGGAAATATAAAAAATACATTAGGAAATGATATTAAGAAATTAATAATAATATCACAAAATGAAACATGGACATATGGAGAAATAAAAGCTGGAGAAGAAGTTGAATTTGAAGATGGTAGTTTAAAGAAGAGTTCATATAATAGAATGTATGGATATATGGACAATGATAATGAATTAAATGGAAGAGAAAGAACTATCTTAAATTCATTAACAGAAGATGGAATCTATGATACAAATAATATAAAAATAATTGCAATAACAGAAATACCTATGGATTATAAATTTGATTTTGGAAAAAGAAAGATATCAAAGTTTGATACAACAGTAGTAGTACAAAATTGTGATGTAAATATTGCAGATGAAAATGGAAATTGTTCACTTCCTTTTGGATATTTCACACCAGAAATTATATCATCTTCTACAGGAGACTATTATATTGGACAAGATATGATTACTGGTAAAGGAGAATGGTATTTAGAATATACTATAGATTCTAATATAGATGTAAATAAAATTACTTTAGGATATAAAGATTATGATAATAACTATTATGGAGAAACATTTAAGGGTCAAGTTTATATATTTAATTTTGCTAAAAATGAGTTTGAAGAAGTTAGCAATTTAGAAGAGGGGCTTAAGTTAAATAATCCTAAAGACTATTTAAATGAAAATAATAAGCTTGATATGAAGTTAGAGTGTGATGATGAAATTGATGCTTATTATCCTACAATAGCTGTTGAGGGGGTTGTAAAGAATGCTAAAAATTAAGAACTTAGAAAAAAGTTATGGAAAATTTAAAGCCCTTGATGATTTAAATTTAGAAATAGAAAAGGGAGAAATATTTGGATTTATAGGACCTAATGGAGCTGGAAAAAGTACAACTATGAAAATAGTAACAGGACTTTTATCACCAGATAGGGGAGAAGTTTATGTAAATGGAATTGATGCAATAAAAAACAATAAAAAAATTAAAGATGAAATAGGATATATGCCAGACTTTTTTGGTGTATATGATAATTTAAAGACTTGGGAGTATTTAGAGTTTTTTGCATCTATTTATGGAATTACAGGAGATACTTTAAAAAAACTTTCTAAGGAACTTTTAGAATTAGTTAACTTAACAGATAAATATGACTCCTATGTTGATGGTCTTTCAAGAGGAATGAAGCAAAGACTATGTTTAGCTAGATGTTTAATTCATAATCCTAAGCTTTTAATATTAGATGAGCCAGCTTCAGGTATGGACCCAAAGGCAAGATTTGAAATGAAAAATATATTAAAAAATCTTAAATGTATGGGGAAAACTATATTAGTAAGTTCACATATACTTTCTGAACTTGGAGAAATATGTACTGATATTGGAATAATAGAAAAAGGGCATATGGTGTGTCAAGGAAAAGTAGATGAAATAATGAATAGAGTTAGTGGTAATTATCCTATTATTATAAATGTTTTAAAAGAGCCAGAAAAAGTAGTAAAAATTCTTAAAGAAAATCCTAAAGTTGAAAGGGTATATTATGAAGAAAATAAAGTAATTGCTTATTTTAATGGAAGTGATGAGGAATCTGTAGAACTTTTAAAAAATTTAGTTGTAAATAATGTGCCAGTAATTTCTTTTAATAAGCAACAACATAGCCTTGAAGAGGTATTTATGAAAATTACAAATGAACAGGAGGAGAAGTAAATGAAAATAAATCCAGTATTAAAAAATGAATCAAAATTAGCTACAAGAAGTATAAAATTTACATTAGTCTTATTATTTTATGTTGGCTTTTTATCTCTTATTTCACTTGTGATTTTTAAGTCTTCTGTAATAAATTCAGATTACTCAGCAGGATTAAATCTTCAAAGTGTTCCAGAAATATATGCAGAGCTTGCAATAATTCAAGCAATTTTACTTTTATTTATTGTTCCAGCATTAGTTTCTACAGCAATCTGTGGAGAAAGGGAAAAGCAAACATTAGATGTACTTTTATCTACAAGAATGACACCTTTATCAATTGTTTTAGGAAAACTTTATGCTTCTGTAAGTAGAGTTATTCTTCTTATAATATGTTCAATTCCAGTATATTCATTAACTCTTTTAATAGGAGGAATAGATTTAAAAAATATACTTTTACTAAATTTATTTTTTATAATAACAACAATATTTGTAGGTGCTTTAGGTGTATTTATTTCAACAGTAATAAAAACTTCAAGAGCTTCAACAGTTGTAACATATTTTTCAGTGTTATTTATATTTATTGGAATAGTTATAATAACATTAGTATATATGCTATTTAAAGATTATGGAACTATTTCATATTCAGATGTGAAATTACCAATAATATCTTTTATAAGTCCTACTTTTGGATTTATAAGCCTTCTTGGAAGTCAATTAGGGTGTGAAAACTTTATGTTTGGGAATGCAGTAGAGTATATGACAAAAAATGGATATATAATATCAATGGCATTTCAATTAATATTTAGTGCTATCTTTGTAAAGCTTGCAGCATATAAATTAAATCCTCTTAATAAAAAGAAAAAAAGGTGATAAGTTATGGATTTAGATAAAAAAATAAGTTCATTTATAAAAAAATATGGAAAGAGAATAAAATATAATTTTCTTATAGATAAAATACTATTTGGAATTTTATTATGTGGAGTTATTAGTTTTATTTTATTATCAATTTCTGTTTTTATACCTTTTAAAGAATGTTATAAGATTATAGTTATTTTTTCTATGTTAATTATTTTAGGAAGCTTTATATATGGAATTTTAAAGCTTCCTAATAAAAAGGAAATAGCACTTATTATTGATTCTAAAGGGTTAAAAGAAAGGTTAATAACTTCCTTAGATCTTTTTAATAATAACTCTCATTTAGCAACAGCACAAAAGGAAGATACAATAGAAAAATTAGAAAGCTTTAATTATAAAGAGAAATTTCCAATAAAGATAGACAGAAAAAAGCTTTTTAAAATAGGGGCTTTAATTATTATATGCACTGGAGTTTTCTTAATACCTTCTACTGCAAAAACAAAGGCTAAGGAGTTAAGAGGTTTTGAAAAAGGAAAAAGTGAAATAGTAAGTAAAATAGAAAAGGAAAAAAAGGAAATTGAGAAAACAGATAGTTTATCTAAAGAAGAAAAAGAAAAATTAGAAAAAATTCTTCAAGATAGTAAAGAGGAATTAAAAGATATTGAAACTAATAAAGATATGAACAAATTTTTAGAAAGATTAAATAAAAAGATTGAAACTTTAAAAGAAGAAGTTAAATCTGAAGATGGAAAGAAAGCTTTAGAAAATTTATATAAAGAGCTTTTAGAAGAGAGTATAAAAAAGCAACAAAATGATGCTATTAATGATTTAAATAAGGTTAATGAAGCTTTAAATAAAACAGAAGAGGGAGAAAAAATATCAGAAGCCTTAAATTCAGGAGATAAAGAAGCTTTAGAAAATCAACTTAATGAGTTAAATAGTTCTCTTGAAAATATGAGGGAAGAGGAAAAAATAGAGTTAGCAGAATCTTTAAAAAATCTTGCTTCAACCTTAACTGATGAAGAACTTCAAGCTTTAATGAATCAAGCTAGTGAAGGGGTTATGAATGGAGAAATAGATTCTTCAGAATTAGCTAAAAGCTTATCTTCTCTTCAAAATAAATCTCAAGGTAATAGTTCAAATAAGGGAAGTAGCTCACAAGGAAATAATACTTCACAATCAGGAAACAATTCTAGTGGAAGTGGTAATGGTTCAGGAAATGGTTCAGGAAATGGTTCAGGAAATGGTTCAGGAAATGGTTCAGGAAGTGGCTCAGGAAATAATGGTAGTGGTTCTGGAACAGGATGGAATACTGGAAGTAAAAATGGAACAGAAAATACTTCAAAGGCAAATAAAGGAGAAGAGGTTTACATACCAGGAAGAGAAGTAGGTTCTGATGAAAATTTAACAGGAAATAAAAATGATAATGCTTCTTCAAAAGTAGTTGAAACAGAAAAGGGATTAAATTTTTCAGGAGAAAAGAAAGATTATAATGAAGTAATTGGAGATTATAGTAAAGAAGAACTAGAAGGAATGGAGGGTTCTTCTATTCCAGAGAATATGAAGAATATTGTAAAAGATTATTTTGATGGTTTAAATTAAGGAGGAAATCCATGGATATAGAAAATACAGCATTAAAAATTAAAGAATGCAAAGAAGAAATAGGAAAAGGAATAATTGGGCAAAAAGAAATAATAGATAATGTGTTAATAGCTATTTTTTCAGGAGGAAATGTGCTTTTAGAGGGTATGCCAGGTCTTGGGAAAACTCAATTGGTAAAAACAATTTCTAAAGTTTTAAATTTAAAATTTTCAAGAATACAATTTACTCCAGACTTAATGCCAGCAGATGTTGTGGGAACTAATTTAATTGTTAAAGAAAATGATTCAACAAAATTTAAGTTTGAAGAAGGACCTGTTTTTACTAATCTTCTTTTAGCAGATGAAATAAATAGAGCAACACCAAAAACTCAATCTGCTCTTTTAGAGGCTATGGGAGAAAAAAGTGTAACTGTTGGAAAGATAACATATAATATGCCAAAGCCTTTTATGGTTTTAGCAACTCAAAATCCAATTGAACAAGAAGGAACTTATCCCCTTCCAGAAGCTCAGCTTGACAGATTTCAATTTAAGGTTAAGGTAGATTTTCCAAGTTTAGATGAATTAAGTAAAATAATGGATTTAACTTTAGGAAAAGAAGAGGAAAAAATAAACTCTGTTTTAAATGATAAAGAAATACTTGAAATGAAGGAAGCTATAAAAGAAATACCAATGGCTGATGCTGTTAAAGAATATGCTTTAAAAATAATTTTAGCAACTCACCCTGAAGTAAAGGAAGGTCATGAACTTTCTAAAAAATATGTAGAGGTAGGAGCAAGTCCAAGAGCAGCTCAAGGATTAATTAGTGGAGCAAAGGTTAAAGCTGTAATGGAAGGAAGATATAATGTTTCTTTTGATGATATAAAATATATTGCCTATCCTGTTTTAAGACATAGAATAATTTTAAATTTTGAAGGCATAACAGAAGGGATAACAGAGGAATATATAATTGAAAAAATCCTAGAGGATTTAAGGGTAGTGTAGTATATGGAAGAAAAAATTTTTAATGATGATTTTTTTAAGAAATTACAAAAGATACATTTAAATATTAATTTAAGAATAACAAAAGGTCTTCAAGGTGGAAGAAAATCTCATGCAAAGGGAATGTCAGTAGAGTTTTCTGACTTTAGAGAATATGTTCCAGGGGATGATTTTAGAAGAGTTGATTGGAATGCTTATGGAAGGTTTGATAAATTATTTATAAAGGTATTTATGGAAGAGAGAGAAGGTATATTTAATATATTTTTAGATAAAAGTGCCTCAATGGATTATGGAGAGAAAAATAAAAAAATAAAGGCTCTTCAAATAGTAGGTGCTTTAAGTTATATAGCTTTAAATAATTTAGATAGAGTAAATGTTAATATTTTAGAAGAAGATAGCCTTTATGAAATTAAAGGGGGAACTGGAAAAAAGGTATTTCAAAATATATTAAAGGAACTTGAAAATATAGAGTTTAATGGGAAAACAAAGCTTTCGGAAGCTATAACTAAAAGAAAAATAAATTCTAAAGGAGTTTCTATTATTGTTTCAGATTTTTTATGTAATGATGGAATAGAAAGTCTTGAAAAGGCATTAAAGTATTTAGCTTATAAAAAACAAGAAATAATCCTTATTCAAGTTCTTTGTGAAGAAGAAATAAATCCTAAAATAGAGGAAGAAGTAACTTTATTAGATAAGGAAACTAAGGAAGAAATAAAGCTTAATTTAAATTATAAGGTAATAGAAGAATATAAAAAAACTTTGAAAAATTTCAATAAAAATTTAGAAACCTTAGCTAAAAAATATGGTGGAAAGGTTATTTTTTCAAATACTAATATGAGCCTTGAAGAAATAATTTTAGGAGAACTTGGAAAGAAAAGAGTTATAAATTAGAAGGGGGAAAAGCTTTTGGAAATAGTAAATTTATGGCCATTGTTTTTTAGTATAACAATTCCAATGGTTGTACTACTTTATATATTAAAAAGAAAATACAAAGAAAAAGAAATTTCTTCTTCTCTTTTATGGATGGAAGCTTATAAAAATACTTCTGCAAATACTCCTTGGGAGAAACTTAAAATTAACATTATGATGTTTCTTCAAATACTTATTTTAGCTTTAATAATACTTGCACTTATGAGCCCTTATTTAAAATTTGGGCAAAAGACATATAAAAATATAATTGTTTTAATTGATAATACAGCAAGTATGAGTGCATTATATGATGGAGAAAAAACAAGACTTGAAGAAGGAAAAAACTTAGCAGAAGAATATATAAAAAATTCTAAAGAGGAAAATGAAAGTTATATAATTTCTTATAATGGAGAAAATGATTATGATGTTGTAAATGACTTTAAAGATATTACTCAAAAATATGGAACAGGAGATATAACTAATATATTTTCTTATGTAAGGGCATTAGGGGAAGGTCTTGAAAGTTATGAGGTTTTAGTTATAACAGATAAAGAAATAAACCTTGAAGATGATATAAATGGAAAGGTAATTTCTTTAGGAAACAAGGGAGAAAATGTAGCTGTTACAAATATAGCTCATAAATTTAATGACAAAAAAATAAATATAATAGCTACAATAAAAAACTTTGGTGATTCTGATTATACTGGAGATTTTTCTTTATATGGAGAGGAAAATTTATTAGATGTAAAAAGTATTACTCTTAAAAAAGGAGAAAGTACTACTTTAAATTATGAATATGATAGTTTTAATTATAAATATTTAAAAGGAGAACTTTCTAAAAAAGATTTAATAGCTCTAGATAATGTTTATTATGATGTTATTTCTGAAGAAAAAGAAAAAAAGGTGCTTTTAATAACTGAAAAAAATGTGTTTTTAGAAAAGAGTTTAAATAGTTTAGAAAATATTTCTCTTTATAAAACTAATGATTCAGAAAACATTCCTAATGAAGATTATGATTTATATATATATGATAATAAAAAAATGAAATCTATTCCTAAGTCAGGTTCTATATTATTTATAAATCCAGAATCTAATGAATTTTTTAATGTAGAAGAAGTTGATAAAGTAGCTTTAGGAACTTCTGTAAGTGAAGAAATGCCAAATTATCTTAAAAATATAAGTTTTACTCTTTCAAAATATAAAAAAATAGATATGCCTTATTATGGGAAAGCTTTATTAACAGTAGGAGAAGAGGATGTTATATCTTTTGTAGGAGAAAAAGATGAGAGAATAATAGGGGCAATAGGTTTTGATATTCATAATAGTGATATTGCCTTAAAAAAGGAATTTCCTTTGTTTATGTATGAAATTGAAGAGAAAATGATAAATTCAGGAATTTTATATAAAAATAAATTTGTATCTGGAGATGAAATAACTATAAAAGGAAGTACAACAAGTAAGGAAATAAAGGTTATAAATCCTGATAAATCAATAACTGAAGTGGAAAAGGGAGACTCTTATGATAGCTTAACAAATTTAGGGTTATATAAAGTGAAGGAAACTACAGAAAATGAAGAAAAAGAAGAGTTATTTTCTATAAATTATCCTGTTGAAGAAAGTGTAACAGATGGTGAAAAAACTTTATCAAGTGAAAATGTAAAAAAGCAAAATAAAATTTTAAGAAGGGGATTTTCTTTAAGTCCATTAATTTTATTAATAGCACTAGGATTTTTAATTTTAGAATGGATATTATACTTAAAAGGAAATTAGGTGAGAGTTATGGATATAGAAGTTTCAAGAGCATATGCATTTATTCTAATACCTATTATTTTAGTTTTTATGTATATTGTTCTAAAGAAATTTAAAAATTTAAAAAGAAAGAATTTAGTAAATCTTATAAGTAGAATACTTGTAATTATTTTTATAGTTTGTGCTATGGCAGATATAACCCTTTCAATAAAGGGAAAGAATATATCTACAATTTTTATTTTAGATGTGTCAGATAGTATGTCTACCTTTAAAGAAAAGGGAATAGAGTTTATTGATAAAGCTTTAGAAGAAATGCCTAAAAACAATAAAGCTGGAGTAGTTGTTTTTGGAGATAATGCATCTGTTGATAAGGTTATGGATAATAAAAAAGAATATAGTGGAATAAAATCTGCGCCTTTAAAAAGTGCTACAAATATTGAAGAGGCAATAAATACTTCCTTTTCTTTATTTGATAAAAATGCCTCAAAAAGAATTGTATTAATTACTGATGGAGAAGAAAATAAAGGTGATTTATTAAATAGTGTAGTACTTTTAAATAAGGAAAATATAGATTTAAAGGTATATAAAGTTTCAAATGAAAGTGGAAATGAAGTATATGTAGAAAGTGTTAAAGTACCTGATAATATTTCTATAGGAGAAGAATTTACAGTTACTACAACAATTGAATCTAATGTACAAACCAAAGGAAAGCTTACTTTATTTTCTGGAAGGGATAAAAAAGCAGAAGAGGAAGTTGAAATTCAAAAAGGAACTAATACTTTTGTATTTAAAGATGTTCAAACTACAGGAGGATTTAAAAATTATAGAGTTTTAATTGAAGCTGATGAAGATACAAATGGAATTAATAATGAATATAGCTGTTTTACAAATGTTATAGCCCCTCCTAATATACTTGTAATTCAAGGAAAAGAAAATTCAGCTTTAGGAGTTATAGAAACATTAAAAAATACAAGTTGTAATTATAATATTGTTTCTCCAAATTCAGCACCTAGAAATTTAAATGAACTTCTTGAGTATAAAACAATAGTTTTATGTGATGTTCATAAAGATGATTTAAATTCAGGTTTTATGGATAATATAGAAAGTTATGTAAAAGATTATGGTGGGGGAGTTGTAACCTTTGGAGGAGAAAATTCTTATGCATTAGGAGGATATAAAAATACTTCTTTAGAAAAAATACTTCCTGTAAATATGGATAAGAAGGGAAAAAATGAAGTACCACCTATAAGCATAAGCTTAATTATTGATAAATCTGGAAGTATGTCTAGTGGAAATGGAGAGGTAAGTAAACTTACTTTAGCTAAGGAAGCTGCTATGAATGCATTAGACTCTTTAAGAGAAAGTGATGAAATAAATGTAATTGCCTTTGATGATACTTATCAAAATGTAGTAGAAATGCAAAGTGCAAGTAATATAAAAAATATAAAGGAAATGATTGGAGGAATAACTGTAGGTGGTGGAACTTCAATTTATCCTGCATTAGAACAAGGCTATAAAGCACAGTTAAATAGCAAAGGAAAAATAAAGCATATAATTTTATTAACAGATGGAGAAGACAGCTTTTCTCTAAGTAACTATATTTCTCTTGTAAATGATATAAAAAATGAAGGGATTACATTATCAACTGTTTCAGTAGGTGAAGATGCAAATGAAAGTTTATTACAGGCACTAGCAAATCAAGGTAGTGGAAGGTATTATCATACAGATAAATATACAGATATTCCAAGAATATTTGCAAGGGAAGTATTATTATCTGCAGGAACTTATATAATAAATGAAGAATTTACTCCTTCAATTTCAAGTAATAGTGAAATTTTAAGTGGAATTAATACTAAAGAAGGAATTCCTAATTTAAAAGGATATATAGGAACTTCAATAAAGGAAAATGCAACAGAAATTCTTACTTCAAATCATGATGAGCCAATACTTGCATCTTATAGATATGGAATTGGAAAAACTGTAAGCTGGACTTCTGATATTAATGGACAGTGGAGTAGTGATTATCTAACCTGGAATAAGGGAGCACAACTTATAAAAAATGCTATCTATTGGACTATTCCAGAATTAAGTGATGAAGGAAAACTTTCTATATCTCAAGAGGGAAATGAAGCATTAATAGAATTTTATAGTGATTCAAATTTAGAAGGTTCAAAAATAAAAGCAATTTATAATAGTGAATCAGGAAGTAATGGAGAAATAGAACTTACTGAAGAAGAACCGGGAAAGTATACAGGAAAAGTAAAGTTAGATGAAATAGGTTTTTATAATTTTAATGTAAGGGAAGAAAAAGATGGAGAGATTATAAATAATTATACAGGTGCTTTTTCTCTTCAATATTCTGATGAATATAAATTTAATAAAAATAAAGACAAAGTTAAAACTTTAGTAAGTGAGGTTAATGGAAAGTTTATAAATAATTCTAAGGATGTCTTTAAAGGAGAACTTAAAGAAGCTTATAAAAAAATAAATTTAAGTAATATATTTTTAATTTTTGCTTTAGTATTATTTTTCTTAGATATAGTTTATAGAAGGCTTAATTTAGATTTTTTAAAGTACTTTAAGAAAGTAAAAAATTCTTCACAAAATAATAAAAAAGAAAAAAGTAAAGATGAAGAAAATAAAAAAGAAGAAAAAGAGTATACTAATATAAGAAATGAAAAAGAGAAAGATGATATAATTCCTAAAGATAAAAAGAAAAAACAAAAAAAGAAAGAAGAAAAAGAACAGTTAGATGTATCATCATTATTAAAAAATAAAAAGAAGTGGTAATTACAATAATAAATTTAGGAGTTAATTTTAAGACTCCTAAATTTTTTTTATAAAATTTCAATAAATAAAATGACTTTTGGTCACTTTGTGATATAATAGTCTTAGTATTAAAAATGAAGGTGTGGTCAGATGAAGAATGTTTTGAAAATTTATAAAAGAGATATTAAAGAGATTTTTAAAAACAAAGTGGCTTTAGCCATGGCTATAGCTCTTATAATATTACCATGTCTATATGCATGGTTTAATATTAAAGCAGCTTGGGCTCCTTATGAAAGTACAGGAGGAATTCAAGTTGGAGTTGTTAATGAAGATAAGGGTGGAAGCTTTAATGGAAAAGAATTTAATGCAGGAGAGCAAATAATAGATTCAATGAAAAAAAATGATGCCCTTGGATGGAATTTTATAAGTAAAGAAGAAGCAGAAGAAGGATTAGAAAATGGAAAGTACTATGCTACACTTTTAATTCCAGAAGATTTTACAGAAAAGTTATTATCAATTACTACAGACAATATAGAAAAACCAAAAATAATATATTCTGTAAATCAAAAACTTAATGGGGTAGCAGCTATAATTACAAATACTGGTGCAAGTACAATAAAAACTCAAGTTGGAAATCAAGTTGTAGAAACAGTAGATGGAATAATATTTAAAATAGTTAACAACATAGGAACAGAAGCTGAAAATTCAAAAGAAAAAATAAGAAAGTTTGTGGATATACTTTATAAAGTAGATGATAGTATGCCTGAGTTAGTTCAGCTTTTAGATAAGGTAGATGATGGTTCTTCTAAAATAGATGAAATTGTTAAAAAAAGTAATGAAATTATACCAGAACTTGAAAGTACATTAAATGAATGTGACAATATATTAAATAAAGGAAATGAGTATTTATCACAAATACAAAAAGGAGTGGAAAGTATAACTCCTTCAATAGAACAAGGTTTAGCATTTTCAGTTAATATTTTAGATTCAGCAAATAACTTACTTGAACCTATAAATTCTGAAGAAACATCAGAAAATATAAAAAATGTATTAGCAGATTCAAAAGAAAGATTAGAAAAGGTTAATACTTCATTAGTATCTTTAAACTCATTATTAAAATCAATTAATAATGTAGTAAATAATGAAAAAATTTCTTCAGTAATAACTACTTTTGAAAATATAAGCATAAAAAGCACAAAGGCAATAGATTTAATAGACAAAGGAATAAGTGATATAGAAAGTGGCAAAACTTTATCAAAAGAAAGATTAAATTCCATAAAAAAAGCTGTAAGTGATACTAGAGATTTAGTAAATAAGGCAAATGAAGATTATCCTAAAATTATACTTCCAGCCATTAATCAAGGAATAAGTGATATAGGTGGCTTGTTAAATAATGGCACAACTCTTTTAAATGGTATTAAAGATTGTGTTCCTGATTTAAAAAGTATAATTTCATTAATAAATGATGGCTCAAATTTAGGAGTAGAGGAACTTCCAGAAATTAAAGAAAAATTACCAACAATTAAAGAAAAGCTTGATGATTTTACAAATAAGGTAAAGGAATTAGATGATGGAAAAACCTTTGATAAAATACTTAATTTAATAACATTAAATGGAGAAGATGAAAGTAGCTTTTTATCAAGTCCAATAGAAGTAGAAAAAGATATATTATATCCAATTGATAACTATGGTTCAGAAACAGCACCATTTTATTCAAGTCTTGCATTATGGGTTGGTTCTTTATTATTAGTAGCTTTAACTACTGTTAAGGTTAAAGCCTTTGAAGATGGTTCAGATAAAGAATTTACTGAGGTAGAAAAATTCTTTGGTAAATATCTTACTTTTATAACAATAGGATTATTACAAGCTATACTTCTTATATTAGGAGAAATATATATATTAAAAGTATATAGTACAGAAGCAGTATTATTTATGTTAATTTCAATGTTTATAAGTTTAGTGTTTAATACTATAACCTATTCTTTAACAGCTGGTATAGGAAAAATAGGAGAAGCGGTTTCATTTGTGCTTCTAGTAGTACAAATAGCAGCAGGTGGAGGATTATATCCTATACAAGTATTACCTAAGTTCTTCCAAGATTTATACAAATGGGTTCCATTTAAATATTCTATTGGAGCTATGAGAGAAGCTATAGGAGGAGTTACTTTAGAACTTTTAATAAAAGATATTTTATACCTATCAATTTATTTTGTAGTATTTTTATTAATAGGAGTAGTTATTAAAAAGCTATTAAATGGTAAAGATTATTTTGGAGAAAAATTTGAGGAAAGTGGATTATAATATAAAGGAGTTGAGTTGAGAGCTATGAAAAATATATTAAAGATATATAAAAGAGATATAAAAAGTATTTTTACAAATTGGGTAGCATTAATTATAGCAATAGCACTTACTATACTTCCAGCCCTTTATGCATGGTTTAATATTAAAGCAGACTGGGATCCTTATGGAAATACAAATGGTATACAAATAGCAGTAATAAATAATGATAAAGGTGGAACTCTTGAAGATAAAAAAATTAATTTAGGAGAGCAAGTTGTAGATTCTTTAAAAGAAAATACTGCTCTTGGATGGAATTTTGTAAGTGAAAAAGAGGCTAAAGAAGGACTTGAAAATGAAACTTATTATGCAAGTATAGAAATTCCAAAAGATTTTACAAAAGATTTATTAACTATGACAACAGGTGATATAGTAAAGCCTAAATTAAAATATACCCTTAATCAAAAAATAAATCCAATAGCTCCTAAAATAACAGATAAAGGAGTTACAAGTATTCAAGAGCAAATTTCAAGTGAAGTGGTAGAAACAGTAGATGGGATAATTTTTAAAATTGCAAATGAACTTGGAATAAAAGCTTTAGAAGCTAAACCAGATGTAGAAAAACTTGTTGATTTAATATATAAATTAAATGAAAAAATGCCAGAGATAGAAGATATTATAAACAAGGCTTCTGATGGATTAATAACTGGAGAAGATTTAGTAAATAAAATAAATGAATTACTACCAACTTTAAATGATACTATAACTAAAAGTGAGGATATATTAACAAAGGGAGAAGATTATTTAAACAAAATACAAAGTACAATAAATGAATTAGCTCCAGTAATAGAACAAGATTTAAATGTTTGTGGAAGTGTTTCTCAAGATATTTATGATTTAGTTAATTCTATTAATTATGATGAAACTTCAGAGGAACAATTAAAACAAATAATAACTTTCTCAAAAACATCCCTAGAAAATATTGATACAAAGGTTCAAGGAATAAAAAATATTATAGATTATATAAATAACATAATAAATAGTAATAAATTAACTGAAATATCAAATAGATTTAATGAAACACATATTAAACTTAATGACACTATAAAAGTTATAGATAAGGTACTTAATGAAACAGATAATAATGGTCTTCTTACTAAAGAGTTTTTTAATGAAGTAAAATCAAAAATTGGAGAAGTAAATAATAAAGTATTATCTTTAAATTCTGATTTTAATAATGTAATTTTACCTGAAATTCAATCAGGAATAACAAAGATAAATAATATTTCAGATAATGGTTTAACAGCATTAAAAAAGATAGATAGTGCTATGCCTCAAATAAATAATATTGTAGGTACTTTAGGAAGTGGTATAGAACTTGGAAAAGATAAGCTTCAAGAAGTTAAAAAAATACTTCCAGAAGTTAAAACAAAACTAAGCCAAGTAGTTGAGAAAATAGATTCTGTAAATGATGAAGAAAAAATAGATGAAGTATTAGACCTTCTTATAAATGATTGGAAAACAACATCATCATTTTTAGGTGACCCTGTAGAAATTGAAAAAAATACATTATATCCTATTCCAAACTTTGGTTCAGAATTATCACCTTTCTTTACAAGTCTTTCAATATGGGTTGGAGGATACTTATTAGTAGCTATATTTAATGTAAAAACTAAGAAGTTTGATGATGGAGAAGAAATAAAGCCTATTGAAGAATACTTTGGAAAACTTATGTTATTTATTACTATAGGAATAGTTCAAGCTTTAGTTGTTACTTTAGGAGACATATTTATGCTTGGAGTATATTTAATTCATCCAGTATTATTTGTAATTTCAAGTATTTTTATAAGTATTGTATTTACAATAATAGTATATACTTTAGTTTCTGTTTTTGGAAATTTAGGAAAGGCAATAGGAATAATATTTCTTGTACTTCAAAGTGCTGCTTCAGGAGGAACTTTCCCAGTAGAAGTAATGCCAAAGTTCTTCCAAATTATTAATCCTTTCCTTCCATTTAAGTATTCAGTAGGAATTATGAGAGAACTTGCAGCAGGTATTAATAAAGGAATATTATTAAAAGATATTATAATGTTATTTGTATTTTTGATTGTATTCTTAGTAATAGGAGTAGCTTTAAAAGGAGTAATAAATAAAGGCACAAAGAAAATATCAGATAGATGGAAAGAAAGTAGTTTTGCTGATAAATAAACAGTTTAATTTTAGGTATGAATTATTTTATTTAGAATAATTCATACTTTTTCTTTTTGTATTATTTAGTAAATTTAAAAAATCCTTTCTAGGTTAAACCTTCACAATATTAATTATTTAATGTAAAATAGGTATTATGTAAGGGGGATTTTGGAGTGGAAAATTTTGAGGAATATAATGATATTTTATACATAGAAAGAAAAAAATATATAGAAACATTTTTAATATCTTTAATTGCCTTCTTAGTGGTTAAGTTTTCTTTAAAAAATATAAATGATTTAGGAGAAGATATAATTGGAATAATTTTTCTTATAGAATCAAGTTATATTTTACTTATAGTAAAATTCACTAAAAGCATATATACCCATGGCTTTTTTAAGGTATGTAGTTTATTTAACATGTTTGTTATTTGCTATTGTTTAATAGGAATTTTGCCAGAAAAACCTGAATTGAGTTTTACTTTTTTTAAAGCAGGAGGAGAATATACAATGCAAAGTATTAAGTATTATATATTAGCCATTTTGCTTGCTTTTCAGGTTAATTATATAAATAAAGATAAAAAATATTCCATAGCACTTATATTAATAGGTTTAGGGTTAATATATGCAAATCATAATTCGGTAATAAATGGTTATCCTTTAGGAATGATGAATGTTATTAATGTTATAACTACCCTTGTCTTGTTAAATAATATAGTAGGTCTTAGAGCCTATGACCTTTTTAGAGATAAAAAAATTAATTATGTAACAGTTTATAATATATTAATTTTAATTGTAGTTCTTTTATATATGTTTACACTTATTTTAAAAGGAAATGAAAAAATTTATTTAACATATGTTTTTGAAGGTCTTGAATTTTGTGCAATTACAACAGGGTGTAGTGTAGTGTCAGAGCATTTATTAAAGATTCCTTATAATGTAATATTTAGAGACTTATATGAAAGAAATATGGAACTTGATAAACTTAATAAAAGAATATTTTCAAGAAATAGAGAATTAGAATTTACTCAAAAGGTTATGCTTAATAAAGAAAGTATACTTAGAAATTTCTTTACAAATGTTCCAATTCCATTAGTAATAATAAATGAAAATAGTGAAAGAATAGTTTTTGCAAATTCAAGTTTTTGTGAAATGATAAATGAAAAAAATATAAGGGATATTATAAATAGAAAACTATTTTCCTTTTTAAAAATAGAAAATAATCCATTTATTGATGATAAAATAAAAACTACTAATCCTATATTTAGAGGAATAATTAATTCTGATACATATGTAGACATGGAAGTAGTACATATATTAGATGATGAGGAAGAAAGAATAGTTATTTTTAATGATGTAACTTCTGCAATAAAAGCAGCTAAAATGAAAGAAACTATGGAAAATAAAAAATTAGATGAAAAATTAAAAAGTGACTTTTTATCTAATATATCTCATGATTTAAAAACTCCTATAAATGTTATTTATTCTGCAACTCAAGTTATAAAAATGTACATAGAAAATAACAATTATGAAATGGTAAGAAAGTATAATAATATTTCAAAACAAAATTGTATATCCTTAATAAGACTTACTAATAACATTATAGATACAAGTAGAATATATGCAGACTATTTAACTCCTAATTTAAGAGTAAAAAATATTGTAGATGTAGCAGAAGATGTTGTAACTTCTTTAGTAGATTATGCTGAAAGTAAGGAGATACATTTAATTTTTGATACAAATGAAGAAGAAATTTATGTTAATTTAGATGATGAATTTATGCAACGTATAATATTAAATCTTATTTCTAATGCAATAAAATTTACAAAACCAGATGGAACAATAGAAGTAATATTAGAGGATAAAGGGGAAGTGGTAGACCTTATAGTAAGAGATGATGGAGTAGGAATGGAAAAAACATTTATTGAAAATGCTTTTAATAGATATTCAATGGGAAAAAATAATGAAAATGCTTCAACAAAGGGAACTGGTATAGGATTATTTGTGGTAAAGACTCTTGTAGAAAAACAAAATGGAACAATAGTTATTGATAGTGTAATAAATGAAGGAACAACTATAAAAATGACATTTAAAAAGGAGGAAATGGATTATGAAGAATATTAAAGAGAATATTTCTAAAGAATCTATACAAGCAATTCCTCTTTTTGTAGCATATGCTATATATTTATATTTTTCTAAAAACAATACAGAAATATTTTTTGAGATAGTAGAAATATTTTGTGCATCTATTGCAGGGTCAATAGTTGTTATTTCAGGAATGCAAAAAGAATATAAATCCTTTTATAAAAACTTTGGCATAGCTTTTCTTCCATTAAGTTTAGTTATTTTTATGAAAGTTATTATAAAAAATAAATTAGGAGAGTATTTAGACATTGAATTTGAAGATTTATTAAATTATTGGATATACTATATGGAATATATAGTAATAGGAGTAGCAATGCTTTTAACTAAAGTAGGAGGAAGTAGAATTATATCAGGTATTTGCTATACTTTTACTACTCTTTTAGTTATTGCCACATCTTATATAGTCTTTATAGTTAATATATTTAATTTTGATGATACAATTTTAAATATTTTAAAAATGGCAGTTATACCTATTATATTTTTAATTCTTATGATAAGTATAGTATTTGATAAAACTATACTAAGTAAAGAGGGAAAACAATATATAACAGTATATTTAACATTTTTATTATTTTATCAAGACCTTTATATATGTGGAGATAGTTTTGGACTTAACTTAGTAGTAGAAGCAGCTATAATAAAATATACAGCATACTTTGTTATTTATGAAGGAATAGTAAAATTTATGTTCTTTAAAGACCATAATGAAGTTAAGATTAAACTTGAAAATGCTCAAAAAGAACAAAAAAATTTAAACCATATTTTAAATAGTAGAAATAAATCTTTAACAGAATATAAAAATCTTATTGAAAAAAGTGAAAAAAAATATGGAGAACTAATTGAATCTATAAAAGATGGAATGGTAATATTTTACTTTGAGAAACTTTATTATATAAATAGAGAAGCAATTAAGTTATTAGGTTTAAAAAGTGAAAAAGAAGCTTTAGGAAAAAATATTTATTTTGTTTTACAAAAACTTTCTAAAGATAGAACTCTTGCAATTAAACTAAATGATGCTTTAACAAAGAAAGATGAAAAAGATTCAAGAATTTTTAAGGTGAAAAACTTTAAAAAAGATAATAGAGAATATGATATTACTTTATTAAAAGTAGATGATTTAAGTAAACTTATATATATAAAAGATGTTACTGAAATAAATATGAATATGAAAACTAAAATGGAATATGAGGAGTATTTAAAAGAAGAAATATTAAAAAATGAATTTTATTCTAATATATCCCATGAACTTAGAACACCAATAAATCTTATATTTTCTGCCCTTCAACTAAATGAATATTACTTAAATAATAATAATATATTAGCAACTAAGAAAAATAATATGGCTATAAAGCAAAATTGTTTAAGACTTATTAGAACAATTAATAATTTTATTGATGCTAATAAAATTTCAGAAGGATATCTTAATCTTAATATAAAGGGATATAATATTGTTTCTGTAGTTGAAAACATAACCTTAGCTTGTGTATCTTGGACTGATAAAATACATAATACATTAATATTTGATGCAGAAGAAGAAGAAATTCCTGTAAGATGTGATAAAGATGCTATTGAAAGAATAATGCTTAATCTTTTATCTAATAGTGTTAAGTATGGAAAAGAAAATGAAGAAATTTTAGTATTTGTTGATACTAAAGAAGATGAAGTATTTATTCATGTAAGAAATAAAGGATATATGATAGATAAAGAAATACTTCCATATATTTTTGATAGATTTACAAAACTTAACAAATCCCTAAATAGAGAAAAAGAGGGAAGTGGATTAGGATTATTTTTATGCAAGGAATTATTAAAGCTTCAAGGGGGAACAATAAGAGTTGAATGTAATGAAGAAGTTGGAACTGAGTTTATTATAACTCTCCCAAAGGCCTATCATGATGAGGTCTTAGAAGAAGAGGAAGCTTTTGATATAGACCTTATGAGTGAAAAGGTAGAAACAGAGTTTTCAGATATTTATCTATAAATTATTTTTTTGAAAGGAATTTTTATATGAAAAAGGTTATAATTGCAGAAAAACCTTCTGTAGCAAAAAATATTGCAGAGGCTTTTAACATAAAAACAAAAAAGGATGGATTTTTTGAAGGAAAAGATTATTTAATTACTTGGGCCTTTGGCCATCTTTTTCAACTTTATGCTGCAAGAGATTATGATGAAAGATTAAAGTCTTGGAGAATGGAAAATTTCCCTTTTATACCTGAAGAATTTAAATATAAAATTAAATGTGATAATGTAAATAGAAATGTTTCAGATAGTGGAGTAGAAAAACAAATAAATATTATAAAAAACTTAATAAATAGAGAAGATGTAGATGGAGTTATTTCTGCAACAGACCAAGATAGAGAAGGAGAAGTAATTTCTTTAGAAATATTTATGTACTTAGATGTTAAAAAGCCTATTTATAGATTACTTCTTAATGAATGGACTCCTGATGAAGTAAAAAAGGGTATGGATAATTTAAAAGATAATTCAGAAATGAAATGTCTTCAAGATGCTGGAATAGGAAGGCAGTTAGCAGACTGGATTATTGGTATAAATCTTACATCTGTTGCAACTTTAAGGTATAAACCTAATGATAAAAAGATTTTAAATATAGGAAGAGTTCTTCTTCCAACTTTAAAAATAATTTATGATAGAGATAAAGAAATTGAAAATTTTAAAGCAACTACCTATTATAAACTTTTAGCTACTTTTAAAACTTCAGATAATAAAGAGTTTGAAGGTACTTATTATGAAAATAATAATGAAAAATTTGAAGATAAAAGTGTTCTTGATGCTTTAAATGCTTTATTAAAAGAAAAGTTAGGAAAGATTATAGAAAAGCAAGTAGAAAAGAAAAAAGAATATCCTCCATTTTTATTTAATCTTTCTAATCTTCAAGGATATATAACAAGTAAATATAAAGGTTGGACTTCTGATAAGGTCTTAAAGGTTGCTCAATCTTTATATGAAAAAAAGTTTATAACCTATCCTAGAACAGGAAGTATAGCTTTAGAAGAAAGTTTAAAAGATAGAGCAAGAAAGGTTTTAGATATTTTAAAAGTAGGCCTTTCTTATGAAGATAAAATTAATTTTGTTACAACTAAAAGAATTTTTGATAATTCAAAGGTAGAAAGCCATAGTGCAATAACTCCTACCTATTTAAAGCCTTCAGGATTAACTAAGGATGAACAAATAGTTTATGATGCAGTTAAAAATAGATTTATTATGCAGTTTATGCCTGTTGCAGAATATGAAGAAACAAAGCTTACCTTAAAAGTAAATGATGAAAATATAAAAGGAATATTTATATCAAGAGGAAAGGTACAATTAGTTGAAGGCTGGAAAGTTGTTGAGAAAATGGAAAGCAAGGATACTATTTTACCTATGGTAAACAAGGAGGATATTGTTTATGTAGTAGATAGTAAAGTAAATGCAGTAACTAAAAAACCACCAAAACTTCATACAGAAAAAACTCTTTTAAGAGTTATGGAAACCTGTGGAAAAAGCTTTAAGGATGAAGAAGATTCAGAAGAAATGATGGCATCAATATTAAGTGGATTTAGTATAGGAACACCAGCTACAAGAGCAGAAACTATAAAAAGACTTAAAGATATAGGATATATAAAATCAAAGGGAAAAAGCCTTACAACAACAGAGCTTGGAAGAACTATAGTTGAAATATTTCCAGTAAAAGAACTTTTTGATTTAGAATATACAGGAAGACTTGAAAAGACTTTATCAGATATAGAAAAAGGAAAATTTAGTAAAGATGAATTCTTAAAAATGATAGAGGATTTTACAAAGAAGGCAATAGATGATATAAAAAAAGATACTTCTATGCTTAAAAATTTTAAAGTTAAACTTCCAGAAGGAAGTGAAAGCTTAGGAAAGTGTCCTGTATGTGGAAATGATGTTATTGAAGGAGAAAAAGCCTTTGGATGTGTAAATTGGAAAAATGGATGTAAATTTTCAATATGGAAAGATGATAAATTTATAAATTCTTTAGGAAAAAAGGTAACTAAAGAAATGGTGGAGATTCTTCTTAAAAATGGAAAGGTTGGATTTAGAAATCTTAGAAGTAAAAAGGGAACAATTTTTTCAGCTTATTTAAAATATGAAAAGGATGAAAAGACAGGGTATTATAATTGGAAAATTGAATTTATAAATTAAGTTATACCACAGTTTAAAAAAAATAAAGTTATAGTGGTTCTTTTGTTTTTTTTGTAACTTTTTTATAATAAAAATATAGTAAGATATTTAAAAACTTAGAGATTTACAAAAATATGAGGTGTATAAAATAATGGAAAAGATAATGAGACCTGTATGGGCTGAAATAGATTTAGATAAAGCTGCTTATAATATGAAAAATATAAAAAGTCTTGTTAAAGATAAAGAAGTTATAGCAGTAGTTAAAGCTGATTGTTATGGACATGGAGCAGATGATTTAGCACCAGTTTTTCTTGAAAATGGAGCTACAAGACTTGCTGTTGCTATATTAACAGAAGGTATTGAACTTAGAAAAAATAATATAACTGCTCCAATTATGATACTTGGATATACCCCATTAGAATTAAGTGAAGAACTTATAAATAATGATATAGAACAAACAGTATATGATTTAGAATATGCAGAGAAATTATCAAATATAGCAAAAGGGCTTGGTAAGAAAGCCAAAATACATATAGCATTAGATACAGGTATGGGAAGAATAGGATTTATTCCAAATGAAGAAAGTATTAAAGCAGTAGAGAAAATAGCATCTCTTAAGGGAATTGATATTATAGGAATATTTACTCATTTTTCAACTGCTGATGAATATGATAAAACTTATACAAAGGAACAATTTAAAAAGATAAAAGACTTTATAAGTGAATTAGAAAAAAGAAATATTAATATTCCACTAAAACATGTTTCAAATAGTGGTGCTATAATGGATATGCCTGAAACATATTTAGATGCAGTAAGAGCTGGAATAATACTTTATGGATATTATCCTTCAAATGAAGTTAATAAAGAAAAGTTAGATATAAAACCTATTTTAACATTAAAGACAACAGTTTCTCATGTTAAAGAAGTAGAAGAAGGAACTTCAATAAGTTATGGAAGAACATTTATAACAAAAAGAAAAAGCAAAATTGCAACAATTCCAATAGGATATGCAGATGGATATTCAAGACTTTTATCAGGAAAAGCAAAAGTAATAATAAATGGTAAATTTGCCCCTGTTGTAGGAAGAATATGCATGGACCAATGTATGATAGATGTAACAGATATTGATGAGGTAAAAGTAGGAGATGAAGTAATACTTCTTGGTGAAGAAGGAAACTTAAAGTTTAATGCAGATGATTTTGCAGAAATTATGGGAACTATAAACTATGAAATTACTTGCATGCTTAAACAAAGAATTCCAAGAGTATATATAAAAGAAGGAAAAGTTGTTAATGTAAAAAATTATATATAAAATTAATTTTTTAAAAGAGGCATTTAAAGAATTTATGCCTCTTTTTTTATATATAATTAATAATAAAGATAATTTTAAAAGCTATAAAAATGAATAAGTAGGTATATTTTAGAAAATGTGATATAATGAATAAGTAAACTTTTTCATGAGAGGAGAGATTATTATGGGAATTTCAAAATTATACCCTTTTGAATGTATAAAAATTGAAAACGATGAAAAAAAGGTTATGGAATTATTTAAAATTATGAAAGAAGATGGCGAAAAGAATGGATATACTCCTATAATAATTATAGAGGATGAAAATGGCCTTATGGAGGAGAATATTAAATTTGCAAAAGAGGAATTTGGCTCTTTTCAAGGTTTTATAAAGGATTGTCTTGAAGAATATAAAAAGGTGGATGTTGAAAAGTACTTTAAAGAAAGAGAAAAGTCCTATAAAGAAGATGGTTTAATTGACTTTGAAGAGGAAGAAGTGGATGAGAATATAGAATGTAATTCAATATATACTGGAGAAAAAAATGAAAATGTATTTATAGCTAAAGTTCCTACAACTAAACCTTATGAAGTTTTTGCCTATATTCCTATGGGGGGATTTAATGAATGCCCTGAAAATACAACTCATATGGCAATAGCTAAAAGATGGTATGAAAAATATAAGGCATATCCTGTATGTATAGGATGTGATACTATACAATTTATTGTACCAGAGGCTGTAAATGATGAAGAAGAACTTGAAAAACTTACAATAGAACAATATCTATATTGTGGTGATATTATATGGCAAGGATTTCAAGTAATTAACGCCTTAAAAAATAGCTTAAAGAATTCTACTGTTTGGTCTTTTTGGTGGGATTAATGGATTTTAATGATTTCTTTGGATTTTTTGGATATAAAGAAACAAATGAAGTATGTGAAGATATACCAGGGGGGTTTCAAGATTTAAATCCAGAGCTTTTTGTTTTAATAGGTGAACTTTTAGGAAATGCTATAGCAGGAAATTTACCCTTTAATGTGCAAAATTCCTTAGGAAACTGGTTTCAGCTTGTAGGTCAAGCAATGCTTACCTTTAATGCTCAACAACAATATTTTCAAGGAGGAACAGGAAGATATTATAATCCTAAATATAAAAATGTAGCCAATCCTTTTTGTAGTGAAAATGGAGCATCACAAGCTGAAGGTCCTTATGGAGGAGATGGTGGCACAAATACAAATAGCAAAAATAATGATGTAAATGATAAAATTGAAAAGCTTACAGAAGAAATTGAAGCTTTAAAAGAAGAGATAAATAATTTAAAAAATAAATAGTGTATTAAAAAATAAGAGTTGAAGCATAAATTTTTTATGCAACAACTCTTATTTTTTAATATAATTGGTCAAATTCTTCAAGTTTTTCTATTGTATTTTTATCTATAGCTTTTATTCCAAGTCCTAAATAAATAATAGCAATAGCATAACTAATATAACCTGAGAAAGGAATTATTATTCCTACAAGGGTTAATAAAGTACATATTGTAGAAAGTAACATTGGAACAGTTAAAGCATATAATCCTAATTTAAAAGATTCAGAGTATTTAAGCTCTTTTTTCATAATTTTAGATAATATAGTTCCTGCTATTCCTAAAATAATAAATGCGCCAATAAGATTTCCTAAGAAAGAGAATAAAACAAAGAAAATATAAAAGATAATTGTAAAAAATATTGGAATTTTATTTGGTATATATTTTATAAAAGAATCTTTATTTAAATTCATTCCAGTTAAGGAGCTTAAATTTACAGATTGAGTCTTTATGCCTTGCTTTGTTGTGATAGAATCACTTGTTATTAAAAATCCATTAGAATAGTCATCTAAAACTGAATCATCAATAGTATTTTCTGTATCAATATAAATTATTATATCTGCGTCTTTATTTTTAATAACTATTGGCATATCTTCTTCAAAAGTAAGTTTACCATTATTAAATTCAAAATCTGGAATATTTTTTTCTAATTCTTCCTTTAAAGGTGGTAAGTATGAATTAATATATGATGCAAATGAAACACAACTTATAATACCTAAAAGGGCAGATAATATAAGCATATATAAAACTGCTTTACCTGTAGTTTGTGCTAAAAATGTATTATAGCTCTTAAAATTACATAGACTATTTAAGAATTTTTTTAAAAATCCCATTTCCTTTTCTTCCAAAATAAAAACCTGCTACTTAAAATGTAATCAAATATAAACATTTTAAGAATTTTACTGTTTCAAC
>ERZ827126.275-NODE-275-length-80303-cov-4.305490_pt1 | contig 80303 bp, 69 predicted proteins | sample MGYA00519780_ERZ827126 | MGnify/ENA primary metagenome ERZ827126 (study PRJEB31778, sample SAMEA3449262) | human gut metagenome | biome: human gut; feature: human-associated habitat; material: faeces | place: United Kingdom | collected 2010/2012 ...
GGACGGCAAGGACGCAGTTGTTCTGCTGAAGTTCCTGGTATCTCTCATCAAGACCTTGCCCAGCGCAGAATAATCACAGTATATTCAACTGCTGAATTATGAAAAATACCCTGTTTCCCCAAAAAGGAGACAGGGTATTTTTGTCATGTGTTTTGCTGATGCAGAAATTCCTCTTCCTGCTGGCGGCGCAGGGCATATTTTCGTTTGGTGGCGAGACCGCCACGAATATGACGTTCCTGTTTGTTCTGTTCCAGAATCTCTTTTACCTGTGTATACAGATCCGGCTGGATCTGTTCCAGCCGCTCGCTGACATCCTTATGTACGGTGCTTTTCGAGACACCGAACCATTCTGCTGCCGCACGAACCGTGGCTTTCTGCCGGACGATATACTCGCCGAGAATCACGGCACGTGTTTCGGACTGCTCTTTCATGATACCTCACTCCAATTGTGGTTTTGCTACAGCATATGCGGCGGCACAGGAAATGAGAACGGAGCAGGTTATAAAAATGTGATGCAGATTTTCAGAAAAGTTTATGAGAAATCGTTGACGTATTCCGGTAATTGTGTTACAATAAGAAACAGCGGCATAAGGTGACTTATGCAGAGTGTACTCTGATCTCTATGGAGTGCATCTCAGAAAACAAAGTGATCCCGGACGGCGGATCATGGAAAGGACAATTTACATATGGTTTGGGAACTCATCAAATCACTGATTTTCGGTATTGTGGAGGGCATCACCGAATGGCTGCCGATCAGCAGTACCGGACACTTGATCCTGCTGGACGAATTCTTAAAGCTGGACGCATCCGATAACTTCAAGGAAATGTTCGATGTTGTGATTCAGCTGGGTGCAATTCTAGCGGTCGTGGTCATCTACTGGAACAAGCTGTGGCCCTTTGGCAAACAGAACAATCCGCATCCCATGGCACAGACCGGATTCGGCGCTTGTCTGAAAAAGGACATTCTCCAGATGTGGTGCAAGGTCATTGTGGCAACAGTGCCGGCGGCTGTGATCGGTCTGCTGCTGGACGACTGGAGCCAGGCGCATCTGTACAACGCCTGGACGGTTGCCATCATGCTGATCCTGTTCGGTATCGCCTTTATCTGGATCGAAAAGTGGCACAAAAACCGTACCCCGAAGATGAACAGCATCGCCTCCTTGAAGTACAGCACCGTGCTGCTGATCGGCGTATTTCAGCTGATCGCAGCAATATTTCCGGGAACCTCCCGTTCCGGTGCAACCATCGTCGGCGCACTGCTGCTGGGCGTTTCCAGAACAGCTGCGGCAGAGTTCACCTTTTTCCTGGCGATTCCGGCGATGTTCGGCGCAAGCCTGCTGAAACTGGTGAAGTGCGGACTCCCGGCTACCGGTATGGAGACTGCACTTCTGCTGATCGGCATGATCTCCGCATTCCTGGTATCTATCGTCGTCATCCGTTTCCTGATGAGCTATATCAAGAAACATGACTTCACCGTATTCGGCTGGTATCGTATCGTTCTCGGCGTTCTGGTGCTGATCGGCGGTATTACCGGATTTATTGGATAAGTACATATTTTGCGTAAAAAATCCCCGTGTATCCTGCTAGTTGGATACACGGGGATTTCTCTTTTGGGAATCACATCACTGCGCAGCCGGAGTGTTCGTAACTGCGGTGGTGTAGGTCGTCAGTGTTGTTGCAGCCGTGCCTGTGCCGCCGGGGACAATGGCGTGCTGTTTCAGATAATCCTCCCACAGAGAAAGGGAGTTGCCCAGCAGGTGGATGCCGTCCGAAGTGAGGGACGCATCCAGGCAGCCGTTGGCGTCCATGACAGCCTCGTTGACGTTGAGGTAGTAGATGTTGTCCTGCGGATTCGCCAGCGCCTCCAGCGCCTGGTTTCGGGCGTTGACAGTTGCGTTGTTGATCGCACCGCCCGGATTGTCCTGGGATGCCGCAACCACCAGAATGCTTTGCAGATAGATAATCGCATTGGGCTGTGCCTGGCGTATCTGTGAAATGACGTCGGCGTAGGTCTGCGCCCAGCTTTCAGTGGTGCCGGTTCCCAGCTCGTTCAGTCCCAGCATGATATAGACTTTGCCGTACTGTTTTTGCGCCAGCTTTTGCGACAGTGTGACGCTTTCGCCGGTGTTCGGGTTGCCGGCTGCCTTTTCTGTGACCTTGAAAATGGACAGTCCCACGCTGGAGAAAAAGTCCGCATTGGTCAGGCTGCCGTACAGCGCCAGACCTTCTGTCCGGGAGTCGCCGATAAAGAGGGCATCGCTAAAATAGGAATCGTCCACCGTCTGGAATACAGCGGCAGGCGCTGTGGTTTCCGTGACCAGGGGCTGACCGGTTGCAAGGGTCGTTTCTGCCGGCTGTGTTGTGGTTTGCGCCATCGTTGTGGCAGGGTTCTCGATTTTTTTGGCATTCTGTACTAAGTCCCAGATGTTTGCAACTGCAATGGAGACCACAAATGCCATAATCAAAGGATACCGTTTGAGAAATTTCAGAAAATTCATGAAAATGCTCCTTTCATGGCATGGGTCAGAACTGGAAGTACAGGAACGGATTGTTCGTCTGTGTCATCATCGCACGAATTGCCAGCACGAACAGAATCAGCAAAAGCAGCATACAGAAGCCGCTCTTGCGGAACTTTTTGTAATACATCAGAGGCAGCGGCGTGCTGAACAGAACACAGGGAACCAGGATCTTCCAATAGTTGTGGAATGCCTGCACTGCATCTCTGGTGTTGGACTGTACCTCATCCGAAGTGAGGAACGGGAACAGACGGGTAAAGTATGTGCCGAGCTGGTGCATATCCGTGATGGCAAAGACCATCCAGGTGAGGGGGATGATAAAGATGATATAGGCGTGTTTCAGAATGTGTGTGCGCTCTAGGAACTTGCCGTAGACGTTCTTTTCCAGTGTCAGCAGCACGAAGAAAATGAGACCCCACAGGACAAAGTTCCAGCTTGCGCCGTGCCACAGTCCGGTGAATGCCCAGACCGCCAGCATATTCCGCATGGTTTTCCATTTTCCTACCCGGCTGCCGCCCAGCGGAAAGTAAATGTAATTCTTGAACCAGCGTCCCAGGGTGATGTGCCATCTGCGCCAGAACTCGCCGGCTGAGCCGGACGTATACGGCAGATTAAAGTTCTGCGGCAGTTCAAATCCCAGCATTTTTCCCACGCCGATTGCCATCATGGAATAGCCGGAAAAGTCGAAGTAGATCTGAAAGCTGTAGGCGAATGCACCCAGCCAGGCATAAGGGGTGGAGATACTATCATACCCGATCACGGACAGATTATTCCAGAGACCGCCCATGGGATTTGCCAAAAGCGTTTTGGCGCTCAGACCCAGGACGAAGGTCTCCATGCCCTCTTCCAGCAGCCGGATGTCCACACGGCGGTTGTGCATCTGGGGCTGAATCTCGCTGTACATACAGATCGGACCGGAGATCAACTGGGGGAACATACACAGATAAACGCCCAGATCCAGCAGACTTCTCGCCGGGCGTGTCTTGTTTTGGTACACGTCAATGAGATAGGATGTGATCTGGAACGTGAAAAAGCTGATGCCCAGGGGCATGATGATAGATGCCTTTGGAATAGCGACGTGAAAGATCGACAGCAGGGAATTCAGATTGCCGATCAGGAAGTTGGTGTATTTGAATACCACCAAAAGCCCGAAGTTGTAGACCAGACCGCCGATCAGATAGCGCTTTGCCTGCTGCGGATGCCTTGCGTGCGAACCGCTGATGAGCCGGGAAAGTCCATAGTTGATGACCAGGGACAACAGCAGGAGCAGGGTATACCAGCCGCTGCCGATGGCGTAGAAAACAAGGCTGCCGATGATGAGTGTGATGTTTCGGTATTTCTGCGGTGTAGCATAGTATGCCAGCAGGAAAATCGGCAGAAATTGAAACAAGAATTCAATTGTGCTGAAAACCATATATGATTCCTCAATTCCCCTTCGATATTTTTTTCTGTTTTGCGGTGCTGCTTTTTATCTATTCTATGCAGGCAAACACAAATAACAACACCCCGACAAGCGAGGTGTCTCACATTATATCATAAGAAAAATCTGTCGTTTTTTCAAGAACGATGTCATAACAAATGAGTTACAATTCAATGACAAATCCAGTTTGTCCCAGATGCAGAACAGGCGCTTAGTCCTTCTTTTCCGCAGCCGGTGCATAGCAGGTGAAAACATTTTCCACGTGGTCGGTGTCCTTTACCTTGGTGCAGGCGCTGACCAGCGGAACCACGATCAGAGAAAGCAGCATTGCAATTGCGCCGGCATTGATCGGGGATGCCAGATTCAGCGGCAGGCTTGCGACAGCCTTGGACAGTTCCGGGTTCCAGCCAAAGCCGAACAGGAACATATGTACCAGCGTCAGACCGATGCCCAAGATAAAGCTGCACCATACTGCCGGCTTTGTGACCTTCTTGCTGAACAGACCATACATGAACGGTCCCAGGAATGCGCCTGCCAGTGCGCCCCAGGAATAGGACATCAGCGTGGAGATCGAGGCGTTCTTGTTGAACGCCAGCAGAACGGAGATCACCAGGAATACGGCGATCAGCACACGCATGATAAGCATTTCCTTTTTGTCGGAGCATTTCTTCATGTTGGGCTTGATGAGGTCAATGGTCAGCGTGGAGCTGGAGGTCAGCACCAGCGACGACAGGGTAGACATGGATGCCGACAGCACCAGAACAACGACTAGACCAATGAGGATATCCGGCAGTGCCGTATGCAGCAGAGACGGGATCATGGCGTCAAAATCCGGCTTGCCGTTGGACAAGGTGGAGATCACCGTCTTGTCGCTGCCGTCTGCGCTCAGCGTGCAGAACAGCCGGTCGAAACCGCCCAGCAGATAAGAACCGCCGGCAACGATCAGTGCAAAGACGGTGGAGATCACAGCGCCCTTTTTAATATCGTTTTCGCTCTTGATGGCATAGAACTTGTGTACCATCTGGGGCAGACCCCATGTGCCAAGTGATGTCAGAACCACAACGCCCAGCAGATTCAGCGGATCCGGTCCGAATACGGAGTTCAGCGTGTTGGTCTTGCCGTTGACTTCAATATCGCCCAGTGCAGCCAGTGCAGCAGTCATGCCGCCACGGTTGTGGATCGCACAGATCACTACGGCAGCGATGCCCACCAGCATGACAATGCCCTGGATAAAGTCGTTGATCGCAGTTGCCGCATAGCCGCCCAGGATCACGTAGATCGCCGTCAGCAGCGCCATAACAATAATGATGATCTTGTATGCGCCCTCGGACTCGATCTGGAACGCCATGTTAAACAGACGGGACAGACCGTTGTACACCGATGCGGTATAGGGAATCAGAAAGATAAAGACGATCACAGCGGCTGCGACTTTCAGTCCTTTGGAGTTCCAGCGCTTTTCGAAGTATTCCGGCATGGTTTTTGCGCCCAGCGACTGCGTCATGATGCGGGTGCGCCGTCCCAGGACGATCCATGCCAGCAGACTGCCCAGCAGGGCGTTGCCGATGCCGACCCATGCGGCAGAAACGCCGTATGTCCAGCCGAACTGTCCGGCATAGCCGATGAAGACTACAGCGGAAAAATAAGATGTGCCGTAGGCGAATGCGGTGAGCCATGAGCCGACGCTGTGACCGCCAAGGACAAAATCACTGACGGAGCGAGTCTGCCGTGCGGTGTAGACGCCAATGCCCATCATGATCGCCACATAAATGATGATCATGCCAATGGTAATTGCGGTTGTCATATTCCTCTCCTTTGTGGCAGCAGGAGCGCTGCCGAAACATAAATTTGCGGCATCTTTGCGGCATCTTTCAAAAATCCGAAAATGCGCATCTTCCATTATAATGGAAATGTCGGTTTTTGTCAACCTTTTTTCTGCTTTTCGGGCGAAATGCTGTAAAATGATGAAACGGCTTGAGAATTTACATATTGTTCACTGGATTTTTTGCAGAAAATTCCGAAAAAGGCTTGACAAGCCGTCAAATGTATGCTATCCTATAGTTAGTCAATGCTAACTCTTGAAGAAGCAAAGATCCCCAGCTGTGCGGAACATGGCTGACGAGTCGTGAAACGCACAGTTCTTGATGACGAGGGTCTGCTTGGCTGCCAGAAATATCGACGGGCTGCGGCGTGTGCCGCAAAAGCCCAGGAACTTTGTGAGGTGAAATTATCCAATGAGCGTTGTGATTATCGGAGGAAACGAGTGTATGAGCCGCCAGTATGCCGATGTGTGTATGGCGCACGGCTGTACGGCAAAGGTGTTCCCGAAAGAAACCGGACCCATCGAAAAGAAGATCGGTTCTCCGGATCTGATGATCCTGTTTACCCGTACCGTATCCCATAAGATGGTACAGGGTGCTGTGAAGGCAGCGAAGAAAAATTCCATTCCCATTGCCAGAGTGCAGAGCAGCAGTATTTCTGCACTGCGTGCGCTGCTGGGACAGCGTGGCATGGTAGAGGCATAAGTGCTTTTCGTCTGCGGTGAGCGTGAGATGCTGCTGCGAAAAAGCTTTTGCATACAAGAGACCGGCGTTTTGGAAGAGAGCGCCGGTCTTTTTTTGCAGCTGTGCGTCTGTTCTGGTTGTGAAGTTGCACAAAAATTTTGATAAAACGCTTGATTATTCTTGACAAAGTTCCGCCGATATGGTATGATAAAAATGTACGTAAACGTAACCGGCATTCTGTGTTGTGCCGGAAATGAAGAATTGGAGTGAAGACGAAATGAATCGGAAAGGGAATTTGAAAACAAAGCTGGCAGCAGTATTTTCTGCCGGCGTACTGGCTGTTACGGGAACTGCATCGGCAGTTTCCGGGATGGTAGTCTCGGCACAGCCGTCAGCCGGTACATACGGAGACGCACTGAAACTGTCTCTGTACTTTTTTGACGCAAACCAGTGCGGCGCAGATGACAACGTGCTGACCTGGCGTGGAAAGTGTCATACCTATGATGCAGAAGCATCGCTGAGCAGTGCCAAGGGACTGTCCTCCAGCTCCATGGCAGCGATCAAAGCGGCAAACGGCGGTTCGGATACGGTAGATGTGTCCGGCGGCTATCACGATGCAGGAGACCATTTGAAGTTCTCGAACACAATGGGATATTCCTGCACCAATCTGGCATGGTCTTATTTTGAAAACCCGAATTCCTATAAGGAGACCGGAAGTGAAGACCACCTGCTGTACATTCTGAAAAAAATGTGCGATTACTTTATGAAAGTGACCTATCTGGATGACAGCGGCAATGTCATTGCGTTCTGCTATATGGTAGGTGACGACCAGGATCACAACATCTGGACTGCACCGGAAGTGCAGACACAGAACAGACCGACATACTGGGCAGATGCGTCCAACCCGTCAGTAGATGCGTCCGGTCATATGGCAGCAGCTCTGGCAGCAACTTCTCTGGCATTCCGGGATAAGAATGCAGATTATGCAGATGCCTGCCTGAAGTATGCAAACGCACTGGAAAAGTTTACAGAAAAATATCCGAAAGCAACCTATGAGGGAATCGGTAGCTACTATTCCTGCGGCAATATCGAAGATAAGGTAGCATGGAGTGACCTGTGGTGTGCGATCGCCAACAACAACGGAAAACTGCCGGATTCCTACCAGGCACAGTATACACCGTCCAACGGCGTATACAACGGCAGTATCTACGATTACTGGGTTTATTCCTGGGATAAGGTATGGGGCGGTTATTCTGCTCTGCTGTACTCCATGGATCCTCAGAAGTACAGTGCGCACGGCAGCGAGCTGGTGTTTGACATGGATCAGCTGGTAGGCAACAAGAACCAGGCATATTATCCGGTCGGCGGCGGCTGGGGTGCATCCCGTTACAACTGCGCATGGCAGATGTATGCTTTGACTTATGCAAAGTATACCAGCGGACAGGACAAATACAATGAATATGCGCAGGGTCAGATGGACTACCTGCTGGGAAACAATCCGGCAAACCGCAGCTATCTAATCGGCTTTGGCGATTCTTATCCGCAGCATATCCACCACAGAGCAGCAAATCCGGATAAGGGTACTGCGAAATACACTCTGTATGGTACACTGGTCGGCGGTCCGACAGATGCCAACGGTTCTTATGACGATAACACGGACTCTTATTCCTGCACAGAACCGGCGCTGGATTACAATGGCTGCTTTGCACTGGCAATTGCCGGACTGTATGCCGTTTACGGCGGTTCGACAACAGCTGCACAGAGTGCAATTGCATCTGCTTCTGAAATCAACAGCGACTTTGTATTCAGCTATGGCGGCGGCGAGACTCCTCAGCCCGGCACAACCGAGACCACGGAGCAGACCACGACCACAACAGAAGAGACAACAACGACAGCAGAAACTACCACAACAGAGGACACTACCGAGACACCGGATCCGATGGCAGCGTGGGAAAAGGTACCGGATTCTATGATCGTCGGCGAGACCGCTGAGGCATCTGTTACCTATTCCATCATCAGCAACGACTTCGATTGGGCATCCTCTGACCCGGATATTCTGAGCGTAGAAGGAAACGGCAACAAGGCAACGCTGACGGCAAAACAGCCGGGTGTTATTGCGCTGACTGCATCCAACGGCTTTGAAACGCTGCTCAAGGAAATTACCGTATATCCGGCAGAAACAACTGCAACAACGGTAGAGACCACCACAGAAACAACCGAAACCACTACCGTTTCGAATGAAACCGAAACCACAGTTTCTGAAAGTGATACCACAGCAACTTCTTCTGAAACCACGACAGAGACCACAAACACCACAGCTACCGGCGCTCCGGCTGGCACACTCTACGGTGACATCAATCTGGACGGCAGAGTAGACATCACCGATGCCGTACTGCTGAACAAGGTCGCTGCCGGCGCAGTGACCCTGGATACCCCGGAAAAACAGGCAAACGCAGACTGCGATGCCAACGGCGAAGTGGACGGCAAGGACGCAGTTGTTCTGCTGAAGTTCCTGGTATCTCTCATCAAGACCCTGCCCAGCGCAGAATAACGTACTTGACGGAACAGGAGGTTTGTGTCTCATGAATCGAAAAGCCCTGCAAAAGCTGTCCTACGGGGTATACCTGGTGACGACAGCGCAGAACGGAAAATCCTATGGCTGTGTGGCGAACAGCGCCATGCAGATCACCTCTTCTCCGGCGCAGATCGCCGTGAGCATCAACCATGACAATGCCACCCACGACCAGATCGCACAGAGCGGAAAGTTTGCCTTGTCGATTCTGGCAACAGACACTGACCCGGCGCTGATCGGCGGATTCGGGTATCGTTCCAGCCGGGATGCAGACAAATTTGCCGGCGTTCCCAGCGCAGAACATGACGGTATGCCGGTGCCGGATGCGGCAATGGCTTGGATCACCTGCCGGGTGGTAAAGATCATGACCGCCGGAACACACACCATTTTTCTGGGCGAGGTGACAGACTGTGAGCTGAACCGTGCCGACGGCATTCCCATGACCTATCTGTATTACCATACGGTCATCAAGGGAAACAGCCCGAAAAATGCACCGACTTATGTTCCGCCGGAGGAAACGTGAGCAGATCACTGAAAAAATCAAAAATCACTTGACATTTCAAAAAAAGTGTGGTATACTGTTTGTCGATCGATATCGACAGTTCGTTTGCGCCATCCTGTCGTTAAATAAAACCAGGGCATCCGAAACAGTAAACTACCGGGGACGGGATTGTTCCTGTGTGCAGGCGATGCCTGTTTGAAATGAATTTTGGATGCAGCCGTATGTTGATGCGGCTGCATTTTTTTGTTAGGAGGAAATCTGATGTTTGAACTCAAGACATCTGCCAGCTTTGACAGTGCACATTTTCTGTCCGGCTATCAGGGAAAATGCGCCAATCTCCATGGACACCGCTGGAAGATCGAAGTGACCGTAGGAAAAGAGACCTTACAGGAAGAGGGCAATTACCGGGACATGGTGATCGACTTCGGCGATGTGAAAAAGGCTGTCCGTGACCTGGCAGACAGCTATGACCATGCGCTGATCTATGAAGAGGGTACGCTCCAGCGGGCAACGGTAGAGGCACTTCTGGCGGAGGGATTCCGTCTGATCGCCGTGCCGTTTCGTCCCACTGCGGAACAGTTTTCCAAATGCTTTTATGAAAAGCTGTCCTCCGACGGTCTGCCTGTCCGCCGGGTGGCAGTGTATGAAACACCGGAAAACTGTGCTGTATACGAGGTGTGAGCCATGAATTCGTATGCAGTAGCTGAGAAATTTGTCAGCATCAACGGCGAGGGAAAGCACGCCGGGGAATTGGCAGTGTTCCTGCGGTTTCGTGGCTGTAACCTGGCGTGCGGCTTTTGCGATACCAAGTGGGCAAATACTGCCGCAGCTCCGGCAGTGCGGATGACGACCGATGAACTGGTGGCATATGTCCGGGAAACTGGCGTGCGGAATGTGACGCTGACCGGCGGCGAGCCGCTGCTCCAGCCGGGCATTGATGAGTTGATTACGGCGCTGGGTGCGCTGGGCTATCGGGTGGAGATCGAGACGAACGGCAGCGTTTCGCTCCAGCCTTTTGCGTCCCTGTCGTTCCGTCCGTGCTTTACCATGGATTATAAGCTGCCGGGGAGCGGCATGGAACAGACCATGCTGCCGGAGAATTTTTCCCTGCTGCGCAGCCGGGATGCCGTGAAATTTGTGGCAGGCAGCCGGGCAGATCTGGAACGGGCGCTGGAAATCATCCGGAAATATGGTCTGATCGACCGCTGTACCGTGTTTTTCAGCCCGGTATTCGGCTCGATCGAACCGGCGGAGATCGTGGAATTCCTAAAAGAACATACGCTGAATGGAGTACGGCTGCAGCTGCAGCTGCATAAGTTTATCTGGGATCCCTTGCAGCGTGGAGTATGAGGAGTAAAAAGCATGGATACAAAAGCAATTGAAACACATATCCGGGGCATTTTAGAAGCGATCGGCGAAGACCCGGATCGGGAAGGTTTGCGGGAGACGCCGCAGCGTGTGGCGAGAATGTACGAGGAGATTTTTGCCGGTGTGCAGTATTCCAATCATGAGATTGCTGAGATGTTCGGAAAAACCTTTGATGCCCCTTCTCCCAGCCAGTCCCAAACTGCAGTGGTCATGAAAGATATCAGCGTGTTCAGTTATTGTGAGCATCACATGGCGTTGATGTACGATATGAAAGTCAACGTGGCATATGTGCCACGGGGCAGGGTGATCGGTCTGAGCAAAATTGCCCGGATCTGCGACATGGCGTCCAAGCGTCTGCAATTGCAGGAGCGCCTGGGACAGGATATCGCAGAGATTTTGATGGAGGCGGTGGGAACACCGGACGTTGGCGTAGTCATCACCGGCTCGCACAGCTGCATGACGGCTCGTGGCATCCGCAACGTCTCATCTCGAACCACAACGAAAACCTTCTGCGGCGCATTCCAGACGGATCACGCTTTGCAGGAATTACTCTAGGAGGATAGATCATATGAAAGCATTGGTTCTTTTCAGCGGCGGCGTAGACAGTACAACCTGTCTGGGGCTTGCTGTGGATAAGTACGGCGCAGACCAGGTGCTGGCGCTGTCGGTATCTTACGGACAAAAGCATCAGAAAGAGGTAGAGGCTGCCGGAAAAATTGCGGCGCACTACGGCGTAAAGTGGCAGCAGCTGGACCTGTCCGTGATTTTTGCGGACTCCAACTGCTCTCTGCTCAGCGGTTCTACCCAGGAGATTCCCAAGGAGACTTACGCAGAACAGCTCCAGGAGACAAACGGCAGCCCGGTTTCCACCTATGTGCCGTTCCGGAATGGTCTGTTTCTGTCCAGTGCGGCAAGCATTGCCTTGTCCAACGGCTGCGAAGTGATTTATTACGGTGCGCACAGCGATGACGCCGCCGGAAACGCATACCCGGACTGCAGCACTGCATTCAACGATGCCATCAGCCAGGCAATCTATCTGGGCAGCGGCAACCAGCTGCACATTGAGGCGCCTTTTGTCACCTGGACAAAGGCAGACGTTGTGAAAAAGGGTCTGGAACTGGGCGTACCGTATGAACTGACCTGGAGCTGCTACGAAGGCGGAGACAAGCCCTGCGGCGTCTGCGGCACCTGCCGTGACCGTGCGGCGGCTTTCGCAGCAAACGGTATCCAGGATCCGGCACTGGGAGGTGAATGAAATGGCAGGAAGAAGTAAAGAAGAAACCGGCGATATCACACTGCTGGGCAATCAGAACACCAAGTATTCCAGCGATTATGCCCCGGAGGTGCTGGAGACATTCCCGAATAAGCATCCGGGACGGGATTATTTCGTCAAGTTCAATTGTCCGGAGTTCACCAGTCTCTGCCCCATCACCGGGCAGCCGGATTTTGCGACGCTGTATATCTCCTATGTTCCACGAGAGATCATGGTGGAGAGCAAGTCGCTGAAACTGTATCTGTTCAGTTTCCGGAATCACGGCGATTTCCACGAGGACTGTGTCAACATCATCATGAACGATCTGATTCAGCTGATGGAGCCGGCATATATCGAGGTCTGGGGCAAGTTCCTGCCCCGTGGCGGCATTTCCATTGACCCGTACTGCAACTACGGCAGACCGGGAACCAAGTGGGAACAGGTGGCATGGGACAGACTGACCCATCATGACCTGTTTCCGGAAAAGGTGGATAACCGATAATTCCGCTTTGGAAAAAATAACAACCACGAACAATGGCGTTCGGCGTTACAGGATTTTTCTGTCCTGTCGTACCGGACGCTTTTTTGTATTATGCTATTGCGATAAAAAGTTTTTTTGGAATTTTGCACAATTTTTCTTGCAATCCATACGGAAGTATGGTATAATAAAAATGTTTTTTTCTGACACTGTCGGAATATGCAGAAAGAAGGTGCATTTCGCCGCCTTTATCATCCGGCGTTCTGCACACATCTCTGCGGAAAAATAATAAAGGAAGTGAACACAAATGGAAACGTTGACAAACGTCATCAAACAAATTGACGCATGGGTGTGGGGCATTCCGCTGATCCTGCTGATCCTGCTGTGCGGCATCTGGCTTACCATTCGTGTCCGTGGATTACAGGTGCGCCGCATTGGTCTCGCCTTGAAGTTCATGGTAAAGAATGAAGAAGAGGGCGAAGGCGAGGTCACCAGCTTCGGCGCACTCTGTACCGCATTGTCTGCCACCATCGGTACCGGCAACATTGTCGGTGTTGCAACTGCGATCGCTGCCGGCGGTCCGGGCGCACTGTTCTGGATGGAAATTGCTGCCCTGTTCGGTATGGCGACCAAGTATGCCGAGGGTTTCCTCGCCATCAAGTATCGTACTGTTGACAAAGAGGGACATTATCTGGGCGGTCCGTTCTACTATATTGAAAATGGTATGGGTTCTCGCTGGAAGTGGCTGGCAAAGCTGTTCGCCCTGTTTGGCGTGCTTGCCGGACTGCTGGGCATCGGTACGATTACCCAGATCAACGGCATTACCTCTGCGGCAAACAACTTCTTTGATGCCAAGAGCGAGCATATCGCATTCACACTGTTTGACACAGACTATACCTGGACGACAGTCATCATGGGGCTGATTATCACGATCTGTGTTGCGCTGGTTGTTATCGGCGGTCTGAAGCGTATCTCTCAGATCTCCCAGGTAGTTGTACCGTTTATGGCAGTGGCATATGTGCTCTGCTGTCTGATTATGATGATTTGCAATGTGACTGCCATTCCCCACGCTGTTGTGGAAATTGTAAAGAGCGCATTCGGTATGGATGCGGTTGCCGGAGGCGCACTGGGTGCTATGATCGTGGCAATGCAGAAGGGTGTTGCAAGAGGTATCTTCTCCAATGAGGCTGGTCTGGGTTCTGCCCCGATCGCAGCTGCCGCAGCCCGTACCAAAGAACCGGTTCGCCAGGGTCTGGTAACCATGACCGGTACTTTTATTGATACCATTGTGATCTGCACCATGACCGGTCTTTCCATCGTCATTTCCGGCGCATGGCAGAACCCGGATCTCCAGGGCGTACAGATCACAGACGCAGCGTTCCAGCACGGTCTGCCGTTCCCGGCACAGGTTTCTTCCTGCATTCTGATGCTCTGCCTGATCTTCTTTGCATTTACCACCATCCTGGGCTGGAGCTATTATTCTGAGCGCTGTCTGACCTACCTGCGTGGCAAGGCAAGCCATACGCTGACACTGGCATTCCGCTGGCTGTACATCGTGGCAGTTTTCATTGGACCGTATCTGACGGTTGAGGCGGTATGGGATACTGCCGATGTCTTTAACGGTCTGATGGCATTCCCGAACGTCATTGCATTGATTGCATTGTCTGGCGTTGTGGCAATGGATACCAAACAATACTTCGCAGAAAAGCAGCATCAGCTGCGGTAACTGCGGAATCGTATACGAATCTGAAACAGATCACAGGACGGGAGCAAAAACTCCTGTCCTGTTTTTTTGTGAAAATTCAGTGGAAATGCTGGACAACTGCGCCGGAATATGCTATAATAACAAAAGTATATTTTCGGCAGCATCCGCAGGATTTGCGCAGTGCTGCCTTTCAGAAAAGGGCAGGTGTGTTTTTACAAAAGTGGTAAAACGATTTGTGAAATTATATCGCTGGGTCATGCTGAGCATGGCAGTCTGCATTGCGGTTCTGGCAATTGCAGCCGGCTATACCGTGGGCGTTGTCAGCCAGAATAATGTGATCGCACAGATCGATGTCAACATTGGCTCGATCGAGACGTATCTGGAGAAAAACCACAACGCAACCCAGCTGCTGACAGATGAATTCAAAGAGGATTACTCCGCCAAAACCAGAACCATTGCCATGCTGCTGGCGCAGGACAGTTCGTTCATCACTGATGACCGGACGCTGGAAGAACTGCGTGTCACAGTCAATGCCGATATGATAAGCGTTGCAGATGCAGACGGCAATGTGGTGGCAAGTACCGACCCGTCCGGCGCAGGCACTTCCATCCGTGAGGAGTTTCGGTCACATCTGGAAGAAGATGTATACACCGATGCGCTGTTCCTGCTGGATTCCGATACGCCTACCATCGTGGCGGCATCGTCGCTGGACGGCGGACACGGCATGGTGCAGATCACATTTTCAGCGGATTCCGTGGTCTCGCTTTTGCAGGATGCAGACCTGGCAAACATTGCGTCCAGTATGCCGCTGTACTCTTCCGGCACTACCGCCATTCTGGAGGCGGACACCATGAAGTATATCAGCTGCACCGATACGGATCTGATCGGACAGACAGCCGATTTTGACAAGAGCAGCATGAAACGCAACAAGGGCAAGTTTGACGTGAAAGATGCAGACGGCAAGACCAATATGGTACACTATCAGTCCAGCGGCGACTACATCATTATGGCGACAGTACCGTATGCAGAGGTTTACCGTGTCCGGAACATCGTCGTCGGATGGGTCATTGGCGGCGGCATCGGCATCCTGGCAGTAACCTGTCTGGCACTCCGGATGGAACTGCTCCGGCAGGATGCGAAAAATGCGAAAAAATAAAGTACAGTATTGCAAAGGTCATCTCCCCGGCGAGGTGGCTTTTGTTTTTGGGAAAGGAATCCGCTATGAAAATTCGTGAAGTACAGGACAGAACCGCACCGCTTATGACGGCGCTTTTGGCAGTCTGGGAGAAGTCTGTCCGGGCAACGCATACATTTCTCTCCGAGGAAGAGATCGAACACATCAAGACCTATGTTCCCACGGCATTTCACAGCGTGCAGCACCTGCTGACTGCGGAAACGGCATCGGGCGAGCCGGTTGCCTTTATGGGCATCACGGGAGACCGTCTGGAAATGCTGTTTCTTTTGCCGGAGGAAAGGGGAAAGGGGCTGGGCAGACAGCTGCTGGAATACGGCATCCGGAATTACGGCGTCGGGGAAGTGACCGTCAACGAACAGAATCCCCAGGCAGTGGGGTTCTATCAGCACCTGGGCTTTGTTACCTACCGAAGAACTGACCACGACGAAGAGGGAAACCCCTATCCGCTGCTGTATCTGAAATTGCCCCGTGCATGATTGGAAAAAGTGATTGTAGATATTGCACATTATGTATTGACATTTCTTGAAATATGATGTATAATATGTTTGTACACCAGAAATGGCAGTACCAATGAAACTTTTATCGTGAGGTGCATGAATTATGGTAAATCGTATTGTATTGAACAACATTTCTTATCATGGAAAAGGTGCGATTCAGGAAATCGTCAACGAAGTAAAAACCAACGGCTATCAGCACTTGTTTGTTGCAACAGACCCGGATCTGCTGAAATTCGGTGTGACGGCAAAGGTGACAGATATTCTGGACAACGCCGGCATTGCATACACGGTTTACTCGAAGATCAAGCCCAATCCCACCATCCAGAATGTGCAGGAGGGTGTAGCGGCTTTTCAGGCGTGCGGAGCGGATGCCATTGTTGCCATCGGCGGCGGTTCTTCTATGGATACCGCAAAGGCGATCGGCATTATCATCACCAATCCGGAATTTGCAGATGTGCGTTCTCTGGAGGGCGTTGCGCCGACAAAGTACCACGCTGTTCCCACCATTGCAGTCCCCACAACAGCCGGCACTGCCGCAGAAGTTACCATCAACTATGTCATTACCGATGTGGAAAAACAGCGGAAGTTCGTCTGTGTGGATACCAACGATATCCCGGCAGTTGCCATTGTTGACCCGGATATGATGTCCTCCATGCCAAAGGGACTGACCGCCGCAACTGGTATGGATGCGCTGACTCACGCCATTGAGGGCTATACCACAAAGGCAGCCTGGGAAATTCCGGATATGTTCCATATCGAGGCGATCCGTCTGATCTCGGAGAATCTCCGGGATGCAGTGGAAAACAAGCCCAGCGGCAGAGAGGGCATGGCACTGGCACAGTACATCGCCGGCATGGGATTCTCCAACGTAGGTCTGGGCATCGACCACTCCATGGCACATACGCTGAGCGCACACTATGATACACCGCACGGCGTAGCCTGCGCAATGCTGCTGCCCATTTCCATGGAGTTCAACCGGGATTATACCGGCGAACGCTATCGTGCCATCGCCAAGGCAATGGGCGTAGAGGGAACCGAGACCATGTCCCAGGAGGAATATCGTGACGCAGCCATTGCCGCAGTCCGCAAGCTCTCCAAGGATGTGGGAATTCCGGAGAAAAACGAACGCATTAAGGAAGAGGACCTGGAACAGCTGGCAAAGGATGCTCTGGCAGATGCCTGCTATCCGGGTAATCCCAGAGAGGCAACTCTGGAACAGGTCATTGAGATGTTCCGGATGCTGATGGTCTGATCGTTTGACTGGAAAGGAGATGCCATGAAGAAAGTCGGCATATTGCTTTTGACAGGAACGCTGCTGCTGTGCAGCTGCGGACAAGCGAAAGAAACTGCGGAAAACAGTGCAGATGTCCCGGAAACCATTCAGACGAATCTGACGGCAAATCCTTATTTTGATATTTCTGATCTGACTTATGACGGCACAGAAACGCAGAATATCGCCATTGGATATTCCTTTGAAGATCCGGCAGACAATGACCCTGTTCTGACCTATGACCGCTATCTTTCGGCAGACGGCGAGACGTTCTGTTTTGATGCTGACGGACGGCTTTGCAAGTATGAGAAAGGCGATGCTGATACAGCTGAAAAAGCAGAAAGCGGTTCGATGACGGCAGCATACACGATGGCGCAGCGCCAACAGCGCAGTCTCGATGTGGCAGAAAGCCTGCTGGCGGAAGATACCCAACTGGAAGTCTCCTCTTTCGGCAGCGAATATCTGGTGACCAACGATGCTGTTACACCGGAAAACGAGGCGCCGTTCTCTGCCATTGTGGATGTGGACAGCAAAGGAGAAGTGCGTCAGCTCAGTGTCAGCTATAACACGCTGTCTGCGCCTATCGACTATGACTATTTCCAGCAAAAGCTGGATGCGTATATCGAAGAGGCAAAGCAGACCTGGGATATTGTGGACTATACAGTAGAACCACGGTATCAGCAGATCGGCAATAAGATCTACGCCATGTATACGGTGACGTTTACAGAGGCAACAGATGAGCCGGAAGGTGCAAATTTCTGTGAATGCGTCGGCTTTACCCAGAAAATTGAGAGTTAGTTCCGGTTTTTACAATTTTTTCTTGCCCTGTTGTGGTAAGATAATACTCGAACAAAGGAGTTCAGATGAATCAGACATCTGAACTCCTTTTTTATTTTGTTTGCATGGAATCGTTCCGGTACACACAGGCGTGCGCCGGCGTTCCGGAGGAGGTATTTCAGATGAGCTATCCAGAAGTTGATTTTTTGTATCTGAACGAAGAGGATATGGTTGCAGCCGGTGTCAAGGATATGGCAGGCTGTATTGATGCGATGGAAGAAATGTTCAAGCTGATGAAGGTGGGCGACTATCGCATGGGCGGCGCAAACGGCAATTCCCACGGATGTATGGTCATGTTTCCGCCGTCCTCTCCTTTCCCGGAAATGCCGGTAGACGGACCGGACAGACGCTTTATGGCGATGCCGGCGTATCTGGGCGGTGTGTTCGATATGGCAGGCATGAAGTGGTACGGTTCCAACTGTGCCAACAAGGAAAAGGGTCTGCCCCGTTCCATTCTGATGCTGACGCTGAACGATAAGGATACCGGCGCACCGGTGGCATATATGTCCGCCAATATCCTTTCCGCTTACCGTACCGGCGCAGTTCCGGGCGTGGGATACAAGCACCTGTCGAAACCGGATTCCAAGGTGGCTGCCATTATCGGACCGGGTGTCATGAGCAAGACGGCGCTTGCAGCGATCATGGCAGTCCGTCCCGGCATTGAGACCATTAAGGTCAAGGGCAGAGGAAAGGCATCCTTGGAAAAGTTCATTGCCCATGTGAAGAAAGAATATCCCCAGGTGAATGTGTATGCTGTGGATACCATGGAAGAGGCAGTCCGGGATGCGGATATTGTTTCGGCAAGCACCTCAACGCCTACCGGAGACCCTAGCCAGTATCCGTATATCAAGGAGGAGTGGATCAAGCCCGGCGCACTCATCAGTTCTACCGCAGCGCTTCGGTTTGATGATGACTTTATCATCCATCGTGCAAGAACCGTGACAGACAACATCAAGCTGTATGAGGCATGGGAAGAGGAAATGAAGCCCAACGCCTACAATACAGTTCCGATTCCGGCAGTTCACGTGATGGATCTGATTGCAGAGGGCAGGATGAAACCGGAGCAGGTGGATGACCTGGGCGATATCCTGATGGGCAACATTCCGCTGCACCGGAAGGATGACGAGATCATCGTGTACTCCATCGGCGGTATGCCGGTAGAAGATGTGGCTTGGGGTACGATGGTTTACCGCAATGCACTGAAAAAGGGCATCGGCACAAAGCTGAAGCTTTGGGATGTCCCGCAGATGGTATAAATAAGACAGGAGGAGCAGACATGAGAATACAGGAACATCCGATTCTGGGAACATATGAAAAGGGACAGCTGGTTTCCTTTACTTTTGATGGAAAAACACTGGAAGGCTATGCCGGAGAACCCATTGCCATGGCACTGAAAAATGCCGGCGTAATGGTTCACCGCTATACCAGAAAAGAACATAAGCCGAGAGGAATCTTCTGCGCCATCGGGCGCTGTACCGACTGTGTTATGGTCGTCAACGGACAGCCGAATGTGCGGACGTGCATCACGCCGCTGGAAGAGGGCATGGAGATCCGGACACAGTACGGTGTGACAGCAGAACAGCCGGGAGGTGCAGCAAAATGATGAAACGTTATGATATGATCGTGGTCGGCGCAGGACCGGCAGGTTTGTCCGCAGCCATTGAGGCGGCAAAAAAAGGTATGCACGTTGTGGTATACGATGAAAATGCAAAGCCCGGCGGACAGCTGTTCAAACAGATCCACAAGTTCTTTGGCTCTAAGGAACACAAGGCGAAGATCCGTGGATTCCATATCGGCGAAGAACTTCTGGCAGAGGCAGCGTCTCTTGGTGTTGAAGTTGTTCTGAATGCCATCGTGATCGGCATTTTCCCGGAAAAGGAAGTTACTGTAAAGGTGGAGGATCATGTGATCCACGTCAAGGGGGATACCATTCTGATCGCCACCGGCGCAAGCGAAAACATGGTCACATTCCCGGGCTGGACACTGCCGGGCGTCATCGGCGCAGGCGCAGCGCAGACCATGATGAACCTCCACGGCACACTGCCGGGCAAGCGTGTGCTGATGCTGGGTTCCGGCAACGTAGGTCTGGTGGTCAGCTTTCAGCTGATGCAGGCAGGCTGCGAAGTGGTTGCCGTGGCAGATGCAGCGCCCCGTGTCGGCGGCTACGGCGTCCATGCCGCAAAGGTCGCAAGATGCGGCGTGCCGTTCTATCTGTCGCACACCATCATTTCCGCTGACGGCGAGGATTGCGTAACAGGCGTGACCATCGGAGAAGTGGACAAGAACTGGCAGATCATTCCGGGGACGGAAAAGCACTTTGATGTGGATACCATCTGCCTGGCGGTAGGACTGTCTCCCATGTCCAAGCTTTGCGATATGGCAGGATGTGCCATGGAGGACAATCCGGCAAAGGCAGGATTTGTTCCCACAGTGGATGAATACGGTGAGACCTCTGTTCCCGGCATCTATGCCGCCGGCGATGTTTCCGGCATTGAGGAGGCATCCAGCGCCATGATCGAGGGAAGGATCGCCGGCATTGCCGCAGCGGCAAGACTGGGATTCATCTCAGAGGAGACCTGCAAAGAAGAGGCTGCCAAGCAGGAGGCTGCGCTGGCTGGTCTGCGGCAGGGAATGTTTGCACCGGGAATGCGTGGCAAGCAGATCACCGAGACCGAAGAGGGTGTGGAAATCTCGCAAAACCTGTTGAAACATGGCTTTGTGGCAGAGGAAGAGATCGAGCGTTTCCCCGGTGTGACCCACAGCAGCGGCGTGCATCCGGTCATTGAATGCACCCAGAACATTCCGTGCAATCCATGTCAGGATGCCTGCCCCAAGCACTGCATCCGCATTGGCAGCAACATCACAGCGCTGCCGGCAATCGACCCGGAGAAAAAATGCACTGGCTGCGGAATGTGCGTGGCATCCTGTTCCGGTCAGGCAATTTTCCTGGTCAACGAGGACTGCGGAGACGGCACCGCAGAAGTGACATTGCCATATGAGTTCCTGCCCCTGCCGAAAAAAGGTGACAAGGGCGTGGCATTGAACCGAAAGGGCGATAAGGTCTGTGACGCAGAGGTAGTCAATGTGCGGAGCGCAAAGGCGTTCGACCATACCAATCTGCTTACCATGAAAGTGCCGAAAGAATATGCCATGAAAGCAAGATTTTTTCGGGAGGAGGAGACAGCATGAACGACAGAAACCGTGAACTGAAACCGTTTGTTCCTCAGCCGGATGACGATATGATCGTCTGCCGCTGTGAGGAGATCACGAAAGGGGAGATCCGGCGTGCTGTGCATGACGGTATGTTTACCCTCACCGAGATACGCCGCTATCTGCGGACGGGTATGGGACTCTGCCAGGGGCAGACCTGTACAAAACTGGTAAAAGGCATCGTCGCACGGGAACTGTGTGTGCGTCCAAACGAACTCGGACCTGCTACCGGCAGAGCGCCCATGCGTCCCATCGAAATGAAAGTGCTGGCAAGAGATAAGGAGGAGACAAAATGAATGCAGAAGTCATTATCGTTGGCGGCGGCATCATCGGATGCGCTGCGGCATATAACCTTGCAAAAAATGGTGTCTCCGTCCTGGTGCTGGAGGGCAGCGAAAATATCGGAAACGGCGGCTCTACCAGAAACGGCGGCGGCGTTCGCCAGTCCGGCCGTGACCCCAGAGAACTGCCGCTGGTGATGTACTCCATCCAGCACATCTGGCCGCAGCTGTCCGATATGCTGGACACCAACGTGGAGTACTACCAGGAAGGCAACCTTCGTCTGGGCAGTACGCCGCAGCATCAGAAGATCCTGGAAGGTCTGGCAGACCGTGCCGCAGCCTGCGGCGTGGATGTGCGCATGATCTCCGGCGATGAGGCGAGACGCATCAACCCGTATCTGTCCGACGCTGTGACCTGTGCAAGCTGGTGTCCCACGGACGGTCATGCCAATCCACTGATGGCAACCATGGGCTACTATAAGATGGCACGCCGTCTGGGTGCGCACTTCATCTCCGGTGAGAAAGTTGTGGAGCTGCGGAAGATCAAGGGCGCTGCACGACAGGTGGTGACCGAATCCGGCAATGTGTATGAGGGTGACAAGATCATCCTGGCGGCAGGCTATGAGAGCCGTTTCATTGCATCGACTGTGGGCATTGATGTTCCCATGCAGCCGGTGCTGCTGGAAACGCTGGTTACCGAGGCAGTCGCTCCGATGTTCTGGCAGATGCTGGGTACTGCCGCAGCTGATTTCTACGGTCACCAGACAGAACATGGCTCGTTCGTCTTTGGTCTGAACTCCGGCCTGGAACCGTATGCAAAACCGGGCAAGCCCCTGTCCTCCAGCATCGCAGCATCGGCTGCCTGCCGTGGCATCATGCACTATTTCCCGGATCTGGCAAACATCAAGGTCGTCCGCAGCTGGGCAGGCTGGATGGATGCCTGCGCAGACCATGTGCCGGTTATCAGCACCGTGGACGAAGTGCCGGGGCTGATTCTGGCGTGCGGCTTTACGGGACACGGTTTCGGCATCTCGCCGGCTGTCGGCCTAGTTCTGGCGCAGCTGGCAATGGAGCAGGAAACAGCAGTGGATCTGTCCGCACTGCGGTATGACCGTTTTCAGTAAGAGGTTCTGTTTTTTACAATTTTTCAGAGAGAGCATCTGTTATAATAAGAGTGTAGAAAGACAAAGATGTCGAATTTCCTGGAAATTTGGCATCTTTTCTTTTTTGGGAAAATTTTTTGAAGTTGTTGGAGGAATTCGTTATGAAATTATCCAGAGTTGAGATCATCACCGGCATTTCCAAAATCGAACCGCTGAAAAAGGCGCTGGGAAAGTTCCATATCACCGGTATGACGGTATACCAGGTGCTGGGATGCGGCGTACAGCACGGTACCCAGGAATTTGAGGTGGAGGAGAAGAACAAGGAGATCAGTCTGCTGCCCAAAGAGGTCGTCATGATCGTTCTGCCCACAGAAGAACTGGACGGGCTGCTGGAATTCGTCAAGAAAGAACTGTACACCGGGCATATCGGTGACGGCAAGATCTTCGTCTCGGATGTGACCAATGTCATCCGTGTCCGCACCGGCGAAGAGGGCATTGACGCACTGCTGTACGGTGAAAAATAAGGATTTGTCCCAGAAAAGAGTTGAGAGATTATGCAGGAGAAAAAACTAGGCTTACCCAGTATTGTGGCAACTGGCGTAGGGTTGATTATTGCCACCAGCTGTCTGCTCTCCATCGGGCAGGGCGCATCTGCCATCGGACTGCCGTTTATCATCACCATGGCGATTGCCTGTGCATTCAACATTCTGACGGCGTTTTCCATCTGTGAGCTGAACGCACTGATGCCGAATCTGACCGGCGGTATGGCGCAGTATACGCTGGCGTGCTTTGGACCGTTTGTTTCCATTGTCATTACCGTCGGCGGCTATCTGACCTGTCAGACCATCATGGGCAGTTCTGAGGCGGCAATGTTCGGCAACACACTGAACAGCGTCTTTACCGGCGTTCCCATTCCGGGAGCGGTGTATTCCATTGTGCTGATTCTGATTCTGCTGGGGCTGAACCTGTTCGGCGTGGATATGTTCGCAAAGGTGCAGAATATTGTGGCATACGGACTGATTGGTTCGCTGCTGTTCCTGGGCATCATGGGTGCGCTCAAGCTCGGCACAGGACAAGTGGTGGAACAGCCGGAGGTGCTTTCCTCAAAACCCGGCGATGTGTTCTCTCTGCTGGGACTGGCGTTCTTCCTGTTCATCGGCGTAGAGTTCATTGTTCCCATTTCCACCCAGGTCAAGAATCCCCGGAAAAAAGTGCCGCTGGGCATGGTCATCAGTCTGCTTGCAATTCTGGTCATGCAGGTCTTTGTGGTAATTGGTTTCAGCCACTATACACCGTGGGAGGAGCTGAGCGTCAGCACCGTACCTCACATCCTGTACGGCACTCTGCTGTACGGCAAGGTCGGCACCATCTGGATGACAGTCATTTCTCTGCTGGCAGTTGTCAGCACCCTGAACACTGCTATGTTCTCCATTGCGCAGATCTGTTCCGGTATGGCAAAGCTGAAACTGCTGCCCTCTGTGTTCATGCGGAAGAATCAGCGTGGCACACCCTATGTGGGACTGCTGTTGGTAGCGGCAGCTATGATTCTGATTAACGTTACCGGACTTTCCACCAGCGACCAGCTGACGTTCCTGATCCTGACCGGATGTACCTTCTGGATCTTCTCGTATATCATCCTGCACTGCGATGTGCTGATCCTGCGGAAACGTCTGCCGAAGGCACCCCGTACCTTTAAGCTGCCCTTTGGTCCGGTGATCCCCATGATCGGCATTCTGGGCAACGCCTTTATGATCTACAATATTGACTCCAGCTGGGAGGTCAAGAAACGGATCTATCTGATCTTTGTGATAACGGTAGCGATCCTGTCGGTCTATGCTGTGATTTGGATCAAGTGTGTCATGAAACGCCCCATGTTCAAGGCGTATCAGATCAAGGAAGTCATGGCGATGGAATCCGACCTGTACCAGATCAATCATAATCCGGAGGTGGCGAAGAAACTGCACCTGGATGCAGTTCCGGAGATCGAGAGTATGCCGGCGGATGTCAACACCGGTACTCGTCCGGAATAAGCGCCTGTTGCCTTAGGACAACTTTCCATAAAAAAGCACACACTCCCTGTGAATATTCTGTCGAAAAGGCAGTCTTACGGAAAAAAGGTTTTTCTGTAAGACTGCCTTTTTTTCATCAGCTGCACTTGAAAAATGCCGGCATCTGTACTATAATATGAGAGAAATCACCGGAAGGAGGGAAGTACTGCATGGAAAAACAGATCTACATGACACCGAAACAGCCGTTTTTCGTGACCTCTTCCCGTTCTTATGAAAAGCTTATTTTGAACCGGTTTGGCATTGTTCACTTTTACCACTGCTTTACCGGTACAGAACCCCGATATGCGATTCCGGATGGATGCGTGGACATGGTGTTCTGCTGTGACCCGAACCATCCTTATGCGGAAATCTGCGGCACAGTTCTTTCGCCCCAGGTGGTGCTTTCCGAGTGCAACACCACCTATTTCGGCGTGCGTTTCCTGCCGGGGTATAATCCGGTTCTGGGCAGTGCGGATATTATGGCGCATCTGGTCAACCACCGCATTCCGCTGGATGATCTGATCCAGGACAGGCGGATGCTGGAGGGTATTTGGGGCGCATCAGATTTCCGGCAACAGATCCGTGTGTTTATGCGTTCCTACATGAACATCTATCGCCGAGTCTGTCCCCAGGAGCATCAGAATCTGCTGGTGCTCCACTCTTCCAATTTGATGATCCGCTCCGGCGGCGGGATTTCCGTGGAACAGCTGGCGGAGGATACCGGTTATACGCCCAGATACATTGACAAGTGTTTTCGGAATGAGACCGGACTCAGCCCCAAACAGCTGGCGAAGATCGTCCGGTTTCAAACGGCAGTGTCTGCGCTGAACCAGAACCAGCACACGGGGCGCTCTCTGACCGAGATCGCCGCCGACCTGGGGTATTTTGACCAGTCCCATTTTGTACACGATTTCAAGACATATACCGGGCTGACACCGAAAAAATACCAGATGCTGCTGCGGAACGATGCCTTTGACGAAAAGCTGCGCATTGTGCAGTAAAAAAACGGTTTCTCTTTGGAAAAGGGAAACCGTTTTTGTCGTTTTTATGATTCTGAGGAAATGCTGTGTTCCGGCTGGTACAGGATCACGTTGACCTCGTACCAGTCCTTTTCCGGCACAGTCCAGATTTTTCCATGATAGCGGTCTACAATGTCCTGGACACTTTTCATGCCCAGACCGTGCCGCTTTTTGTCGGGCTTTCTGGTACCGCTTTCATCCGGCAGGATGTTGTCATAGCGGTTGCGTATGTTCAGCTGCAATGCGCCGAACTTTACCCGCATTTTCAGAATGATATGCCGCTGTTCCTTCGGAAAGACCTTTTCAGTCGCCTCTGCGGCGTTGTCCAGCAGATTTCCCAGCAGCACAGTCAAATCAAACGGCGCATAGGGCAGTTCTTCCGGGAGACGAATGTCAATGTCCAGGTTGGTATCATCCAGCTGCAGCGGCATGAGTTTGTAGTTCAGAATGCTGTTGATCTGCTCGTGCTGTGTGTACGTGGTACTGCGTGCCAGGTCTAAGTGATATTCCGTGTCGCTGATGTAGCTGCGCAGTCCGTCGATGTCGTTGGTGTCCAGATAGTGCTGCATCTGAAACAGGTGGTTCTTGATGTCGTGCCGCAGAAACCGCAGCCGCATCTGAGACTGCTGTACCGCTTTGATCTGTTCCTGGTATGTTTTGTTCTGCTGTTCGATCAGATGAACGGTGTGCTGTTTTTTCATCAGACCGATCAGATGGTCGTACAGAGAGAAAACGCTGATATTCAAAAGCAGCAGGATGATGGCTGCGATGAGCGAGCGCCAGGAGAGCGTCCGGGCAATGTAGTGCGCCAGAAAGATACTGCCCAGGGGAATAAAGAGAATGTTGATAACGTAAAATATACCCAGCCTGGGGACAACTTCTTTCCGGTACAGCTTGAAATGTGCGGCAATGCGTGCCACGATCAGCAGCAGAAGCGCTGCCGCAAATCCGCTGGTAAAGAACAGGGTATAGTCAAACCAGATGGAGACTGTGGCGCAGAGAATGTCGATCGCCATGCTGACGATATAGATGGAAAAAACGCTGAGGATGCGGTGTGACCAGGTAGTGGGATAAAACAAGGTGATGCAGAAAAACGGAATCAGATTGCTCAGAACATTCCATATGATGCTGTGGAAATAGACAAAGCAAAAGCTGTTGATCTGGAAATAGAGAAAATACAGGATAAACTCCAGCAGCTTTAGGTTGGGCTTTTTCTGAAAGAGCAGCTGTGAAAACTGATAGACAGCATAGATATGAAATATGTTCGCAATAATGGTGATGTAATGTGCCATAGGCTTAGTGCTGCATCAGCCACTTTTCAACCAGCGGCTGATAAGTCCGGCTGATGGGGAGCTGTTCGCCTGCCTTTCCCTGCAAGTATACCGTGTTTGCGGAAATGTGGTCGATATAGTCCGGGTTGACGACGTAGGATTTGTGAATAGGGACAAAGTGCGCAAAACATGGCTTTTTTTGTACCTCGCTGAGCTTTCCGTAAAAGCTGATGGTGGTCTCATTGGTTTGCAGATAGATCTTTCTGCCGCAGCTGTTCAGATACCGGATCTTTGAGACCTGGACGTGTACCGGCGAGTTGTTGCAGGTAAATTCGAATACACGCCATGAGATGTCCCGATAATATAGTGCATCGTCCAGTGCGTTTGAGATCTTCTCATAAGTCACCGGCTTTTGCACCAATGCTGCCGGTCGGTTCGGAATGGTGTGGATGGCATAATTTTCAAAAGAGGTCACGTAGATAATGTCAAAATAATTATGTCCCAGCCGATTGCGCAGATGTGCGCCCAGTGCGATGCCGGTATCGCATCGCTCCCGTGTTGTGTCAAATAAGCTGAAATGCTTTACCGGTTCTGTTCCGCCGGAAAAGTCGATATCCATAAAAACAAGGTCATAGCGTTTTTGGGTGAAGTCGGTATTGTAAAGCGTGGCGCAGTCCGTATAAATGTCCGGGTCATCTATGTCGATGTCCTTTTGGGTGCTGTACTGCATCAGGCATTCCTGGATCTGCTGGCAAATATACCGGTCATCATCTGCAATCGCCGTCTTTAGGGGAATCATGTGACGTTGAACCTCCGTTTCTTTTTTGGCGTCTGCTCTCTGCCGGAAGGACATCCGGCTCTGAAACAAACCCGTTTCGGCAAAGCTGGGTTGCCGCTGGAACTTCATATGAGTTGGAAAATATTCCTACTAAATTGGTAGATATTTCATAAAATTATTTTCTACAAGAAATGTTTGAACTACATGAAGTTTACTATTATTATACCATGACGTATTGAAAATTGCAATAGAAATTCATGTTTTTTCCATTGCAGAAGGCTCGATTCGACAGGATTCGACAAAATTCGCAAAATATTCCAGCGCAAAAACGATGTGTCAACGCAGAAAAATCGAAAAAAGATGACAGTTATGCAGGGCGGTTAGCCGATTTGACATTTGCATTCGAATGTGCTATAATAGGCAGAATGTTTGCAGAAAGAAATCTGATTCCGTGGAAATGGGGGAGCGGTCGTGTTGGAACGTTTTTTGCGGCGGTTTGTGCCGAATTATGAAAGTGTCGAGGACCCGGCGGTGCGGAAAGCTTATGGGACATTCAGCAGCGTGGTGGGGATCTGCTGCAATGTGGTGTTGTTCCTGCTGAAATATGTGATGGGTTCGCTTTCCCACTCCATCGCCATTGTATCGGATGCGTTCAACAACCTGTCGGACTGTGCCAGTTGTCTGATTACCATGTTCGGGTATAAGCTGGCGGCAAAGCCGGCGGACAAGGGACATCCGTTCGGACATGGGCGCATGGAATATCTGACCTCGCTGGTGATCGCCGTCATGATCGCCCTGATGGGCTTTGAACTGCTGCGGAATTCCGTGGAAAAGATCATCCATCCGGATGCGGTGCAGTTTCGCTGGCTGACCCTGGGCGCATTGGTGCTTTCCATTGGGGTGAAGTTGTGGATGGCATGGTTCAACACCCGGCTGGGGAAAAAGATACGCTCTTCGGTGATGATCGCCACGGCGAAGGACAGCCGCAGCGACGTGGCAGCCACGGCGGCAACCATTCTGGCACTGCTGCTCTCTCTGGTGACAACGCTCCCGGTGGACGGCATCATGGGTACGGCGGTCTCGCTGTTTATTTTGAAAACGGCATTCGATATCATACGTGATACGGTGGGAGATCTGCTGGGGCGACCGGCAGATGCCGAGACGGTGCAGCAGCTGAAAACGCTGGTGCTGTCACATGATAAGATCGAGGGTATCCATGATCTGATCCTGCACAATTACGGCCCTGGACGCACCATCGGCAGCTGCCATGTAGAGGTGCGCAGCGACTCCAATTTTGTGGAGGTACACGAGGTGGTGGATACCATTGAGCGTGAGATCGAAGAGAAACTGAAAATCATGATGACCATACATATGGATCCCATTGAACTGGACAACGAAACGGTCAACCATTATCGGGAGATGACACAACAGGTCGTGGAAGGACTGCATCAGAAACTGAGTCTGCATGATTTCCGGCTGGTGTCGGGGGAAAACTCCAACCGGCTGATTTTCGATCTGCTGGTGCCGTTTGACTGTGATTATACGGATGAGGAACTGTTGGAGATGATTTCCGGAGAGCTGCACCGGATGGATCAGACCTGTTCTGTCAGCATTACATTTGACCGGGACTTTACAGAGGAATAAAGGCAGCACTGCAAAACAAAAAACGTCTCCGTATCTGTTTTGGAACGATACGGAGACGTTTTGTCTTTTATTTTACACTTTAAGATTGATGAACCAGATCGACAAAGCGCATAAACTGTGCCTTTCCGGTTTCTGTTCGCTTGAATACGCCGGCATCCAGCAGAACCTGTTCGAATACTGCGCCGATCTCTCGGCGGATGATGTCCGGTGCAGTTTCAGCGTCTGCCTCCGGATGGCGAGACTTGACCTCTTCCAGCCAGTCTGCGTGGCTGGCGAGAGACGGCGTCTGAGTAAGGTCGGTGTCGCTGTACAACGCCTTTTCCAACAGCGGCAGTTCGTTCGCAAGGCGAGCCGGCAGAACTGCCAGACCCATAACTTCGATCAGACCGATGTTTTCCTTTTTGATGTGGTGCAGGGATGCGTTGGGGTGGAACAGTCCCAGGGGACGTTCCGGTGTGGTGCGGTTGTTGCGCAGTACCAGGTCGCATTCATACAGCCTGCCACGCATCCGGGCGATGGGGGTAATGGTGTTGTGCGGTGTGCCGTCAGTCTCTGCAAAGATATCCGCCTCAGCATCGGTGTAATTTCGCCACAGTGTCAGCACATGGTCGCAGGCGGCAGCAAGTGCAGAGCGATTTTCACTTTGCAGGCGAATCACAGACATGGGCCACTTTACAATGCCTGCCTGGACTTCCGGCTGGTTCGGCAGCAGGAACGGTGTCTCAATGGGCGCTTTTGCCATGGCGAAGGTGTAATGACCGCCCTGGAAATGCTCATGGCTCAGAATCGAACCGCCTACAATGGGCAGGTCAGCGTTGGAGCCAATGAAATAATGGGGGAACATATCCAGGATATCGAACAGCTTTTCAAAAACGGCGGCGTCGATCACCATGGGGATGTGCTTTTGGTTGAACACGATGCAGTGTTCGTTGTAGTAGCCGTAAGGGGAATACTGAAATGCCCAGGGTTCGCCGTGTACCTGAATCGGAATGGGACGGAGATTCTGCCGTGCCGGGTGCGTCAGCGTTCCGGCAAAGCCGGTGTTTTCGATGCAGAGCTGACACGCCGGATACTTGGTCTGGGGCTGGTTCTTGGCGGCGGCAATGTCTCTGGGATCTTTTTCCGGCTTGGAACGGTTGATGGTGATATCCAGCGTGCCGTAATCGCAGTCATACGTCCAGCGCATATCCTTGGCAATCCGTCCGGCACGGACATAGTTGGTGTCCTTGCTGTACTGATAGTACCAGTCGGTCGCCTCCTCCGGACTCTTGTGGTATGCGGTGAAAAATGCACGGTTTACGGTGTGCGGCATATCGGTCAGCAGTCCCATGATGCGGGTGTCGAACAGATCCCGTGCTGCGTTGGAATCCGCAATGATGCCGTTTTCTGTGGCATAGGAGACCAGTTTGTCCAGAATCTCGTCGATCGAGGGCAGGACCTCCGGCAGCGCCGGTGTTTCCCAGGAAGAGAGCCGGAGCAGATCCATCAGCTGATTGCGCAGGAAAATGCTGTCCTCTTCCGTCACCAGCTCTTTTGCAATGCCGTACTGGATCAGTTCCTGAATGCTTTGTTCGATCATCAGTGTTCCCTCCTGTTATGCAAGATACAGTTCCTTGACAGCCGCTTCGCCGCTGCCCTGGAAGAACAGATACAGCGGATGCTTGCCGTCAGCGATTTGCAGGGCGGTTCTGACCTCGCTCCATGTCTCCGCCGGCGTTACCGGAATTTCAGCTACGATATTTTTGCAGCCGATGTCATCCGATACCACGAACTTGCCGCTGCACGTGCCACGGTACTGAATGCCGATCTCCTTTGCGCCGGAGAACTGGAAATACTTGTAGCCCAGCATGGTGCCGTCTTGGATCTCGCCCACAAAGCGATCCTCGCCGCAGTTTGTCACGTTTGGGAAACTATCGGTGTAGATCTTGTTGGAACCGTGGGGCATATGACCGTTGGTGATGTTGCAGGCGATCACTGCCGGATAAGTTCCCTTTCCCTCCAGCGGCTTGCCGTTGAGACCGCAGGAGGTTATCTCTACCTGGGGGATGCTGCCGTCCGGCAGAATGGTGATGAGTTCTGCACACGCCTGGCGGCTGTAGTCGGATTTGTGAGTCAGACGGTGATAGAAAACGTACCACTGACCATTGATGTTTTCGATGCTGCCGTGGGTCGTTCCGGTCATGTTCAGGCGGTCTTTTTCCGCTCTGCCCTGGTATCCCACATCGCCGTTGGAAACGATCGTGCCGCCAAAGACAAAGTCACGGTCGGGATAGTCGCTGGTGGCATAGCACAGCTCGTGGTTCTGCCAGGAGGAATAGATGAAGTAATACTTTTCGCCTATCTTGCGGATAGAGCTTGCCTCAAAGAACGGATGCGCCGCAAAGCTGGTGCCGGTGACATCTGCCGGGATAATGTGTCTCGGCTCGCTGGTGACAGTCATCATGTCGTCGCCTACGGTAACTGTGCAGGGTCCCATCACACTGCCCTCGGTGTCCAGAACTTCGTTGCGGCTCTTGTGATAGCGCTGCATAACGGTCTGGATCAGATCTTCCTTGTTCCGGAAATCCTTGTCCAGCTGTTCGTCCGACCATGTGCCGTAGTAGATGCGGATGGTGCCGTTGTCGTTGATAACGCCCGGGTCAAAGCAGACATACTTCAGCATAGGGCTGCCGTCCGGATAGCGGACGAAACCCAGATAGCGGAACGGACCAGCCGGAGAGTCACTGACAGCCACGCTGATCGGACCGTTGTAGCCGCCGAAGCCGGCTCTGCCGGACATACAATAATAAAGGTAGAATCTGCCGTCGTTGCCCTGTACCACATCTGGGGCATACATGAATTTGCGGTCTGTGGGGTATGCCGGATCCTGGTCGGCACGATAGATCGTACCCTCACAGCGCCAGTCGGAAAGGTCGGTCACCGGTGCAGAATATGTGGTGTAGTCCAGCATACAGAAGGTCTCGCCGCCTTCTTTGTCGTGTGAGCCATAGATGTATACACGGTCGCCGAATACGTGCGGCTCACCGTCCGGAATACATTCATACAGGGGAAGATACGGGTTGTAAACTTGTTGTTTCATAAGCGTTCCTTTCTATCGCCGACCTGCATCAGAACCTGTGCAGAATCATATTTGTTTGCTTAAGAGTCTGTTTCGTATCTTTTTTGGAACGTCTTTTCGGCAGATTTTGCCGCTGACTGCGTCAAAAATCCTTGCCATACGATAGTATGCCTGCGGATTTTTTCCTTGTCACCGACAAAATCATGCTCGAAAATCCGCACATAAAAAATACGAACCAAACTCTAAGTTCATTATAGGGTATTTTACAACATCTGTCAATAGCGTTTTTCCTTAAAAAAGTAAGGGAACGTTTCATAAATATGGTGCGTTTGCCGAAGAATGTGGAATCGTTTCACTATGACAAAACGGTCTCTCAAATGTCGAAAATTCGACAAGCAGTTTTGTTGTATTTGAAAAACTGCCGTGGTATAATAAAACTATGAAAAAAACAGATACCAGAGGAGGGAATCTGAAATGGATTTTACTGCACATATCCGGGAATCGGATGGCATGGAACAGTCCGTCACCGAACACTGCCGAAATGTGGCGGCGCTGGCGGAATCATACGGGGAATCCGTGGGGCTGGGAAAGCTGGCAAGACTACAGGGAATCTTTCACGATGCCGGAAAGCTGAACCGGGATTTCTATGCGTACATCCACGGAGACAGCCGCTTTCATCGTGGTGAGATCGACCATTGCTACGCCGGGGCGAAATATCTCTGCGCTTTTTCAGACCGGCACTTTCCGGAGCAGGAGATGCCGTACCGCACCTCCCGTCTGATCGCACGGACGATTCTGTCACACCACGGACTTCACGACTGGCTGACGGAGAGCGGAGACGACTACTTCCGAATCCGCACCGCCAAGGTGGAACGCTATGAGGAGATCGAGCCGAATCTGGATGCGATGCTTGCGGAAATGGGATATTCGGAAGCATCACTGAAAGCACTGCTGGAGGATGCCAGTGAAGAGTTTGCGGCAGTGTACCGCAGGATCAAGGAACTGCGCAGTGAAAACCGCAAGGCGTTTGATGCAGGAAACAAAGCGGAAAAGCAGAACCGCAGGACAGAATTCACATTTTATCTGGGAATGCTGGAACGCCTTTTGCAGTCGATTCTGATGGATGCCGACTGTGTGGACACCGCTGACTTCATGAATGATTGTCAGACGGAAAAGCACTATGATTCGCTGCAGGTCTGGGAACGGATGGAGCTGGCGATGCAGCGAAAGCTGGACGGATTTTCCGGCGGGACGGATGCGATTTCCCGACAGCGGCAGGATATTTCCCGGCGCTGTGCAGAATTTGCGGGCTCTTTACGAAATGTTGGGGTAGTAAAATCCATCTGTAAACAGGTGCAAACGGCTGCGTATCAATGCAGCAACCACGGCATCTCAGCCACCGGATGGTTTATTTCCCACGGCTATTCCTTTTTCCGGAACAGAGTATCTTTTGTCAATTGATCTGCGTATGTGTCCTATGCAGTCGATTTGATGATCGGCTTGCGGTCTGTAGTTCTCGCTATCCACCTGATTGGAATTGAATAGTAGGTGTGTCATGGCGTACTTTCCGCTGCATCACAACCCGATACTTCGGGAATGCGGTAGTGATTGTTATCACGTGATCCTGGACGCAGATTTTTGTATTTGCTCCTGCTGTATTTGATTGTCAAGCTACAAATGGTTTACTACCCAAGATCAAACTATCGTTTGATCTTGAATATATTATAACACAAAAAAACAGACTTGTAAAATCTGCGAATTTGCCCTTTTGCAGATTTGACAAATGTTTTATTTTGTGGTATAATATATGCTCTTATTTTTACGGCTGCCCATTTTGGGCAGCTTTTTCTGTTTCTCGCCGCCGGTAAGATCCAGAAAACATATGCAGGATACGATTTCGGAAACGTCCAAAGTTACGATACCCATAGGCATTTCGCTTTAGCACCTTGATTCGATTGTTGCAGCCCTCTGTATAGCCATTGGTGTAAGGGCAGTCGAATGAATGGAGGATTTCCGGTTTCCATTCTTCTATAGTGTCACAGCAAGCGACAAACTCTTTCAATCCGCTGTTTCTGGCAAGGCTCAGCCAGAGGTCTAATGTCTGTTCTGCTGCTTCTCCGGTATCACAGTCCAGCACTTGCAAGAAGTCGTCTTTGATGCGGTGGGCTTTGTGCAGACGCTCTGACAGCTGGAGCATAACGGTCACGTGTTCCTGATCTTCTTCTTTCAGATAGTCGAATCGCTTGTTCAGCAGCACTCTGGAACGCTTAAACTGTACTCGCTCCTTGCGGCTGAGTTTTGCTTGCTCTTGTTTCCGGATCGCTTCAAACGCCCAGATCACTTGTCGTATCCAGTGATACTTGTCTACCACTCGCACCGCATTGGAGAATACCTCTGCTGCTGTATCCTGATAGGGTTTCCACATATCGGAAATAAAACGTGTGACTTTTTCTCTCGCTTTTTCTTTCCATTGCAAAAAATATGATCTGACATCCTTTTTGTGTCGGTCTGGTAGAATGTCCAGCACCTTTTTCTTTTCCGGATCTGTAACAATGCACTGATATTTTTCCCGTCCGGTGTTTCCCTTAAACTCATCGATTGCAACGGACTGTTCCAGAATCGGCAACTCATCGAAACAAACATTCTGATCGAACGTGTGGATCACCGTGGAAACAGATGTACCAACCTCTCTGGCAACACTGGAAAACGAGTATTCATTCTCCAGCTTCCTACAAATCTGATTTGTCAGACGTGCAGTCATTCTGGCATATCTGGGCAACAAGTCATTCTTTTCCGGAAAACGCTTGCAGCAGCTTTTGCATACATACCGACGTTTCCGCAAAATCAGTGTCGTTTCTTTTCCGAGAATCGATACCTCTTTGATTTTTTGCTGCCGATAGTCGTGTACTGCATCTGTCAGAACACCGCATTCTGGGCAAGGCTGCTCCTGACGCTCCATCTCGATATGGAGTGTGACCGTATTACGATCGGATTCGACTTTTGTCAGATGTAATCCATCAACATCAAATAGTTGTGCAGCAAAATCAGTAGGCATAGCAGATTCTCTTTTCCGGTTTCACGATATTTTCTTTCCGATTATACCAGAAACGTTCCTGCTTGTAAAATCTTCAAACTTGTGGCATCGCAGATTTTACAAGTCACTGATTCTGTGCTATACTGACTTTGTCTGTGCAGAATCGATTTGATACAAAAAGAGATGCCGTCATTTGACAGCATCTCTTACAATATGGTATAATAGAACCGTCGGCTTCTTCCGTCAGGAAGGAGGTGATGGCATTGGTATACTACATTATTTCGCTTTTCACTTCTGTTATGGTAGACATTATCTTGTATAAGGTCTACAAATGGCTAGACAGGAAGTAAGCCCGACAAATAGCCTAACACATTGCCTGATTCCGCTTGGATAAGGCGAAAGCCCTCAGAGGTGCAACTCTGAGGGCTTTCTTTTTGCGTGATCGCATTGGTCACTACATTATTTCTTTTCATTTCTATTATAGCACAGCATCACAAGAATGTCAACTATTTTTTCTCATTTTGTACGGCGTATTATTTCCCCTTGTTGTCTTCATACCACGTCAAAAAATCCCCAAAGATTTCTTTTTCAGCGGCTTCTCTGACATCTATGGCATCTTGAATGTGATCGAACCGTCCCAGGTTATACCGTTTTCCCTGAAAACGAATGTTCGCCATCCATTTGCCACGGGATTTGTCCCAACAAACACCGATATGTCCGGATTTATTGGTCTTTGGCGGCTGTTTGTCCAATTGTATCTGCGGTAAATGTGTACCTTCCACAAAATATTTTTTCCGACTGGGGGATCTTCTTTTTTCCGTGCAGCTACAGCATGACGTAGTACCACCATGCATTAAGCCGCCATAACTGCGGGTACATTTTTCGCCGCAATCACATAGACATTCATAGTGATCTTTATCGATCCTACGCAGCACTGTTAATGCTCCAAATCGTTTTCCGACAATACCCAGACCTCTGGCACATCCGCAAGAGGTAACATGACCTTTTTTCAGATTGCCTGCCGCTGCTTCGGTCATACGACCGCAATCACAAAGACAGATCCAGCGGCTCTTTCCAATGTATTCTTTTACTACTAAATGCCCAAACCGCTGTCCGGTCAGATCGTTCATACCGCATTTCTCCTTTCTTTTTGCACGCCCGATTTGATATTCCGGCACAGATAGCACATCCGGATTTTCGTTACAGGCAGATATCGCCTTTTGACTTTCTTTCCTGTTCCGCAGCATTTTGTTCCGGTGCATCAGAACCTTCGCTGACGATCTCGTCCTTGTCCTGGAACTGTAATGCAGCATTCAGTTCTGCCAGACGGCTGGATTTTGCCTGATATTCTGCTTCTTTTGCAAATGGCTTTTGAATTTCCAATTCCGCTGTGTGCAGCTGCGTCTGAATATCCTCCAGTTGGTGCGTGGCATTTTGGATCCTGTCTTCAATGCCACGGAGTACGTTATCGATCCTGGTGATGTTGCCGGAACTGTCATCACCCAGTTCCAACCGATGCACACCGCTATGCTCTAGCGTCATGGTGTATCCCTTTTGCAGCGGCTCGAAACGGGCGTACATGGTAAACCCACAGTATTCGCCGATCTCCGCCTTGGAATTGTCCGGCTTGACAAAGCTGTGGATCGCCTGCATCAGTGCAGCAGCTGCTTTTTTTCGTTCCGTGTATGTCACGCCACGAATGCACATGGGAGAAAATCCGTCCGCATTTGGCGTGTAATGCTCTGTATAGTGTTTCATGTCATCGGTGTAGTGCTGAATGAATTGCTCCTTTTGCTGAATTTGCTTGGGATATTCGTTCCGCACCATGTCCTCCATCCGATACCGCTGATTTCTCCAACTGTTTCGGGAAGCTTTTAGCTTGGAAACTGCAATGTCCAGTTCCATCTGTTCTTTCAGCCGAGGATCTCCGGTGCAGACTGCCTTAACTTCAGCATAGGACAAGGCACGATCGTCCACGTCCTCTACATCTCGGTTCGGCGATTTGGATGTCATGATCTGACCGGTGATCTTTTGTTTCCGCTCGATAGTCTGCCAACTGTAGGCATCAAAGGTGTCCTCTGTGACATAGCGATAGATGTGGACTTCTTCGTTTTGATTGCCCTGTCGGACGATTCGTCCTTCTCGCTGCTCGATGTCACTTGGACGCCAGGGTACATCGATGTGATGCAGTGCGATCAGACGCTCCTGTACATTTGTGCCTGCACCCATCTTTTCCGTAGAGCCGAGCAGCACACGCACTTTTCCTTTTCGTACCTTTTCAAAGAGGGCTTCTTTCTGCTTGTTGGTGCTTGCTTCGTGGATATATGCGATCTCTTCCGCTGGGATACCCATGTCGATCAGATGGTTTTTGATGCTGTCATAGATGTTGGTAAATTCTTCGTCGCTCTTGGATTTGTCCGGCGTGGACAGATCTGAGAAGATCAGCTGTGCAGACCGCTGCTCGCTGGTTTCCTGCCAGATACGGTATACATTTTTGGCACACGCCATCGCCTTGCTGTGTTCCGATTCCGGCAAGTTATGGTTCAGCAGTCGCTGATCCAGAGCCAGACTTCTGCCGTCGTTGGTAATGGACAGCATATTGTCTACAGAACTGTCCACACCGCCGCCGTGAACTCTGTCCGCACGTTCCATAAAGGATTGCATGAACTGCTTCTGAATCTCCGAGGAGGGCAGTACTTCATTGTGAAATACGGCTTTCGGTACGTCTAAATTCAGCATATCTGCGGTCTGAATGTCTGCGATCTCCCGGAATAAGTTGGTCAGTTCCGGCAAGTTGTGGAACTTGGAAAATCTGGTCTTGACACGGTATCTGCCGCCCTCCGGAGCGACTTCACCGGCAGTGACCGCTTCCAGGAAGTTACCAGCCCAGCAGTCAAAGTGGATCATGCCCATTTCGGTCAAGGTGTCGTGCTGGAGATACTTCTGAAAAGTGTAAGCTTCTGCAATACTGTTGGAGATTGGTGTGCCGGTAGCAAAGGTGCAGCCTTTTCCGTGTGTGATCTCGTCCAGATACTGTACTTTCATGTACAGATCAGATGCCCGAACAGAACCACTGGAAATGCCCACATTCTGCATTTTTGTGAAGATTTCCAGATTCTTGAACATATGGGCTTCGTCCAAAAACAGATGATCTATGCCCAGTTCTTCAAAGTATACTGTGTCGTCATCTCGCTTTTTGTCCTGTAAAGCTTCTAGCTTCTTCTTGATCTTTTTCCGAGATGCCTCCATTTGCTTGACTGTGAAACTGCGTCCATTTCCGGAGTGATTCAGTTCTTCGATCCCTCTGGTGATCTCATCTTCCTGCTGCCAGAGCAACGCCCGTTCCCGTTCCGGCGATACAGGGATCATGGTAAACTGGCTGTGTCCCATAATAATGGCATCATAATCGCCCAGCATTGCCTTGGTGAAGAACTCTTTTCGCTTGTTTTGCTCAAAAGTCGCCTGTGTCGCCACAAGGATATTGGCAGAGGGATAGAGTTTGATGTAATCCAATGCAAACTGCTCTGTCAGGTGATTGGGAACAACGACCAGACTTTTTCGGCAAAGTCCCAGCCGTTTCAGTTCCTGTGCCGCAGCGATCATTTCAAAGGTCTTTCCGGCACCAACGGCATGAGCCAGCAGTGTGTTTTTGCCAAACAAGATTCTGGCAACGGCATTTTTCTGATGTGGTCGCAGGGTAATATCCGGATTCATGCCTGGCAGCTGTAAAATGCTGCCGTCATATTCCCGTGGGCGAATGCAGTTGAGGGTCTGATTGTAGATCTGACAGAGCGTTTCCCGACGGTCTGGATCTTCCCAGATCCATTCAGAAAAGCGTTCCTTGATGGCATCTGCCTTGATCTGTGCCGCTTCAGTTTCCTCTTTGTTGACTACTCGCCGCTTTTTTCCGTCGGGATCTTCGTAGTAGTCTACCACTTCCACACGGCGGGAATTCAGCAAAGTATCCAGCAGTACCAGTGCGTTCATGCGTTTTGTGCCATAGATCTCGTTGATGGAGATATTGGCTTTTTCTGTACTCCGTCCGCTGACACGATAAGATCCGGAAAAAGAGTCGAATTCTACATGAAACTCCCGATTCCAGAACGAGATCTCAAAGATTTCCTTGGCGAATTTCTCGTAATACTCCGTGGGGATCCATGTAGTTCCCAGCCGGACAAAGATGTCTGCGGCTTCCAGCCACTGGGGTTGCACTGCCTGTAACCGTTCTACGTTCAGAGTATATCTGGCATCGGTTCTGGCGGCATCTTCTGCAATGGTCAGCTTTTTCCGCACATTTCCGGAGAGATACTCGTCTGCCGGCAAATAGGCGTGGGAATCCGGATCGGCTGCATCATAGGACGGATTCCGGAAGATCAAGCCCTGTAGTTCCTGATAGATCGCTTCTTCTGTTTTTCCGGTGAGCATCTCCATGTACGCCATGTCTACGCAGGCATTTTCATTCATGGAGTAGGTCAAAGCGTCCTGTGCGGTGTCAGCACTGGTGATCTGGTATTTCTGTCGGATCGTCCGTTTGGTGAATAGATCAGTCTTTTCGAGGAATTTTCCCTTTTCATCCACCTTTTCCAGAGCGGACAGCAGCGTATATCCGTTGTCCACTTCCAATAATCTGCGGTTTTTCTTTTCCGTCAGCCGGTCGTACTGCTGTACAAACTGCTCGTAATACTGATCCATTTCCTGCTGCTTGGCATAAACAGCATCGTCTTCTGCACCGTCTAACTGCATGGATACCAGATCACGCAGACAATCCCGAATGGGCAGTGCTGCACGCACTCTGAATTCTGCATCTTTCATGCTTTTTTGTTCCGCTTTGGTCAGATTGGTGAGTTCCGGCGAAAACGGCAGCATGATGCCGTCTTTTTTGTAATACAGCTTGTCATCCACAACAGCGTAGGAATAGTTTCGCACGTTTTCCGCAGAAACAAAGGGGATCTCCACCGTTTCTGTCACAGGGACAGGCACAGGCGGTACTGGCAGCTGGTTCACAGCTCGTTCCAGTTCCATGCTCAGCGGATTCCGCAGTGTGTCTGCACAAGTGGTTTCCATGCCAAATCTGCCGCTGGTCATTTGCATTTCTCCCAGAATCATTTCTGGGTGATCGGCAAAATATGCGTTGATGCGGATTCCGTTGGCATCTGGTTTCAGCTGTACCCATTCCGACTGTTCTGTCATTGGCTCTGTTCGCTTCCGCAAAAACAAAATATCCGAGGTGACTTCCGTGCCGGCAGCATACTTAAAAGTGGTATTTGGCAGCCGAATTGCTCCCAATAGTTCTGCACGTTCCGCCAGATACTGCCGGACAGATGCGTTTTCCTTGTCCATTGTGCCTTTAGAGGTGATCAGTGCAACGATACCGCCAGGGCAAACTTTGTCCAGCGTTTTGGCGAAGAAATAGTCATGGATCAGAAAATGATGGCTGTCATATGCAGCATCGTAGACAGAAAAATCGCCGAAGGGAACATTTCCCACGGCGGCAACAAACGCATTGTCCTGAAAATGGGTCTTTTCAAACCCGTTGATCTGGATTGCAGACTGGGGGTACAGCTTCTGTGCGATCCTGCCGGAGATGCTGTCCAGTTCTACGCCGGCAAAATGACAATTTTGCATACTCTCCGGGCAAAGTCCCAGAAATGTCCCGATGCCGCAGGACGGCTCTAAGATCTCGCCGGAAGTAATGCCGATCCGTTCCAATTCCTGATATACTGCACGGATCACAGCAGGCGGCGTATAGAAAGCCGTCAGGGTAGATTCTCTCGCAGCCGCATATTCTTCCGGGGACAGCAGTTCTTTCACCTCGTCATAGTAACTGGAGGAGGTTTCAAAGACTTGTTTCAGACCGCCCCAGCCCACATATTCCGCCAGTATCTCTTGTTCTGCTGCGGCTGCCGGTCGCTGTTCTGCTTCCAGTTCCTGCAATGTGCGGATCGCCAGCAGATTGGCTTCGATTCGTTCTTTGGGCAGTCCAATGCCCAGTGTATCTGAGGTGATGCGGTAATTCTGCGGCAGTTCGGCATTGCTTTCCGGCTGCTCTTCGGAAAAAACAGGTTCTTCTGCCTGTTCCAAAACTTCTGTCTGCGGTTCTGCCTTTTCAAACAGAGTGGTATCCAGCAATTTCTCATAGGAAATGTTTTCCGTAACCACAAAGCTGCCGCTTGTTCTGGAAACGGTGCAATCGCTTGTGATCCACGGCAATGCTCCGGTCAGACCGACCACTTCGCAGATCTCTCCGGTAGTCAGATTGCGGAATCGGTCGCCAATGGCAACGCCTCTTTTCGTTGTCACTTCCGGTTCTTTTTCCGATGCAGCTGCTTCTTCCGGCAATGCTTCCGGCTCATACTGCCGGAGAACTGCTTTTGCTTTTTCCAGAGAATCCGGTGTATGGTATGCAGGATCAAAATCTTCCATAGCGGATTTGGCATCCTGAATGTGTTCCTGAATGTCCTCCGGCGTAATATATGTGCCGGCATCCAGCAAAGCAGCCGTTTCCTTTGCGATCTCACTCCATTTGTAGTGATATTTTTCACTGTTCCGGAATTCGATTTCCATGCCGGACGCATTATGGTTTACCATAAAGATCTGTTCTCCACCGCTGTGACCACCGGTACCGTATTCATTTTTCAAAAATGCAGAAAATTGCTCTCGGCTTGGCTGATGCTCTGCATAATATTCGGAAACACGGAATTTTCCGCCCACAAAGCCCGTTCCACGCATGAGTTCCAGCTGCAATGCTGCTTCTTTGGAGAGCGGCTCTGTGTGGGCGGCTGCTTTTTCGTCCTCTGACAGCGTGACCAGATCGTTAAAATCCAGAACAGACAACACATTCCGGTTCATTTCTTCCAGAGATTCGTATTGTTCTGTCCGGACAACCGTATCTCCATAGGCATACCGCATCTGGAAATGCTCCAGATCTGCCGTCACCTGAATTTCAATGTCGGTATCTTCGTCTGTGGTGTAGGCAAGGAAGATGTTGGAAAGATCAGAAGAATCCATTTCAGAACCGTACTCGTCCACGCAGAAATCATTGATGTAGTTGATTGCCTTGTCCAGTTCCGGATTTCTGCTTTTCTCCGTCAGCGTTTCCGGCTCTACGAAGTGAAACTGCATCAGCAAGCTGCCATCTTCCAGGTAGGCAGTCATTTCGTTTTCGCCGAAATTCCAGTTCTTTGCCTTGCCAAAGTCCATGTGAATGTCTTTCCCGTAAGACTCTCCGGCTTCGTCCAGCTTGCGGGAGGTAAAATCTACTGTATTGAATCCTGTAATGACTCTTTTTTCGCCAATGCACTCTGGACGGGTGTGGTCTGTGATTTCAAATTCCATACCGATTTTTATGGCTCTTTTGAGTTGAGCCAGATTTTTGACAACGGGGATCTCGATTTTTTCTGTCGGATTTGTGATCTCTCGCAGCTGTTCTTCCACACGCTCACGGATCACAGAATCCTCTACACCGAGGATCTCATAGACCTCTGTGGAGCTTCTGCCGTACAAATCGGAAAAAGCAATATCTGCGGCAATCTCTTCTCCAAGATTGTCTGTGGGAAATGTATGGAGATACCACTCCCGTACATTACTTTGCAGTTCTGCTTTCTGCGATGCACGGTAGAGAATCTCAAATCCCTTTGTCAGCATATCCTGCTGCCAGCCGTCATAGACCAGTTCTTCCGATTGCGACAGGATCACACCGCCAAGATCCGGTGCATCCAGATCTTTCATGGTGATATGCCGTTCATCTAGTTCTTCGATCGCATATCGTTTTTCGTCGTAGCGGATCACGTCACCAATTTCCAAACCAAGCTGTGATGTGGTCGGTTCTTCCGCAGCGATTTCCTGCATGGTTTCCGCTGTCTGGATCGGATTGTTGGCTTTGAACTCCTCTAAGATCTGTGTTTCTTCCGGTGTCAGCTGGGCATGAGATTCCAAAAATGGCACAAGTACGTCCAGCGTGTACCGTGCGGTTTCCTGATGCTCTGCATCGTTGTACGGAAAGCGGTCTGCTTTCAGAACACCCTGATTGAAGTCCCGAATGTGGTCGATCAGACTGCCGCCGCCAGAGCCTTTCCCGTCACCAATGTCGAATCTGCCTTCATAGTGAAATTCTTCGCCGTTCTGGATGACATTCATGACAACTGCTGTTTTTTTGTACCAGCCAGCACGAAGTTCCGGAACATTTCGCTCCTGATGCTGTTTTTCGTCCAGAAACTCCAGAACAGCGTTGGTCAGAGCGAAGCTTGTATCAGGGTGGTCTTTGACAAAGCTTTCAAATAATCCGCTCTCGGTAAACCATTTTTTGTCCCACACCATCGTCACAGAATCGGATGCCATAGGAGAAACCTTGTAATTGTACTTCATGTCTGCAATGGAAGCAAAGGCTTTTTCCGTTTGATCCTCATCGTTCAGAATGGCGTAGAGGGCATTTTTGATGCGGTTTTCCTTGACCGGATCACCCTGCCAGTCTGCCATTCTTGTATTGTCAAAAGCTTGTATCAATTGTGCTGCGGTTTCATCGGAGAGATCCGGCAGAACTTCTTGCAGATCTTCGGTAGTTCGATCGTAGACAATGGCATTGTATTCCTCTTCCGTGAGGGAGAGAAGTGCATCGCCAACCGCTTCATAGGAGATTGCTTTCTGGGCGTTGCCATAGACCGCAGTCAATTCTGTTTCGCCAAATGTCACAGAAAACGGTTCATCATTCTGCCGTGGAAAATTTCGCTTCTTGCCCTGCAAATGTCTGCCAAGCAAAGCGACTGCCAGTTCCTTTCGGACATCTTCGCCTTGCTGCATTCGTCTGGCAAGCGTATAGAGTTCTGTTTCATGCAGACTGCTGCCATAGATAGCTTTTTCACTGGCTTTGTGTCTGTCCAGATAGCCGTTTTCAAAGAGAATATATCCGATGTCTTCGATCTCGTCCCAGGCAAGCGGTGCTTTTGCAATGTCTGCTGCCAGATCTTCCTGTAAAAATGCCTGTTCTTCTTCGGTCAGCTGTATTTCCTGCTGCGGTTTCTGCTGGTCAAGGGCGTTCTGCAAGGCTTCGGAAAAGCGGTTCAGTCTGCCGGCAAATATCCGCTTGCTCAGCAGCTGCACACTGCCATATTTCCGGCGGAAATTGTGGGAACGTTCAAAGGCTGCGGAGATCAGGTCGGAATCCAGCTGTTCCGAGATGGCAAAATGCTCCAGCCGTCTGGAAAATTCCTGCTGAGATGCGGTCAAGTTGAACTGGGACTGCACCTGTGCAAATGCTATCTGGATTCGTTGCTTTTGTTCCGGAAACGCATCTGCTTCCGGCAAAGATGGCTGCTCCGATACTGGCTCGGAAAACAGAGAAAGCTGCTGTGCGTGTTCCGAAACCATTTCCATTTCTGCATCTTTTTCCGCAATAGAATTGACAATATTTGTACTTGGGTGTATAATGATGTCAGAGCCAAAGCGTTCCAGGCATTGGGGCAATGGTAGCCCTAACACCCTGAAAAGCTCTTGGCTCTTTTTTTCGTTCCAGTATAGGAGAGCATTCGCATCTGTGACACGCTCCAGATACTGTGCAAAGTTCACCCTGCCGTACACACTGGTAATGAAATTGGTGGGGACTTTCTCCAGGTCATATGTGCCGGTACCGTTGGCTTGCAGGCTGACGATGATCGGCATACTTTCCTGATCTACTGCCAGCAGTGCAACAAGCATATTTCTCTGGTTGTGTGGCGAAATGGAATCAAACAGCATGACCGGTTCCTGCATGAGTTCCGGCAGCTGCTTGACTTGTTCCACTGACAGACCATGCCAATGACTGTTTTTGCCCTTGGGGTGAACTGCATCACGCAAGTGCTTCTGGGTATAGAGCATGGGCAGCGGCTGACAGCCTGCCTGAATCAGAATCTCCGGTGTATCACATACTTTCAGAGCATTGTACTGGGACAATTCTCCGGCAAGTGCCTGATCAACTTCTAATGCAAAAGCGGAAACAGATGCCACTTCTGTTTCCGCTTCTTTGATTTCTTCCTTTAATAGTGCAGGAGTTCCGGCAGTTTCCGAAAGTCCTCCGGTGTCTTGCAGTGATTGATGATGTCCAGTTCCGGCGGAATCCGATACACGATCTGCTGCAATACCTGTTCCTCCGCTTTCCGGCTGGCTTTCTCGTCCTGTTCCGAGTATGTCCCCGTTTTCTGCTCGATCATGTACTTGGTGTACAGTTCCCGGTATTCTACCTCCGCTCTCAGATTGATCTCGTGATGCAGAATCAGATAGTAGTCGTTCTTCAGAGAGAATATCAGTTGTTCTGGATGATTCTGTTGCATCCATTCCCACCAGATTTTCCCGTATCTCCCCAGATTCTCTTGAAATCCGATCCGCATCCAATCGATGTCTATCAGAAGACTGTCTTCGTTCATGATCAGATCCAGCATATCCTCGTTGGCTTCTCGTTTCAACATTTTTTTGAAATCTTTCAGCTGATCGTAATTCATTTTGCACCTCCGTCTGAATTGTGTTTTCTTTTATAGCATCTTTTATTTCTCCAAGAGCATACCGGTATGTGAAATTGACGATCCGGCAGAACCGAATCAGATTCTGATTTTCCCGGAAAAAGTCCATAGCATCCAGATTCGGCTCTGGAATTTCCCACGTGACATCGCTATTTCGCTGCATTCGGAGAGCGGTCACATAGCCGGCTGCTTCCCGAAGCGAGGTCAAATATTGCTCCTGTTGGGTCGCACTCAGCCGCATGGCGTTCATGTGAGAGCGAATTTCCGTTTGTATTCTGGGATTTTGCAGATAATGCTCCACAGCACCGCTGCACAATTCCGCAGCAGTCGTATAGCTTGCTTGATGTGCTGTTCCAATCAATTTGCAGATTTCCGGTGTTTCTGCGGCAGTCAGCTGCCATGTGACCGGCGTACTGGAATCGTTGGTCTGGGATACATCGAACAGAAACAGCAGTGCATTTTGGCTGGGCGTTTCGTCGAATACGGTGATGCCGTGTTCGCCGGATCTGACATACCGTCCGCTGTGATTCCATTGTGCTGCACTGGCGATGTATCGAATGTTGGGGTTCTCCCGATACACCAGTGCTGCGTTGGAAAAGGGCAGCTTGTACAGATTTGCGGAGAACCGCAGAAATTGCAGCATTTCTCCTTTGTCGTGCAGTAGGCGATTGGTGATCTCTGTCCAGTTGCTCTGGACTTCTCGCATCGTTGCCATAACTTGCAATCTTCCTTTCTACTATTATATATGAGATTCCTTCATTTTGCAAGAGGGAATCAAAAAAAGCGAAACCACTGCTGTGATCTCGCTCTTTTTCACGATATTTTGTTTTTTGTCAGGAGGTAATGATCTCCCGATAGACTGTCCGGTGTGCATCATCGCTGATGGATTCTACGGCTTTTTCCCACTCCGCATAATCTGCAATGTCGTCTGTTGCTTTCTGCACAATGTCGCATCTGCGTTCCACGGCTCTTTCCGCAGTTTCCATGGCATGGGAGATCAGCATATCCCCGGAAAGATAACTAAGGTAAGTTTCCGGTTCGTAGTCCTCCAGGTATTCGATTCGCTGCAGGGCATAGCCACCGATCTCATTTTCACTGTCCGGCAGAATCATTGCCGGGCAAGTGGTCTTATCTTCCATGGTCATCATGGGCAGTGCTTCATGCTGCGGCTCTGCAATGTGAAATTTCTGCTCGAAACTCAGCAGATCATCGTATTTCGGGAGAATTTTTCCGTAAAACACACTGAACACACTGTCCGTCATGCGGTGGATCTTGGTCAACAGGAAAAACAGAACATCTTCATTGGTGCAGTAGGGCTGAAGCTGCAATGTGCCAGCTGGCACATAGGAATTGAACCGGATCTCACAGCGGCTGAGGAGTTCCAGCCATACGGCATTGACCAGGATCTTTTCCAGCCATGCCGTTTCCACTTCGATCTTTGCATCGCTCTCAAAGGGAATATCGTCTGTAGGCATGATACGGGAACGCATTTCTTCTACGGATACTCTGCCAGTGCATTCTCGGAATTGATCGTACCATTCCTCCGCCCGCATTCCATTCCGCACTTCGGTTTCTGCGGCTTGTTTCAGGGCAAGGGGCAGCGTTTCCGCAGTGATGCTGCCATAGGATTTCCGCAGCATTTCCACTTCCTGCAATTCAAAGTGCGGGTGCAGCCGCCATTTCCGCTGCACAACAACACCTAGTCCCAGCACGTCATTTCTTGCCCAGGCACGTTCCAGTTTCATATAGCTGTTGTCGTGTTTGGTCTGTACCGTCAGCAGCCAGAATGCCTTGCTTTCCGGTTTTGCCTGCCAGTTTTCCTGATGCAGTTCTTCTTCGGTAATGTAGACTGCCGTTTCTGGTGCTTGCTCATAGATTAGCAGCTGATTGACCAGCGACTGTTCCTCATTGGCACCGGCAGTCAACAAAAACTGCCGAAAAGCAGAATCATCGTAAATATTGTCTGCTGTTTTTGGCTGCTGCATGATACGGTCAATGGCACGCTGTAGAGTTTGACCGACTGTGATCGGATTTTCTGGATAAGTCATTGTCTGAGTTCCTTTCTGTTATATTGACAATCCCTGAGATCGTTTTCTCTCCGGAAAATCAATTCCTTTGATACAAGTGCTATATATGAATTGCTTGGCGTTGTCCAGTGTATCATGGTTATAGTAATCCAGCAGAACTGTCTGGAAGGTTTCGATTTCTTTTTCCGGTACCAGAATCAGTCCGCAGCCATTAGCAATCATGATGTGGTTGGCAGCAAGCATTGCAGTACGCTTATTGCCGTCCCAGAAAATTTGCTGCTTGATGAGCCGGAACATGGTTTCAATTGCTCGTTCCGTAGGCGAGGGAATTTGCTCCATTTGCTGCAAAAAAACACGAACAGCATCTGCATTGGGAATTGGCGGCACATAGTCCGTTCCTCCAACACCAATTTCTCCGGTTCGCAGCTTGCCCCATTCCAACGCTTCATCCTTTGCCACTTCACCATGTATTTTGCAAAGCCACTCTAAAGTCAAAGGTGCTTCCGGTTCCTGAATCAAAATCTGCCATGCGTGTTTTAGGTTTGTGATTTTTAGAATATCCTCTACAGAAACATTTTGCACTGCTGCTTTTTCGATAATGGCATAGGTTTGCGGAAAGGTCACATTGATTCCTTCAATTTTCGCACTTCTCCAAATACTGTCGATCAGATTTCGTTTTGCCAGATAAAGATTTTGTTCTAATGTCAGGTGATATTTATCCTGCATTGTCATCATCTCCTCTCTGTTCTGCAACTCTTGCCGTCAAGCCGTTGATCTGTATTTCCGGACTGTCCAAATCGATCAGCAGATACCGTCTGCCGTTGTTGTTTTGTGTCCGCACCTTGCTTTCTGCATCTCCGGCAATTTGCAGTGTCACACCGTCCAGCGTGATGGTCGTCTTGCTTTCGATCAGGTTATTGACGGCAATCGGCTTGTCCTGTGTGGCTTCCTTGTACGCTTGCTGCACGGCTTCTGCACGTTCCTGACTGACACCGGAATCCAGCAGAATATCCCGCACATGAATATCGTCAATGACCGGCAGATCCGGCTCATTGGTGTACTCTGCGGCAATGTCTTTGAGTTTATCATTGATGCTGGTGATTACCGGATAACTGAGTTCGTCTTTCACGATTTCCTGCAAAAGTGTCAGAAATGTTTCTTTTTGTTCCTGTGCAGTCAGCGTAAATACACAGCCCAGCACATCTTCCACCATGCTGACATTGATCTTTTTGGGTTTACGGGCAGAGTACAGCACATGATTTACGTCCGGACCTCTGCCGGTAAACGTGGGATAGAGAAAACCATCTGAGGGGATTTCTGCAACAACACGGTCGCAATCCGTTTTCCGCTCGATGGATTCTTCTGATTCATTGTACACCAGTCCGTCTACCCGTATTTCCACCGGACAGATGGCTGCGATCAGAAATGGATACTCGTAGGTGTCGTAAGGATTTTCTGCTTCATCTGCGGATTTTTGAAAGACTGTGTAATTGCACTGACCGATCAGAATGGCATAGGTGGAGAGATAGTTCAGATTGTCAGCAATCTGGTGCATTAAAAGTGATACATCATCTTCATTTTCCAGCTTGGACTGCAATGCTCCATAGAGAATGTTCTGACTGCCGCCTTCTTCGTAGGTTTCTTGCGGGAACTCATATTCGATCAGTCCTTTTCCCAGTGTGCCGGAGAGGACACGTTTCAGTGTCGCCATCAGGCACTCATTTTCCTCTGCCGGAATGCTGTGATAGGGGCGAATCTGGATGTTATGGATATTCCGATCCACATCGACAAATGCAGTTGCCACACGATTTAAGGTAAAACGGTCACTGGCTGCGGAAAAATGTTTTTTCAGTTCGGATAATTCTTTTTTGTTCATGGTATTCCTTTCTACTTACCATATGTCAAAGCATAAACTCTGCGTCCGCTCACAAAAAAGCGATATGCCGAGTTTTGCGTGAATTCACTTGCACTTACCCATGCAACGCCTGTGGATTGCCACTGAATCGTTTGGGTTCGGGGATAAGAAGCAGCTGAATCCAAAAGTAAATATTTTCCGGTTTTTTTATCGTAATCCACAACAGAGATCCAGTGTCCCGGAATATTGGCACAGATCGTACCGCCGTTTCGGACGTGCTGCAATGCTGCATCTACGCTGTACAGCTGCCCGGCGTACTGAACGCCATAGTTTTTTCCGAATGTTTTTAAGTATGCCGGAAAGAAACGCACATCGACACCGGCGTGTGCGGTACGGTAGCCATTTGCTTTTGTCCAGTCTGCAATCGTGATCGGATCAAGGAACACATTTTTCTTGTAATACACTGAATTGATCACGGAAAAGATGCCACACGCTGAATTGGCGATCGTCTGGTCATTTTCACCACAGACAGTCCAGACGTAATTATCCCAACGGCGAATTCCAATCAAGTATTTGCTTCGTTGCTGTTCTGCACCATCTGCTTGCTGCCAAGCAATCGTCTGCGGTGTCATGCAGCCGGTTTGTCCAAAGTGATATGTCTTTCCGTCTATTACTGCATCACCGGTCGTAATGCCATTGCGAGTGAAATAATAAGTTTCTCCGTCGAGTGTCTGCCAGCCCATCAAAGCTGTGCCGGAAACAAAATAATACCGTTTCCCATCAATATTCTGCCATCCGCTGACGTTTTTTCCGTCTTTTGTGAAATAATAGTAGGTCTTATCAAGGCATAACCAGCCAGTTTGCATTTCACCGTTGGACTTGAAAAAATATCTGTTATTATCCAGCTGTTTCCAACCAGTCTGGGCAAATCCTTTTTCCGTAAAATAAAATTTTTTTCCGTCGATCGTCTGCCAGCCTGTCTGCAAAATGCCGTTTTTGCTGAAGCTTCTTCCATACCAGCTGTCGATCCAGCCATTTTGAATCGTTCCATCTTCCGCATAATAGGAAATTGTTCCATCAGAAAAGGTGCAGAAGCCAGTGTGCTGTTTCCCGGTTTCATTGTCCAACAGATAACGAGTGCCGTTTACCTGGATCTCACCAGTTTGTTTTCCGTTTGCATCTGCATGATACCGGCTATCATACACAGAGATCCAACCAGTCTGCATTGCACCAGTTTCCGGATCAAAATATACTCTTTTGCCATTTACCGTCCGCCAACCCGTTTTCTGCACACCATTCCAGTCGAACAGGTAGAAAACATGGTCGATCTCTTGTTCTCCTGTCACTTTTTGATGCGTTTCTGGGTTAAAGTAATATTTTTGTCCGTCAACATTTTGCCAGCCGGAATACTCTGGTTGAATTTGTGTTGTGTCCGTTGCAATTACAGTTGTTCCTGTTGCAATTGGCGGTGCTGCTTGTTCTTCTGCCAAAGCATGGCTTGGGAAAAACAATAGTCCAGCAGCAATTGCAATAAGACCGCTGTAAAAAAGTGTCTTGTTTCTTTTCATTTTTTGATTTTCTCTTTCTGTTGTAAGATGCGATATTTGTTCCTAACTATTTTATCACAATTCTGTCCCGGTGTCAATTTAGTGCATCACAGTCCCAAACTACGATTCCTTTTAGCTTGCCGATGCAGCAGCTGCTCAGTTCTTTGATACAGCAGGGCATATTCCTCCATCGTCAACTCGACTAGCTTGGTTTTTCCGGCTGTGTTCCGGCATTCAGCCCGCACATATGCAATATTTTTCGGATATTCTGCACAGCCTTTCCGATTCATTTCTGCCACAGCTTCTTGCGGAGATACCCATGTGCCAGTCTGGAGTTTGATCTGTTTGACCGCTGTATGCAGCTGTCCGGCTTTTTCTGGTACAAGATGCAGTTTCGCTTGTCCGGCAGTTCCCTGCGTCTGGTAGTGTTCTACAAGCACTTTTCCCATTTCCAGATAGGACTGCATCACTTCTTCTACACTGATCCATAGAGAAGTAACGGTTGTTTCTTCTGAGATACAGCGGACTTCCGGCTGGATCTGCTGCCAGTTCTGCTGTAGATCAGCTAGTTCTTTGGCACATGGTGTGGTTTCATATCCCTGTCCATAGCGGCATTTCCGAATCACGATCTGAACAGTGTCGTTCAGCTGCTGCGGTGTGCTTATGTCCTCCCGAAATGCCTGAAATGCTTCCGATTCCTTGATACTTTCCAACTGTATCTCTCCGGGAAAGAAACACATTTGTTCAACCCCATTTGCGGACAGGATCACCTGAGAAAAGGTGTATGCGTCTGTTTCCGGTGTCAGTGCCTGCAAGGTATCAGCGATCTTCTGAAATCGCTGCTCTGCTGCTTGATATGCACTTTTTCCGGCTTCGTACCAGTCTGGATCATCAGCACAAAAGCCGTCTTGCATTTCTGCTTCAGCGTGTATCATTTCTTCCGTTTCGTGAAGCATTGCCTGTACATGTGGCACTTCTGTTCCGTGGACACGCCGGATCTCCTGCAACACTTCGATGCGGTTTTGCAGCGTATCCGCATACGTTTTTTTCCATGCTCCGAGGATCACTCGCAAAGATGTTTCGTCTTTTCCAATGCGAATGCCGTTGCTGTCATCTCGATACCAATTCTCCACAATGTTCCTCCTTCATCTTGTAATGCCCTGATTTCGCTGGTGCTGGCAGAATGTTCTTTGTGCATTCTGGAACAATTCAGCTTCCAGATTTGGTTTCTCTTGAAATCCGGTAGGTTCAACGGAAAAAGCAGTGACTGCGATCCCATTTCTCAAAACGATCACATCACTGACACTGAGGGAATGTCCCATATATCCTGCCGGAATATCCTGGTTACACTTTGCAAAAATGGCATCCAGCTTATTGGTTCCGCTGATTTCTTCCATCGTTCCCTGATATACCATATCATAATCGCCGAGATGAAGCGTGGCACCCGTTTTTTCCTGATCTTCACTGCTGAAAAAGCGAATGCCATGATAAACTTCTCCTTCTTTGATCTGATAAATACAGTATTCTGTGGCGTGGTCAAATAAAAGCTGCTGTTTCTGAGCAGTCAGATCTTTGATTTTCTCCTGGCATACAGCAATCTGGTCTACAGCATAGTCCCGTTCTTCGATGCAGTGAATGTAGGGAACATATCCTTCGCCGCCCTCGTTATAAAGATCATTGTATGCTTTCATGCGGCGACGTGCTTCCTGACGAGTGGGAAGATCTTTCTGTGCTTTGATTTCCTTCAAGGTGTTCTGATAAGATGCCAGGTCGTACATAGTTTGCTTCAATTCATGATCCAGTCGAAACGCCTGAACCGAAACCGGTGTTCCTTGTGCAATGGTATCCTCTAAAAATTGCCGGACTTTTTCCCGCATTTCTGTCTGGATACCGATTTTGGGAACGTCACGAATTTGATACACGCCCGGTACAGGGGATTCTACAAGAAACCAGGAAGCTGGATTCCAGCCGGAATCCAATTGTTTGTCATTAAAATACGCTGTCAGACTTGCCCGTTCTATGATTTCCAACTTTCCAGTGTAACAAATATCGCCATCCAGATTGTTGGTTTTCTCTTGCAGCATTGCCTGATAGGAAGCTTCTAAACGGATCACGCCGTTTTTTCCCTGCCATTCCAGTGTGTGTACGGTATTGCTCATATAACATGCCCTCCTTTTGGGTAACAAAAAACCGCAGGGACATTCCTGCGGTTTTCGATATGCTTATTTTTTTGAATTCAAAGAGATAGTCCGTTTTTACGGTTTCGGATTTGTTTATGTAGCAAGTTCAGAGAATGATCTAAGATTCGTTCTTTTCTTGCTTGCAGCATCGTTTTGTAGAATTCTTTTTGCAGCACTGTAATTGACGGTGTTTCATCGATCAGCTGAAAGATCTTTACCATATCAATGCGTGATGCAATTCGTTTCAGTGCCAGATTACAATCCGGATTCTGCAATGAGGATAAGAACTGATAATAATTGATCTTCTTTCCTTGCATTTGTATCGATGACAATGGGATGTTATAGATCCTATGGTGCAACGCATTTTTATCTGACAATATATTATGGATCATTGCTTCATCTGCCTGCGGATAAAGGCTGCTGCCGCAGTCGAAAACAGGAGCGAGCGTAACACTGTCATTTCTAGTGTCATATAGAAATCCCCAGTTTCCATTATGTCTGTCCCAATTTCCAATCAACGCATCTACGATAAACATATCCCAGAATCGATTGGAAAGTACAGCAGAATCCAGTGCAGTTTGCTCTTCAAATGTAGAAAGAATATCATCCAGTTCCGTTCCGTAACCATTTCTTTCAGAATTGATGATTTGGTTTTTCAGAGATGCAAAGTCCTGAAGAACAATACCAGGAGAGGTAAAGTCCTTGCAAGCTACTACGATTTTTTCTTCTCCATGAATTTGATATGTTCCAAGCAGTGTTTTTTGTACTGGAATTCCAACACTTTCAAAGATGTGGCATCCGATATATTCAGAAATACAACTGTTTGTGTAACTTATTTCTTTGTTTTTGGTCGGATGCGGCGGAAATTTCAGCATATATGTTTCATTCTGGTAAACGACAGCGATCTTATTTCCGTTTGCACCCGCATATGCCTTATTCTTTTTTTGCAAATTTGTAAAGTCAATCATATGATCTCATCACCTCTTCTTTCGATCCTCAAATATTTTTCTCTCAAATACCAGGCTTGTTCAGAACTGATCTCGCCATTGACTTCGGCACTATTGATATTGCTTTGCAAGTTGCACCAGTCCCAATCCCAATCCATGTATTTTTCTCCGGCATCTAATCTTGCCCATGTCTTTTGCATCTGGTCAATGGCTTCCTGCACATATGGCGGCAAATCACATTCCAGATAACCTTTATCGAGGGGCAAACCAGTTTCCGGGTCATATTCTTCTGGGGATAATTCCATTGCGTTCACCTGACTTTCTTTGCAGCGTATTTGTAATCATTATATCAGTACACTGCTTCTTTGTCAATGCGTTTTGATGATTCTTCATTTGTAGAGTTGATTTCTGATATTATCTTGTATAGCCTGTTCTTTTGTTTGCAATTGCTGCAATAGAATCTCCGGCATATTTTTCTGAAAATCGACAAGTTCTTGGTTCTCTCCAAAATCATGAAATTTTAAGGCGTTTGATAAAATCCGGAGAAGCTTACTTTTCATTAGATCTTGATTTTCCATCGTGATCAAGTCTGAACAAAGTACTTCGAGATCTTGCAGATATTGATGGAAAGTTTTGTTTCTGCTGATGCGAAATGCAATAATATATATGTCTGCACTGCTTATTCGGATCTCTGTCGGAATATCTTTTAGCCTTATCTTATCATAGAATAACATTTTTTCGATCCATTGTAACGTGATTTGCCGAAAATTCATCAATTGACAGATACTTTTCTCCATTTCATCCTCCTGTAAATGCGAAATCAATTGTAAAAAAGCAATTGTATAAGTGATGTTATTGTGTTATAATGATAACAGCTTGTACCCATTATCTTTTAAGAAATCCAGTACAATGCTTTCTTGATTTTCAAACAATATCTTCGGACACAAACATGAATCGATGTAGTCCGTCTTAATTTCTTTTGTTGTATCTTCATTTATCTCATTTATCTTAGCTATGATTGCAGTATAATTATTACGACTGCAATCTCGAAAAAGAAGATGCAATTCGTTACGAAAGTATTCGATACAGCCAATATGAATTAAGTCATCATTATTACTCGTAAATATCCCGTATATTTTCGAGATTTTGAGATTTGGATGAAACAACAGTAACTGATTCTGTCCATTTACAGAATAGTATGTTTTGTTTCCTGCTTTCTCATAATATTTTTCTAGATTTTCAAATACATTCATGGTAGTATCCTTTCTAAAATTATGGAGATGTTCAAAATGTTTTATGCTATTTCAAAAAAATATAATAATATAATTTGTGCGAATGATGTGACAAATCTGAACGACACTTTTCTCTGCCCTAATCCTCAATGTAAAGCTGAATACTATATAAAGGGAATTAACAGTGAAAGAACAGTTCATTTTTGTCATAAACATAATAAGCCACACATAAAAGGATGCCCTTATGATATGGGATTAACGAAATATCTTGATGATGATAACGTTGTGAAATCATCTATACAAGATATTTATTTTCATATCAGAAAAAATGCAAAAAACGTTTCAGCAGCCCATCACAATCATTCTGTACAAGGTTCTTTCCGAAAAACATATATAAACACAACTAAAGATCTACTCTATTTTTGTATTTCAAATCCATTAAATACAATTTATGAAAATGAAACAACAATAAATGATATAATTGTTGATAAGAGAAATATCTGTGATAATGCTAATTTCAAAGGATTTTGTGGATTGCATTTGGTGGTCGGCGATACAATTAAATACGATCTTTCTCAAAAATACATTAGATTGAGAACAAGTACAATCACAAAAAATAGAAAAGCAATACATTTTGATAGTATTGTACATATGGAAAATAGTCAGATTTATGAAATTATACGATATATACTGGATACATTTAATAACACTTTTTCAGGACATACAATTGCTGTTTTAGGAGATTGGACAAATCCGGAAAAATATCTCGTCGAATGTGTTGTTAAAGAACCGACAAATATCATTTATAAATTTGCAAATGATTTCTAAGAGCAACTGTGCTCATCACAAATACGGCATCGGATCGACCTGAACGCCATTCTGCTTGATCTCAAAATGCAGATGTGTGCCAGTAGAATATCCGGTACAGCCCACATAACCGATAATGTCACCTTGATTGACGGTTTGTCCGACAGACACTGTAATACTCAGCATATGCCCATATAGGGTAGATGTACCATCTCCATGAGAGATTTCCACCCGGTTGCCATATCCGCCGCCGCATCCGCAGCTGGAATTCTTGGGGTAATTGTGGGGACAAGCGTTGTCCGCTCTGGTCACAGTACCGGAACGGGAAGCAACGACTGGCTGTCCCTCGATACCGCCGTCGGAAATATCAATGCCCTTGTGCAGCGTTCCCCAACGGTAGCCATAAGTACTTGTGATGTTCGTATGTCCCGGAACGGGCCATGCGAACGTCGCTCCGTCTGTAATAAATTCTACGTCCCCACTGCTGACACTGTAATATCGCAGCACATGAGGAACGTATTGCGGGTCGCCGTAGATACCCCATCCTAGACTGGCTTTTTGCATATCAGAATAAGCCTGAGCATTTTCTTCGGAATATACGCCGTCATAATTGTTCCATACCCAGGTGATGTATCCCGTTCCGTAATTGTATCCTTGTAAGGCTACTTTGATATGATCCATGTCATTGGGGTCTGTCACTCGTGCCATTTCCAGACAATTTCGCACATATCCCACGCCCATACGGATAGAATCCTCTACCGTTGTCACTGTACCAAAGTTGACTTGCATGACATTTGTGCCAACACCGCCGGATTCCTGCATCATGATGGCTTCGATCAAAGCAACATATCTGCCAATGCCATTCTCATTGGCGTATTGCGTGATCAGATTGCTGTATTGCAGCACATTTTCACTAACTGCAGCAGTGCCATTGCTGGCATTTTGCCGATTTTGTTCTTCGTTGGCATTGCTGCTGCCAATCACACAAATAAACACAGCCAAAGCACAGAAGATAATGAAAAGGATCATACCAACAATGAAAACCAAACCGCCGCCGCTTGCAGAAGCAGTTGCTTTCACGGTTTCCTTCGCAGAGGAAGCAGCTGCTTTTTTTGCTGCTTTTTGTGCAGTTTCCTTTGCCGCATTTTTCTTAGCTTCCGCAGTGACTGCTTTTGCCGTTTCCGCAGCTGCATGACTTTTCGCTTGCATCGCTGCGGCATTTTCTTCTACTTTGCGGATCGCTGCATATTCTTTTGCAACGACATTTTTCTTTGCTTCTTCTGTAGAAGTACGGATACCGATCGTATTTTCTCTGGTCTTGATTGACTGATCCATGCTGCTTTTCACAACAGCTTCTTCTTTTTCTGTTGGCTGTTGAAAAGAATATGATTGTTCCGGCTTTTCTGCTTCTGCCTTTTTTCGTATACTGCTTCTTTGTGCCGCTTTTTTGAGTATACGGCTGGCTTGTTTTATGGAATGATCGATTTTTGCATCTGTTTCCCGGATCTCCTGTGATTCGTTTGCCTGATCTCTTTTTTGTGGTTTTAAGCACATCTGCCGAATCTTTTGCTGTACAAATGTATCAGGAGTTCCTCTTTGCGTAATCGTTTCTTTTTTCTTTAGAATGTACGTCTTTTTCTGAGTGGGGACAGAATCCTGATGTTGATGTATTTCATGGTTTTCTGTGTTTCTTCTCCGAATATCAGACAATTTTCCTCACCTCATTGATACACCTTCAGGCATTTGATGCCCTGGAACACCATATCGAAATTCTGGTCGATCCAGGAACCTTCCTTTACAAAAACCTGGATCGTTTGCTGTTGTTCTACAGGTACATCTGCTGAACCGCTTGCCGGATACAGTCCGCATTTGACAACAGATTCCGGAATAGTGATATTCAGCAAGCTTTTGCAATTTCCAAAAGCATAATCTCCGATTTCTGTCACACCGTCTGGAATAACTACATTGATCAGACTGCTGCAACCGTAAAAAGCAGTATCGCCAATGGATTTCAGCCCCTCATGCAGCGTCAGCTTGTACATTCCCGTGCAGCCATAAAAGGCAGTGTTTCCGATGCTTTCTACACTTTCCGGGATTTCCAGTTCTTTGATTCCGGTACAATCCTGAAACGCACTGTCTGAAATAGCCTGTAGCTTTTCTGGAAACGTCACATTTCTCAGACTGCTACAGTTGCTGAAAGCATAGCTTCCGATCTCTGTATAGGGATTCTGAAAAGAAAGTGTCTGCACGGTTGGGTTATTCTCAAATGCATTGTCATTGATCTTGGTACAGTCCACCGGAATTTCCACCACCGGAGCATAATATCCAGCGATCCCGTCAATCGTAGTCGGCTGCAAGGCGTTTCTGCTGTATTCTACACGAACAGAAGATTCATCTGATTTTGATTTTGTGGTGTACGATGGTGTTGTATCTCCGTCCTGCGGATAGAGTGGGGCATATGTAGAAACCGATGTTGTTTCAGTCGGTTCTGTCGCAGTGCCAGAAAACGTACTGCTTACCACAGTAGTTTGTGTGGTTTCTTTCATTTCTTTGCTGTCCTCTTTGTCTTTTTTGCAGCCGGTAAAGCAGCCGCAGAGCAACGAGAGTGCCAGCAAAACGAGAATTCCTTTTTTGTTTCGCATTGTAATTCCTCCTAATAATCGATGTGGATGAATTCTTCCGGCTTTTTGGTGTCACGGAATTCGATCCATTTGGTTTGACAGGCTGTGCCGTATTTTTGATGCAGAGATCGCAGTCCTTTCTGACAGAGAGCATCCTTTCCCTCATTGCCAATGAAGCAAGCCGTGATCTCGGCATTCTGAACGGTACAAAGAATGGTTAAGAATTGCATTATGATTCCTCTTTTGACAGTACGAAAAAACTGTGATAGAATATTCCTGTCACTTTTTCGTTTTCTTTTGCTTTCTTTCAGAAAATATCCACAAGATCACTGCAACGAGAAAAGCAATCGTGGAAAGAATGATCATCAGGATCTTGATCTTTTCGCTTTGGGTTTTGATAGCGATTCTTGCAAAGCAAAATATCATAATTTCAAGAAGTAGTTCCAAAATGGCAGTTTTCAGCGAATTCGATTCTTCTTCCTTCTTCTTGTTTTTTTCGCCTTTTTGGTTTTCCGCCGTTGCACACGAAGATAAATCTGCTTTTTTTGATTTTGCAAGAGAAGACATGATAAATACTCCTTCCTATTCACATAGAGGTGCTAAAATGAAAAAATGGAAATTCTGTTCTTCGCTTTCATTCATTCTGACTGGTCTTATCCTTACAATCGTGTTATGTCATAAGCAAGACCATAGCTACATGATAATTTTTCCACAACTTCTAATATTTAGCGGCATTGCACTTCACTTAAAAATTGCACATCAAGATTACGAAAGTGCATTCAAAGAAATTATAAGGTTTCTGGTTTACTCCGCTGTTTTTCTCATAGCAATTCTATTATCGATAAAAATATATATCGAAAATGATTTTTTGTTTACTCTTCTCTATACCATTCTTTCTGGAATAGTTTTTACAACCTCAATACGATATTTCGTCAATGTTTGCTATACTTTGCTTAAGAGTATACGTCAAGCAACAGCTACAAAAAATCAAAAAACAGAGTTTGTCATGTGGGTAGTCACATTTCTTTCATCAGTGGCATCCATTATTTCACTTCTGATTGCACTTTTAGAATTCATGATACATAAAATATAGAACACCATTTATTTCTGTGCTGCTTTCTTCTGCTTATGGTATGCTCTGTATGTGAGCCACAACCACTTTACAGCACTAGTTTCAGATGTTTTGGCAGATTTTTTCGCATATTGCCAAAGATCTTCGCATCCATTGATCTGTATCTTCTCACCAGAAAGCGAAAAGTGATCTTTTTCTAAAAACACAGCAAAATCCTGCAAGTATACATCAGAAAAAATCACTAAAATCACAGTGCCGAAAAAAGTAATTACAGATATGATCACCATCAATATGGTGAAAATAGCATTGTCCATTTTTTCGCACAAAAAAGCAGCAATGGCTAAGATCAGCAGAATGATAAATGCGATCACAGTTCCTTTTAAGGAAGTATCCGATTTTCTTTCCGATTCTGCTTCATTTTTCTTCTTTTCCACAGCAAATTCTCCTTTCCGCCGATACGGTCTTGAAAAGATATATATTACATGGGAATCACCTGACCTTTCGCATATCATCGGCTTACTCCGGCAGACTCGTGGTCAGATGCACCAGAAACCGCATCAGAACCAGAGCGTCTTCTGTTCCTAGTTCGCCGTCTGCATTGCAGTCTGCATTTTTCAGTGCCTGCGGATTCAATGTGATCGAACCAGATGCCGCTTTGTTCAGCAATACAGCATCTACAATGTCAATTTTTCCATCCAGATTGACATCGCCGTACAGAACAGAAGGACTGGCACCGGAAAAAGAGATCGCTTTTTCATCGCCCATTTCGGATACTGAAAATTCCTCAGTTTTCTGTACAGTTGTATCTGCTATGGCATAGTTGTCAAAAGCAAGCTGTAGTGTGACTGTACCATTTTCCGGCATAATAAAATCGGCACAGTCCAACGCTCCATAAGAGGTGTCCGTTACATCGGTTTCTGCATTGCCGGTGATAGAGCGATAGTATTCCATACGCTCTGTGTTTTCCGGATCATCTTCTGGAACAATGGAAATGTGATCGCCAGGTGCTGCGGAAATGGTTACAGTTCCTGTGATTAACACTGGTGTTTCTACTTCGATTGTGACATCTTGTCCGCTTTTTCCACGGATTGCTTTTGTGATGTCCAGTTCTTCTGCTTGTGTGTCGTAACCGGTCAGATGATAAGAGAGATTCCAGCTGTCTGTTTCTTCTCCGGCTGGGATGGGGAACGTTAAGCCATCTCCCAGGAAAACGGAAAAGCCGATGCCAAAGCCATTGATGTACATATCGCCACGGGTGTGGTTCAGTACAAAATACATATCGTTGTTCGGGTCGCTGAGGTCAACGGCTGCTCCGGAAAAGTAGGGCAGACTGCCTTTTGCAACCAGATGCACTGTCGTATCTCCGGCAGCCTGTACAGGAAATGGGTGCAGCACAGCCGCTGCGGCAAACAGAACTGTAGAAAATGATGCAAAAATGCGATTCTTTTTCATTGTCCTGTCCTCAATTCCTTACCGGCAGCGTATTCTCAACGTGTACTAAAAACTGCAACAGGACAACAGCATCATCTGCACCCAACTCGCTATTATCATTGCAGTCTGCATTCTTTGCTGCCTGATCATTCAGCGTCACCATTCCGGAAGCAGCTTTGTTTAGCAGAACAGCATCGGAAATATCCACTTTTCCATCCAAATTGACATCGCCATATAGAATCGAAGTGCTTTCCTGATACCGTTCCCACGTTCCATCACGATGTAAAATGACGCATTCTTTCGTTGCAGAGGAGATCATGCCATCCGGCTTGACCACACGTTCCTCCAGAACTAACCAATAACGGCTGTCTGGTGTCCAATCTGGCGGAAGTTCTACTTTCCTTGTGCTGGTATCATAATCGCCGCTGGACAGCAGTGTTTTTTCAGTCTGGTCGTAGAGTTCGTAGGTAATAGAACGCTTTTCTGCATCAGAAGTTGTTGTTGTCGTTGTGGTGCTAGTTACAGTTGTGGAAGCCGTTGTTGTAACGGAAATCAAATGATAGGAAATAACCAGCTTCTGTGTATCTACCGTAAAGGTATAGGTTTCCTTGTCCGCAATGTAGCCATCCGGTGCCATGATTTCCTGCACGGTGTACTTCTTTCCTCTCTCCAGATTCGGGATCACTGCTTCACCATTGGTCGGACTAAACCGATATACCTGATTGCCGTTTTCGTCCAGCACGTTGTACACACCGCCGGTGGGAACTTTTCCATCGTCTGTGGCAAATGTGATCTTGTATGCGGTGATTGCCGGTGCAATGGAATGCTCAAATTCTACCGGAACGATTGATCCATAGGTAGTGATCTTCTGGGTCACGGTTTCTCCTGTGGTCAGATTTTCTACCACGTATGTGCCGAAAGGCAGCAGACCAGTCTGCACTGCCTTGCCGCTTTCTTCGATGGTCAGTGTCGCACGTTCCGACGATTTGCACTTCTCATAGCTGCCGGAGGACTTCAGCCAGATGCGAATCTGATCGTCCGCATTTGCCTGCACTGCCAGTCTGCCGCTGATGGGAATCAAACTCAGATGCATGGTGGCGTGGGTGTACTGGGGGAAACTGCTGTTGAGTGCGATCCACGTGCCACCGTCATAGTATCCCAGTTCCTGCTTTTCGCCGGTCAGGTAGTAGCCCACCGGAGCAGTGTCCATCTGCACCTCCCATTTGCCCTCGTATTCCTTGCCGTGCAGCGTAAATTCGCACAATTTTCCGTCTGCACCGATGGAGTATGTACCGTAGGCAACATCATCATGGTAGACAGTGTACGAACCGCCGTTCAGAACTGCATCGCCGCTGGGCGTAGTGCTGTCCGTTTTGTAATCCTTGCAGTCAATGGCGATAGTATATGTCTTTTCTGTGTTTGGGATCGATGCAATGACCGTTGCTCCGGCACTGATGGTGGTAGTCATTGCCGATGCCGCCATGTATCCGTCCGGTATGGTTTCTTTGATGGTATAGGTGATCGCATTTCCGGCAGCATCATTGACCGGCAGTTTGGAGAAGATCGCTTGTCCTTTGGTATCGGTCACTGCGGTATAAGTGTTTCCGTTTCCGGTGACGGTGATCGTGACACCAGAAAGTGTCTTGACACCGCTGATGTTGACGATCAGATTACCAGTAGCTGCTTCTGCTGCCAATGCGGTGATCGGCGAAAACGCAGTGCTGCCTGATACACAGCTGAATGCCATGTTGCAGCTGAATGCTCCGGCTGCCAGAATTGCAGCCACGCAAATAATAGACTTTTTCATGTTACCCATTCCTTTCATTATTCTGTTGTCGGCAGGACATTGATAAAATGTACCAGGAATCGCAGCAATACCATTGTATCGTCCATTCCCAGTTCACCGTCTGCGTTACAGTCGGCGTTGTTTGCCGCTTGATCGCTTAATGTTACCATACCGGACGTTGCTTTTGATAAAAGAACTGCATCGGAAATATCTACTTTTCCGTCCAGTGTGACATCACCATAGAGCGTTCCTGATGCAATTGTGGAAAAATCGAAGCTGCTGACGGAAAAATACAGTTCTTCTGCGTGATTATCCGAAATAAATGTATTGACATAGTACAAGTGACCTTCTTCAAGCACCTCCTCTATGTGGTGGAATGTTCCATCACTTTTCCACGATGTCACTCTTTCTCCTGTTGTGACATCAAACAGCCGGATAAGATCGTCAGCTTGCAAAGAACCCTGTTCGGTATAGCTGCAAGTTGTTGCAGACTGCAAAGTGCCACTTTGATTTTCAATGATATAGTCCAGAAAAACGTAGGTGTTTCCCTGGTGATATGTGACGATTACTTGATAGTTTTCCTCAGATTCGATTGGAAAAACCGCAGTGTCATCATGCACTTGCGGTTTGCACCAGAGAGAATTGTCGGAAGATCTTCGGACAAGAACACTGGCATCTTCTCTGATATTTTGCATGGTTACAGCATATTCTTCCGCAGATGCTGTGCAAATCGGGATTGTGCTGAATGCAAAAATTCCAGCAACTGCAATTGCAGTGCAGCGGATTTGCAGATTCATTCATTACACCTCCTGTTACTGTTAGTTATTCTTATTATTTTTGATTTACATGGGAATCACTTCCTTTCCGCAGTTTCAATCCTATTGTTTACTGCTTTTTTCATTTTTCTGTTTATGCCTCTGAATTTCGTCCTGGTTTGTTGTAATGATTTGATAGAGTTCGGTGTCCTTGGGGAATTCATTCCCAAAAGGAATTAAAGCAGAACCAACCTTCAGAAGTCCATGTCCTGGTCTGACACCGGTAATGTAGGGAAGCTGAGATTCCGGTATTTTTAGCATATCTGCCAAAATCGGACGGTCTGTGCCAGACTGATTCAACATGACTAGCATCTCACTGTTTGCAATCAACGCACGGGATTCTCTGGTTTGCAGTACGTCCTCTACATTCTGCGTCAGACCGGTGCAGCTGCCGCCGTACTTTCGTACTCTTTTCCATAGCTGTGACAAAAATTTAAATGTGTATTCGTGCCGGAAAAGCAAATAGATCTCATCAATAAAGATAAATGTCTTTTTGCCGTCCTCCCGGTTCTGGGAAATGCGGTTCATAATGCTGTCCAGCACTACCAACATTCCTACGGTCATCAGATCCTCGTCCATTTCATGAATGTCATAGCAAAGTAGCCGGTTTTCTGTATCTACATTTGTTGTTTGTGCAAATGTGTTCAGAGAACCGGTGGCGTACAGCTCAATTTCCAATGCCAGTTCTTTTCCCAGTTCTTCCGGTTGTGCTTTCAGTTCTTCATATAAGCTTCGCAAAGTCGGCATCTCTTTCTGTTCCTTAATGTAACGGCGATAAATATTGCCGCTGCACCGGTCAATCAGAGAGCGAGCCTTGGAATCGATGTTTCCGCCAATGATTTCCTCACACAGCGAAAGTACAAAACTTTGCTTTCGTTTAATGGCATTTTCAATGCTTTCGTCATGTGCTTGACGGAAGTCCATGGCATTGATATGGTTTTCAGATACTTCGGACAAACAGATCAGTTCGCCGTTTAGCTTTTGGGTCAGCTTGCCGTACTCCCGATCCGGATCGATCAGAATGACATCTGCATCTGTGTTCAGAACGATGGAAAGAATCTCGTTCTTTCCGGTCATGGACTTTCCGGAACCAGATACTCCTAAGATAAAACAATTGCTGTTTTGCAGCATCAGCCGATTGATCAGGATCATATTGCCGCTGACCAGATTTTGTCCGAAATATACACCGTGAGGGTGATTCAGATCACGGGTATTGAACGGACTGAATGCGGATAAGGCTTCTGTGGTCATGGTGTAATCCACAGACACTCTGCAAATACCATAGGGAAGTGTCGTGTTTAAGCCGTCCACTTGTTGATAGACCAACGGTGCAAGCTGACAGCCTTTGTTTCCGGCGATCGCTTGCAGTTTTCTAGTGTCTGCATCCAGTTCGTCCAGCGTATCTGCCAGATGCACCAGCGTGATCGTCGTAAAAAATACTCGTTGATCCCGGTTTCGCAAATCTTCCTGGAATTCCCGGCATTCCTTTCGCTGCTGTTCATAATGGTATGGGATGATCGCAGAGAAATTGTTAGCTTTGTTTTGCCGCCGCTGCCAGTTGGCAATGTTGGTTTCTACATTGTCTGTTTGACGGTCAGCAAGACGATTGGCGGCTTCCATGGAAAGTGGATTGATGGTGATACTCAGCATCATATCTCTGTCCATGTCGCAGATCTCTTTGATCATGGCATCGTCAATATAGGTAGAAAAGCTTTTGAAAAATAGAGTTCGGCAATATCGGCTGCCAATTTTCAAACAATCTTTCTGTATCTCCATGGCATCAGGACAAATGTAATCCCGGAAATCCCGTCCCAGCCGCATCGATTCTGACAGATCAAAGGAGAATATAGTTTCTTCGCCTTTCCGGAAAAAGCTATGCAGGATCCGCAGACGATCTCTGGCATCCAATGCCGTCATGCCAGAACCCAACGTTTCCATTTTGGTGTTCAATGTTGTTTCAATTCGGGAAAACTGATTGCGAACTGTCTGAATATCCTTATCACTGGAGGTGGTAATTGTCAGATATTTCTCTTGTACAATTCCATTGCCTTCGTTGGCGTGATCGGAAAGAATCTGATTGTATTCTTTTCGATAACAATCCAGATTATCATTACGCATAGGGAAAAGCACATCATGGTTAAATTCAATCATGTTTCGTTTGTGATTACGAATTGTGATCTGTGCAAAGTTGTCTGCATCCAAACTATTCAGTACCTTGGAATAATTCAGAAACATTGTACTCTGAGCATCGTTTCCGGCAATTTGATAGTTAATATCTTCAAACCGAAATGTCTTTGTGCAGCTTTTTCCGCTTTGAAATATGCCGTCCTTCCAGAGCCGCTGTACTGGTATCGTTTCCTGTACGCTTTTGGGCAAAGGATAAAATTCTCTTCTTGGTTTTGGTAGTATCTTTTTCAGAGATTCCACCATCATCACTTCCTTCCTGTTGCATCATTTCTGCTTCTTTTCGGATGAAATTGTTTCCGACAAACTTCAGTTCGCGTTTTTCCAGGAACAAAAACCGAAACCACAGCAGAACAAAGGTGCGTGTGGATAAGCCCTGGATTTTCGGTCCGAAGTCGCCGATCAATGCAAACGGCAACATTACTGCCGTTCCGACGAATGCCGGAACGGGTGTGCCAGGTCCGATGGCACGACGAAGTGCGAAAATCGTAAATCCGCTGGCAATTACTCCGATCACGCCAACAAAAGTCTGCACAAGTGTTAGATTCAGAGAGTTCTTTGACTTGTACTCCCGAATGTCCTTGTTCATTTTGACTTCCATGTGTTCCTCCTTATATGCCCAGCATTTTCTGAATGATTTGATCTGAACCTTTGACCACAGTTACTAAAACAAATAGCTGACCAAACATAGAAATAAAATATTCCCAGACAACTGTGATCGCTCCATCGCCGCCATCAATGGTCGTATTACTAAAAAACATGGCAAACATCAGCAGTGAAAGCACTAAAACCAAACCTTGCAGCAACACACCGCAGAAGCTTTTCAGAAATTGTTTTCCAATTTCGGAGGTGTTCCTGGCAGCAAAAGTGGACAATGCCAGCGGTGCAATGGCGATGTACATATATATTTTGAAAAAGCGTACATAGGCGATTACGGAAATATATATGATGATAATGCCAAGGGTGACGATCATAATAAAGTTCAGCAGGATCAGCATGATCATGTCTGTGGAGATCGAGAGAATATTGAACTTTACTTCGTTCAGTGCTTCCTTGACTGTACCGTCAGCAGATATGGTGGGCATTCCACCGCCGCTTGTCACAGCACTCCATGCTGTTGAGATCAGACTTGTACCGATCGCAGAGATCTGCTGCAAGATCAGATAAGAATTTGCTACCACCAGCTGGCAGAGCAAAAAGCGGGCAAATTCAGCAATAATTGCTTCTGGTCGTTTGATCTCTGCCAGATTATGTGACGGATCAGACAACCCGATAAAAAAGAACAGCACGACCAGTGCAAGACCAGTTGCCTGAAATACAGAGTTTAATCCTTTTGCAAAATCATACAATGTACCATTAAATGCTTCAGGGCTTTGGGAAAGCAATCCGACCATATTCTGAATGACGGAATTCAGAGTGTCGAACATAATGTCCAAAAATGCAGAAAGCCATTCCAAATGGCATCCCTCCTTTCTTCCGGCAAACTTTCCTTATTTTCCGATCCCGATCGAGGAAAGAATCGTCGGTGCAAAGGCGATCAGCAGTCCGGCAGCAAGTCCCAGTCCGGCACTGACACGCTGAGAGGTATCATGACCAGCAATGGATGCCGCCAAAAACACGATGCTGACAAGCGATACCAAAGCTCCGACCGCTTGCACAATGGTGGAAATGACATCATTAAATGACCACACTGCATTTGCTGCACCGCTGGCATCTGCTGCCGGTTCCGCAAATGCCAACATAGAGAATGCGAAAAAGCAAGCGATCAATACGCTGCACACGGCTACGATCTTCCAATTTTTCTTATTGATCTTCATTTTCTTTCTTTCCTTTCTGTTTCAGCAGAATGGCTGCATACTGCATCCAATCTGTTTCTGTGGTTTCTGATTCATTGACTGCAAACTGAACAACGCCATTTTGCAAAGTATGCTGTTTGAAAAATTCCTGCAATGTTTCTGACCGTTGTTCTGCATTTGCATTTTCTTGCATCTGCTGACGGATCACGCCATGCTTGTAGGGGGCAGCACCGCCCAGACCAATTTCATGAATGTTGGGGTGATGCCAGACATCATATTTCTGATCGATCACTGGATACTCGCCACGCATAAAATAGATCGCATATCCATTATCCAGCCGTCCTACTTCGTCCGGCTGCATCAACTCACGCTTTGTAGTTTGATAATTGGTAGTGTAACTACCGTTTCTGCCCTTGGATCTTCCAGTAGTGTTTGTATCAAGGGTTTCCGTTCCCAAACGCTTGGAAACATACTCGAAGGTACTTTGCTCATTTCCGCCCAGATAGAGAAACGAATCGCAGTTGCCCACAATGGACTCCCACTGCTTTTCGTATAGGGCTTTCAGCTGCGAGAGATTCTGCAAAATGATCGAGCAAAAGATCTGCCGCTGCCGCATGGTGGACAACAGGTTGTCAAAGCCTTTCGGCAGGGCAACATTTGCAAATTCATCCATCAGGAAATGCACTGGAACAGGCAGTTTTTTTCCGGGATACAGATCGGCACTGCGGTATAGCTGCTGAAACAGCTGCGTATACAGAATACCAACCAGAAAGTTGTATGCCGGTGTATCATCTGGGATCACTGCGAATATGGCGATCTTTTCTTTGCCCATGCATTTCAACTTTAGGTCGTTGTGACTAGTCAGATCGGAAATGCTCTGTACGTTGAATTTTGACAATCTGGCATTTAACGTAAACAGGACAGACTGCATGGTCTTTGCCGCACCGCTGCGGTATTCCTGATAGGCACGGTAAGCCGGGTGCGTTTCTGCTTTTCTGTTGCTTTTTTCCAACTTCCGCTGCAATTCCAGCATATCGCCGTCCAGCTGAGATGGTTTGGGATTGCCCATTTCATCTTCTTCCGTCTTGGCTCTACGCAGATACTTCATAACGGAACTAAAATTCTGCTGTTCCGGCGGCAGCATCTCTCGCACATAAAAAATCAGGGAACGCAGCAGTGCTTTTGCGGCATCATCCCAAATTTGTTCGCCTTTTCGAGCGTCTTTATCTGTGGTATTATCAAAGAGATTGTCCACCAGCATCAGTACATCATCTTCCGTTTCCAGAAAATCAAATGGATTATATCCATCTGAATTCTCTGGATTTTTCAGGTCTAGTACCCACACAGTGTATCCCTGCTTTTTCAGAAACCCACCGCAATCTTCTATCAGTTCGCCCTTTGGGTCCAGAACGATATATCCTGTATTGGCTTGCAGCAGATTGGGGCGGGCATAGAACATAGTCTTACCTGCACCAGATCCACCGATCACCAAGACATTCAGATTTCGCCGATGGCTCTGTGCGTCGATGCTCAGCAGCATCTTTTTTGTGAGGATCAAATTAGGAAATGCAACTTCAACTTTCTCCTGCGTTACTTTCCCGTTTTCCTCTTTTTCAATTGTGTAACAGATCGGTTTCTTACTTTTTGGTGATTTGATTGACATCGCCCCATTGGCTAGAGCCTTGTTCTTCGCCAAAACGGGTATTTCGTCGGCTGGAATGATACACGAGTATCACAATGGCATAGATCACTGTGACGATCAAGATCATTGAAAACGTATATGGACTTTTTTTCAGATGCCAGAATGCACTTTTAGGCATTGCTGCCATTTTGGGGAGAGAATCGATGAGTGTCCCTGTCCAATAGGGAGCAAAGACAATACAGAGATACACCAAAAAGACATAGATGATCCCATAGATCAGAAACAGCTGTCGATTTTGCTGTTGTTTTGTCTTTCTCATGATTCTTTCCTCCGGATCTTCTCCAAAACACCACGCAGCGGTGCTGGAACAGACTGTATAAATGCATCGACTTTTTGCTGTGCCAGCATTTCAGCCATTTGATACGCTTGCTGATTTGCGAGCAGTTGGATTCGGGCTTCATCTTTTTCTTTTTGAGCCGCATCTTTTTTTGCCTGTTCTTCTTCCTCTTTCTTCCGCTGCAATTCCCGGTCCTTGGTCTGACCAGTGTAGATTGCTTTCAAATCCCGGAAAACAGGAGCGTTTAGGCAGTTCATCGCCGCATAGATGGTCTTTTCCTGTCCGCCTGCGGAAAGTCTGGATATGGCTCTTTGCAGCACACTTGTGTTGATCTTCGAGGTACTGACACCGTACTTACGGCAAATCATGTATGCTGCCATATCACAAGCTGTGATGGAATCAATATCCTTTTCGCTTTCAAGGACATGAGCAATCAGATGGCAGATGATGTAATAGAAGCGGTCTTCATAATTTGTCCGAAGATTGACGTACCACTTCTTTTCGTGATAATATGCCATACGTTCCTGGGTATTTTCCAGTTCTATCACATCGGTTTTCAGTACGTCTACCAATGCGTGATACGCCTTTTCTGCATCTGGCACTGGTTCTTCTGCGGTATGCTTATTTGTCTGACTGATGTCATAGACGTAAACCACGTTTTTTTCGTCTGTAATCAATGTGATTGCCTGTGCATTAGGCAGCAGTGTACTGCCGCACTGCCGCCATTCGGTTTCTGTCAGGAGATCGGTCGCATCGGGAAATTGCAGAATCAGCAGACAAATATTTTCCTTGGACATATTGGGAAAGTTCTGTGCAGCATTCAGAAACGCACACAGATCTGTCTGGACGACGATCGCAAATTCCATTCTTGCCATTCTTCTGGCTTCATCAGGGGAGAGTATTGCCACACCTTTTCACCTCGTTTCATTTTATTTTCAACTGCATTGTGCATCGGAATCACCACCCTTCTTGATTTTTCCGTTATAATTCTGCGGCATGAGAACGCTTTCGTCCGCTGCTATTGGCTGTGCTTGAAAAATCACTGAAATCCAAAGCATCCTCCCAGTTTTTGTTTTTCTCTGGGGAAGCTGTATCTTCCGGAAATAGTTCACTCCAACTCATAAATGGATCTTCCGAAGCCGTATCTTCTTGTCTTTGATCGACCTCGGATGCAATTCCGGAAAAGAAATCCTCAACCTCTTGATGGATCTCCAATTTTTCTTCCTCCGAAAGTTCGATGGGAGTTGGCGGTTCTGTTTCCGGCGGTGTTTCCTGCACGGTATTCTGCGGATTCTCCTGTTTCAGTTGCTGTGAGATCCGAATCCAATCTTCCTGCAAAGACTGAATTCCTTTCGGGATGCCAGAAAGACCGATTTCCGGCATTTCTGCAATCATTTCCATCGGAAACGCTTTCTCAATGCCCATCTGATAGGCAGCAGTCTGAGCCGCATATGCAGCCTGTGTTTTGAGCTGTATGTAAAAATCGTCGGATTGTAGCGGCTGAAACTGCTTGCTATAGATCGCCTCCCGCATGATTGCAAAGGCAACATCATCATAAGCTGCTCCCTTGGCAATATACAGGCGATTGGTGTTAGGACTATATCGAACTGGATCTTTCAATGATATTTCAGTATCTGGTTCTACGAAAACTGGCATTCCGCATCCTTTTGACATCATACAGCTGATCGCAGTGTTCACACAGATTTGCAGCATTTCTTCGTCACTTGCTTTGGGAATCTCGCCGTACTCTTTTAGATGAAACGGGTGTTCTGCCGATCTGTTCCGGTATTTTTCACAAGTTTCTGTTTGCCGTTCTGTAAACAGCGGAATCATCTCTCGTTCCTCTATTTTTTTAGTACGTCCCTGGAAATTTTTCGGAGCATATAGGAAAAGACTGCTTTTTTCTCCATAACAGATCTTTTTGCCGTCTGCATTCCATTCCTCCAGTGTCTGTGCGTATCCGGCTTCTGGATCCTGCCGATACGATTGAAACAGCAAAATACTATTTTCCAGATCAAGCGTGCCTTGATACCTTGCATAAAATCGCAGAAACTCCTGCAATAGAGATTCGTACTTTAGCATTTTCAAACCATTTTCATACAGAGAACTGGGAGAAAATGCTTGTGCTTCCTGTTCCATTCTGCTTGACCTCCTACAGATCCAGGGATTGTCCTTTTCGGACTGGTTTTTTTAGGTGTTCCCGCATCTGATCCGTCAATTGCTTTTGCAGATCAGTAATAGATTGCCCCTGCATTGGATCCATCTTCGGAAGATCCTCCGCCAGGGGCATTTCTTTTTTTGGTTCTTTTTCTGCACCTTGCCGATTGCGATCCAACAGGTCTGCGGTTGACATTCCGGCACTTGATGTCAGATTCTGCTCCATTTGCTGCCGTACAACTTGCTGCATCGCTGTCATATCGTCAACTTGCTGCATCACAGGTGCTTCTTCTGTGACAGGTGCAGCAGCTGGATTTTCTGCATTTTGCAGTGCATTCTGTTGTTCTGGCGTGATCTCTGCAATATCTTCTGTCTGTGCGGTCACAAGTGTATTGATATGCAGCCGTTCCAGAATACTTTTGACCAGAGGAGCATCCTGCTGCCGATAGAGGACTGAGGTCAGTCCATCTACTGTCATATCATCGTAATCCGGTTTATCTGCACGAATGCTATACAGCAAACCCACTTGATCTGCCAGCCGCCGAAACTTTCCGGCATCAACAGTATCCATTGCCAGCATATCAAATGGCTCTTTTCGTTTGACCATTGCTTTTAATGAGATCTCTCCCATTTCCTTTTGCGTGCTGTTCTTCCAGTGAGCCGCCAGCATTGCTGCAACTGCTTTCCCGGTCGATCCGGTGGTTTTTACGGTTGCAACCAACAGATCAGTCGCAAGCATGACGGATTCGGAAAGGACATAGAGCATTGCTCCTGCTGCCTGTACGCCTTCATCCATGTTTGATCAACTCCTTTTTTTCTTTTTGAATTTGGATATATATATGAAAAAGCCATTCGGTTTCTTTTGGAAAAGCGAACGGCTTTTTCTTTTGATTTTGAGAGCGAAAGTTTAGTCTACTCCAATCGCACCACTTTGTTTCTTCGGTGCTGTCGGTTCAGTTTCCTGCGGCTGCGGCGGTGCTTCTTCCTGTACCTGTTGCTGGGCAACGATCTTGCAAAGTCGTTTCTGTTCTGCGAAATTCTGTTGCTGTTGGTGCAGCCTGTCCAGCTGATGCACCAGTGCTTTATTTTCTGCCGGATCGTTGCTTGCCGCAAGCTGCTGCTGCAATTCCTTGATCTGCGTATCACACAGCTGAATTTCCTGATTCAGCTTTTCCCGGTAGCTTTGAAACTGCTCTTTGCTGTGAATGTCTGCACCATGCAAAAAAGCAGCTGCCTTTGACATTTCATGCAGCTGCTTCTGTGCTTCCCGAAATTCCGGCGTATATTTGGGGTATGTTTGCTTGGCAAATACACCGATTCGATAGCAATGATAGTAGTACAGTGCCAGAAAACCAGTTGCTTTCTTTCGCTTGCGAAAGCTTCCGTGATAGCGATAATAGGCAGACGGCATTCTGACTTTATGGGCAGTTTCTTCCTGCATATGCAGCACCCGCTTTGCCAGCGTTTCCAGACTGTCATAACCGGCTCCCAGTTTATATAGGCGAAAGTAACGATCTTTTCCAGGCGGTTTGATTTTGGGATACTTGCCGGAGAAGTTCCAGGTATATCCCATTTCCTCCATTTGCCGGATCAGATCTTGTACAGTATCAGACTGCATGGCAGCTGCATCGAAGTCCAGCCGTATATCTCCACGCACCGTTGGTCGTCTGGATCGGTCAATTGGTTTGCTGCCCAGCTTTTCAATGGCAGCATCCAGATCCAGGCGAATATCACCACGCTGAGTCGGTCTGCCTTCCTGTTCCGCTTTCCATTCACCATAATGTTTGCCGCTTTGTCCTGGGTGTTCAATGACAGACAACCCATACTCCCGGCATAGATCATCAGACACCTTCCGCATCTGCTGATAGTCAGACTTGCGGTTGACAAATTTGTACCCATCTGCAAAGGCGATGGCATTGAGCATGATGTGATTGTGATAGTGACCGGTATTCAGATGCGTTGCAACCACAACCTGAAACCGATCGCCCCACAGCTGCTCTGCCAGTTCCACGCCGATCTCGTGTGCTTGCTCTGCGGTGACTTCGCCTTCCCGGAAGGACTGATAGCCATGGTAACACACTCTGCCTTTGCAGGGCTTTCCCCAGAGATCATAGACCGCTGCAAATTCTTCGCAAGCATCGTTGGGGGCAGTACAGTTGATGCCAGACACATAGCAGACCTTTTCTTGCTTCAGTTCCTCCGGACTGTACTCGTGTATCATGCTGCCGTTCTGGTCGATCTGATGCAGACTGCTCTGATACTCCAGTCCAGTTTGTTCGATTGTCTTTTCTGGGTTTTCAATGTACATTTCTACTCGCCGAATTGCAGCAGCAGTGCCTTTGATTGCCCAGATCGATGTGGTTGCCATGTTCTCACCGTCCTTTCAAATGTTTTGGTATGCCGATCATCGTACCAAAGAAATCAGAACAAACCCTGTGGAAAAAACAAATGCCATACCAAGAATACTGACAATGGTACTTCTGATGAAAATCGCTTTTTCTTGAATTGCAGCGATACTCAAGAGTGGGTATACGATGAGTGCTGCAATTCCAATGATGATGTATGACATGACAACTTCCTTTCATAGAGATCCTGATCTGGTGAAAAATACAACAAATGCTCCTACGATCACTGCAAGAGAGAGGATGCCATAGACATACCGCATATATTTGACATCCTCTGCGTAAGGAAACATTCCTTTGCCATTGATCAGGTATATGATCATGTCTGTTGCCAATGTCAAGCTGCTAATCGACATGATCGTTACTGCAATGTCTAGCATACGTCTTCTCCTCCCTGAAACGGCTGGTACAGCGGCGGCACTTCACGCAGCTGTTCTTTCCAGTCCGCTTCCTGCCGTTTTTGCCGAACGGTCTGATTGTCTTTCTTCGCTCGTTCCGAAACCGCATCTTGAATGTATTGCAGCACTGCGTCCGGATCAGCAGCTGCTTCCTGTCCCACCAGCACTTTCTGCACTTCCAGAAAAATGTGCTGCAAACCAGAAGCGGTTTCTTCTGTGACCCTTTGCTGATCTGGGATCAGAAAAGAACGGTGGATCTCTTTCAGAATGTGCTTCAGATCTCCGGTCGTTTCTTCCAAAGACTGCGGGTCAATGTAGTGAATGGTATTGGCAGTCGCAGTGATCTGATTGAGATTGTTTCCGATCCGGCTCAGGGAAAGCAGCAGCTTCGGATAATCCACAGACGGGGCTTCCCGAACTGTCCCGTCTGCGATCAGCTTCCGGAGAAATACTTCACGGGGATAACCGGATTTCTTGCACTTCTTCTGAACTTCTTGAAATTCTGCATCGTTGAAACAAACCACAACACGATGATTTCTTGTTCGCATCTTTTTGCTCCTTAATTTTTTACATTTTCAAATCAGGGGTCTTAGGGGCTTGCCCCTAACAAGAATTTGCGATTCATCGCAAATTGTCTGTGTTGCAACACAGACGTTGCTTGCCGTAGAACGAACACCCACCGGGTGTATCGTCCTACGAACGGATGCTACGCATCCTGTTTCGTCTGAAAGACGATTTCCCTTAAAGAGAGGGGCAGCTTTGCCGTTCCTGCGTTCTGTTTCGGCTCTGGGAGCGGAGTTTCACGAGAAAATCATTGACATCTTTGCAGCCGATCGGGGGAACATCCCGGATCTGATACTGATTTTGCAGCAAATTGGTGATATGCTGTGTTGCTTCACGTCCCGGTGCATCGTTATCCAGGTGCAAATACAGTGTTTTGATTTGCGGATGGTCTTTCAGAAACTGTTCCAGTGCAAGGGGAACTTTCTGACCAGTTCCGGCAACACCGCCCAGTGCCAGCAGATTCATATCTTTCCATGGAGCACCCCGCATTTCTGCATAGGTTGCAAAACTTAAAGCATCGATAGCAGCTTCAAAAACGTGAACCGCATTGCTTTTGGGCTGTTCCGGCATCAGGTGAAACGCATAACGTTTATCAGAACCGGAACATTCTCCTTTGAAATCGCCTTTGGTAGCACGGATATTACCGTACCGGGGACGATTCTCTTTGTCCATTCCCAGAAACACAGCACTGTGATATTTCTGGCTTTCGTACAGTGTCTTATTTTTAATGCAGTGGAAGATCACATTCCGACTGATTCCTCGTCCCTCCAGATAGGCAATCACTTGATTATGATTGTAATTTCGAGCGGGAGGGGAAAATTCCCGTTTCTTTTCTGGCTGCTGCTGCGGCATCACACTCTGGTATTCCTCTGGTGGCAGCTGCAAGATCTGCCGCACTGCATCTGGGAATTTCATTTCCCGTACCTTCATCAGATACTGCAAGGCATTGTATCCGCCGATTCCTTTGGAATACCAGTGCCACTTGCCATTGGAGATCCGCAGACTGTCATGGTCGATCGTGCGGTATTCATTCCCAGCAACTCGTTTCAGATTTCCTGGTTCGTAGATTTGCAGATAGGTCAGCAAGTCCATTTGTTCTGCTTTGGCAATGTCGATGTCGGATATTTTCATGGATTTCACCTCCGTGTTTGTGAATGAAAAAGGTGGACACTGTGTCCACCTTGATGGTTAATTTTTCTGGTGGCAATCGTTGCCACCGGAAAAATGCTGCTCGCTTCTTGGTGGCAATCGTTGCCACCAGTGGCACTCACTCCGCCGTCTTTCTCCGATACTGCAAACTCTCCTCCGGATTGCTGGCGTACTTTTCAACGTCTTCGTATGTCTTGTAACAGTTTGCCTGCCGCCGGTCGCTTTCATTCCGCATATACTGCATGGACAGGTGAGCCATGGCGTTGAGATGCCGCAGATCATCGATGTTGTCCATGCGGTATACTGCCGGATAATCCACTACATGGGTGTAGACCCGCATCGCATTTGCCCAGTCTACCACTTCCTTATCCAGTTCCGGTGCATCTCGATGCAGCAGCACATTCCATGCGATCAATCGGCAAATTGCCACATTGTTCTGCGAGAACCCAGGCTTCTCTCCGAGGATCAGACTGAAATCGTTCTTGTCCAGTGTACCCATGCTGTTCCCATATTGCTCCATGTATCTTTCGATCTTGCTTTTCAAATCCTTGATAGACGTATGAAATTTTCTCATATCTCCTGCCATTTTTGATTCCTCCGTGTTTCTTTTCCTTTTTTCTTTGATGCCTGTGACATCAAGTATACCGGCAGCCGAAGCTGTCGGTACAGTTCATGTCACATCTCTTACTTTCTACGGGTGATTCGAAAAAAATATAGATTACATGGGACTCACCATTCCTTTCTTATCCCAGTGTTTTTGGTGAATGTTTTGATAATGAAGATTTGTCGATGAGGTCTTGTTTACGCTGCCTTTCTGTTTCTCCGCTTCTTTCTGCGTGTCAGCAGCATGATGAAAAAGCTTGCCAGCAGTCCTGTACCGATCGCCATTACCGGTGTTGCATCTCCGGTTTTCGGGGATGCTGTAGAAGTCGGGGTAGGCGTGGTGGGTGTTGCAACCGGCGGTGTGGTCGGTGTCTTTTCGTCAGTCATAGTAACTGTGATCTCGCCGTCATCCGGAACCGTAAAGGTTTGATCCTTTGCCAGTTCGTATCCTGCCGGAGCGGATTTCTCGTGCAGCGTGTAGGTTTCGCCGGCAATCAGCTGTGCGGTCAGAACGTGTGCATTGCCGTCTGTGGTCCATTCCTCAACGACGTTGCCATCCTTGTCCAGCAGCTGCATGACTGCACCCTTGATGTCATTGCCGTCAGGATCTACCTTGCGGAGCGATACGCTGGTGGGCTTGTCGTACATCTCAACGTGTGTGATCGTTCCGTCTGCGTTCACCGTAAAGGTGACATCTTCGGAAATCGTCCAGCCGTTGGGTGCGGAAATTTCACGGAGTGTGTAAGTTTCGCCTGCGGTCAGAATTCCTTCGATCAGATGTGCTTCGCTGGTAGAGATCCATTCTTCAATGACGTTGCCGTCCTTGTCTATGATTTGCAGCGTTGCTCCCGGCAGTTCCTTACCGCTGGTCAGATCATACTTGGTGATAGATACCTTGGTGGTATCGTCCTTCATGTTGACATTGGTGATGGTGCCGTCCGGATTGACGGTGAACTGCTGATCCTGTGCCAGCACATAGCCAGCCGGAGCATTGGTTTCATGCAGTGTGTAGGTTTCGCCGGCAGTCAGCTGTGCTTCCATGTAGTTGACATCTGTGCCGGAGATCCACTCATGGATCACATTGCCGTTTTTGTCGATGATCTGGAGCGTTGCACCGGAAACATTCTTTTCACCGGTGATGTCGGTTTTGCTGATGGATACCTTGGTGGTATCATCGATCATCTGTACATAGTCGATCTCGCCGGTTTCGCTGACGGTGAATTCTACATCCTTTGCCAGTGTGTAGCCAGCCGGTGCAGATACCTCATGCAGTACATAGGTCTGACCTGCAATCAGGACACCTTCGATCATGTGCGGCTCACTGCCGGAAGTCCACTGGTCAATGATGTTGTTATCCTTGTCCAGTACCTGCATCACTGCACCTGGCAACTCGTCCTCACCAGTGATCGCTTTTTTGCTGATCTGTACCTTGGTGGTCTTGTCCAGCATCTCCACATGGGTGATGGTGTTGTCCAGATTCACGGTGAACTCTACCTTTTCAGAAATGACATATCCATTCGGTGCAGAGGTTTCGATCAGCGTGTACTTTTCGCCTGCGATCAGAACCGCTTCGATGATGTGTGCTTCGTTGGTGGATACCCAGGAATCTACCAGATTGTGATCCTTGTCATACAATTCCAGTGTTGCTCCAGGCAGTTCCTCACCGGTGGTGATGTCCTTTTTGCTGATGTGTACAGAGGTCGGTGCGTCTACCATGGAAACCATATTTACGCTGCCATCCTCGTTGACGGTGAAGGTCACATCTTCGGCAACCACATAGCCGTCCGGTGCAGATACCTCATGCAAGGTGTATGTCGCACCGGCAACCAGTACGCCGTTGATCTGATGTGCCGTACCGTCAGATACCCATGCATCGATCACATTGTCATTGGAATCCCGTACTTCCAGAGCCGCACCAGCCAGTTCCTTGTCACCAGTGATGTCTGTCTTGCTGATAGACACCTTGGTCACATCGTCCTGCATTTCAACGTGTGTCACGCTGCCGTCCGGATTGACGGTAAAGGATACGTCCTCTGCAATGACATAACCGTTCGGTGCGGAGGTTTCCCGCAGCGTATAGGTTTCGCCAGCAGTCAGGACTGCTTCGATGAGATGTGCTTCTTCTGTGGATACCCATTCTTCAATGACGTTGTCATTCTGGTCGATGATCTGGAGTGTTGCCCCTGCCAGAGCCGCACCAGTAGTAATGTCCGTCTTGCTGATGGATACCTTGGTGGTATCGTCATACATAGAAACCACATTGATGCTGCCGTCGGTGTTGACCGTAAAGCTTGCATCTGCGGCAACCACATAGCCGTTGGGAGCGGATACTTCATGCAAGGTGTAAGTTTCTCCGGCAGTCAGAACGCCGATGATCTCATGAGCCTTGTCGGTAGAGATCCATGCGTCAACCACATTGCCCTTGGAATCCAGCAGCTGCATTGATGCACCCGGCAGTTCCTTTTCACCGGTGATCTCATATTTTGTGATAGCCACCTTTGTGGTGTCGTCACGCATCTCCACTCTGGTGATGCTGCCGTCTGCATTGACCTCGAACTCTACGTCCTCGGCAACTACATAGCCGTCCGGTGCAGAAACTTCATGGAGAATGTACTTCTTTCCAACCGCCAGAACGCCAATGATCTGATGCTCTGTGCCATCTGATACCCAGGCATCAATGATGTTGCCGTCGGTATCCTTGACTT